>Ga0315338_1000941_pt1 | contig 46319 bp, 39 predicted proteins | sample ASW8metaG_FD_204518 | JGI IMG/M metagenome (GOLD analysis project Ga0315338, IMG submission 204518) | Ammonia-oxidizing marine archaeal communities from Monterey Bay, California, United States - ASW #8 | ecosystem: Environmental > Aquatic > Marine > Coastal | place: USA: California | collected... | reverse complement strand
ATTTAAAATGTTCAATGAAAAAGGTTTGTATTTGTTATTATTATTAATAGTAACTGTATCTATATTCACCTCCCTTAAAAATTTCTTTGTAAGCGAAGGTATTATGGAAGGTTTCACTTCATCCCCAACTTATAGTGCGGACTTTATAGGTGGAAACAAATGCCGTTGTAAGAATGGCGCTTTAGGTGACGTAGCTATGTATTTAGACGCAGGAGCATGTGTATGTGACCCATTGCAAAAAGACCGTGATCGCCCAGAATTATCGCCAGGTGAATATGGACAACAATATAGAAACAGACATCCATTTTATAATTTAAACTGTCATTTGAGTCATGAATATGATTCTCATGTGGATATCACCCAACCATATAAACCAGATGATGGCGAATCAAAACCTATGAAATTTCAAACATACAAAAAAAATGCATATGTTCCTTGTAATAGTACATTAAATCACGAAAATTCATATGAAGAACAATATAAAAAGTCAATACAAACACAAACAAAGCAATTACAAGACAGACCTTACCTATATACCAAGTTCCAAGATGATAAATATTTCGCAAATTGGGCAAATTGACTCAATTCGAATTTAATTTTACCGTTTATGGGTGTTTTTTTTATATTTTATGTCATTTATTGAATTTTATTTGATTTCAAAAGATTGTATTGCAAAAAATAAACAGTATACTTAAGTGGAAAACGGTACTTTTTCAAAAAAAATTCAAAAAAGTGTCAAAACTTTTCTAAATTTGGAGGTGGTTCCCCCCCTTTTTTATGAGCGAACGAAAAACGAACATAAAAAGAACGAAAAAACGAACGAAAAACGAACGATATGTTATGAATTTTTATTTAAACGAATTAAAATATATGTATTATATATTATATAATGCCCTCCTATTTATGCCCAAGATGTGGATTTAAAACATCTCAAAGAGCCAACTTCAAACGGCATTTGACTAGAAAACATATATGTGACCCCATCAATAGTGATGTTACAATTCAAAGTATAGCGGTATCGTATGGTATAGATATTAACCCCACTGATAATGGATATGGTAATGAAAAAGTAATGAAAAATGGTAATGAAAAAGTAATGAAAAATGGTAATGAAAAAGTAATGAAAAATGGTAATGAAAAAGTAATGAAAAATGGTAAATACATATGTAAAGGATGTAATAAACTATTTAATAGTTGTAAGACACTGGAAATACATATGAAACGCAATTGTAAAATGTTAGTAAACTTCAATAATATATATAAGTTTGACACTAAAACTTTTGGTAAACAAATATTTAGTTCAACAAATAAAGGTGGTGATATATATATTATCCAGACTGATTACGTGAATAACCATATTTTTAAGATTGGTAGGACAACTAATTTGTATAATAGAATACGTGATTATAGATGCGGGTCTACGTATGAACCAAGACTGTATTACTATTATCCATTCTCTGATATAATAACAATTGACAGTAAATTAAAATTATTACTTGAAAATTATAACTTAAAACGTGAAATATATAAAGGTAATTTAGATGAAATCCGCAATATTATCAAAAATTTACAAGTTGAAACAGATGGTAAAGAACAAGAATATGAACCAGAAATAAAATGCGAGGATTTATGCGAGTGTGAAATTTGCGAAAAAGTGTTCTATAGTAATATAGAATCATTTATGCATCGAGAACAATGTAACTATTATAAAGAAAAATTTGAATCACAAAATGTATCCAAAAATAGACAAGGACACAAAACGTATACATGCAAATATTGTAACAAACCTTTTAATTCATCAACAAGTAGATGTCGCCATCAACGAATGTATTGTAAAAATAAAAATGTAAATAAAAATGAAACTGAAAATGAAAATGAAAATGAAAATGAAAATAAAATAAAATCATCTAAAGAATGTGAAGAAATGAAAAAGCAAATGGAAAAAATAAAAAAAGAAGCTGAAGAAAAAATAAAAGAAGCTGAAGAGAAAATAGAAGTTCTTGCAGATAAAAAGGCACAGAATATGGTATTATCTTTAGTAGACAAATTAAAACCCAACCAAACAAATCAAACAACAAACACAAATTGTAATAATACGACTATTACACAAAATAATCAAACAAATAATAACCATAACAACGTTTTAAAAATAAATAATTTTGGAGAAGAGAAAACAAAATACATTACAGATGCTAAATTAAAAATAATGTTTGTTGATCCAAGAAACGTAGTAGTTCAACATATTAAAGATACATATTATCATGTGTTACATCCAGAAAATTGTAATGCTAAGATTACTAACTGTAAATCAAAACATATGCATATATTTAGAGAAAACGATTGGGAAAAAGTAAATAAACAACTTACAATATGCTCTATGTATAACAAACACGAAAAGATAATAGAAAGTGAATTCGAAAGATTGAAACCACAATTAACAGAGAAAGTACGAGATAATTACAATGAATATAAGAAATCAACATTACATAGTTTTAATACATTCAAACATAGAATGATTGACATAGAAGCAGTTATTATTAATGGAACAAAAAAACATAAACAAATTGATTTACTTAGTGAAAAGGAAGTAGCACGGTTAGCAAAAGAGGAAGGTAAAACACCTGGAGAAATATTTGCAGAACATATGCCAGATATATTTGGAGGCGAGGATGATGATTAAATAATTTATTTATTTTCTATTTTTATTTTGAATAACTCAAATATTTTTTTTATTGTTTATTTATAATTTAAAATGGAACCAAATGATTCAAATGAATGGGTTATACCACAACACAAGATAATGAAGAAATTAGACCTTATGGAATTACGTATTATGAAATTATCATCTGAGTTAAATGAATACAAAGAGGGATTTGAAAAACAAAATATAATGATGGAAGTTATGCATAATAATATTAAATCAGTTGTAGAGAAAATAAAAAAACAAGAAGAAAATAAGGACGAAGATTTGAAAACGATGGTAAAAGAAATTAAAGCAAGTCACGAAAAATTAGAAGAAAACTTATCTTCTATTTATTTCAAACAACGCCGTGATAATATATTTTGGCGAAGTTATAATAATAAATTCAGTAATAATTGTAATAATTTAATGGGTTTCAAAGATATGTTGTTTAAAAATAAAGAACAAGAAAAAGAAATGAAACGAAAATTAATGACACCAACTCAATCTGGTGAAACTACTCCAATTGTATTAAAAATATCCCGAAAATCAAAACCATCGACACCATCTTCTCTTGAATAGAGAGTGTCTCTATTTCTTTAAATACACTTTTGAAAAAAGAAAGATTTAGAAAATCTTTATAGCAAAATAAAATACAAAAGTTTTAATTTAAAGACAACGTGCTATATTGTAATTGTAAGCTCTGATGGAGAGTTTGCGCAATAGGTAATGTTGAACGAAGGAAGCATTACTTATAGGTCTTGTAGCTAAAATGGATACAGCACTATTAAAGAGGGGACAACAATATAATCTAAATATTTTAAGATTTAAGGTATTAAGTTTTAAGATATTTAGGTTATATTGAGTAGTCATAATATACCGCTTATAATTAGCGTTATAAGATGTGTATATTATAGATGAAGGTGGAATCTGTTAATAGAGAATGTGGGTTCGAGTCCCACCAAGATCAGCGGTTTCGCATCGGTTCTGCCCGGTGAACTGCGGACTCTTTTGGTAATAGAGTAATTTATGTTGAAGTGTCTGCCAATGTTTCGATATAAATGAAAAATTACAGGAGAAAGGGTTTTGTTTAAAACACAAATCTTTTTTATAAAAGAATAATAAAGTGAACGACTTTATTAAAATAAATAATTAACTAATTAAATTTGTAATGAAAATAGAGTATTATCCAAAAACGGAAGATGTTGCTGAAAAAATCCGGAAAAAGGCAGATTTAATGTTTGTATTGTTACCTATTGGATATGATAAAGAGACAGTTGAATATGCTTTGAATTGTGAAGTAGATTTCAAAGGAAAAGAAGGCGAAACGAATATATTTATGGTGAATAAAAAAATAGTATTTTTAGGTGGGTTAGGATATAAACAAAAGATTTCAAATGAAAAAATAAAAAGAGTTCTTGCTTCTTTTTGTAAAATGAAAAATTACGTAGATAGTAAAAAAGTAGTAATGATTTATCCAAGTGATGAAATTTTGATGAAATATATAGATTCTATAAAAGATAATGTGAATGAATTAAATATTATTCATAAACATGAAAACAAAACAAAGAAAAACTTATTTAAAATCGCGTTTATTGCAAAATAAACTTTAAAAAAATAAAGATTTAGAAAATCTTTATCTTACTGTTAATTTAGTACTTGATTTTATAGTTAATTTACCTGTGCTTCTGACAGTGAAGTTTCCGCTACCGCCGCCGCCACCGCCGCCTGTGGTAATTGTAAAGTCGCCAGAACTATAACTTCCTCCTGTATAACCTTGAAATTCACCACCTCCGGCAGCATTTGCTTGAAATTTAGTTCCTGACGATGCAAGAGAAAATTTAGTTTGCTCAGCAGTCTCTTCTACGTCACCTAAGGTGAGAGTTTGACTATCACTTAATTGAAAATTATCGCCAGAGAAAGATTCACTGCTCATACCAAAGGTTATCTCGTCGCCATTGGATAATCCTGGTTTTGATCCAATAACAAATACTACTACAATACTTTGTCCGTTACTTGCGCCGCCATCGGGACCTAAATGCGTAATCGATATAATATCGTAACTTGACATTTTAACTTATTTATATTATTTATTATATAATAAACTATAATAAAAATTCCCGTCCTTCTATAATTTAAAAAATACGAATTTAAAACGCACTTTAATTTTGCCCGCATATTCATAAATTCATAAATCCATAAATCCAGATAAGTATTTCTTTAAAATAACAACCTGATATAGATACTATAGGATTTATCATATCATAGGATTTGTCATATCATAGGATTTATCATATCTGGTCATTTTCAAAATTATTTCATTAAATAATTCCTGATCCATAAAATAAAAACGATATAGAGTTATTTCTTAAATTCTTAATTTATTCTTTAATATTTATTTCTTAATATTTATTTCTTAATATTTATTTATTAAGTTAAGCTTTGTCTTTAGTCCAGGTCATCATACCCATTTTGTAAGTGTATACCGAACTGTCGGCATTGTGTCCCCATTCAGATTGCATGTTGCATTGGTACATGTTTTTAATAACATTATTCATAACCCATTGTGAAGCAGCACCATTATCACCTGTGTATACGAAAGAAGGCCAGACAGTATTGATAACATCGGAGCAGTCAGCAAGGGTTAAATCAGCTTCGGCAACGTTATCTAATGCTGAACCATCGGCAATTTTGCGGATTAAATATTTTGGAGCATCAGTTCCTCTTTTGCGGAAAATGGTGTGAACTTCGTTGTTATATTGAACATTTTGTCCAGGTGTGAAAGCGTAAGTTGGCATATTTTATTTGTTTAAATGAAATTTGTATAATATATAAGTATATAATATTTTTGTATTCAAACTTATTTTTAAATTTATGATAATAAATAGATGACAATTTATTTAAAAAATCTTAAAATTAACGATTTAGAACAATATAATCATATTCGGAATAATTTTCTCAATATAACAAAAACAATTGAAGATACGGAAATACATATGTTAAATTTTATTAAAGAAATAAATGTAGTTAGATTTGGTATATATAAGGATAAAACTAGTGATTTAATTGGATATTGTACAATAGGAAATATAAATTTTATTGAAAAATATTGTTCGATTCATATAGCAATTGTTCCAATTCATCGAAAAAAAGGGTATGGTACAGAAGCACTTAATATGTTACACAATATAATTTTTAATATACATAAATTAAATTACATATATTTAACTGTTAGTGAAAATAACAAAATAGCAAAAAGAATATATACAAAGTTAGGATATGAAATTATTAATTTTAATCCAACTGAAAATAAAGAAAATCATTATAATATGATTAAACAAAATCGACTATTATTTGTAACAAAAGATAACATATCACATTATGCTATATTATTCCCTGATATTTATTTTACATATAAATATGGTATGGCTTGCGAATATTCAGATAATGCCACATGGGAATGTTGTATCTATAAAGATTTAATTTACGTCTATCTTAAAAGGGAAAATATAGTTGATAATAAACTATATTATGATTTAATAACACCATACGGGTATTCAGGGTATTATTATAAAAATAAAGCGACTTTTTCAGAGTTTATTTCCATATTTAGAAAGGAGGCGAAAATTCGAAATTATATAGTTGAAATATTAAGGCAAAATCCATATATAGACAAAACGCTTCATGACGATTTCACATGTAATTACGATATTTTAAAGGAAAAATATATTTATAGTATTGAGATAGACAATTATGAAAATTATGAAAATTATTATAATTCATTGAAAAGAAATATTAAAAATAAATTCAGAAAAGCTACAAAAATTGGATTATTATTTGATTATAAAACAATAAAAGAAGGCGATTTAAATGAAATCAGTATATTTAGAAAATTATATACAAGCACTATGAATAAGGTAAATAGTACTAAATATTATTATTTTAATAATAAATATTTCGAAAAATTAGAAAAATTACATTCAATCTTAACGTATGTAAAAAATAAAGATAATGAAATAATAGGTTCTTGTATTTTAATATTATTTAATGGATACATTCATTATCATTTGTCGTGTAATAATAACTCCGAATCTTGTATTACTGATTTCTTATTATTAAATGTCATTAAAACATTTGGTATAAATAAAAAAGTAATATTAGGTGGAGGTATTACTAATAATGATAGTTTGAGTAAATTTAAAGAAAAATTCTCAACTCATAAATACAAGTATGCGATTTATAAAAATGTATTAAACACTGATATTTATAATAAAACCGACGCTTCGTTATAATTTTAAAATTAAAATGAACGTCATATTTATACTTATACTTATATTTATATTTATATTTATATTTATAATATCTAAAGTAATATGAAAATTTTCTTAACAGGACAATGCTCACTTCACTGGGGTCGTATGGAATATGGAAATATAGGAAACTACTATATATTTGAACCATTATTAGCATATTTAAATGAAACATTTGAAAATTGCGAAATAATTACAACATTTCAATGTTCTAAGTCTTTGTGTAATAAATTTAATTTAAAATGCATTTCTCTTGATTCATATTATAGTTTCGATAACAAGAATGATAATTTAAAAAATGCGATTATTGAATATGCATCGTCAAATTACAATATAATACATAATAACTTCATGGAACATGTAAAATCAGCTGGTGTTGTAATACAATTTGATGGCGATATTTGGGGTGATAATGCGGATTTTATAGGAAAAGATAGATTTATGGTAGGACTTTTAAAAAGTATAACAATGCAAAATTTGAACCAAAATGTTTATATGATAGCAGGATCGCCAGGTCCTTTTGATAAATATTCGAATATTTTACCTATAATTAAAAAAGTATATGGAAATTTTAAAATGGTAACTAATAGAGAACCAATAAGTACTGAAAAATTACAAAATTTAAATTTTCCATTAACTAATACAATGACTTTGCCTTGCCCGTCCTTTTTATTTAAAAGCAATACAACGATAAAACAAACTGAAATTATTTTGAAAAATGAAAAATTGCTTGATATAAGCAAAAACAACGAAATTAATTTAATAGGATTTGTTCTTTGTGGTTGGAATATGCCTTGTGGTCCATACAGTAAAGAAAAAAGAGAAGATGAAGAATTTGAGGAATTTGTTAAATTTATTAAATTCTTACTTGATAATTATCGTAATACTCATATTGTATTCATATCTCATAATAATGCATTTGAAAAAGAGCCATTTAAATTAAAAAAGGGCAGAGATTTCAAAATTATTTCGCAACTTTATTCAATACTTAAATCATCAAACTACGAAAATATAAATAGAATAACTTTATTAAATGGCGTATATACGGCACATGAAACAAAATCAATAATTAATCAAATGGATTTTATGATAAGTGGACGTTTGCATGGTTGTGTAGCGGCATTAACATCCCATATACCAACTTTAATGATGTCGTATAATAACGGACCACCTAGTCATAAATTAGAAGGATTTAGCAAATTCGTAGATTTAGAAAATTGTATATCTAAACCACTTTTTAAAGATATGGAACATACTTGGAAATTTTTATTTGAAAATTCAGAAGACATACGGAAAAAATTGAAAAAAAACATACCAATAGTAAAAAAACAAGCATTAAAAAACTTTGAAATCTTTTCGCAAAATTAAAGTTATCAAATTAAAATTTTCATCCACTCGTTTATGACATTACTGTCTTTATATAATTTATAACTATTTTTTTTGATTAAATTTTCAATTCTTATTTTTTCTTTTGTATTTTTACTCAATGTTTTAATAGAATTTATCAATTGATCTATATTTTTAAACGTCAACCCATATATTTCCATTATATTATAGTAAGCATTGAGACAAGTCTGTGGGAGATAAATTGTATTATCTGTTAAATTATATAGTTCGTCAAGTCCAATTATTATTTTTCCAAGAGAAAAACATTCAAGAGATGTAGTTCCGCCATTAAATGGGAAAGTATCTAAAATAATATCGCTATTATATTGAATAGATAAGTAAATTTTATGAGGTTGTGTCTCAAAAAATATTATTTTAGAATGATATTCTATTTTTATATTATTTAATATAATTTCTTTATAATGTTTGTCCGATAATTGAAGTATTAATCTTATATCTTTAATAGCCAATATTTCGTTAAACAAAGAATACATAGTATCACTATACTTCCAACTACATTGAAAACATGAAATTAAAAACATATTTTCAGGTAAATTAAGTTCCTTTCTCGTTTTAAAACTTTTGATTTCGTTCAAAATTATATTTTTCGACACAAAAGATATATTTGAATTCAATACAGCAAATTGCTCACTAAAACTCTTTTTTAAATAATTGATGTTATCACAAGCGGTTTTTTTCACAACAAATAGATCAATATTTTTTATTCCCGTTGTAATTGGATGACCACCAACTGTAATTTGCTTAGGTGCTATTCTGTGATTTGCTAATAATATACTTGTCGTCGTCATTCCAATATCAGTAAAAAGCAAAATATCAAAAGATTTACCGATTAATTCATTTATTTGTATATTGTAGTTTTCAAATAAATTCAAATCATTATTAAGAATTACCACATTATCGAAGCAATTTTTATCGAATCCAAATTTTGAAATATTAGTAGTGATTAATATTTTTTCATATTTATCATTTGGAAGATTTTCTATTAAAGGATAAAACCATTTATGTATAACGTGTTGTTTTTTCAAGCTTTTATTTATAAATTGACTTACGATTCCGAGTTTGAGTCTTTTATTTTTTTTGTTTTTTTTACTTATTTGGTAAGTTTCTCTCAACGAATTAACATCTAATACATATAGATATTTATTCTGTAATTTAGATAAATTTTCATTTATTGATTTTAAATTATTACCAAAAAAACTAATATCAAATGTAAGTATATGTCTTAATAATGTTGTGAATAATAATTTATCTTTTATATCAAGTTCATTTTTAGTTAAATATTGGAATTTAAAATCGATCAATTCGATTTCGTAAACTTTGTTTTTTGCATTTGCAATATTTTTAATTGCAAAATAAATTTCAAACAGCAAAATAATATTGTGTTCGCATCTCGGGACAATATCTCTTTTAAAATTAATTTTAGAAAGTTCTGTTTTATAATAATCACCATTTGGTAATTCACGTAAGTAAATGTGAATTAATAAAAATATAAGAGGAAAACAATCGCGACTATTTATTAATGTTAGATTAGAATTAATTATTGAATTTAGACATAATTTTATATATTTAGAATTTTCGAAAAAAGTTTTGATTTTGGTTTTAATGTAATTATTTTGTAAATAATCCATTTATAAATAAGTAGTAACATTATCGTAACTGTTTAAATTTATATCGATATTACAAGGTAAACATAATATATGTTTGTATATGTATTCTGAAATTTCAGTTAATATAAGTGGACAATAATATTTTCTACAATAAATGCCATTATCTATAAGCGACTTGATATGTTCATTTGTATATGATTTATTCAATAACGTTATACACATTGGAACAGTCATATTTTCATCAGCAAAATTCGGATATAATGTAAGTTTATTATCTTTTTCTAAATTTCTGAAATAATCATATATATTTCTATGGTGTTTTATTATTGTGTCAAAATTATCTTTTAAATAACTCAATATATATACAGCGGCTATTTCGGACATTTTATAATTATTACCAAGTCGATTCCAATATAATTCATACTTTGCAGGACACATATTATCTATTCCAAAGTTCATTAATTTTCGAATAATATATTCATATTGTTTATCAACTATAATAGCTCCTCCTTCGCCAAATCCAAACGGTTTTGTATGATGAAAACTAATCGTAGAACCATTTCCGTAATTACAAGAATTTTTACCTTTGTAAAATGTATATGCTGTCCCAGCATTGTCAAAAACTAAAAATATATTTCTTTCTTTACACCAATTTACATATCTATCTATATCAACAATATTACCGAAACAATTCGTAACGATAATACCATTTATATTTTCAGGAACCAACTCTAAATCAATTCCTCCATTTTTGTCGATGTCAATTATAATGGATTCCTTTAACATTCCTTGAGCTGAAACAGGAAATGTAAAAGATTGCGTAGCCCACTGTATTTGTTTTTTGTGAGTTAAATTATATGCTAAATTTATACCAGATGTAAGAGCATATAATGCACTTGTTCCATTATTACAACATATTACTGCTTTTGAATCGTCTATTTTAAATTTATCTTTTATGAAATGTTCTAATTCCTTTACTATAGATCCATAGTTAGTATATTGATTAGTAATTTCGCAAGTTGATTTTAATTTATTTGAAATATAGCTGTGATTTATATTTTTTTTAGCAATCCAATTCATTTAAAAATAAATAGATAATTATCTATTAAACTTTAAATAAAATTATAAATAAATAAAATTATAAATAAATAAAATTAACATGTCATTATTAATTGCAGGTAAACACAGTTATGGAAAACCACGTATTCTATGGGAAAATTCCAAAGCAAAACTAATAATCGGGAGTTTCTGTTCTATAGCAGATAACGTAACTGTATATTTAGGCGGGAATCACAATATTAATTGGGTTACCACATATCCATTTGGGCATTTTCAAAAACATATATTTACAAATTTTGATGGAAAAGGTCACCCTAAAACAAGAGGGAATGTTGTTATAGGAAATGATGTATGGATTAGTGAAAACGTAACTATATTATCAGGTGTTAAAATAGGTGACGGCGCTATAATTGCTAATAATAGTCATGTGGTTAAAGATGTTGAACCATATAGTTTAGTGGGAGGCAACCCTGCTAAATTTATTAAATATCGTTTTACGAAAGAACAGATAGAAAAACTATTGAAAATTAAATGGTGGGATTGGTCTGACGAAAAAATAAATAAATTTACGCCATTATTATGTAACGAAAATATAGATTCGTTTATAAATGCTGCTGAAAATGAACATTAAATGTAGAATGAATTCGAATTATTTAATTATATAAAATATGTTTGTTTGTCTATGGTATAAGTATCTTTGAAATTATTTAAATCCAAACTAATTTTTTTTCCAACAATAGATTCATTTGTTTCCACCGACCACTCTAGTTTTTTTCCATTTTTCAATACAATGTTGACAGTTTTCCTATTTCCGTTTACAGTTATATCTTCTTCTTTTATTATATATTCATATTTAAGAGGTAACCAATAAGGAATTGGGTATAATTTATCATAATTAAAATCATTATCGAAAACAGCATTAAATGCTAAGCCAATCCTATCTTCATCAGAAAAATGGGGCATAACAATATGTTTATGATATGAATTAAATATAATACCTAGATTTTTAACTGGGTGAATTGTTGGTATCGAGCCACTTTTTTCGACAGATGGAGGTAAATAATAATGATGATTGCTTTTGTTTAAAAATATCAACGAACCATCTGTGTCATTGCATTTTTTTGTAATTGTTTGTAAATAAAAATTCCCAGAAATATCATAGTGAGCATGATTATGGGGTATATTGTAATCAGTTATGCGTAATATATTTATCCACATTTCGGTTATCTTCAATTTTCCATAGTGATTATCTACAAAATTAATTTTATCTTTGTTGGTTGTTTTGAAATAATTTGCCAATAGTTCTTGTATTCTACTACATAATATTTTGATGTATTCATATTTTTCCAATATTCCGTATTTTGGATCTAGTACATTGACACTATGAAATCCTTTGTGTATTTTAAATGTTCTTCCAGATTGCGAACTGTATTTTCCTTCCCCTTCCAATGAATATATTTCTTTTATAATATTAGATAGTGTTTTATCATTAAATTTAAGTGATGTCCCATAAGCTACAAACTGTTCTAATGATACTAATTCGAAAATATTTGTCATTGCTGTGTTGTAATTATATTTAAGTTTAAGTTTAATGTACGTTATAAAAATATTGTGTTTAAATTATTATATTTAGTATGACAACTGTCGAAAGAGATGTTAAAAATTTATATACAGAATTTACTTATCCTAAATATGACGAAACAATAGATGATGCCTCGAATCCTTTTTTGCAATCATATAATTTATTTTCATTTTTAGAACAATTTAATTATTATAATTATTCAGGTTCTAAACATTCATTTGATAATTTTAAGGTGTTAATCGCTGGTTCTGGTGTAGGTAACGATTTGCTACAAATGAATTTATTACTTAATCAATATAAAAATTATAAAATTGTAGGTATCGATTTGTCACCAACTTGTGTAAATGTAGTCAAAGGACGAATACGTGAATATAATGCTAAAAATTGCGAGGTGCATAACATATCCATTTTAGACTTAAATGAAACTATGTTTGGTAAATTCGATTATATAATTTGCATTGGAGTATTACATCATTTAGAAAATCCAACAGAAGGACTAAATCGATTAAAAAGTGTGCTGAAAGAGGATGGTATGCTTAATGTAATGGTATATGGTAAAATTGGACGAACAGGGGTTTATCAGATGCAAGATATGTTAAAATTAATAAATTCATCTACAAATAAAAATACTTATCAACAACAAATATCGACATTTAAGGATATCTATAAATCTCTACCACATACAAATTGGTTTAAACATACAGATAAACTTATATCTGATCACAAGACATCAGATGAAGGTATTGTTGATTTGCTTCTCCATTGTCAGGATGTTTCTTATAATATAAAGGAACTATTTGAATGGATTGAAAAAAGTAATTTACAACATGTCGAATTTACCCCATATTATAGATGGAAGTATAATTATACAAATCCAACAATATCATTATCATTGGAAAATATTAATCAACGATGTAAATATATGATAAATGAATTATATTTTGGCGATATTATTTGTCATACCTTTTATTTATCGAATAATAAATCGAAACAATGCAAACTTGAAAATTTAGATAATGTTTTATTATATGTATTATTCGACAAAAGTGAATTGATTTCATTTTTAAATAATAATCCTAAAAATACAGAAATAGTATACAATGCTATTCCATCTAAATTATTAAAGTATAATAATCGCACATATAAAATAACCTTTAGTACTACTACTTTTAGTGTTCGATTTACAAATACATATATAATCCAATCTATTCTTGAATATATTGATGGTGTTACTACAACAAGAGCTATATTTCAATTAGTAAGAGACAAACTTAGTAAGCCATATTCGAATGAAATGTTGTTAAATATATTCAAACCTATTTATGAAAAATTCAAATTATATGACGGAATGTTGCTAAAAACGAATGTGTTTTAATTTATATAATAATTTATCTTTTTTATATTATTTTTGTTATTTTCGTCATTCTATATTTCGATAATTATGGACGAGTTTAAAACGGATAAAGATATCTTATTAGAAATAATAAATACATCAACAGAAGCAACTCAAGATAAATACGTTCCTTCATCTTCGTTTTTTTCAAGTATATGTAATTTTTTCTTGCAAATAATGAATCAGAACAATTGCAAATACATGAGTGATATAACTACATTTGTATCAAAAGAACATATGGAAATTTACAATAATGTATATGAAAGTATTCAAATATATTCAAAAGGAAGATATGTGGATTATTTTAAAAGAGTTTCGTTAATGGATGGAAAATGTTCTTATAATGCATATTATTCCAATAAAAATACATATTTAAGAGAAGCTTCTTTTGTAGATTGGTGTGCTACTCAAGGTAAATGCCATGGTTCTATTATGTATAAAACATTAGAACTTTATAAAACCGCATATGATTTTAGCATTTATCCCATTATTTTACAAGAAATTAAACCAAAAACAATTATAGAATTAGGTTCAGGTAATGGAGCAAGTGCAATATGGATGAATGACATTTGTAAAATTCATAATTTAGAGACACATATTTTATCATTGGAAATACATGACATTAAACCAAGACTTAAAAATAAAAATATAATTTACGATGATAAAATAAACTTTATAAAAGGAGATGCATATAAAATCGAAGAATATTTCACCCCATCGTTATTGCAATCTTTACCACATCCATGGATTATAATTGAAGATTGTCATCACAATACATATAATATAATAAAATATTTCGATAAATTTCTCGAAAAATCGGACTATTTAATAATAGAAGATCCAGATGAAGTTGATACTTCAAATAAAATAAAAGAAGGGTTATCAATTATGTTATTTATGAAGGAACATCACAATGATTATGTTGTTGATACTCGTTATTGTGATTATTTTGGGAAAAATAATTGTTCTTTTCCGGATTCTATATTTAAATATATAGGGTCGTAATTTAAACCTAGTATTGCGTAATAAAACTTAATTTAAAATATTCCAAATAATAAATTGTGAAATTATAAATTCAAATGAATAATTTGAAAACCCAACTTGCAAATATACAAAAAAAGTTACATTTAAAATATGGTTCTTTTTCCGATGAATACATAGAGCAACAGTTATGTCTAGAATACATCCGCAAAGACGATGTTGTTTTGGAAATAGGTGGTAATATTGGGCGTGTTAGTTTGATAATATCTTCTATTATCGATAGTTCAAATTTAGTGGTAGTTGAATCAGATCCCGATACTTGTAAATATTTGAGAGAAAACAGAAATAATAATAATTTGCGGTTTATTGTTGTAGGTGGAGCAATATCAAATGTAAATTTATATCAATGTGGATGGAATGTATATACATTGGAAGAAATAAACAATTCGGATACCTTCAAAAAACTCGTAAAACAAATACCAACTATTAAATATGATTACATGAGAAAAAAAATAAATAAATCATTCAATACATTAGTTATTGATTGTGAAGGTGCTTTTTATACAATTTTAAAAGAAAATAAATCTATATTAGATGGTGTTGAAAAGATAATAATCGAAAATGATTATAGAAATGAAGAACATAAAATATGGGTTAATTCATATTTAGAATCACAAGGATTTATCACAGTAAAAAGTATTGATTTAGATGAGAAATACTTCAATTTCCACAAATCTCCACTTATACAAAAAGGATTTTACGAAGTTAAAATAAGACAAAGAAATATTCAATATAACATAAAAGATGAAAAAGGAAACATATATAATTTGAAGTTGAATTTAGATAAGGATACACATATTAATTTTACACCAAAATATATACCACCCTTTATACAAATCAAAGAATCCAACATTACAAATGCCGGAAACGGTGTATTTGCAACACAAAAAATACCTAAACATACATTTGTAGGTATTTATCTTGGTAAAATACAAAATACATATGATAAAAGCGAAAGATATACATATACGAGTATTAATTCAAAAGGTGAAAAAAAATATATCAATGCTGAAGATTTAGAAACATCAAATTGGACTAGATACATAAATTGTTCAATAAATTACGAAGATAATAATTTAATGTCTTATTCTTGCCGACATCCAACTATATACAAAGATAATAACTATAACAGTATTTCATTTGATGGATGTATTATGTTATTTACTAAAAAAGAAATTGATATAGGTGAAGAATTATATTTATATTATGGCGAAGGATATAGAAAAACTTTATTAAAACTTACGAATGAACACGCTTCAAAAAAGAATACGAATCAGTATATTCCAACACAATTACCTACTCCCTCTTCTTCCGCTTCTTCCTCTTCTTCCTCTTCTTCCTCTTCTTCCTCATTTAAAATAGCATTCTGTTTTCTGATAATAGATGATATTAATCAAATAGATTTGTGGAAGTATTTTTTCAGAAATATACCGACACATTTTTACAATATATACATACATTGTAAATTTCCCGAAAAATTCAATGATCCATTCTTTAGCAAATTTAAAATTAAAAAACACGCTGAAACAAAATGGGGTATTATTGAGGATGCAACGGCTTTATTATATGAAGAGGCATTGAAAGATCCATTAAATCAATATTTTATACCACTTTCTGAATCAACAATTGCGGTTAAATCTTTTCAAAAAATGTATAATAGTCTATTTCAAAACAAAAAACAAACTGAATTGAAATCTTATATTAAATATTGGAAAAAAGATTACCAAGAAGATTTCAATATATTTTCGCAACTGTATCTAAAGCGAAATATCAATCCTTTATTTCAAAATATTAAATTTAGTCATTATTATAAATTTCACAGTTGGTGTATATTAAATCGTACACATACCGAAATTGTAGTAAATGACACGTTTTATAGGGAATGTTTTAAAAATCACATTGCTTCTTCTGAAAATTATGTGATATATTTATTGAGTTTAAATAATGAATATAAAAACATAGAAAATCTACAAATCACAGGAGAAGATTGGAGTGATTCTATAGTTGTTAAAGATAATAAATATCAAAATAGAGGCAGACGACCAAGAACAATAGACAATTTAACTTTTGAAGAAGCAAAAAAGTATCTCGTGAATAAATTTTTGTTTGCTCGTAAATTTTCAAAAACAAGTAACATTAGCTCATACATTTTATATAATTAATTTAATTTAATTATATATTTTCTAATTTAATTTTCATATCATTTAAATACAATTCTTTTTTTTGTTTCAAAAATCCATCGTAATCAATTTTACCTTTTGGAACTACTAAAAGTTTATATGCCAAGGACATTCTTAAATTATTGCAATAAATAGATGGTGCACAACCATAATGCCATATTGTAGCATTAAATAATACGGATGAATTTGGTTTATATTGATTAATATATATATTATCAACTGCATCAGCAAAAGATGTAAATCCATCCCAATGAGGAACCTTCCATTCTTTATTTAAGTAATATAAAAAAGTCCAAGAATCTGTATTTGTTGCATCTTGATGCCAATTACCACTTTGACCTCTGCTTTGTCCATTTACATATATTTCAAAAGGTATTATATCAATTTCATAATTATAACGTGTTTGTAGTATTGGATGAATATGTTTTAAAATCATATCAAATAATGTTCTCTCATAAAATGTTGAATATTTAAGTGACGGACCTTTTTTTGTATAACCACCTAAAATATTTATCCAAAATTTTGTTTCTTCATTTGAATTAGCATTACTTGTCTGTAAAAATCCCCAATTATCTGAATTAATAAATTCGTTGTAAATACGATTATGGATATCTTCGGTAAATGTATTTGGTATTAAATATATGTTATTTTTAATTGGTGTCTTAGATTGTTCTAATAATTTATTCAAATCTGTACTCATATTGTTCTTGTATTTAATAATTAAATAATTAAAGAATGAATTTTAATTTTTATAATTACTTATTTAAAAAGTAAAGTTTAAATACAAATATAATAATTGATAATAATTGATAATAATAAAACTATTACGAATGAACAATAAAATAAGCGAACATATATTAGAAAAAACATTATATAAAAGAGGTGTTTGGGAAATCGATCTTAAATATACATCAGAACAAATACAAAATATAGTAAATCAAGTATATAAATTAGAACAACAAAAATATACAAGTGATGCACGAACATTTATACATAGAAAGGGTTTTAGTAGTGGGAATTTAGTTAAATTGCCTGAATTTAAATCATTAATTAATGATATTACCCGTTTGATTAATAACGAATTAGCATTAACTTTTAGACGCAAGGGTAAATATCCTAATTTTGCTAAAAATCCAAATCATTATTTTGTTACAGATGATGTTTGGACGGTGATATGGAGAAAAGGTGATTTTAATGCACCTCATAGACACCCTGAACATCATGTAGCAGGTGCATTTTATTTTAAAATACCAAGTGCGAAAAATGTCGGAGGCGAATTGGCTGTATCCAATCCTACGCACAATCAATTTCCTATATATGATCTTGACAATTCAAATGGTCTTTCTATTGAAAAGATTCAACCGCAAATTGGAAAGGGGATTCTTTTTCGCGCCGATTTAGAACATTTTGTATTACCTTCCTATACAGATGAAGATCGTATATGTATTGCTTGTAATTTTAAATTGAAAAATATTCAATTCAATCAAATTTATCCTGCTCCTAATTGGAGACCACATTCGTTAAATTACACTTTTCCAGATAACAATTCTGAAATTGAAGAAATAAAAAATACAGGAGTTATTAAATATAAATTAATAGATGGCACTTATTTGAGATTTCCAAATCCATATAACGGCGACTTAAATCAAGTTAGAGGAAAATCGTTTGTAATAGAATTTGAACAAACAAGTTGATTTATCATTTATTTGTTATTTTAGAATTTTTATTTGTTTTTATTTGTTTTTATTGTTTTGTTAAACTTTTCAAAAGTTTATTCGCAGCATTTGCATTTGCATACTTGTTCTTTTAATTCATCTAATTGTTTTTGTTGGTCTTTTACAACTTCAATTAACAACCCAATAAGAGCATTGTATGTAACAGCTTTAAATTCGCCTTCAGATTTTACGGCATATGGGAGTACCTTTTCTACTTCTTGAGCAATTACACCATATGTATATTCGTCATTTTTCTTCCATTTAAAGGATACACCATTCAATTGTTGAACTTTGTTTACAGAATCTTCGATATTTTTAATGTCATCTTTCAATCTTCTATCAGAAGAAGATTCAATTGTACCACCACAGAATAAGTTTTCAGCTAAACCTAAACCACCTTTTACAACTAAAGCACCATTTCCAACCGCAGTAGAACCTGTTGAGTCATTAATTGTTACAACACCTTCTAAATCACAAGTTTGTCCAACTTTTAAGGTTGCTTCTAAGTCTGCTGTTTGTGCAACGACCAATTGAGCATTGGCAGATAAATGACCTTCAATATCAGCAGTTTGAGCAACTTTCAAGGTTTGAGCAACATTTAATGTCGCATTTGCCGATAAAGCTCCTTCAATGTCAGCAGTTTGACCTACTTTCAAAGTGGCTTCTAAGTCAGCAGTTTGAGCAACAAGTAATTGAGCATTTGCAGATAAATGTCCTTCAATATCAGCGGTTTGAGCGACAGTTAATGTGGCATTTGCAGATAAAGCACCTTCAATATCAGCAGTTTGACCTACTTTTAAGGTGGCTTCTGCATCTACAGCAGCGTTACAAGTTACAACACCTTCTAAGTCAGATGTTTGGGCAACAGTTAATGTGGCGTTAGCAGATAAAGCTCCTTCAACATCAGCAGTTTGACCAACTTTCAAAGTGGCTTCTGCGTCAACCGCAGCGTTACAAGTTACAACACCTTCTAAGTCAGATGTTTGAGCAACAGTTAATGTGGCGTTAGCAGATAAAGCTCCTTCAACATCAGCAGTTTGACCAACTTTCAAAGTGGCTTCTAAGTCTGCTGTTTGGGCAACAAGTAATTGAGCATTGGCAGACAAGTGACCTTCAATATCAGCAGTTTGAGCAACTTTCAAGGTTTGGGCAACATTTAATGTAGCATTTGCAGATAAAGCTCCTTCAATATCTGCTGTTTGACCGACTTTCAAGGTGGCTTCTAAGTCTGCTGTTTGGGCAACAAGTAATTGAGCATTGGCAGACAAGTGACCTTCGATATCAGCAGTTTGAGCAACAGTTAATGTAGCGTTTGCCGATAAAGCACCTTCGATATCTGCGGTTTGACCTACTTTCAAGGTGGCTTCTGCATCAACAGCAGCATTACAGGTTACGACACCTTCTAAGTCAGATGTTTGGGCAACAGTTAATGTGGCATTGGCAGATAAAGCACCTTCAACATCTGCAGTTTGAGCAACTGTTAATGTAGCATTTGCCGATAAAGCACCTTCAACATCGGCTGTTTGACCGACTTTTAAGGTGGCTTCTAAGTCCGAAGATTGACCAACTTTTAAGGTTGCTTCAAAATCACCAGCACCAAATACAACATCACCAGCAGTACCTGCAAATACTTCTGAAGTGTTTGTGGCATCTGGTACAAATGTAAATGCAGATGAAGAATCGTCATAACCAAAGAAACCTACTTTGGCTCCTGTTCCATTGTGCCATCTAAATTCAATACCACGATCTTTATTATCATCTGATCCTGGGGCAATGTCTCCACCCAAAGTAAAGACTGGATCATCAACAGTTACAGTGGTAGAGTTGACTGTGGTTGTTGTTCCGTTAACTGTTAAATCGCCACCAACAGTAGTATTACCATTTGCAGCATCAACAGTGAAATTAGAACCATTCACAGACAAGTTACCTTCAATATCAGCAGTTTGGGCAACTGTTAATGTGGCATTGGCAGATAAAGCACCTTCGACATCAGCAGTTTGACCAACTTTCAAAGTTGCTTCTGCATCAACAGCAGCATTACATGTTACGACACCTTCTAAATCAGAAGTTTGAGCAACTGTTAATGTGGCGTTAGCAGATAAAGCTCCTTCGACGTCAGCAGTTTGACCTACTTTCAAGGTGGCTTCTAAGTCAGCAGTTTGAGCAACAAGCAATTGTGCGTTTGCAGATAAGTGACCTTCAATATCAGCAGTTTGACCTACTTTCAAGGTGGCTTCTAAATCAGCAGTTTGGGCAACAAGCAATTGTGCGTTTGCAGATAAGTGACCTTCAATATCAGCAGTTTGACCTACTTTCAAGGTGGCTTCTAAGTCAGCAGTTTGGGCAACAAGCAATTGTGCGTTTGCAGATAAATGTCCTTCAATATCAGCAGTTTGGGCAACCTTCATGGTTTGGGCGACATTTAATGTAGCATTGGCAGATAAAGCACCTTCAATATCAGCAGTTTGGGCAACCTTCATGGTTTGGGCGACATTTAATGTAGCGTTTGCCGATAAAGCACCTTCAATATCAGCAGTTTGGGCAACCTTCATGGTTTGGGCGACATTTAATGTAGCGTTTGCCGATAAAGCACCTTCAATATCAGCAGTTTGACCTACTTTTAAGGTGGCTTCTGCATCTACAGCAGCATTACATGTTACAACACCTTCTAAATCAGATGTTTGAGCGACAGTTAATGTGGCATTAGCAGATAAAGCACCTTCAACGTCAGCAGTTTGACCTACTTTTAAGGTGGCTTCTGCATCAACCGCAGCATTACAAGTTACAACACCTTCTAAGTCAGACGTTTGGGCGACAGTTAATGTAGCATTGGCGGATAAAGCACCTTCAACATCAGCGGTTTGAGCGACAGTTAATGTAGCATTGGCGGATAAAGCACCTTCAACATCAGCAGTTTGACCTACTTTTAAAGTAGCTTCTAAATCAGCGGTTTGGGCAACAAGTAATTGAGCGTTTGCCGATAAATGTCCTTCAATATCAGCAGTTTGGGCAACTTTCATTGTTTGGGCAACGTTTAATGTGGCATTTGCGGATAAAGCGCCTTCAATATCAGCAGTTTGACCTACTTTTAAGGTAGCTTCTGCATCAACAGCAGCATTACATGTTACAACACCTTCTAAGTCAGACGTTTGGGCAACAGTTAATGTGGCATTTGCAGATAGAGCACCTTCAATGTCAGCAGTTTGACCTACTTTCAAGGTTGCTTCTAAGTCAGCAGTTTGACCAACTTTCAAGGTGGCTTCTAAGTCGGCAGTTTGTGCAACAAGTAATTGAGCATTTGCAGATAAATGTCCTTCGATATCAGCGGTTTGAGCAACTTTCATTGTTTGAGCAACGTTTAATGTAGCATTTGCCGATAAAGCACCTTCGATATCAGCGGTTTGACCTACTTTTAATGTTGCTTCTAAGTCAGCTGTTTGTGCGACAAGTAATTGAGCGTTTGCCGATAAATGTCCTTCGATATCAGCGGTTTGAGCAACTTTCATTGTTTGAGCAACGTTTAATGTAGCATTTGCCGATAAAGCACCTTCAATATCCGCAGTTTGACCTACTTTTAAGGTGGCTTCTGCATCAACAGCAGCATTACATGTTACAACACCTTCTAAGTCAGATGTTTGAGCAACAGTTAATGTGGCATTAGCAGATAAAGCCCCTTCGACGTCAGCAGTTTGACCTACTTTCAAGGTGGCTTCTAAATCAGCAGTTTGTGCAACAAGTAATTGCGCGTTTGCAGATAAGTGACCTTCAATATCAGCAGTTTGACCTACTTTCAAGGTGGCTTCTAAATCAGAAGATTGACCAACTTTTAAGGTTGCTTCAAAATCACCAGCACCAAATACAACATCACCAGCAGTACCTGCAAATACTTCTGAAGTGTTTGTGGCATCTGGTACAAATGTAAATGCAGATGAAGAATCGTCATAACCAAAGAAACCTACTTTGGCTCCTGTTCCATTGTGCCATCTAAATTCAATACCACGATCTTTATTATCATCTGATCCTGGGGCAATGTCTCCACCCAAAGTAAAGACTGGATCATCAACAGTTACAGTGGTAGAGTTGACTGTGGTTGTTGTTCCGTTAACTGTTAAATCGCCACCAACAGTAGTATTACCATTTGCAGCATCAACAGTGAAATTAGAGCCATTCACAGACAAGTTACCTTCAATATCAGCAGTTTGAGCAACTGTTAATGTGGCATTTGCGGATAAAGCGCCTTCGACATCAGCAGTTTGACCAACCTTTAAGGTGGCTTCTGCATCAACAGCAGCATTACAGGTTACAACACCTTCTAAATCAGATGTTTGGGCAACAGTTAATGTGGCGTTAGCAGATAAAGCTCCTTCAACATCTGCAGTTTGACCTACTTTCAAGGTGGCTTCTAAATCAGCAGTTTGAGCAACAAGTAATTGTGCGTTTGCAGATAAGTGACCTTCAATATCAGCAGTTTGAGCGACTTTCATAGTTTGAGCAACGTTTAATGTAGCATTTGCCGATAAAGCTCCTTCAATATCAGCAGTTTGAGCAACTTTCATAGTTTGAGCAACGTTTAATGTCGCATTGGCAGATAAAGCTCCTTCAATATCAGCGGTTTGACCAACTTTTAAGGTGGCTTCTAAATCAGCAGTTTGACCAACCTTTAAGGTGGCTTCTAAATCAGCAGTTTGAGCAACTGTTAATGTAGCATTGGCAGATAAAGCACCTTCAACATCCGCAGTTTGGGCGACAGTTAATGTAGCATTGGCGGATAAAGCACCTTCAACATCAGCAGTTTGACCAACTTTTAAAGTGGCTTCTAAATCAGCAGTTTGACCAACGAGTAATTGAGCATTGGCAGATAAATTACCTTCAACGTCAAGGGTAGTATCGAATAAAGCAGTTGTGTTTGTTAATTCAAATGTAGATTCATCAGTAATAGCTGTTCCTACATTAATTTTAAATTTGTTACTATCAGAGGTATCTAATCCAAGCACAGTAGTAACTGTGCTGTTATTTTGCATCAATTCAATGACTGGGTCACTGGATACGAGTCTATGTACGATTTGTGCCATGTTTTGTTTGCTTTTTTTTTATATAATACTATAAATTCTACCAAGATTTTATTTTGACAATAAAAAATAAATCACTTAAATTAAAATCACCATTTTTTTAACAAATTTTCAATACTTTCTTTAATATTTAACATAACTAAATTATTATTCTTGCAATATTTTTCTAATTTCTCAGTATTCAAATAATTATTCGACCGTTCGCTTTTCAATATTTTAGATTGCTCCATTATATCAAAATTTTTCCATTCAAATAAATTATCTACATACTTTCTATAAAAATCTAAAATATCATTATGTTCTATTACACTCGGATTTGTCATATTATATGTTCCGGTTTCAGTATTTTCCATCATATGTAATACAATAGGCAACAATTCGTCTAAAATTGTCATAGAATTTGGTATGGAACAAATCTTTTCGTAATTTGTAATTTTCGTAATAAAATTACGCGGATGATGACGTCCTATTATTGGCATTCGTATTCTTAAATTCAAAGTATTCTTAAAATGTTTCATTTTCATATCTGTATAACCTTTTACAATACTATATGATGACCCGAAGAAATTTGGATTATCTTCCTCCGTAAATCCAACTCTATTTTCTATCGTATGTATTTCGTCATAAGTAAATATACAACCTGTTCCAAAATAAGTATAATGTAGGTCAAGTTTTTCCGATAATTCGGCAAGATTTACCGGTCCAATATAATTATCTCTCATATTATCTCTTAATTTACCCGGCATTTCTAAATAGTCAATTGTATTGTACGCCGTGTTATTATATATTCCATGAGTGCGTCCTGTAGATGAAATAACATGTGTTATACCAAGTAAATCTTTCTTACTTTCTAACTCATTTTGAAGTTTTCCATAATTTTCTAATCTTGACTCTCCAATATGAAATTCTATGTTTTTAATTTTGAATAATTCAACTAATTGTTGCCCAATCCAACCTTTTGAACCATAAATTAATATTTTCATAAATAATAAATAACAATAAATAACAATAAATAACAATAAATAACAATAAATAACAATTATTACTATTCTTTAAGTCAATATTCTTTTAATTGATTCCGCTATTTTGTTTATTATATCAAGATGCCAACCCATTCCATCGCCTAATTTCGGATCGCCATTAAATATAGAGTCACCGATATTAATAATTGGATGATCATATTTTGCTATAATAGGTTTCATATTTATATATGGTCTGTAAATAAATGGTTTTTCTATAATAATAGTATTAATTGGATATAAATACTGTAAATATTGACATAATACTATGATTTTATCATTTAATTTATATAAGTGTGATTGGTTTATTAGATTTTCTAATCTAACGTTTTGATTAATTTCCATTAGCATTTCAATTTCAGGTTCCATTGCATTAATAAATATCAAACACTCGTTTATTTCTTCTTTAAAAGTCCCTTTCCAAAGGTATAATTTATTGTCTTGTACATTTAAAATTTTAACAAATCTTTTCAAATCATCATATTTCGTAATAGGTATATTTGTAATTTTAATTATATTCCATTTGATTAAGTTATTGTTATATTTGCTATATAATATATCATTATGTGTTTCTAATTGAATATTCGAAATATTTGTATTTGGATTAAAATTATTCCCATAGTAATTGAGATTGTTCAATTTCACTTTTTCAAAATTAAATGGAATATTAACTATTGATGTAGGAACTGGTTTATTTTGAAAAAGTCTATTACCAGTTGCATTAAATATTAGATCTATATTTTGATTTTTCAAACAAGATAAATTTTCAATATGAATATTTTCAAATAAAAATTTAACATTCATTTTTCTACAAGACAAATACAACAATGTTTCAAATACATTAATATGACAACCAATATAATGTTCTTTCCCAAGATCCATCAATATTTCTTTTATTTGGTCGTCTCCTTTAAATATAGGTGAAGGTAAATTTGTTAGCCATTTTCTCGAATATATTTTTTTTATATGCGGTTTGTTAATTCTATTTTCAATTATTAGTATTTCTATTTTTTCTTTGTAATGTAATTTTAAAAGATTCGCTATATATAATCCACAGGGTCCTGCCCCAAAAATAACAATGTTATATGTATGACATTTATTATTTGAAAATATATTATTAAATATTTCGTCTACCGAAGACCCATTTCCGTAAAATGAATCTTTCAATGTTATATTATTACTATCATTTGTGATATTCAATACTTTTTTATATTTTAGATAAATATTTTTCGTATGATATATATCATCTAAATATGAAATACATTTATTTTTAATATGAGAATCTGAATTATATTGTGTTGTTTTCTCGCCTTTTTCTTGTATTGTGAATTGGGTTATTTTGTCATTTGCTTCTTTTTCTGACTGTGTTTTTGAAAAATTACTTATATATTTGCTATCATAATAATGGGTTATCAACCATAATTCAAATTTTTTATTTATAAATAATTGAATGGTTTCTTGAATGCTTTCTTTTAATGTGTTCAGTTGATTTTGTGTAATCATTTATAATATTGTTAGTGTGTTCTTGTAATTTATATCTTTAAATAATTTTATTTATTTTTTATGAATGAATTACCCCAAAATTCTTTCATTTTATTCTCAACACTTGTATTTTTCTTTTCAAATTCTATAATTTCATCCAGCTTTTCGTAAAAATCGGCTTGTGGTTCCCACCCTAAATTGGATAATTTCGTATGATCGATAAAATACCTATAGTCATTAAAAGGACGATCGGCAACGTGAATAATTGAACCTTTTCCAACTTTATCTATTATATATTTTGCTAAATCTAATATATTTATAGGATTTTCGATACCAATATTATATATTTCTCCACTTTTTCCATTATTTAATATACTCGTCACAGCGTTATTTACATCACTTGTATGTATAAAATCGCGAATCTTACCAGTTTCTCCGTGAATTGTCAATGCTTCTCCTCTAAGTGCTTTTTGTATAAAGAGCGGGATTACTTTTTCTGGATATTGTTTTATACCAAAAACGTTATTACAACGAACTATAATAATATCCATCTTAAATGATATTTTATAACTATTGACTAACATTTCGGCAGATGCTTTTGTTGCTGAATAAGGATTCGTTGGATTGAATGGACTTTCTTCTGTAAATTTTTCACCTTCAACAGATGACTCTCCGTAAATTTCATCTGTGCTAAAATGTAATAGTTTAATCTTTTCGTTGTGTTTATGTTGATGATTTCTCATAGCTTCTAATATAACTCCAATAGTGATTACATTGTCTTTAATAAATTGATTTAGTGAATTATAAGAGTTATCGACGTGTGTTTGTGCTGCAAAATTAATAATTGCGTTAATTTTGTAATCAACAAACAATTTTTCAAAATCAACATTTACTATGTCTTTTGGTATTAAGGATATATTGTTATTTTCAATAATTTCAGATATATTATTTGTATTTCCAGCATAATTTAATGAATCAACTATTATGATATTATCAAATTCTTTAAATTTATCGACACAAAAATTAGAACCGATAAATCCACATCCACCTGTTATTAGTGCGTTTTTCATGTTTAAAATTATATATTAATATTCCGTAAATATGTATTATCTCTTTAAATTTAAATAATTACGAATATAAATCAATGAGTATTACGGTTACCCAAGTATCAAGCTCAAATGACATTGAATCAAATGCTTTGACATTTGTCGTAGATAGTGACATCACTGGGAGTTTTTCCGCAGATGATAGAATTACTATTACAAATAGTGGAACAACTTTTCAAAATTTAGGAGGTGTTTCTGGCGCAGCAACAACATTAAATAATGCTAGTGGAGGAACTAGTGATTTTCAAATTCGTAATCTTGCAAATCCTTGGCAAGGACAAGCAGGTAAAACAGGTATTATTTTAGAAGATCAAGGAGGAACTACTATGATTACGGTTACGCCACCACATTTAGGAGGTGGACAACCTACCGATGGACCTCTTAGTGGTTTAACATTCGCAGCTTACTCTGGCGGTGGCGGTGGCGGCGGTAGTGGTGGTAAATTAACAGTAAAAGGAACTGGTAAAACAACTGTTAAAGGAGGAGGTAAAATAACTGTAAAATAGTTGTAAAATAACTTAAAACTAAAATTAAAATTAATATTAAGTTTTTAGATTATAAATTTTATATAAAAAAAAATGATTTTTTTAATATCTAAAAATAAAATTTACAATATGTAAATATGGTAAATTTAAAATATTTTGAGAAAAAATTTGAAAATAATGAATATAAAATAATTAAAAAAAATAATTTACCATTTCAAAGTGGTGAAATACAGAATGTTGGTCTTAGATTTTATTTATATAAAAAGTTTGAAGATGACCCAAATACACGTGAAGCAAATAATATTGAAGAATTTTGTGAATTAGAGAAATATTATGAAGATAATGATGATTTTGGTGAATGGTCTTGTCATGGCGTTGATAATCATATACGTTTTTCAATAGATAATAATATATTTGAACTTTTTGATTATTATGAAGGTGGTAGTATTGAAATGGGATTTGTTATTAAATTACCAAATAATGGTGCTGATGGAGATTATGTTGATAAAAATATTTATCCAAACGAGATTTTCAAATTTGTTAAAAATAAGTTAGTAAAATGAGATTAAATAAAAATTTATACTTAAAATTTTTTTGATTTTATTAAATTATAAATGAAAACTATAAAATTGAATGAGTATTATATAGTAATTATTATATTTTAATTATTATATTTTATATTATATTTTAAATTATTACACTTCAAATGCATAAAAATTCGGTGTTAATAGTCAATAAATGTATCAAATATATTAAACCATCACTTGTGAAAAATAAACAAACAATTATTGACCAACAAAAAAAATTTATTCGCAATAAATTAGATAATATATTATCACCGGCAACAAAAGAATATCTTAAATTAGAAAAAGAATTACAAAAAGAACTTAAATCAATGAACAACAATACACTTAAACACAAAACAAGATAATATCTACTTAGAAATAAACTTAATCTATCTTATATCTTATATCTTATATCTTATATCTTATATCTTATATCTTATATCTTATATTTTAAATGTTATCAACTCCTATGTTTAAGAAATCAGTGGAAACCGTATTGCGTAATAGTAATCGTAATATGAATATCATATATGCAAATTGTTTCAAAGGGCAACCTAATAAAGGTGTTGGGAGCATAGTTAAAAATCTAAACGTAACCAACTCTCTATTCCGTGGAATGGACAAGGTAAATATTCCTTCACAAGAATTTAACAATAAAAAAGGTTATTATAATTTGCGGACAGAAGTGTTTGAATCACATAAACGTGGTGATACACCCTTTACATTAGGCGGTGATCATTCAATTGGAGTTGGAACTGTTGCAGGTTCACTTGATTTCTATAAGAAAGATTTAACTACAATTTGGATTGATGCACACGCGGATATTAACACTTATGAATCGTCTAATACTAAAAATCTTCATGGAATGCCTCTTAGTTTTTTAACAGGACTTGATAAAAGTTTTATGAATATGGACGGTCACGAACTACTCACCGAAAATTTGCTTTATTATGGATTACGAGATTTAGATAATTTTGAGCAAAATACGTTAAATGAACAAAATATACAACACCTGACATCTGATGATTTGAATAATGGACTACGGTTCGATAATTTAACAATTCCAACTGAAAATGTTCATTTATCTGTAGATGTAGATGTATTGGATCCTTTGTATATGAGTAGTACTGGAACGCCTGTTCCTCATGGTATTACTCCTCAAAAATTATACGATTTGATTCATTGGATTCATCAAAATAGTAATATTGTAGCTGTTGATTTAGTTGAATATAATCCGGAATGTTCAACAAGTGGTCAGCAATTCAATACAGATCAATACATTATGAGAGAATTGATAAGTGAATTATTGTTGTTGTTTCGCAAATAGATAAGTTGTTATTTATTATTTGTTATTTATTATTTATTAACGCTTGTTTAGAAAATTGTTCCATAATTTATACCATTGTTTTACTAATTTTGTGTCAGCACTTAAATTCTTTTTTGTTAAATTAACAAATCCTACACCTCCGTGGTTTCCAGTATTTAACGTTCCGTGGGGATCTGTGCCAACTTGATAAATCATACAATCTTCGTTGATATCGAAATACAATTCAGCCAAAGAGTTGTTAAATATATATGGTTTGGGATTTGTCTTATCTGGTCTCCAAATTATAGTTTCGGTCGTTCCTCTTACACTACTGTCAGCGTGTGTATCACTAGCGAAATTTATACTTCCACCCATACAAGTTGATGGATTTAATTCAATTGGGCAACCTGGAAAACAACCTGGTGAATTCAAGTCTTTGACTAAATCATATCGGTGTTTTGCAATAGCAGGGCAATGACGTTTTTCTAATTCATATAAGCAACAATATAACCATAGCAGTTCTTCCAAATATTCTTCATCATAGTTTGCTGCTGGATTTCGGTGATAATATGAAATAACACGCCGACCTATTGACCGATGGAAATAATTTTGCAATCCTTCTAACCAATTTTTACCAGTGTATTTATCTTTTTGTTTTTGTTCCTCATGTTTATCAACGTTTTTATCAAACCCACTTTTTATTTTAAATCCATATCCACTGTAGAAAAATTTGGATTTTAATTTCAAATGTTTATCCATTAATTCAGCTAAACGAAATGCGTTTTTAAGACATCTGCTTATATTTTTATCATCTCTTGCATAAATAAATATAGCCAGTATTCTATTCGTCTCTTCATCTACTACTATACACGATTTTCTAATTTTTTTCCATTTTGGGTATTTTGTAACTTCGTGTTTGAATTTGTGGTAGTGTTTATTTTTTGCCTTAACTTTTATTATAGGTAGGTCTATTGTACATGTTGGTAAATCATTTTCTTTTTTATTTATTCCGCCCCACGAATATTTTTCATCTAACAATTTTTTTTTGTAAGTTCTTTTTGGTAGTTTGTCTAATCTCGCTTTTACTTTGTTTATGATTTTTCTGGGTATTTTTTTTCTCATTCTTGTTTCTTTGAAAATAGAAAATATACCTGTTCTTGGCAAAAATGAAACATCTCTTCTTCCTTGTTTTTCTCTTTTATTATCCCGTGCTATTTTGTAATTTTTTATGTAATTTTCACCCTTTTTTGATATTTTTTCTGCGAAATATTCATTTAATTTCTTTGTTTTATTCATTTGTAATAGGTTAATATATATATTTAACATAAAAATAAAAAAGACAAACTTGAAAATTAAATTTGATTTGAAAAATGACAACTTCTTAACTTTACACGCGTTTATTTTGTCTACATATATTTACATATATTTACACTTGGAAAATAAATTTTATTCGCAGACTATTTCATAAAAGTAGTGTTATAACACTTTGAATTTTGAATTTTGAACTTTGAACTTTGAACTTTGAACATTGAATTCATAATACAAACATATTACAAACATATTAAACAAATGTCTCTAAACATAGCATCATGGAATGTAAATGGGTTAAGAGCTCGTTTGAAAAAAGGATATATGGGTGAGTTTCTATTAAATCAAAAGGAACCAATTCATATACTATGCTTACAAGAAACAAAACTTCAACCAGAACAAGAGGAAAAAAGTTGTAAGCTCCCAGAATGTATTACAAAGACATATCCTCATCGATATTGGTCTAGTAATAAGGGAACAACTCAACGAAAGGGATTCAGTGGGACTGCTATATGGTCATCGGTACCACCTGTTTCTCAAATTAAAACGCCTGAAACAGATGAAGAAGGAAGACTTACGGCATTGGAATTTCCAACATTTAACTTGGTGAGTGTATATACACCTAATTCTGGAAGTAAATTCGACTATAGAATTGGCAAGTGGAACATTAAATTTGCAGAATTTATTGCGAATCTCAAAGAAAAGAAACCTACAATTGTATGTGGAGATCTCAATGTATGTCATCAAGAGATTGATATTCATGCTCCTGACCGCAATCGCAACAAAACGGCTGGATTTCTTGACATAGAAAGGGTACAATTTCAAGGTTATCTAGATCTTGGTTATTTAGACGTCTATCGTTCAATATATCCAGAACAAGAAGGTGCATATACGTGGTGGGCACCATTTAGAAAGAGCATTCGCGAGGGAAATAAAGGATGGCGACTGGATTATTTTCTGGCGAGTTGGGACACTCCCGCATCAGGACCGAAAATTTTACATTGTGAACACCTCACTTCGGTAATGGGGTCAGACCATTGTCCTATAAAACTAAAACTAAAACAAAAATGAACAAATAACTATCTTGAGCCATATGAACCATAACTTGAACCGAATCCATTTCCACCACCATTAGGATCTCTATCTCTATCTTTGTAATTTCTCATTATGCTATTTTCATATTTATCCCAACTACTACCGTATTTGCTGGATTGACTCCCATTACTTTCATTACTTTCATTATCATTTATATCTTCAAGTTTTTCCATTCTTTGTATTATGTTATCCAATATGATTTCTTGTTTTTTCACAGTATTTTCCAAATTTTCTATTTTTTCATCTTTTTCTTTTAACATTTTGTTTTGTTTTTGCATTTTAAGGATTAATACAGAGGTTAATCCCATATAATCAATACCAAGATACCCATCTGGTTTTTCAAATGCACATTCTGGAAATTCTTTCAATACATTTTGTGCAATTAATCCATAATAATATTTCTCTTTTTTACCCGTATTAAGTTGTTGTGCTTGTTTTCTCCACTTAAATTTAACGGGTTCCAAGTTACTGAATCTCTCTTCTAAGTCTTCATCTGGATGTTCTTTTTCCAATTCTTTTATTTGTTTCTTAAGTCGTCTATCAGAAGTCATAATAAATGCTGAAGCAGATACGTTTCCAGCAACGGTTAGTAGTCCAGATGTAAGGGTCATTAAATCAGTGTCATCTGTTGCATGACCTATTTGATTATTACATATTTTTATATCATCTATAACAGTACAACCAGATAAAGTCGCTTCACCTGCTCCATTTACTTCAAATAATGTTGTACCGCTGTTATTTTTTATTTGAAAATCAGTAGCATCTGTATCTGTTCCTAATTGAACAATAGTTGCTCCAGTTGTATTTGTGTTATCTAATACTAAATTTCCAATTGAATTCGTAATATTCGTATTTCCAGCATCAGTTGGTCGCTCTATTGAAAATCCATTGGTTGTTCCTCCAACATATACTCCATAAGATGCGTCTAAATATTTTCCATAGATATAATTCCATTGTAATAAATTTGTTCCTATGTCATATGTTTGTGTAATGGTCGGAATTAAATCACTATTTACACGCGTTACTTGTAGTTGATTTATAATTGCTGTTCCCGAAACTTCTAAATTTGAAAAATCTAAATCTAAATTTATTAATGTGTTTTTGTTTCCATCAATAATACATCCTGTTAATACAGTATTGATTACAGAACCATTTAAAAAAGTACAACCCGAAAATTCAGCTCCTTTCAAAGAATTGGATGATTTGTTGCTTTTCTCAATTCGTGGAGGAACATATGAAATGGGGGCATCTGAGAATTTGATAATTGAGCGGGATGCTGCGCGTTTTTCAATGTGTCCAAGGGGCCTTGTATGATGATTTGATAGTTGTGTTCTGGTATTTTTACTACTTGTTTTATCGACAAATGCATTTTTAAGTGCATTTTTTGCCATGCCACCCATTCCATACATTTTAAATAAATTAAATAAATTAAAGAATCTCTTTAGTTAAAATAAAGTTATTAAAAAATAGAAAGTTTTTAACTTATAATAGTTTTAGATGATAATATTAAATCACCCATACAAATATCATATTTAAATGAAAACATAAATTTAGCGTTTTAATATATGTAAATTAATTTATGGTGTATTTAGATGTTCCATATGTTGTAAAGCAAAATCCATAAATTCTTTATTCAAAATATTTGTATCTTCCAGTGTTTTATCATTTGAATTTTTATTAAAACACGACAAATCAGATAGTGACTTTCCAGTACATAAACAATTAATTACATCACTTAACAAATTACCAACTGATAAGATTTCTAATTTAGGACATTTTGATTTATGTGAATATTGAGGAATTGTATTTGTTACTATAAATTTTTTTATATGTGGGTTTAACGATATATTTTTTAATGCGTTCTTTGTAAAAATACCATGAGTTATTACACAATATACATTTTTTACACCATTCGCAACTAATAAATCTATACATTTCATAAGAGTTCCGCCTGAATCGCAAATATCATCACAGATTATTGCATTTTTATTTTCTAAATTACAAATGTTTAATAGTTTCATCTCGCCTACTACACCTGGTTTATCAAATATTCGCTGTTTATGACAGAATTCATAATTTGTCAACCCCAAAACCCCGGCTATTTTTAAGGTTCTCTTAATCCCACCTTCATCTGGTGATACGATTACAAATTGTTTATTTATTTCTTCATTTGTCATATTCTCAAATATATTTTGTTCGAAATATTTTTTAAATATACCCAATGAATAAATATTATCTACTGGAATGGGTCTCGTTCCATTTCCAAAAAATCCTTGTTGTTGTGCTGAATGTAAATCCATCGTAACAACTCTATCGACTTGTAATATATCCGCGATTGCTCGTGAAGAAATAGGTGTTCTTGCTTCATCTTTTTTGTCACCGCGGCAATATGGATAGAATGGCATTATTAATGTGATTTTTCCACAAGATGAATAGCGACAGGCGTTGATTATAATGATAGTTTCAATTATATAGTCGTTTATTGAAATGTTATTTTCCCTATCAAAAGTTCCAGTTTGAATTAAAAATACGTCTTTGTTGCGAATATTTTCTAAAATCTTAAAATTCCATTCTGAATTGGCAAATCGCGTCTTTCTACAAGGTATCAATGGTATTCCACAGTGTTGACTAATTTCTTGTGCTAATTCTTCGTGAGAACTGCCCGAAATAATAATTGAGTTGGTAGTGTCCATTATTTTTATTTTGATTTTAAGTTTGAAATAGTTTTGAAATAGTTTTGAAATAGTTTTTGAAATTCTATTTATAAATAGAGATGTAATCATATTGTTTAAGTTTAAGTTTCTTTTAATTTAAATGTATTCTTTTACAAATTAATAGTTGTCTAAATTAATTTATTTTACTTAATATTTATTATGATTGATTTTAAAATGAAAGAAACCATAAGCTCTTTTATGGTTGGTATAAATCAAGGTATTATAGGTGTTCCATTCGACACTGTAAAGGTATGGATGCAAAATGACAAACAAGTTTTTGGAAGACCATATTTTCAATATTATAGAGGTTTCGCACCGGAATTAGCAAATGCGATCATTACAAATAGCATTATATTCCCTATTCACGCTTATACGGTTCCATATACACATAATTCATTTATATCTGGTGCTTTTGCTGGAATGTGTGTATCACCGATTGTATACACGTTTCGGTCATTCAAAATTTTTCAGCAAGTAAGCATACCATTTAATATTAGGACTTTTTTGAATTATAGAGGACGTGGTTTTCTTATGACTGCTATGCGGGAAAGTGTAGGATATAGTATGTATTTTGGTTCATATTCTTATTTAAAAGAACAGGGCTTTCCAACTTTTGTAGCTGGTGCTTTGGCTGGATTATGTAATTGGGGAACGAGTTTTCCATTTGATACGATTATGTCGAGACAAGTCGCACAAAATATTAGTATAAAAGATGCGATTCGTGCTGGTCCTTTATATAGAGGTTATGGTGTGTGTTTAATTAGGTCAATATGTGTGAATTCTTTTAACTTTCTTGTATATGAAAATGTTAAATCGTTGTTTGAGTAACAAAATCTGATTATTGTTTTTAAGATGTAGTTTAAAGTACTTCAAATTTATCAATATTATTCACATTACATATTCACATTACATATTCACATTACATATACAAACTATGAATAACAATAATCTGCATAGTATTGTGTATTTAGTCACTCCTGAGACACTGGTTGGAGTTAACCCTCCACGCTTGAAACTTGGGAGATCTGACAAACCTCATTGTGAAAGACTAAAATCTTATGGTAAAAAATCAATATGGCTTGACGTTTTTCAATCTATGGGTACAGTTAAACTTGAAACGTTACTCAAAACTGAGTTTAGTAAAAATTTCAAGCAGATCAGAAATGAGTATTTTGAAGGAAATATCGTTGATATGCGAGTGTTGTTTTCGCGGGTTTGCTTAAAGTTCATTCAAGAAAATAGAAGTTCCATTAGCGAACAACTACACGCATTAAACACTATTACGCAACCAGTTAAGGAATCCAATGAAGAAATTGTTGCACGTTTTATGGAAACGTATTATATGACTGACCCGAACGATTGCAACAGATCACCCAGTGAGAAAAGACCTATAAAACTGAGTGACATTATTCAACATTTTCAAGATAAAACCGAACATCCAATGACATGTAAAGATATAAGAGTTGCCCTTTCGAATATTGGATACAAATCAAAGCAAGGTAAATCTTATCGTCGAAAGGTTCGTAACAAAAATGGAAAACTTATAAGTACTGTAACTAAAAAAAGTGGTATATTCGGTATAATGCGCCGTCCTATGAACTAAATTAATCAAATTAAATCAAAAATTACGTAAATAAAATCTGATTGTTTTTTTAAGATATAGGTTAAAGTACTTTGAATTTTGAATTTTGAATTTTGAATTTTGAATTTAGCGTACTTTGTTTATTTATAATTATGGACCCATTTTATGGTGAAAGTGTATGTGTTGCGATAGTAAAGTCGACGAAAAAGGCGTGTAAGAATGCCGCGTATTATAAGGATGATGAAGGGAAATATCTTTGTGGAGTTCATAGTAAAAAGGACAATAGGGTAAAATTGCTTAGAAATCCCGATGAAGAGAAAAATAAATTGGCCGAACTTACGAGGAGAATGAAAATTGGGAAAAAGAGGGCAAAGGAAAATAAAAAGAAGGGTCTAAAAGGAGATATTATAATTACAAAATTGAAAATGATGAAATCACCGACGTATGTTGAAGGATATAGTATGATATTTCCGAATTATAGACATCAAAATAGAAAGGATGGGTTTGGGTGTATGAGATTATCGCCGAAATCATTGGGTCCGGTCGTTCATAACATTCCAAATCTACCCATAGCGAAAAATCTGGAAAATTTCCATCAATTTGCGAAATTTTGGAAGTTTGAATTGGATGGGGATGGTAATGTTAAGGAAGAACATTTGAATTATAGGGTGGAAGGGTATAAAAGTGAAATTCCAATGAGACGTAAATATCCAAAAACGGAAATTTCAAAGAGGAATAATAAAAAAATGGGGCAAGAATTTGCATTGTTCTATGATCAAAATGGAAATGAAAGGAAGTATACGTATTTAGAAGCCCGTTATTTCTATTGTCATTTTTATGAGAGATTAGTCAAAAAGGAAAATGATTTCAAAAAATTAAAAAAGGCTCTCGAAAATGGTTTTAATTTAAATCTTGTAGGGTATGATGGATATCATGTAGATACGAGTCTATGGGAATGTTATAACGACGTAAATCGTCCATTTGGACACGAACTTGTATTATATACGTTATTAACCATTGAAAATCCAGAAGATTATCCGTGGAATCGTTTTTATAGGGACTATGAGGAATTATATAGTAATGTAATTTAAGGTCAGGTATCATCAGCGTTTTTTCTAAGAGAAGAACCCACATATCAATAGTAAGTGAAATACAATAATGTCAAATTATAAATTAAAACTAAAACATTGTTTATTCCATATTATTTTCATTTTATTTTATATTATTTTTATATCATTAGAGTAATAATTTATTATGAAAAAATCTATATTATTATTTGTTCTTATATGTCTCGCTTTTCTTGTTTTAGGAATAACTGCTTTTTACATTTATCAATTGGTTGTTCCATATAATGAGACAAACGTCCTGATTGATTATAGATATATGCGAAATAATGTGGTTCGGTTTAATCATAACGAGGTTTTTCAAAAGAATTGTGAAACTGGCATGTCCTATACGTTTTGGTGTAATATTGAAAATTGGAAATACAAATATGGAATATTAAAACCCATTTTAACAAAAGGGAAATATACAAATAGAAGTGGAAATATAGAAATGTTGCAGACAAATAAGTCTACACCTGGGGTATTTTTAGGAAACAATTCTATGAATGAAACAAGTACAGATCCAAATAAAATGGGTGAAGAACCAACTATGTTTTTCACATTTAATTCTTTGAATGAATATAATGAAATATACGAACTTACTAATATACCTTTAAACAAATGGTTTCATATTGCAGTATCTATTCGTCCAAGAGATGCCGAAATTTATATGGATGGTGTTTTATTGAAAACTCTTCAATTTGAAAATGAAGTAGACTTTAACAACCGAGAATTACGTATAGGGGAATTAGGTGGATTTGATGGTTACATTTCAAAATTAGCAACCTTTCCATATTCTATATCCGCAACTGAAGTATATAGACGGTTTTTAAGTGGATATTTAATTGAAGAAATTGAAAAAGATGAATGTGCGGTAGAAGATGACCAAAATGAAGATGGTAGTTCGCCTAATAACAATGATATGTGGGGTAGTATACCATATGTATTGACAAATGATAATGTATCGTCAGATGTTTTAGATGGAATAGATGGAACAGATGTAGTTACCGTATTTTCACAACCAAACTTTGGTGGTAGTGCAGTTACTTTGTCAGTTGGAAATTATTCTATCAACGATTTAGCTGAACTTGGCATTAAACCTGAAACTATTTCTGGGGTTAAATTTGAAAAGGATGGGTTTTTACTTACTTTATACGGTGAAAATGAACCAGAACCAGTAGATAGAAAAGTTAATTACCTTATTTTGCGAGATACAAGTGATTGGGACGGTCCATTAAGAAGAATGAATAATAAAGCACGTTCTTTGAAAATTGAACCTGATCCAAATAAAGATACTTTGAAAGTCACATTTTACAAAAATAACAATTACAATGGATGGGTGATTCAGTTGCCTCCTGGTAAATATACTCAAACTGATTTGAAAATGTATGGTTTTGATTCTGATTTTAATTTCAAATCATATACTATTGATGCTGATTATCAAGTTAGAATATATAGTGAAGATTTCTTCGTAAATGAAAAAAATATACTTAGAGATGACAATCGTAATACAGATGGACTTATTGGTAACATTTCATCTTTGAAAATAGAACCAAGAAGTGAAGATGAAATAGTTGCTTGTACTTTTTACCAAGAAAAGAACTATACTGGCAATTCTTTCAAATTATCTTATGGTGAACATAATATGTCCGAACTTATCAAAAAGGGTGTGAGTTATGATAATGTAAATGGAATGTTTTTATTACGTTCCGTCGTGATACCAAGTGGATATAATGTATTACTTTATCCTAAAGATGAATTTCAAGGAATTCCACAGAGATTAGACAGTAGCACAAGTTATATTCAAGGTGCATTAATCCATTTATCTATTATCAAATCAATTCAGATAGTGGGAGCAGATGAACCGAAATTTTCACTTAGAAAACTATTATATAAATTAGAAAGTATGATAATGGGATATGATAATTAGACTTCTATATGTAATTATTTTTTTGAAATTCAAAATAAATATGTAAATATTCAAAATAAATATGTAAATATGTAAATATTCAAAGTTCAAAGTTCAAAAAGTTCGACTGAAACAATAAAACTATTATAATATTTCGTAATTTTAGATTTTATTTATATTTATTTATTTTGAATTATTTTGAACTTTTGAACTTTTGAACTTTTGAAATATTGAAATCGTTTACATATTATATAGTTTGAAATAATAGAATTTATATGTAAATATAATTAAAATTCAAAATAAATAAATATAAATATAAATATAATATATACTGTTCAAAGTTCAAAATGTCTTCAAAGAAACAATAAGTTTTACAATAAAGTATCTTGTCATAACTAGTATTAAACTAGGATTTTGAATTTTGAAATGTATTTGAAATAGATTATATGGTACATTCAAACAATCTTTATCATGTTTTACATGCTCCCCCACCTAATTGGTTAATAGTATCATCTAATGCAGTATCATTTGCTGAATTAGAAGCACTTGCTTCCTCTAACAACTTTCTTTGTAACCAAGGATCATCCGCTACAAGACCATTTTTTACTTCATCTGATACAGTGCTTCCCATTTCTTGAGTTGCACCACTTTCAGCAACATCCTCTTTAGTTGCACCACCTTCAACAACCTCTTCAACAGTAGCTTCCTCTAATTCACGTCTTTTATTTTCTCGTTCTCTTCGCAAATTATCTCTTTGAATTGCCTCCATCTTTTGTCTCTTTTCTTCCTCCCAATGAAGATTCTTATTAATTTCATTTTCTTTCTTCTTCTTCATTAGAGTGTTGAGTTCATCTTCGGCATACTCTTGATCCGCAATATCATCAGGACTTGGGTCCCAAGGAAGCCATGCTCCAACTTGTCCTCTGAATACGTGATGACTTGGATCACGACTTCTCAATTGTTTTGCACGGAAATCTGCCTCTTTTTGTGTGTCGTATACACCTCTCACTTTCAATCCTCTTACAGTAGTTGTAAAATCATTTAATTCATAAAACGCTTCATCAATCTTATTGTGTTGAGCATATTCAAAATCTAAAAACAATTCTTTGAATTGTTTGAAAGAACATGGTTCTGTTTTATTGATTTCAACACCAGTGTCTTCACCATTAAGTGCTTCTTTTAGTTTTCCATTTAGTTCCTCAATTTTGCTTTGTAGATGTCTTTCATAATGCCACATATAATATAAATGCTTGTCTTCTAATACCTTTTCAGGTGATACAAAAGACAGACATACGAACTTTTGACCAGGAATAGGTGGGTCAACTGACAAGAAATCTTCTTTTAATTCGTTAGACATTTTATATTTATTTATTTTAGACTATATTTTCTATTATATTCTATTGTCTTTAAATTGATATTATTATCTTCATTTTTTTATAATAAAAATAAACTTATATTATACTATAATTTCAAAATGAAAAGTATTTTATTATTTGTATTTCTAATAGGTATATTTATGGTTCTATTTGGTTATTCAAAAAGTTTTCAAAAATGTCCAGAACCACAGATAGAATACAGATATATCCCACGTAGCTTCTACGAAGAACAAATGTCTCCCCCTGAAATATTCAAATCATTCAATGGTATGTTTAATGATAAAGATACTTGGTTTTCTTATCCAACGAATGTAGATTCGAGTTAATTTAATTTATTTTAATACATTGTGATTTAGTTTTTATAAACCTCATTTAACAAACTGACTGCTTGTTTTACGTTCATTATTTTCTTATTATTATCACCATTAGAAGTATCTTGTTTGTCACCACCACCTGTCTGCATTTGTTTTTTAAATTTATTTTTATTTACAAAATTAGAGAATAAATCTATTGTTCCAGTAGACATTAGATCTGAAGCTATGCTGCTATATAAAGAATCATCACCACCAGATTGAACAGACATCATTTCATTTACATTGTTGTCCAAAAATGTATTAAATAACGCATTTGTATCAACTGAAAAATTATCACCACCAGATTGAACCGATGCCATAGATTGGTTATCATCTAAGAATTGTTGGAACAAAGCATTGGTATCAACAGAAGCATTTCCACCAGATTGAACCGATGCCATAGATTGGTTATCATCTAAGAATTGTTGGAACAAAGCGTTAGTATCAACAGATGCATTTCCACCAGATTGAAGAGATGCCATAGATTGGTTATCATCTAAGAATTGTTGGAACAAAGCATTGGTATCAACAGAAGCATTTCCGCCAGATTGAACCGATGCCATAGATTGGTTATCATCTAAGAATTGTTGGAACAAAGCATTGGTATCAACAGAAGCATTTCCGCCAGATTGAACCGATGCCATAGATTGGTTATCATCTAAGAATTGTTGGAACAAAGCATTCGTATCAACGGAAGCATTTCCACCAGATTGAAGAGATGCCATAGATTGGTTATCATCCAAGAATTGTTGGAACAAAGCATTGGTGTCAACGGAAGCATTTCCACCAGATTGAAGAGATGCCATAGATTGGTTATCATCCAAGAATTGTTGGAACAAAGCATTGGTGTCAACGGAAGCATTTCCACCAGATTGAAGAGAAGCCATAGATTGGTTATCATCTAAAAATTGTTGGAACAAAGCATTGGTGTCAACGGAAGCATTTCCACCAGATTGAAGAGAAGCCATAGATTGGTTATCATCTAAGAATTGTTGGAATAAAGCATTGGTGTCAACAGATGCATTTCCACCAGATTGAAGAGATAAGACTTCGGTTTTATTTTCATCTAAAAATTGTTGGAACAAAGCGTTAGTATTGACAGAATCATTTCCACCAGATTGAAGAGATGCGAACTCGTTGTTTCTAATTCTCCCAGATGCACAAGGACAACCACCATTTTGCAATAAAGCACCAGGTTCTTCTAATAATCTATCTTGATTATCAATCATATCAGGTGTAACAGAAGGTGCACGAATAAATCCACCACTTTGAACAACATCGGTTAATGAGGTAGGGTTCTCATTTTGTTGAAATTCATCAACATAATCATCTAATGTAAGAGAAGTTAATTCGTTATTCATAATAAATAAGATTTAATATATAAATTGAATATATTTTTTTTATAAATAAAAACAAAGAAAATTATTTGTATGTGGAAAATATTATATCAAATGTTGGATCTATTAAAAAATAATTTGTTTTTGGATATATGTGATGCAATATATGTTTCTTTTTTAAATATTTGAAAAATTTCCAATTTTTCCAAATACTGTTTGAATTATGATATTCATTGTGTAAATAATACGATAACCAAGCTATAAATACTTGAAATAGCAAAATATCAAACGAAAATATAAAATAATGTGTCATAAAAACAAATACGTTTCCATAGAAATAAAAATCTGCATTTTCAAATAAAGAATTAGTTGTTATAACATTTGTAATATTAGTTCTCGAATAAGTTTTGTGATGTTTCTGCGAATGTGTAGTAAAATATACAGACGTATGTTGTACATTATGTATTAGGTATTGCTCAAAGGAGAACAAATAATACGCAAATATAAAAGAAAATATAGACATTTTCAAATAGAATAATAAATATACAATTATAAAGTTTAAATTATACTACAAATTATTTTTAATATTAAGCACATGTTGTAAATTAGTTAGTAGTTTTCTTCCGGCGTCCACGCTTCTTTGTCTTAACTGGTTCTGGTTCAGGTTCGGGTTCGTCTTCTTCGTCAGAATCAACAATAACATTGTCATCATTTTCTTCGTCATCTTCGTCATCACTGTCAATAATCAAATTACCTTGCTGTGCTGGACTTGATGTATGATCTTCCTCTTCATCATCACTATCATCAATGACACAAGAACCTCCGAAAGTTACAACTGGTTCGGCAACTGCTTGAACAAGAGTAAACCCAGTTCCAAATCCCTTCATAAAGTTAAGCATAGGCATTGAAACAATTGGTGTAAGGAGTGTTCCCTTGTTAAGATACTTGGTAATTGGAGTTTCACCCTCATCTACATTAATACCGAAAGCAACAGGTTTAGAACGATCGCTCTTGTCGTAAATTTCCATCTTAAATACTCCATCATAACGAGGTAGTTTGATGCGAATATTCGCAGGATATTTTTCATTGTTTTGCTTCACAAGACTATTGTATAGAGTTTCAATTGCTACTTGAAGTTTTGTTGGATCGTTTTTGTATTTGTTATATTGACCAGGGAACCATGTTTCATGATTCTCAATTGCCGCATTCATAATACGTTGGTCAATTGCTGTCAATCGGTCGTAGCATTGTTTGAGTTTAGGGTTTTCATCCATACCATAAAAGGATAGATTAAGCGAATAACGAGAGTCTTCACCAGTTGGTTGTCCAGTCTTTGGATCCTTTGGAACAAATTCAGAAACCTTAAAAGGCATCTTCATCTTTGGAAGTTGGAGGTAGATGCGACCATTCGCACCATTAAGGTAAAGGAATTTACCACCATATTTGTTTGTTGCGATGTCACTGAAAGTCAAGTCGCTTGGTTGGAAGTTACGGATTTTAGTAATACTTTGCATTTTGATTAGTTTGAGTAAGTTTGAGTAAGTTTGAGTAAGTTTGAGTAAGTTTGAGTAAGTTTGATATGCGATAAATTGCTTTAAAATTTAAAATTTAAATTGCTTAACTGCTAAAATATATTTGTATAATTCAATATTTAACTATACACGAAATACCTTTAAATTGTTTTTGAGAAGAGAAAATAAAATAAAATATTAAATCAGATTTATTCGTTTTTAAAACTTTTTTTAATTTAAAGGAACTTAAACCAACTATGGTTTCTTGTTAGAATTGCGACTTCTTATTCTATGTATAAATCTAGAAAGGGAAACTTGACGCTTCTTAGGTTTGACTTTTATTCTCGTCTGTACAGTTGCTTCTGCTTCTTCTCCTGTTGCTTCTGCTTCTGCTTCGGCTTCTACTTCTGTTTGGTATTTAGATATACATTTAGCTTCACATTTATTTTTACATTTAACAAAACACCATTTAAATATATCCTCTACTTTGGCACTCATCAATCCTCCTGTTTCAAAATCTTTATATCGAGATTTAAGTTCAAACCCCATTGGTTCATATACTTTCTTAATAAGGTTGTCATTGACAGTAGGATCTGCCTCTAATGCTACAATTGATTCATTATTTAATACATCATCATCGACCATTTTTTGTAACTGCTCACATAATTTTCTTCTAACAAATCCTTTAGGGGCACGTGGCTTACTTTTATCGCTTTGAGAATAAAGACCCGCAATACGAAGTTTGCTTGTAAATTTTTCAAATTGGGTTATATAATATGAACCTGTTTCCCATGTTTCGTCTATTATACTAAAAAGTATTTTTGCGTTTTTTTCAGAAACATCATAATTATCATAATTATCATAAATATCAGGTTTGTTAGCACTTTTTGTTGATTTTATAAGTTGTGACAATTTTTTTAACCGATTTGTTCCACCATTTTGAAAAGTATTGTATAGTTGTATATATTTTTTTAGTAAATTTTTTCCATTAGTTGAAAACAAATTATATGAATCACCTGTTATAGGATTTATAATATTCATAATTTATAAAATTAATTAATCTATATTATATACTTACATTTTATACAATATTATATAAATAGAAATGGGTAAATTGAAAAAAGTTTCGGATATACTCACAAATACCTCTTACAAGATTCGTAATTTAATAAAAAGAAAAGACCCAACTATTATGTATGCTATTTTTGGGATTATGATAATTGCATGTATAGCTATATTCATATATTTATATTTCAAATACATATGGACTGAGAATGTAATAATCAAATTACAAGATGAACCCGTGGATGGAAGAAAAGGAATTAAATATATTGATGCTTTGAAACTATCTGATACAAAAAGAACTTATTCTTGTTCCTTTTGTTTCTGGTTAAATCTTCGTTCTATGTCTAATATGCAAGAAACAAATACAAATTACATATTATCTTACGATATGAAAAATACAAGTGGTATTAGCAATCCATATTTTAATGTTATATATGGAGATGAAAATGATACAAAAAAGAATCAAATTACGGTTTCATTTAAAAATATGAATAATACTTCCGAACATATTGTTGTAAAAGATATTCAATTGCAAAAATGGTTATGTATTCAAATCGTTATGAGAGATGTTATTGTTGACTTTTACGTAAATGGTGAATTAGTTCAAAGTAAAACTTTGAATTATGTTCCTATATTGTCTGATAAAGGGGATCTCACTATAGGTAAAGATAATGGATTTAATGGAACAATGTCTAATCTTACATATTACAATTATGCTCTGACTGAATTTGATTTGAACAAGTATTATAATAATGGACCATATTAGAACATATTTCAAAAACTTATTTCAAAAACTTATTTCAAAAACAAAATAATATTTTGAAATCTTCTCATTTTGAAATCTTCTCATTTTGAAATCTTCTCATTTTGAAATCTTCTCATTTTGAAATCTTCTCATTTTGAAATCTTCTCATTTTGAAATCTTCTCATTTTGAAATCTTCTCATTTTGAAATCTTCT
>Ga0315338_1000940_pt1 | contig 46336 bp, 39 predicted proteins | sample ASW8metaG_FD_204518 | JGI IMG/M metagenome (GOLD analysis project Ga0315338, IMG submission 204518) | Ammonia-oxidizing marine archaeal communities from Monterey Bay, California, United States - ASW #8 | ecosystem: Environmental > Aquatic > Marine > Coastal | place: USA: California | collected... | reverse complement strand
TGATTTCGTCAGTTGACAATCCAATTGGCAATGCTTTTGAATCAAAAGATCTCGCAATGCGAGGAGGCAAGTTCTGCCAAATATCAGTTAGGTCTTCTTGTGTCAGAGTGTGTTCAAACTCAAAAATATACATTGAAATTGGGCTAACATCTTCTGGATATGTTAAATAATCAAAGCTTGGTGGAAAAACATATCTACCCATAGCATCAAACATATTTTGAACTGAGTCTGTTGTAGAGGATACAATTGTCTCTCCCGTTGTGGCAGAAGATTGGAGTGCAAGACTGGTTTTGTCTATATCGAAGAATTTTCTTTGATTGCCTTTTTCAACAAAAGGTACAGCAACAACGGCTTCACGAATTGTTTTTGTATTGGCAACTTTACCTAGCCTCGTCGAAGAAGGCTTAAAGCCAAGAAGGCTTGCAAGACTTAAGTCAGTTTTGGGAGCTAATGCAACTGGATTAGTGCCTGCCCAGGTATTGACGCCTGCGGGTGCAACACCCTCCACCCCTACACCAAAGGTACCAGAAATCGGTCTATAATCTGGCTTTGATATTTCTAAGAATATGCCCTCTTTGTCCTTGGGTAGCCTTCCATATTGATGCCACATGCCATATGGGCGTGTATTCAGCCCTCCAGACACTTCCCCAGTGTTTGTTATCGTTGTCAAGCCAGGAACAACAACTCCTTCAGACTTGGACACATGAATAAAATTAAGAATTGGGGTTTCAAATTTTGATTGAATAGCCCAACGATCTCCGCCTGTCAAATCAACATTTTGGAACTTAAATAGATCCTTAGATGTGACTTTTCCAAACAAGTTGAGAGATGCAGAGACTTGCATTGAGTTGGTATCAGCGCGTTGGTTCTCGTCGCCGGGTGCGTGTCCGCCCATTGGTCCAGAGGAAGACAAAGCGCCTGTTAAGTTCCAATTTGGATATCTGTGATATGTAACACTAGCGCTTGCTTGAATTTCGTCAAGAGTATATTTTTTGCTCTCCAAAGGAGCAAAAGTAAAGATAGCGTAAGCACCGCCGTCGTAATATGGAGGAGTAAATGGTCCGTTGTGACCATAAGCACTACCACCAAAAGCAGAGCCACTATCTCTGAAAGCAGAAACATTGCCTGCGATAACGGTGGGTGCTTGGGGATCACTTTCTCCGACAGTGCCCGACATCGCGCCCATAACAGGTGGACCAAACGCCGAGGGGCGGCTATACATAACCATATTTTGAGTGCCTTCTCCAGCATCATATGGGTATCTTTTAACATCGTTGTCAAAAGAGGCCTCTTTGGGCAAGAAACTACGATTTATTGCAACCTTCATTGTATATAGCCTGCCAGCTTTAGCCTTCTTAAAGTTTTCTTCTGGCGAAGAAACGAGAGAAGTAAAATTGCCATCTTCCAAGAAGAACTCTGGCGTTTCCGCCAAGAAGTTGTTCATAGCTAATTTATACCTTTCGTCTGCTCTACCATTCCAAGAGGATGTGGCTTGAAACGAAGCAGATGGATGAGGCTCCATATCAAGAAAGTCAATATTCGCTATGTGATTTTCTGGTTCAGCTAACGCCTCAAAGGGGATTCGATGATCAAAATAATCATTATTAATATAGAAATCTTTTTGATGAAAACCTCGGTCGAATCTGTCTTGAGAAGATGTTCTCTGTATTGCATTCTGACTGGATGTAAGTATAGGATAGTCAACCGCAATTCCAGATTTTATCGTGTTGAATAATATGCCGGGGGCAATCATTGGAGCATAGAAGGGGCGAATCGCAGACTCTTTGTCAGCACTGGCACCCGCAGCGACTGAAATGGTCATATTTGGTCCAAGTGATGCAGAAAACAACTTAGAAATTTGTACTGTTCGTAAAGCAGGATAAAATCCATCGTAAGGTAGTAGCTTTAACATTGCCTTACATCGAACAGTTAAAGCCGTTGGCTCAAATGTGGTCCCTTTCTTGATATCATCCTTCGCAACATCAAAAAACTTCGCAAAATCAGAATGACTATATATTTTATAAAAATCTGCTTGATTACTTCCAGTAACATTCTCAAGAGCGCCTGTTAAGCTGAAGAGTGCAACGTCATTAAATTTGTCTACACCATCGACAATATAGGCATCCATACGGTCGCTCATACGATATTCGGGCAAGATACTATATCCTTTACCAATCACTTTCATTTCTTCGATATAGTCATCATACGAATCATAGGCTGGGTATTTACCAGATTGTTTGGCTGCGTCCCAAGGAGCATCACCAGAAAACTGGATAACATCTACTTGTGCGTGTGCGGATGGACCTTTTTGAGTGCTGGTCAACGCTCTAACTGAGGAACCTGTTACCAAGCCATGTGGTCTGTTGTAAAGACAAGATGCTGTGAGCACATCTCGATTTGGAGGAGCAGGGGACACGCCATCGGTCGTAGTTGCAAAGATCACTGAAACGCTTTGTAACAACCCTACGCCACTACCGCTGCCGGGACTGCTGTCATCAAAGCAATCGTGTCTCGCTACTTTTACACCTGGGGAATCTGTATGAATAAAAGCAAGCCGTCCGTCAAGTGGCCAAAGGGAACTAGTATAAGCATACGCTGGTGCCCCAGCAAGAGTTGAAATGGCTTTTTCAGAGAAGGGGTGTGCAGTAGCAAAGGCTGTCTTCCTATCAATTCTTTCATTTCGCCAGAAGTCGTTTTTGAAACTGGTTCTTTGGCTAACATGTTTCTTGTATATATTTAATTCACTTGGGTATACATTTTCAGAATATGTAATTTTGCCTAATCTACCAGGGGCTTTTTTGCCCTTCGTAATATCAAGGACAAGGTTTGCTGCTGTTGAAGTATTAGCTTTTAACTTTAATTTTTCAGTTAGTTTTGAGTTTGCGAAATAATTCTTTTCAGAGCCATAAGTTGCTTCCACCTTTACAGAGGGAAGGTTTTGGGCAGGGCTATTATATTCAAATACAATTGGGCTAAACCTGTTTATGGTTACTGCTGGCTCGTGATATTCTAATACTTCACGATCCTGCTCGGATTTAAAAACAGGCTTTTCGGATCCGTTTGGCGATGCTCCGAAAATCTGATCCATTGATGCAAACTTTGGATCATAATTGTAGCGAGCAACTTGTTGGTTTTCTAATAATGTCTGCGGATCAATAATTGAATATGTGTTGTTTTTCTTGAACTGGCGAACAAGCGGGTGGTATTGATTGTTGATTTGCTTCCAAGACGAGAAGCCTCCGGCTCCTCGATTCAGATGTAGAATATAACCGTTTGTTATATGTTCACCATTAGAAACCCCGCCGTCGTAATAGGCATCGAAAAAGTCTAATTCAACATTAATCGAACCAGTAGGTCCGAGTCCGATTCCGCCAGTCATTAATCCTCCGCTGGAGGACATTTCGTTGAAAGAGCCAGTGGGAACATGGTAAAAAATATTAAGACCAGCAAAATCAACTGGATTGCCGCTGGCACCCGTCACATTACTTGATGTTAAAAAATTTATTGCTGGTAAGAAGCCCACAGTTCCAGATATCAAGCCAGACTTTGGAGCGTGTCCGATTGGGATTGGCAAAGCATTTGAAGCAGAGAACGAGGCACTAATCCAAGCATACTGGAAATCATTTTGTGGAATTGGATGTTGAATATACCAATTGTCATATACTGATCCTGTTGAGTATGAAGATCCGGGGGCTCCGGGTTCTCCTTCAATTCTCATCTTAACATTTCGGTTAACCTTGTAAAAAGAAGCAGTGTTTGAATAAGTTATAGAAGGAACGTCGCCATAAGTGCCATCAGTGCCAAATGGTCCGGCGTGGAGCGCGGCGAGAGTGCGTAGTCCTCGGCGAAATCCAAGATGGTCTGTTACTCTTATTGAGCTACCAGAAATTAAGACATTTGGATCCTCACCAGATCCAGAGCCCCTTACTGATAAATTTCTGAATGGTAAGGCGTTATATACCGATTTTTCAGCAGCCATAACATCAAGGAAACCAAGAGAGTTGATCTCTGGTCCACCTGGAGCGGAGAAGCGTTCAACGATAACAGCGTCCTGTTTGGTTCTGTCTGGGAGGGGAAAGATTGTTCTATTAGATGCCACGGCATTTTGGAAAGGTTCGAAACGATTGCTAAGTCTAAATTGGGCTTGTAGTATTGCTGTTGATGGTGGAGTGGCACCACCAGCGGCTGGGATAAAGGTGTTACCGCGAGTATTAGCAGCCTCTCCATAAAAAGGTCTGATACCAATTAAGGTATGGACATTTGTTGTTTTAGGATTATTGGTAATATATCTTGCTGGCAATAGGTCATTTTGCCCATCATTAAACCAGAAGTTGTTCGTGCTACGACCGGAGGTCTGGACAATTTGATAAGTTTTATCATAGTTTCCGATTGCTCCGTGTTGAAGCGTACCAGAAAGAACCGAGTCTGCTGAAGCCGTTGTTTGAAGAATGTTTTTAATGTTAACGGGTCGTTTGGTAGTGCCTTCTCTGAAGAACCAAGCACGATATCTTGTTTTATCTGGATATGGGGCACCATAATCTGGACCAGTTAAACCAATAGCTCCAACTCCAGCAGGTCCACCGCCAAGTAAAATTCTCCACGATTCGGGTCTTGTATATTGCCCATCTAAATTATTAGTAGTAAGCGCTCCATCACCACCACGGCGTTCGGCATCAAAGTTGTTTAATCTCACATGTCGTGATTGATGACCACCGACATATTGTTTAGTAAACGGACCTTGCATTGGCACATCAGATTGACCATTGCCATATCCATCGCTATGCAGATTTGTTAATTGAGAGCCTGATAAGAACCTAAGTTGAACACCTCGGTTATAGCCCCCCATACCCTCTGATGCCGAATATATGTTAAAAGGCATTGCCTTGTCGCCAGAAAGACCATCTATACTGCCAGAATAGTTATTGCCCTGAAATGTACCAAAACTGTATTTTTTCTTTTCGTTTGGAATAATTTCATCATCACAATCTTTTAATCGGCGAACATCTGTGTCATAAGCATTTATTGTATTAACAGGGATTCCGATGCTGTTCTTCGCACCATGAGGAGAGTTAACGCCCCTGTAGAAGTGTATCTTTTTATTTTCTGAATAATTGATACCTCCGTGGATTTGTTTTGTTTTAACCGCACCATATTGATAAGGAGTTGTATATTTTCTTTCAAAAGTTTGAAGCGAGATATTTAATATTGTATCACGATTGGAGTTAACATTAGGATTACTACTACTAATTGGCGCATCGGTTCTCTCAGCACGCTGATTCCAATAGAAACAATTGTCAGATTGTAAATTAGAGATTGGGTGATGCCCGCGCTTCCAATTATAGAGAAGTTTATTAATTCCGAGGGCACCTGTTTCAGGTGTGGGTATATTAAGCTCAAGTGTAGGGAACTTATTATGATATTTGCTTCTTTCTAATACATGACTTTCAACAACATTGTCAATACCATCGCTAACTTGGGCGACGGCGGGAACAAGTTGCATAAGCATAGTTTCAAGAGTTGAATCAATCCATTTATAATAACTAACAAACTTATCTAAGTCAGGAGTGTTTCCAACTCTTTCAAAGAAAAACTGACGAAGGTATTTTAAATCTTTATACTCTTGACGATATCTATTGATTGGTTGACCAATTAAGTTATTGAATTGTGCGATAGACCCAAAATAATTGATGATTTCATCAGAAATAACTTGATACATACTTTTTTCAAAAGCATAGTATGTTTTAATAGGTCTGGTTTCCCTTGTAAAGACCTCTGTCTCCTCCTGCGATAATACACGAATATTGTCATCACCAAATACTACCTCGGGAAGCTGCTGCCTTGCAGAGTATAAATATTGATTTTCTACAGATCCTGTGTCGTTGATACGGAAAGCATCGCCACGACCAGTGTGTTGGTATTTAAGAATTTTACCAAGCCAATTATAACGGGAAGTCAGTGCTAATGAACCAGATGATACATCCTGCACTGTAAACTTACCATCAAATGTACTTAATACTCCACTACCATTGTCGGAACCAGTAACTGTTTGGAAGTCCCAATAAAGAGCTAATGATTCAATTTCTGGAACTTGTACACTTGGTAGGTCCGCCTCAAGAAGATATGTATCACGGCTTGGAGATGGGTGCCCAAAGTTTGCAGGGTCCAGGGCGTGATTTTGTATAGCAGCGTTGTCAAGATAATCAAACCAATAACGACATGAAGCTATTTTAGAATCAGCATATTGAAGCGTAGAGCCTGTGAAGTTTTCTTTATGTGAACCAACATAAACTCGTTTTGGGGCAATTAAGAAGTTTTCTGCTGCTTGTTTTGAAACTGAACCGCTTAAAATAAATTCATTGACCTTTCTGTCGGCAATGTAGCTAACCCCATAAAATTCCACTATATAATTGTTCAGCAGGGTGCCGCTGGTAAAAGATTGGGGGTATCCTTGTGGCTTTAATCTTACAGCAAAGTTCCATTTTTCATTATTATAGGTATTTTGATAATAGCTACTTGAAAGTTCTGGTATGGGCCACGGAACTGAAGAGGTTAATACAAATTTAACATCGTCTGAAGTGGTCGTGTCTTTTATAGCATATACTTGTAAGTTTGCGTTATCGGTTGCCGCCCAAGTTAGATCTGTTGCTGTTCCATCTGAGGTGTTGGTGGCTCGGGCTGTATGCATACCAAAAAGAGATGAGGTTAAAAAAGTAAATTCTTGTAAACTAGCGCCTTCATCTCGTCTTGAAATCTTCTTTGGAAAAACAACCTCGGCTTCAAGAGTAATCGGGAAGCCATCTTCGAATGTTTTTCCATCGGTTGAAGATCCTGAAATATAAGAAACACTGTTTGGATTAGAGGTATCAGCATATTGATAAACGGTTCCAGCAAAATTATTAACATTATTAAAGTTTATTGCTTTAGTTTTATAAGAGTCTGCTCTTCTTTTTGTTTCAAATTTATAAGTGGTATTATCTGCATAAGCATTGATACGAATAACATCGTCACCAATACCAAAACATCTAATAAGGTTTCTAAAGGCTTTTTCTGTTCCCTTAGATTTATAGATATCAACTAAGTTATTGTAAATATTGTTGTAAATTAAATTCTTAACTGTGCTAAGATCTTCTTCGTATTGTTTTGTTTCATTACGATTAAGATAATATTCTAAAATATCTCCGTTAGAAAATAATTCTGGTGCTTCTAATCCAAATGAGCGAACAGCGGTGTGGGCATAAGGATAAGGCTTGAACATATTGCCATCAGTCGATCCACTGGGATATGAGGCAACATTTAATTTTGGTAACTCTCCGACAAGAATATCAAGGTTATCAAGATAGCTTGCCATAATCTGAGTTAATTTTTTTAATTCGCCGCCTGTGCCATTGCCTTCGTCCTCATCAATAATCCAAGAAGGCATTGTATAATAAAGCGAAGAGTTGTTTTCATAATCCCAAATTGAACCAGAGCCTTGAAATTCTGTATTTAATGCTATGACCGCTGGGTGCGTAGAGCGAATGATTGGTTCCGGGTCTTCTGTGCCAACTGAAGCAGAAACAATAGCGGAGCCAGTATTGCGGGCGGTGGAGCCTGGATAGCCTGTCCAAGTTCCGTTTGAAATACGACCAGAATAGTCAAGAACAACACTATCAAGGGCAGCGACTTCAGTGATACCTTCATTAAACTTATAATAAACACCCAAGTCAATATTGGCTGTATCGGTGTTTGTTCCTGCTCCGACCTCACTTGTAATATAATATCTGCCGATTTGTTTTTCGGTTCGTCTTGTTTTCCAAAAGCGGAATTCGTCAATTGAGCCAGATAATTTACCCCAGCCCATATCTGGACCGGCTGTGGCAGGCATATTAAATGTACCAGTTAAGAGCGAACCAATATTAGCTTGTAAGTCTTTTCGGATCTCTCCGACATTTGAACCAGTTGTTATAGTTTCGCTTAAGGAACCATTAACATAAAGTCTTGTTACAATGTCGTTTCCGGTATTGGCGAAACTAAAAGCATAATGTCCCCAATCAGAAAAAGAGTTTAAGTCAAGGCTAGAACCAATGTTTAAAGAAGCGGTATTAAGACCAACTGCTCCCGACAATAGAGTGACCATAAATGGTGAGCTAGCACGGGTGCCGTCTACTTCAATTCGTAAGCGACCATAGTCGGCACTTGAAGAGGCTTGCCCATTCCAAAGATCAAAAACAACTTGTTTTTCTGTTAATGAGGTTGCGAGTGATCCGGTTTTTAACCAAAATTCAACAGTCACACCAGCATCTAAATTTGTTCTTAAATTAGATTCTTGGGTGCCGGAAAGAGGTCCAGAGGATCCAGTTACTGTTTGATCAAAGACATTTGACTTTGATCCAAAGACATCTGATAAAGAGGAGGTACCAAGAGAAGCTCCATAAACTGAGTTTGGTCCACCTTTAAGATTTATGTATTCGTTATCAGCAACTGCTGGAGCGCCGTAGCCGCTAACAACACTTCCTGTATTTGCGCCCCATGTGTCACTTGAGAGAACTACATAACCAGTTGATTTTGGATACCGATTATCAAGAATATAAAGATCAAGAAGAGAAGCGTTGTTTCGCCACTCAATTTTTTCTTTTAAAGATCCGTCATAAGGATATTCTCCATAAATATATTCAATAGATTTCTCATAATATTCTTGTGCGGAGCCATACTTCGTAAAGTTTGATGGATCTCCAAAATCAATATGAGGTTCAAGTCTGCCTTGTTCTTTGGCATACTCCGTCATATATTCTGCGGACTCAATCCCTTCGGCGAGAGAGGAGAGGCTCGAAGAAACTACAATTTGTGAACTTCTATTAAAAAGGTCTTTTATAGACATTTTATTCCTCTACTCTAAATTTGAATATATCGGGATACTCATTCCAACTTTTTGCTACGTCATCGTAGAAAGCAAACTTGATACCGTAAGCGTAGTCAGCTTGCAAAAGGGTCATGTCTAAGTCAAAATAGCTTCCGCTATTATCAAAAGACAGTTGTGTGTGGTTTTCGCTTCCTGTCCCGAAGGGAATGGCTTCAAAATTATCTACAAGCCTGATGATTTTAAAAGATCCGCTATCAATAATTAAGTTTTCAGGGACGGCACTTGCTTTAACATAAATAGTTGGAGTCCAATCTTTATTACGAGTATAAAGTCTAAATTGTGCTGTTTCATTACGATAATAACGATCACGCAAATTGGTAATATTAATTACATGTTTCGAATAAGGATTGTAAGCAGAGGCGTCAAGCTTTTTCGGAGTAAAAGAAGAGGTATTATACTGAGTGGTTCCGCTGTGCCACACATCAAATGCTGTTGTCAATGGGTTGGCAGCAGAGGTAAGGGAAAATGACGCGGTATAAGTGCCTGTAGCAAAATAACCACCTGTGATAACATAAGGGTTTGCCGTGACAACGTGGACTCCATCTTGAACCTTAACAATTCGGCTTCCGGTGGGAGCGGAATTATCGGCTGAACCGGAATACACACTAACGTAAATTGAGCCTGTCCCGATATCGGGAATATTTCTAAGCCTACCGCGAACATAGTTGTAAAGAAAAAGAGTATTTAAGTTATCCTCAGATGTTGCGAGTGAACTACTAAAAAAGAAGTTACCTCTGTCATCTCTTTTTGTCGAGTCCCAGCGGGCTTCAATTACAGGTCGCTTAAAGAAAAATTCAGAACCTCTCGTAAAGAACTTCTTTGTATAGGAAGAAGAAAGGGCGGCTTCATCTTGTAGAAACACGCCAAAGCCATAATTTGTTTGAGATCCAGCAATCCACCTTTCAACAGCGTCACTAACGTCTACCTCAATATCTTCCGTTCCGTTGGCGAAAGAAGCAGTAGACCGAGGTTCGGCGTGATAATCTCCACCAGCGGTTGACCAATTGGTTACCCCAGAAGAGGCACTGGATGCTTCGATCCAGTTTGAAACACCTGCATCAGAATAGTTTTCCATATCCAATCCAGTGCCTGCGTTCCAAGCACGAGATACGGAAGCCGCAATCATGCTATATCCACGAGGTAGAGTAAATGGGTGCTCTGCATTGAACATACGAAGATAAAAGCTTACATTTCCACTAGCGGGAACAACGCCGTTTGCCCTGTCAGTAGTAATATCTGATATGGGAAATTGAACTAACACTCTGGATAATTCAGAAGAGCCCGAATCTTGCTGTCCATATATGCGGAACACTTCCATGGAATCCGATAGTCCCATATTAGAACCAGTGCCACGGGTCGTTAAATTAGATTTATACGCATTTGTAATTGTATTATTTGCGTCTGCTGTATATCTTTTAATTCCCATTATCGAACTGTTCCTTGTATATCTGCGTTTGGATATTTGACTTCAAGTATAACATTTTGTGGCGCAAGTATCATTCTTCCATCAGAAGAAGTATATCTCTTCACGTTATAAGGTGTTGAGGCATATCCCGCTCCTGTTTTCTGGAATACCTTTACAGAAATTGCATCAACAACACCCGGTGTAGAGTTGATAATAGAATATAAGTCTGTAATGCTAAAGGCTTCTCCAATATCAAGTTTTGTTGATAAATATGTGTTTAATCTCTCACTAATACGACCGAATACAACTGATTTATTTTCATTGTTTGTCGCAATTGCCGAAAATCTAACACCCAAGTTTACAATTTTAGCGTCAAGGATATCAACGGAATCATTAATCATTCTTTTTGTATTAAGCCAAGTTTTAATATTTTCTTTTAAGATTGTGTTTGTTTGCTCAAGAAAACCTTGTGAGGATTGATTTATAACATAGATATTAATATTTCTTAAATTAGAATCAACATCTTGGATAATTGAACATCTTTTTATACCACCAAACTTTGGAGGCATTGATAAAATAAGAGTTTTATAATCTTCGGCTGTAACTGCTCTATTCTGTGCGGAGTTGGCACCAGAAATTAATTCTCTTAATTCGGAGATATTGGGTGCTGTCACATCTCCCTGAATTGGCTCCTCATTTGTGACCTCTAAAGAAGCACGCACTGTGTTAATCTTTGCTGCGCTGAGTGTGGTCCGATTAGCAAACTCAAAAATGCTTGAAGCCACGGAAGTTACTGCTCCGACTGAGGCATTTGAATTTTGAGCGGTATTAATACGATAAGTAACTGTTATTTCAGTATTTGATGGACCTACACCAAACTTGTCACCCTTAATTAATAAAGTTGGGTCCATAGCCGTGTCGGTTACATAAGTCTTGGAATGGAGACTAAGAACAAGATCTCTTGCCTCTGCCAAACTGGGTGAGTTTAATTGAGTGTCTGATCCATATCCAAAAATTATATTCATGCCGGTTGTATTTCTTCTGGCAATATATCTTCTTGGGACAATAAATGGTTTTACAATTGTGGGTGCTTGAACATTTGTTGTAGTATCATTGTTGTCGATTGGAATATAAATGGTGTTTTGCGATAAATGATCTACTTCATAATATTCGTTTCCTTCTGTATCTCTAACTGAAACAACTTCAGTAACGGCGGGACTATTAATTGATAATTGTCTAAATTTTACAAAGTTGTCAACATCAAAAGTTTGTGTGCGAAGCTCTCCAGATACAATTTGACCCGTTGTTTTCACGGCATAGTTGATTGGCACCCCAGTAGAGGCATTGGTAGTCGCTACAACAACTTCGTTTGTAGGGTTGGCAAAATCAATATCTTCAAGAAGCGTGTAGGCGGATCCGTTCGCTGAACCAAACGAAGATCCTGCTCTTAATTTTGGAGCGTAGGAAAGGTCTGGACCAGTTGCTGAAGAATTTGTTGGCAGCAGAATATAAAGGGTCACATTTCCAAAGGTTGAGCGAGTACCTTCGTATCTATAACCTACTGTTTGTCCGTGCTTAAGCACGTTATCATATTCAATCGCCGTGGCAAGAAAGCTTTCATTTGCCTGATAGTCTAAATAAAAGGATAAAACATCACCAATATAAGATACGGCATCAACCATAAGTGCGCCGAAACCGGCGTCGGAAAAGTCCCTAAAAGTATCGGGATAATATCTTTTTGCATGTTCAATCAAATCATTTTTGATTGAAGCAAAATCTCTGCTTAGATAATTTATTTTAACATTCTCTTGTTTGCTCGCCACGAAAAGATGTCTCCTATTTAGTAATTATGTAAATAATTAAATTTCAAGAATTAAAACATCAGAAATAAAAGCTGATGGAATATTATACTTAATTTGAATGCTTACAAAGTTTGAGGCTGTGGATGGATCAATCTCCGACATATTAAATCCGGCTTCACTAGAACTAAATTGTATTGCTTCTATAGAAATATAAGGCAAGTATCTTGCTACTTGTTCACGGATTTTGTCTTCAATGGTATCAAAGGTTCTTTGTGTTGAGTTCTCAAACAAATAAGTTCTAATCCCAACTCCAAATTCTGGTATCATTATTCTCTCACCCGGATTTGTCATCACGATCATCTTAAGGTTTTGCTGCGCTACTTGTCTAAAATTTGTATTTAAATTGTAGCCATCAATTGGTCCTATATTTAGCGGTAATTGTGGGGATAATCCAGGCATTTAATATTGCTCCTCTTATAAGTAGTTCTAACTTATAAGATCCGTTCCTGCTTTTTCAAGAAACGGATCTGTATAGGTTATTTTCTTGTTACCATAAATAGAGGCACAAAATATTTGTAATATTGAAAGCTTTGTTTTGGTCAACATATCAGCCAAGTTTATACCTGCTTCTGATACTTCTGGATAAACCGCTGTGTCAGATAGAGCAGAGAATTCATATAAAGACAAAGAGGCTATCATATTTTTTATAGGCACTAAATTATTGAATAATATTTGGTATTCTTTTGTCTCAATTAATGTGTCTCGCAAGTTGGAATAAATTTCGTTTTCCTTTTCAATGATTTGTGCCTGTCTTTTTTCTTCTGCTGTTTCTGCTGCTGCTTCTGCTTCGCTTATTGCAGCAAGATTGCCTGTTTCAATTACTGTGAAAAGTATTTCTTGATCATATTTGTCGCGACTAGCTTCACTCCGATGTGGATATGTTATATCAGCTATGTAACTCCACTCTACATCATCGGAGGTTCGTCCAATCTTTATATATCGTGTTCCCGCCACTTTTTTATCTGCATTACTTTTCTTAGCATCGCTTTCTGATTTTTCTTTTAGCCAATCCAGTGCTGGTAAGATATCGTTGCCCAGAGATAATCCAGTTTTTTCAGAAATTGTTTTGGACAGTCTGACATCTGGTCCCTCACCGAACATGCCAAGGCTAACTTTTTTCCCAAAATTATACGGACCATATTCCTTTATGGTGGCTCCGGGGAGCGGCTCGTTGTCCAGTTCGGGAACAAGCTCTTCGCTTTGTTCACACTGGGCAGATACTATCGAGTAGTCTTTAATTGTGAGATCAGTTCCGTCTTGTTCATATTTAACAAATAACAAATCATATTTATAAATAACATCGTCACCTTGTTTTTCTTTCCCTCGTTTAAATACAAAACCTTTTCCCCCAGTATTGAAATTAACAATTGTGCCCCTGTTTGATTCAAGTTCGTCCAACTCATCTATCTCACCAAAAATTATCTTAATCAAGAAGCCGTCCCAAGTGGAAGAGTCCCATGTTAATTTTAAATTATCAATTATTGGTTGTCTTAGGCTTTGTATCTCCTCTACAATTATTTGCGTAAAAGCATCTTTTCCTGTTTCCGGCACTTCTATGTTTTCGTCATCGAGTTTTAAGATTTCATAATATTTGGTGGCGGTGTCTCTCATGTCAGGAAATAAGTTTCCTGGGATGGTATCAAAAGTGCTTTTATATTTTTGGACCTCAGTCTTTAAGCGCTTATAAATGGAAGATATAAAAAGATCACTTTGCATAAAATCAATATCAAAACCATTCGTGGCTTGGATCGCGATCATTGTTCTTTCCACAATAAATAAACGAATAAGTATCTTTATACTAGAAATGGAATTAGCTCTACGAACTGGTCCAAGTGCGTCACAGTAGTTCCCACTAAGAGTATCCGAAAGTATTTGTGAAGCAAAAACTTGATTAAAACTTATAAGTCCCGAAAAATCTAAAATGTCATTGCTTGGATATAATAGGGATAGATTGTCAAGACTGTTTTCTGTAGAATACTTTCCTTCAACTATGTAAGTTGCAAAATCTTCTAAAATATCTTTTATCATGTCGTGAGCAGTAGTTGTTGTGCCACTAGAAATATCAGTAAAGCTTCCGCCTGTTGCATTATAAATGTCATCAGTTACTTTTGCATTGCTTCGGGAAAAAGTTGCACCCGATTTCCCATCTGTAACCTGACCAAGTGATAAATTAAAATATTCATATTCCTGTGTATTCAGCCTACCAGTCGAGACTTGTCTTCCAAGAAAATTAGCATTGGCGCTTACATAATAATCCTCGGATGTTTGTTTAAGAGACAAAGGTTTTGTTTCTGAGCCGTCGTCTACTTCTACTTCTACAATACGATTGTTCCACCCACTATCTCGGACAATGGGTTGTGGAGTTTCTCCTAAATAAGTTTTAACATCCACAGTCACCAGCCCGCCGCCGCGAGTCCACCCTCTCTTAACCGTGAGATCGAATAATTGGTTGTCCTGGCCATTGAAAACTTCGTCCCAATATGGATTAGTGCTTGGATTATCATGACCCCCGTGCATATCTTCTTGATAGGTGTCCATTTGCTTCATTAGCAAGTATGCATATGCTCGTGCTCCTGAAATTGAAGTAAGTCCCGTCGCCGTCCCGACTTGTTCACCGGCCTTTTTTCCGAGGGCAGTTTTAGTCTTTGCAAAGGGCGCTTTGAACATCTTATCTCCAAATGTGTGGGTAGAAGATGCAACATATGGTTCTAGATCTTTGACCAGTTCCTCAAAAAGTGCGTCGTCACCTGCCTCGCCGCCCCTCCAGTTTGTGGTTTTGTTTCCGGCGGCAATGCCAGTTATATCAATATCGCTTTCAAACTCATACGGACCAAGTGTGACTTGGGTATATTCTGTTGTTGGGATAGTGCTTAAGGATGCGGGGTCGTATCCTAATTGGTAGTGGGAGAAGTCCGTATCGACAAGAATATCGGAGAAAATATTCATTGGAGAATTATCATCAAAGAGAGTAGTCCAAATATCTGAATATGCAGATACCTCAGTATTAAAATTGTTTACAACGCCTTGTAAGCCTTCTCGGGCAACTAGCTGAGTTATTTCATCTATAACTGGAGGTGTTTCAGGAATTAAGCCGTCAGCACCAAACATGCTTGGAAACGCAGGAACAAGATTTCCCGCTTGAAAGTTTTCTAGCGTTTCAAGAGCTTTTAAGATCTTTGTTTTCTTTTTATCCTTTTCTTTATTTATAATCTCCTCAATTTCTTCAGAGGTTAGATCGGGATCTTTGTTTTGTAAATAAGCAGCGCGTAAGATTGCTGGACCTGATCCATCGCCAATATCACATACATTTGAGACTACTGGAAACTGTTCTTCAGCACTCTCAAGTAAGAATTGCGGTTTGACCAATTTTCCAATAGCAGAAAAAACATCTTCAACATCTTGCTCGCTTTGAAAAAGAGTATTTCCATTGCTGCTTAAACAATTATAGCATAAAGTAATTGTTTCAGGGGACGCAATGCCCATATAAACGGATTGTGCTTCAGGTTCACTTAATATGGTTTCTACTGTTTCCACAGCAGACGAAACATCAGACATCATGTTAACCAAAAATTCAGCCGATATAAACTTTTCTTCAACCTGACCAGTCTCTGGATTTGGCCGGTTTATTGCAATACCAGTTTCTGTGTAAGCATCGAGAATAGATCCCTCAACATTGCCAGCAACTCTTCCAATAACCCCAAGGAAGCCCGTGCCCCCAGCAGAAGTTAAAGCAGCCGACCAAGCTTCAGGATCAGACAATTTTTCTATATCAATCCCAAGGCTTTTTGAAAGCCAGCTTTTAAATCCTTCACCTATGCCTGCTAAAAATCCCGAAACATCGGGTGATGAAAATAAAAGATCACAAAGACCCTCAAGGATACCAAGTATTAACGAAGATAAAGCACTTACTAAAGTATTGTATAAACCAATAAGCGCTTGGTCAATCGTACCCGCTAAGAAATCTAAAGTTGGAAAGTTGCTTGGGATATTTAATCCTTGAAAAACAGGATAGCCTATTTTTAAGCCAATATCTGGGGAACCATCACAGCGATCTATCTCGCAATTTTTATTAAATCCTCCGAGGCTTACATCTTGTATTCTAAATACTTTTTCTAAATCTGGGTCGTTAAAAGTCGCTTCTCCAAAAGAAGTAATCATATTTTTTAAAAGACATTGAATTGTTTCTTCCAAAACACAACCAAGATTAACTTTTGCCATAACATCATTATAAAGTATGTCTATTCCATTTTCAGTGGGAGCTTGAGCAAAGGCATAAAATTGAGAAAGTCGTTCTTCTAAAACAACAGGAATAAGTGCGCCGTCAACTCTTTCTCCGATAACCACTCCTGGCGGAGCACCGACTGATTCTTGATATCCTATATAATTGATTTCTTCCTTGGCGGAAGCTCCAGAAACAATTTTCCACCCTCCCGAACTAGCGCCGTATTTGGCTTCGCGGAGGACACGAGGGTTTGCCCTGTTGGCTGGAGAAATAAACTCAAGCTTTGCCCTTAGATCCGCAACCCCTTTCGTTCCGATCTTATTGTTTCCAACAAACTCAGATGTATCTTTTACGGCTTCTGCAATTAATCTTTTTGTTTCTGCGTTTAAGAGAGTTTGCTCCTCTTTTGCTTTTTCTTCATCTGTTTTACACAAATTAATATCTAAATCTAATGTTATAAGTTTTGCCAAATTTGCAAAAATAGATAAATTGCCATCTTCATCATATTTACCTGCTCCATCTAATGGCTCTTGTTTTGTCTCAATTACTGGTATTGGCAAAGTATGTTTGGATAAAAAATCAAATACATTAAAACTTGCTTCAAACTTGCCCTCTAAATCCGCAAGCATTAAGTCCAATCTTGTAAGATAATTGATAGTTGTGATGTGGTTTAAAACTGAAGTTTCTAAAAAGCAGTCATATCCAATTGTGTACTGGTCTGCCCCAACAAGGGCGAAAGTCGCTTTATAATCGTAGGTAAACCCTAATTCTAAATCTCTTGAAACCTGTCTTGGATCAAAACATTCTGGTTCCTCAAATGTTACTGGTGCTATGTTGTTTAATTTTATGTATCTTTGTATCGCTAGCCCTGCTGTTTTCAGTCTTTTTATCTCATTATAAATATTAATGTTTGAAATAAACTTATCAGATCTTAAAAGTTCTACTTTAAAAGATTCTAATTGAGAAACGATACTATCAATTTTTTGACCAACTTCTCCGACTGGTATAAGTGCTGATAAGTATCCTTCTTCTGGTTTATTAATATTACAGGCTGTTGGATCGTCACCTATGGAATCAAATACACTTTTTGGAACAGCGACCAGAACTTTCATACGAACACAGGGGCGCAGGCTTACAAAATGTTCCTTTGCCGATGATTCTCTATATAATCCATATGGATCAAGTGTATCTTTGCCATAAAATTTTAGTAACTTATATGCGCCGTCGAGAACTGCTTCTGATAACCTCTTTTCTTTTTCATTGCCGGGTGTCTCATATTCACTTTCAACAGTGATGTAGTAATTATCGTTATCTTCAAAAGGAAAACACTCGGTTTTATTCGCCCAATCTTGCAAATCTGGAGAAAATGACATTTAGTTTACCTTGTTATATTTGCTACAAATATACTTGTTTGATGCTGAGTTTAAATATTTTGTTTTCCAAATAATACCTATATTCATTCTGTGTTTAAAATTATCAATCATGCCCTCGGCTGCGTTCGTGGTTGCACTGATGCCAGCAGGGATAAGCGAAACTGAAGGGAGCGTAGGTATGGCTCCAGCGCGTGCCTGTGGCGCGACATGTGTATGTGAGGCAACTTTTAGATTAAATTGTAATTGATCCTTAAGGTGGTTTAATACGATTGAGCTTAGTTCTGCTATTCTTTTCTCTAACTCTGATAAGGCTTCAACTAAATTTTCTCCCTTTATTAAGGATTGAATATCGCTCTCATCATTACATGCGATTAGCTCAATACCATTATATGAAGCGGAGCCATCTTTTGAGTTTTTGTTTTCAGTTCTTGTAACAAATTTAATCCCATCTCTTCCAATAACTCTAACAGAATCGGCTTTGATGCCAATACCAGATCTGGCTGTTGAGGATCCTTGTTCTCCAGCGGCAAGATTAAAATTTGTATCAATATCAGTCTTTTGACTTATGTATATTCTTGCTCCATCGGAAGCAAAGTTTGGATCGTAGTTTAATCCAGAATCAGTGGAGGGTCCGCCGCGTCCAACAACCATATCAATAGAAGCTGCTTGAGTATGTCCTTGTCCCCCATATCCAGAAGCCCTTGAGGCAGGACGATCTCGTCCAAGCACAATGTAAGAATTGCCTTTATTAATAACTTGTTCCGAGGGCGATTTAATATACTTTGGAAGCGGTTCCATAATATTATCACCAAAGACACCTTTGTTTGAAAGTCCGTCGTGATATAGCTTGTCACCCGAAACAATTTCACTCAGAAGATCGGGAAGCCCTTTGAGGTTTACTGATTTTGTTTTATTGCTCATAGTTTTAAATAGTTTGTTATATTAAACTTATGCCGTAAGATATGTGATATAGTTACGCTAAAGCTACTCTATTCGGCGCAGCAGTCATATCCTGCTCCTTAACCAAAGAAGACACCGACTTCGTTGAGATAACCACATTTCTAAAATCAAAGTGGATCGGATCATAATTCTTGGAAAACCTTCCGCCCCAATAAAGGTTGACTCTTTCTCCAGCAGCGACAATGCCCGATTTAACCCATTCATCAACCGATGAATTGAAAGATTTCCCAAGCTCCTTGCCATCTTTAAGGGTTGGATTAAAATCCATAGCCATTCCATACAAATGGTAACTTGTGGTTCCAGGCTTTGCCTTTCCTGTTGGGTTGGCGTGGTATTCTCTAAGGAGTCTGGCTTGATGAGCGGGGGTGCGATATACACTATTTATTTTAATTGTTGCACCTAAGTTCTCCCAAGCATTATACATAAATGCCTTCATATGTGCTCCAAAGTCTGGATGTGCCTGCAAGAGGAATGGTGCGTGCTGGCTTTTATTCGGCAAAGTAGTATCTGTGTCATAAAGTTGAGCCAACTGATTTATCTCTTTAGGAGTTTGTGCAGAAACAACAGACGGAATATTGGTGTAAGCATTAACGTCAGATTCACCACATGTGGTTACAATAGGCGTTTGTGAGTCGGCTGAATTTGCTGTTGGTACTTGTGACATAATATTATTTTAAACTGTTACTCCCGCAGCATCGGCAGAGACTTTGATACCAGCAGTTCTATCGTGTATATCTGCTGGTTGTTCAAAATATATTTGGAACCAATACGCCCATTGTTTAGCGGTAATCTTAGTAGCATCATATGTTATACTTGCTAACATTTTTTTTACAGAAGCAATCACGAAAAGCGCTTGTTGTGCTGGATCTCGAACTTTATTGTAAGAAGCTGTCAAATCCTGTGTGCCATCGTATTTAGCAGGTGTAATAACTGGTATTCCGGCGGCTGTAAGTAAAAGTCCGCCTGCGAAATATGGAATCACAGCCGCGCTTGCCGGTATTTGTATAGATGATGGCAAATTGGCCTTCGCCGATTTTGCCAAGCTGAGTCTGGATGAATTTGGAACTCCATATTTACCTGACGACTGAACATTCATTTGCCATAATCCGATAGATGATTCAGTGCTACCTCCAGACACTATATTGGCATCAAAGCCGGATTCCGAACTTGCATTGGCAAGAATTCCTAAAACTAAATTTTTGTCCTTTAAGCTTGTGAGTAGGGTTTGATATAATACAGCTATATCTATTTTCTTTTTACCTGCTGCTTTATTTAAAGCCATATATGCATTATGCAATTCGGCGGCTGATCCTGCTGATCCGATTGCATCTCCAGATGGGTGTTTAACGCCGGATAGAGAAGAGTCGGTACTACAAGTAGCAAACTGGTTTAAAGCCGATCTGGCTACCATTGATGCCAGTATCACAGCGGTGAATTCTGGTCTGTCTTCTATAATTTCAGTTACTATTGGTGAATCTCTGTTAATAGAATTTTCATATTGTATTTTGACAAGTGTTCCTGGGGTTATCTCCTCCGCTTCAGTTCTCAATCTTTTTGAGACTGCCTGTGCGATTGGATAAGACTCAAGATTTTGATAAGTATAATTAGTCTCGGTGTCAGATGGCGGTAAAACACTTGGTATCGGATTCTCTCCGCCAACATTGGTTAAAACAAAAACATAATATCCCTTAAAATTTAACAACTCTAATGCTTTTAAAATTTCTAGATCTTCTGATTCCTCTTCCCCATCCCCAGCAATGTCCAAGAATATTGACCACCAAGTTGTCGAGGTGCCTTCAGCCTTTTCTTCAATTTCTTTATTTCTTAAGATAAGAGCATATAAGCCCGGTTCACCACCATTTAAGCTTTGAGTTATATTATTTTCGACTTGTTGTAAAGCCGCGCTATTGAGTTTGTTGTTGAAAACAGAACTTTGAATTTGTCTTTTAGTGGGATCTTCTACAGTTTTGTCGTTGCTGGCATTGAAGGTTTCTACAAGCTTTTCTATAATAGAAGCAAGCTGAAACTGTTCATATAAATCCGTGTCTTCTACAGCCACTAATTGGTATCTCCGTTTAATAAATCAAATATTTCAGTTTTATCAAGTTCAGATAATTCAACAGAAGTGCTTTGCTTCTTCTGCAATAAAGTAACAACTTTCACAAGTTGTTCATTTGACCGTTGTAAAGTTTCAACATACTTGGCAGCGATAACGCCAGCCTCTTTGTGTCGTTCTTCGTCTACGCTTAGATATACAATTAGATCGTTAAGTAGCGACTTTGTTATCTCTCGGTCTTTTCGTATGTTCTCAATGGCTTCGTTAATATAATTATCAACTTTTTTCATAATACTTGCCCTCCTAATAATTAGGAACGGCAAACATTAAATTTTGCCATTTATCCAATTTTTCTTAAAAATACGATATTTTGTTCTTAGTTTGTTTAAGTTATTAACAATCTGTTTGGTATTCAGCCCAGTCAATTCCCTGAGATATAAATAGATCGCTTTTTTATTATAAATCATCTGATCTTCATCAATTGAGTTAAGAAGGATCTTAATTGCCTCTAAAACTTTCTTTTCGTTTTCTTTTAGATTAGCATTATCCCAGCTTTCAATCTCAGACCAAAGCGATTGCCAAAACTCATATTCCTCTCTATTCTCATCATATTTGTTATGAGTGGTGATAAGTTCATTATCAATTTCTTTTGGCATTTCATCATAAAGAACTTCAGTTCGTGCTCGCTTAGCATTCTTTTTAACTTTATGAATAAACCAGTTTTTTGTGATCACGCTGAAGTATGAAAAAGCTTTTGAGCCTTTGTTTGGATCGTATTTATCTAAAATAGTTGTCAGCCAAACTTTACATTCGCCTTTAAGAGCGTCAATGTTTGGAAGGTTTGTAAATTTATAAGTGTATACAATTTTGTCAACCATTTCGTTAAAGGCTGGTCCAATCCAATCAACGTATAACTCAGTTCTTAATTTTTGGTCTTCTGTGGCAACATATTGGATAATGGCGTTTTCATGATCCTTGGTAAAATAGTGTTTACCTGCTTTGCGCTTTCTTGGCATATATTATTCCTGTTCCTCTTCTTCTGGTTGTTCTTCAGCAGCTTCTGTAACATCTAAGCCTGATAATATTTCAGCATAAACATCAATTTGTTCAACAACATGTTTGGAGTGTTTTAAAAGACCATTAAGAGTCTCATCTCCATAGTACATTTCTAATTCATTTAGTTCTTTTAAGTGATCTCCAAAATTCTGGTTGAGCGAGATGAGCCCTTCCACATTGTCTTGAATGAAAAATAGTTTAGTTAGTAATTTTATAATATACCAAACTAAAACAACATTTAACACTAAAGATCCTATAAAAAATAGTATAAAAAATATAGACATTATTCGGGCTTCCAGTTAATCATTTCTTCTTTGTAGTCTTTAACTTCTTCTTTTGTATCTTTAATGAAGTCTTTGACAATCTGCCCAACTTTTGCTTTTTTATCTTGTTTTTTAGCATAGTTTATATGTTGTGGTACTCGCTCAATTTTAAACCGCTCTTTACATTCTGTAATATCAGAACAATTTTCTTTTTGCTCATTAAATGAGTGTGTAACATCAAATGTCTTTTCACACTTCATACACTTATAAACATATTTGGGCATCCTATCAAGTGCCAGTATCTACGGCATCTAAATAGGCATTAAAAATTTCAGTGCCATCAGTGCTATCATCATTTTCCGCAGTAGTTAAATCTACAACAGGTGGGTTTTCGACAACCAGCCCAGTAGAAGTTTCGGTAAAATCAAATTCTTTTAAAACAGGAACAATGTCCGTTTGGTTTAAAAGCGAATTTTGTAGGGCTAGCATGAGTGCCCCAAGTGCTTGATCTGAAAGTTGCATATGTATCTCCTTTGCTATTGTTATAATAGCACATTTTGTTAATTGTTTAAATTATCTTGAATAATCGTCTTCAAGTCGCACAACATCATTAAGATGAGGTGTGCTAACCTCTATAACCTCTACTGAGGATTCTATTGCCCCGAAGCGATGTATTTGATTAGGTACAACGTGAAACGATTCTCCAGGCGGTATTCGCATTGGTTTGTCGTCCTTATCGTAGTTAATTAGTATTCCTTTTAAAACATATAATGTTTCTTCTTTTATCTCATGATATTGTTTTGAAAGTCGGTGTCCTGCATTGATATGTAATAGTTTTCCAACATAATCGTCTGTCTCTGCCCAGATTATTTCAAATCCCCAAGGTTTTTCAACTCGCCTCATCTTACAAGCCCTCTAAGGTCTGCGTCATACATCAATTTAGCAAGACCTTCAAATCTAGTCTTTGGTTCCCATCCAAGCTTTTCTTTTGCTTTTGTGGGATCTCCCAGCAGTAATGGTACTTCGTGTGGGCGGAACAATCTTTCATCTATTTTAACATACTCATCTATATCAAGACCTGCATGTTTAAAAACTACTTCTAAAAATTCTTTAACAGTATGTGTCTCACCCGTTGCAATAACATAGTCGTCAGGGACTTCTTGCTGCAACATCATCCACATAGCTTCTACATAGTCCCCTGCAAAGCCCCAGTCTCGCTTAGCATCGAGGTTACCTAAATATAGGCTGTCTTGTAGTCCCATTTTAATACGGGCAGCAGCACGGGTGATTTTACGGGTAACAAATGTTTCTCCACGACGGGGTGATTCGTGATTAAACAGAATCCCACTAGAGATGTGAAGTCCATAGCTTTCTCTGTAGTTTCTACAAAGATTGTGAGCATAAGTTTTAGCACAGGCATAGGGGCTTGCTGGCATAAGTCTTGTTGCTTCACTTTGAGGATTTTCTGGGTTATCTCCAAACATTTCCGAAGAGGATGCTTGGTAAAACTTAGCCTCGGGACAAATGTTTCTGTAAGCTTCCAGAAGGCGTAGGGTACCCATCGCAACTATTTCTGTGGTTTCTTCTGGTGTATCAAAAGAAACACGAACGTGGGATTGCGCCGCAAGATTATAAATCTCGTCAGGCTGGTGTTCTATTAAAAGTCTATGAAGACAACCGGAATCATTCATATTTCCGTAAACTAAATTAAAATTCATAATTAAATCTGGATCATTAAAGACATGATCGATTCTATCAGTTGAAATCAACGAGGTTCTTCTCTTAACTCCAACCACTTTATAGCCCTTTGATAAAAGCAGGTCTGCCAAGTAAGAACCATCTTGTCCAGTTATTCCTGTTATTAATGCTGTTTTCATTTTACGCCTCTTACATTTTCGTAGTTTTCAACAAACCAATCGCAAGTATTCTTTAGAGCAGTTCTAAAATCAGTGTATCTGTCGTTGTCCCAACCTAACTCCAAAAATTTCGTGTTGTCGGATGGTTTTCTTGGTTGCCCGTTGCTCACACTTGTATCCCAAGTAATCTCATTATCGTATTCCAAAAATTCACATACCACTTCACAAAGCTCTTTGATCGTGTGTTCGCCTGGATTCCCAACATTGATTGGGTCTGCCTCATCATAATTATTGAACATATACATAATAATCTCTGCTAAATCGTTAGAATATGTAAATTCTCGGCGTGGAGAGCCGTCGCCCCAAAGAGTAATGTTTGTATTATTTCTCTTTGCCTCATAAACCTTTCTGATGACCGATGGGATAACATGGCTTTCAACCAAGTGAAAGTTATCGTTCTCACCAAAAAGATTATTCGGAATAATATTAACAAAATTACTCCCGTATTGATCGCGATATGCTCTTGCCTGAACGTCCAACATTCGCTTTGAAAAGCCATATCCCATATTAGTATAGTGAGGCATTCCCTTGTGAATATCTTCCTCTACATATGGAAGTTTTGCAAACTCTGGATAAACACAAGTGCTAAGGACAGACAATACTTTTGTGACGTTATGAAGTCTGCTTGCTTCTAAAACGTTTGTATTCATATACACATTCTCTGTATAGTGGGTGCCGAGTGCGTCCATGTTGCCTTTCATCCCGCTAACTTTAGCAGCGAGGTGAATAACATACTCAGGTTTAACCTCATCAAAAAGTTCAAGAGTTCTATCAAGCTTTGTTAAGTCATACTTACTGCCAACATAAGTTGCGTGAGGCAGGATTTTCTGTAAGGCAACACCGACCATTCCCGTGCCGCCAGTCACCAATACCTTATCTTGTACGTCCCATAGTGAATAATTTTCGTATTGCATTATTTGCCCTCGTCAGGATAAACAAGAAATTTCGGACACGGAACAATGAACTTGCCGCCTTTCGCGATATATTCTGCTTCTCTCTCAGCAAACTCGTTAATAAAGTGCCATGGCAAAATCAGCAAATAATCAGGCTGATCATTTCTCATATCGCCTTCCGCTATAATTGGGATCTTTGTACCCGCAGTCTTAAGACCAAATTTATATGCCGATCGCTCAGCTATATAATTGATATGAGTATGGTCCAAACCATACCATTGTAACAAAGTGCTGCCTTTTGTGGAAGCTCCGTAGCCAGCAATTGTCTTGCCCTTTTCTCTTTCTTTATTAATAAACGACATCGTATCTTCACGAAGCTTACAAATTTCAGAATAAAAATTAATATAAGTTTGTGGATCATTTAACTTTAGTGATCTTTCATATTCCAAAATGGAATTAACCCTAAAGTTAGCAACATCCCTTTCTTGCTGGTTTCTAAATTTTGTTTTGTTGCCTGTGTTCTTCATTAAATAAATTCTGAAGCTTCCACCATTAACATCATTTAGCTGACAATCTACAATGTCAAAGCCAACTCGGTCCATCAAATATTTCATTGAACTTAGTGAATAATAACAAATGTGTTCGTGACAAATATTATCAAAAGCAAGTTGCTTAAGCATTAGTGGAGTGTAACTTAACTGAAGTACCCAAAGCCCGTCGTCATCTAAAATATCATATATGTCTTTTACAAAAGGTTCGGGATCATCCAAGTCATAAAACATCGCTATTGTTGTAATAATTTTTGGATTTAAATCAGCATATTCAGTTGTTTTATAGGCTTCGGCACTAAAAAAGTCCTGCACAATAGCATTTGCCTTTTTAGACGATTCTTCCACAAATGAATTGTCAGCAGGATCAATCCCAACTTTAATCATATGATCTGGAACATAATCAAACATTGTGCCGTCGTTGCATGCAATGTCTAAAAATACATCACCCTCTTTGGTATCAATGGAATCAAGACAAGAAACTGCCACTTCCTTGAGCTTTTGTTTCATTGTGTCATTGATACCGGACCTGTACCAATATTTTCCATACATTTCTTCTGGTGGAAGAATACTGTCCAATTGAAGTAAGCCGGACTCGGTGCATAGCCTCATCTTAAGTTCGCCGATGCCGGTGCGTGGTGCGTTTCCATCGGGCGTAAAGTCTGACATTTGAAGTTCTCCTAAATTAAAAACTTCAACTGTTTCCTTGCCAGAAATTCTACATTTCATTTGTTTCTCCATTATACATTGTCCAAAATAATTTCACTTATAAAGTCAACTTGTTTATCGCCAAGATTCTGATGACAGGGAACATAGAGCCCCTCTTTGTGGACTTTGGTGGCATTTGGCAAGTCCACCTTTTCATATCTTGTATACCAAAACGGGTGCTCTTGTATAGAGCCACAAATTAGCGGTCTACATTCTATGTTGTTCTCAACAAGGGCTTTGGCGATCTTAGCCCTATTTTTATGAATCAGCCCGAATGCTAAAGAAGATACTGGGCTTGTGTCGCTTTGTTGTATCCAAACGTGGTTTTTAAGCTTGTTGGCAAATCTATCATAATTTTTGCTTCTATTGGTAACATAAGAATCAATCTTCTTTAGTTGATTTCTGCCAACATAAGCACTTAAATCTGTATTTCGTATGTTTAACCCAGGAAAAACAAAATAATAATTTTCTAAAAAGGGATCATTCATTTCATATTTCATAAAAGTTTTCTCCTTATATTCCGAATCATTATCTCGCAACCATCCGTGAGAGCGTAGAGAAATCATTATATTGTATAACTCGTTGTCATCAGTCGTAACCATGCCGCCCTCGATGGTTGACATCGCATGACCATAAAAGAATGAATGAGTGCTTGCCAGCCCAAAAGTTCCAAGCTTCTTGTTATCAATCGCACTTCCGTAAGCCTCACAAGTATCTTCAACTAATAATATATCATACTTTTCACAAATTTGTAATATTCGTTTCATTTTATTTGAATGACCCAAAACGTGAACCAAAATTGCCAAGGCTGGTCTGTGCTGTTCACACAGTTTCTCAAAGTGATCTACATCTAATCCTAAATCGTCTTTGTCGGCATCACATAAAATAGGCGTCATTCCAAATTGAATCATAGGTGATACAGTTGTAACCCAACTGATTGCTGGAACTATAACCTTTTGGTTTCTAAGTCTACCCGAATAAAGTAAAGCCAGCACTACTAACAGATTAGCCGATGAGCCTGAATTTACAAAAACAGAATGTTTTCCTCCAAGCCAAGAGGACCACTCTTCTTCAAATGCTACGGTTTGCTCACCTTTTGTGTATCGGTCACCAGAATTAAGCCAGTCAACAAGACTGCTGATATCTTTATCATCAATTATTTTCTCTGCTAACTTAATCATATTTCTTCTATTCTTTTTGTTTTGTCGCAAATTAACAAGTCATAGGCTGGCTTGTCACCGACACTTAAAGAGTGCCACTTACATCCCCACTTTTTTAATTGTGTTTCAGTTAAGTCATACCAATCAATTCCAGTTACAGAACCTCTTGCTGTCCAGTATGTTATTTGATGTCCCTGCTCATATAGGTGATTAATCTTTTGTATATTTTCATAATCGGGTTCTGCTTTTGGGTAAAGCCTTTCTCCCGAGTAGAAACATATTGTCTCATCGATATCCACATAGATTTTCATCATTAACCTCTTAATGAATTTCTCTTTTCTAACTCGCTGCCCAAGACTTTTCTTGGTCCACCTTCGCCGAGAGCACTTTCAATGTCTCTAATACCTTTTACTAATTTTATAAGTCCAGATGGCTCAACAGATGACTTATGATCGCTGCCCCACATATTTCTATCAAGGGTAATGTGTCTTTCGATCCAAGTGGTGCCCATTGCTACTGCTGCGAAAGTAGTAACAAGACCATATTCGTGACCACTATAGCCGATTTCTTTGTCTTTATATTTGTTCTTTAACCAACTAATGTAGTTTAAGTTAAGTTCCTCTACCTTCGAGGGGTAAGAAGAGTTCGTGTGCATGACCACATCAGGGTTACAAAAATGAATACAATTTTCTATTTCGGCTTCATCACTCATACCCGTTGATACAATTAGAGTATCACTATTCTGTCTAGCATAAGTGACCAATTCTTCGTTAGTTATTAACGCAGATGGTATTTTAGACAAATTAGTATATTCTTTCATGAAATCTACGGAAGGCTTGTCCCAAACAGAGGCAAAGCATCCAATTCCAATTTTTTTACAATATGAAAAGATCTCATCATATTCATCTTTTTCAAATTCAATCTTCTTCTTATAATCAATGTAAGTCATCTCTCCCCAAGGAGTTGAACGTAACTTATATTTCTGAGCCTCTGGGACACATATATCTGGAGTTCTTTTCTGGAATTTTACATAATCGCAACCAGCGACCTTTGATAGATCAATTAAGTCCTTCGTCAATTTGATTGATCCGTTGTGATTAATCCCTATCTCAGCTATTACCTTTACCATAAAACCTCTCTATATCTTTTGGGGTGTCCACATCTACTGGACTTTTTATTTTATAAAATACTGTATCTTTATTATACAAGTTTTTGTTTAGTTTTTTTAATTCATCTGAATGAAATATACAAATAAAGTGACTTATTTCAAAACATTCTGGATAGTCCTGCCTTCTATACAGGTTATGTTCGATAATTTGAGTGCCTTTATGATTGTCTTTTTTTAACATGCACAAGAAAGGACTAACCTTTACATCGGAGCAACATAACAAAGAACGAGCTTGTGTTTTAGAATAAAACTTCATAACCTCTTCAATATCTTTCCAAGTTCGTTCAGGATAAGTGAGATACAACATTAATATTTGCTCATCTTCAGAAATACTATATTGATTAATAACATCTTGTAAAACGTCTCTTGTGCTTGTAATATCTTCTGATAACGACTTTTGCCTTTTTAAAACTTTATATTCGGACGAGTTTAATTGTTCTATAATTGATTCGTCATCAGTTGTTATTATAACATCATTTTTGTATATGTCGGGTATCTTTGAAATTGTGTGTTCAAGTAACAATCTATTTTTACCAGGAAGTCCTTTAGAGCCTTTGCGAGCAGGTATAATAATTTTCATTTATAGCTGCCCTATTTTAAACCCTTCATACCAAGGATCTTGATTTAAATTAATAATATCAATACCTCTATTTTTAGCGCTTTCGCTTAAAACAAGGATATCGTTCTGTAAATTTTCTCTTACTGGTGTCCAAGCATTTGGACCCTGTGCTTTGTGTTTCCAATCATCTTTATCAGAATTGGCGTAGCCTTTATTATAATCTAAATCAAACCCAGAGACATATATTGGATTGCAACCCATTATAATAGCGAAAGCAATTGCGTGCATTGATACCGTATCCCCAGTGCTATAATGTTGATGAGTGCCGGTTAAGTCTCTCAGATGCTCTTGTAAGGTCATTCTGGGTGGGTTATTTTGCTCACAACATTTACCATCTAAAGCGTGTCCAGAATTTGTATAGCATCGCGGGGGGTGCCACATAGCCTCATTATTACCAAATCTGGTAAAATGAAAATTCTTATTTCGCTCATAGTGTTCTTTAAATGTTTTTAAAATCTCAATACAATGTTTGCCTTCCCAATGACGCTGATCGTATACCAGCCATTCTCCTAATATGTTTTTTTCAATTTCACTTTTTGAAGTAAAATCTCCATCGTCAGAATAAAATATCGGGCAGTCTGCTTTCCTAATAATATCAAAAAGTATCCTCATAGGAAAAGCATGCTCAGAACTGGACAATATCCAATAATCAGGAGCGATGGTAAAATAGTCCCACCAATTGTTAACCGAAAACCTAAGAATATCTTTGGCTTGTTGAAGGTCTATAATTTTTTGTTTGCTCGCATTTAGGCTTGGTCCGTGAGCAGTAATAACACAAGGTGTTTCTTTGTGTCGATCTATTATGTTTTTTATTTCAATTTTCATTCTTTTATTACTGCTTCTGCCCACCATAAACCGGGGATTAAATATTTGTAAGCGTGGCATTTCATCTTTTCAAATGTTAGCCACTCGCACCTCTCATGCTCATAGATGCCAGTGTGAGGGTTGGGGACTATTTTTCCCTCTTGTTCGGTAGAGGCAACAAAGACAAACAAATTGTCCAATTTAATGTTTCCCGCTCCCCATTGGAAGTTTAAATCATTTATTCCACATTCTTCTTCACACTCTCTAATTGCTGTTTCCAAATAATTGTCTCCCTCTTCAAGATGACCTTTTGGAATATCATAACCTTCTCTTGCCCACATCCCAAAAGTCATCCATTGACCTTCGACCTTCTTCACAACAACCACGCCTGCACCGGGAGAAAGGTGTGCGGTTTCCCAAGTCCATTTACTTGACATATGTCGCTTTTGCTTTACAGGCTCCCACTCGCCTTCCCCACCAAAGCTTTTCAACACCCCATTTATAATAATCTCCATTATAATTTTCTGCGTCAAATGAGACTTTAGTGTTATTTTTCTGAGGCTTAGACTTTTTGTGAATTACATTATGTATATTATATTTAAATGTGTGTTCAAATGGATACGACTTTTGTGGGTCAACTAAGCCAAGTTTTTGATATCTAAACAATTCTGATATTTCTTCAGTGTATTCAACATTAAATGCCTCAAGTAAAAATTGTTGAATTTCAGAATAGAACTGCTCTTTATTTTTAGAACATTCAATTGCAGTGGCTTCTTCAAAGTCCCAGGCGAAGTTCTTTCTTACGTCCTCGACAATTCTACCCCAAGGTTGCTTAACATCTAATACAGCATCTAAGTTAGAAATTGTTTTTTGAAGTTCTTGCCCCACAAAGGTATCTGGGTTGTCTGACATAAACTTTAAAAAGCTCTCATAAAATTCTCTATAAGTTATGTCTCTAGTGCTGCGCAAATATCTAGAAATATATTGAATTGTTCCCAAATAGTGCCCATACATCACTGTCCATCTAAACAAGTGGGCTTGCTTATATTCTTCAAACGACATTGCATTACTTGCTACGATCATATCTTCTCGCTCGAACTCATTCTCGTCGGTAATATCATAGTGATTAAACGCAGTATATGTATTCAACACTTTAAGCCCATATTCTTTAATATATTCAGGATCCCCAAATGGTGTATTTGGTAGTGCGGTTAATGAATAAATACCAATATAGTTGTGTTGTCCAAGTTCTATTGTTTTGCAAACTCCATCCATAAAGCTGTCAGTTGTCTCTTCTGGTAGTCCTAGGATTAATTCTACATAACTTGTAAGTTCTTCTTCATTATACATTTCAAGAAACTTCTCAAGCTTTCCACTATCAATGTTTTGTCTCTTAACTGCTTTTAAGACTTTCGGATTCATAGATTGAAGGGCAATAGTAATTCCCTTATCCATATCAGCTTCTGTAAAGATTTTTGCTAATGGAATAACTTTATCGCCCTTGTTTTTAGCCCAGTCACACCGATGTTTACCAGGATAGCCGGTTGCTTTCTTCTTGTCAACCATATATCTTGTAACATCTAAGTGCTCTGGAAACATGCCAAAATTAGAATCTGCGTTATAAATAAACTCAACCTTGTGGTCTGAAATCCAGTCAATCTCTTTCTTTACTTTTTCAAATGATTGCCTACGCACCTTGCTATAGTATTTTGTGCCGATCTCACAAAACGTGCAAGAGTAAGGACACCCTCTTGTTGTTTCAATCGTAGACTCTAACGCATAAGTATGGTCGGCTTTCTCAAGCAATCGGTCAAACAGTCCATCAAGATAGGGGCTTGGCATTTCATCAATATTGGCAATTCTAGGTCTGGGTGATGTCACAAATGTGCTTAAGTCTTCGTTCGGGATAGAACAGCCCGTGATTGATTTCCAGTCGGGCTTATCTTTTAATGCCTCAACTAAAATCTCTTCAAATGCGATCTCTCCTTCTCCGTGGACGATAACATCTACATATGGATGTTCTTCAAAGAACCCTTGACTTCTATCGGCAATCGGCTGTTGCCAGCCGCCGAAAACAATAATACAATTTGGAAACCTTCTTTTTATTTCTTTTGCTACTTGCTTATTGTATTTATAATTCCACACAAAACAGTTAAACCCGATAATATACGGGTCTTCAACTTTAGCAAGGATATCTTCTTGGTCTTCGCGATAATAAAACCAGCCAGCTAAATCATAATTATTTTTTATTTCCTCGTTAAGAAGACAGTGCGACCAAATTAAGCCCGTGCTATAAGGTAATTTAATTTGGTTCGCGATAATATCATTAATTTCAAACAAATATGCGTTTTTCACTTTTATCCCTCGTTTGTTTTAAAAACTTTGTGCTCTGTTAAATCAGTATAAGACTGATCACCGCCCGCATCTTCATTGTGTTCTGGCAGTTGTCTCAATATTAAATAAGCCTTTGCAGCGTCCTCTGGATGGAGATACATATTCCACCCCATAAGGTCAAACTTCTCTTCAGTATAGAAATATTTCTCATGAGGGTGGCGACCTTTACATCGCATAGCTTTTAGCCACTCTACGGCGTTCTTATCATTAGTTAAAATAACTCCGCCTTTAGTAAGCTTTAAAATTTTCTTTCTGTGGAAAGATACACATTGAAAAGAATCTTGTATATACATATTTTTTGTCAATCTCAATGCAGAGTCGTATATTGGGTGTGGCTTTAACTGATAAAGCCCAGACCAACTAATATCTTTAAATTTATATCTACAGCCAGCATTGTGAATGACCATGGGAATTGATGCATAGGTCTTTTTAGGTATTTCTATAATATCTTCTTTTTGGTCACATTTCAAATACTTTAAACACAAAAATAAAGCATCTGTGCAATTATCAATTGCGACGGCGTATTTGCTGCCTGTATATTCTGCGAGGGCACGTTCAAATAAATCAACAGCATCCCAGGCATCTTCGATAAGACCCTCTGATATTAATTGGTCAATTGCATATTCTTTAAATGGATCATAATTCATTTTTATTCTCGCAAAAGCTGTAGTAACCTTCAGGGCTTGTATCCCACTTTCTACCATAGAAACTGGACGGCGTGTTTAATTTGGTAACATCGCCGTGTATTGATTCGTCTTCAATGTTATTTGTTTTAAATGTAGTATAGGTATTATTGCCATAGCCATCATATTTTCGGCAAGGTATAATCCTAAAGTCAAAACTTACTCTAGTTTTATCTGTATTGTTGGGATAGTTACCATGAGTGCATCTGTTGCCATCAAAAATCACATATTCGCCATATTTCATGTCCATAGACCCATAATTACCCAAGCCTGGTACTGTTTCAACCCATGTGGCAGCGGTTCCTCTCATTATGGTTAATGGTATTTGAATATTAATTTCCCAATCAGGGTGTCCGTGGTTTGGATCACTATCATAGTGCCATTTTGAAACAGCGGTCTGGTTTGGAACGTGTGCCCTGAAGGTTGGAGTCTTTTGATAAACAAATGGACCTTTAATATGTTTAGATAATTCGTTCTTAATAAAGCTTTCGTAGGTATCCGTTAATTCTTTCCACCCTTCATTTAACTTTTTATAAAAGGTTTTGTGGAAAAAAGTCTCTGCTTCATTTTCTTGCACAAGCGGCTCTTGCTTGGTTAACTCAAGATCTAAAATATGCACTTTTGATAGATCGTTAACCTCAAATAATTTAGCTACGATATCTTGAAAAGGGTAAACTTTAGAGTTATATTGTTTAATCACATGACCCATCATTCTCTCTCTTTTAATCTGTCAACAATGTTTTCAAACAATAGATCGTCTGGTCTAATGTAATTTTTAACTCTCTCGAAGTTTTCTTTTACACCATCAAGCATAGAATTATATTTCTCTGCACTTAGACTTGATAGTATTTCTTTTAATTCACCTGGATGGTTAAAAGAGAGAATGCCTCTCATATCAAAAAAGTCACCAATGTTGGGTGCTCCCCAGTAAATTGGCACAGTGCCAGTTACAAAACAATCATATATTTTATCAGCAAAGTAAAAGCGCCTTTGAGCATTTTCAATTGCAATTTGAAACATATATGGATTTGTACCCTCAGATTTTAATTCCAAAGGATTACTTGTGCCTCTGCCAAAGAAATCAATTTTATCATACCCCATTTGAGGAATTAATGTTTTGGCTATAATGTGTCTTAATCTATGACCAAATAGCCAAGTCTTTTCAGAATAGATCATTGATACTAACTTAGTCTTTTCGTGCATTTTATGACTTTGGGATTCAATACCTGAGCAATCACAGGGATGAAATTTATATTTGTTTGGATCTCGCTTCAATAGTGATTCTTCATATGTGAAGATAAAGTCATAGTATTGCTCAAGCTCCGTAATTTGCTCATACATCCAAGGTAGTAAATCATACGGCTCAATTAACCAAGCAATTTTTACAGGGCTATTGACAGTCGCAGCATGGGGCAGCATTTTGTCTGTAAAGACCGATATTCCATCCCATTCTTTTAAGTTCTTGACATATCTAATAAGTTCTGGTTTTCTCTCATAAATGGGAGCACTACATCTTAATGCCGATTCTAAAAAACTATCGTGTAAAATAGAGTTATCGATCATATTCAAAACAATATGACCCTCTTCATCTCTTTTTAAATTACTTAAAAAATTTTCAACATTATTGATCATCTATTTTAGCATCTCCCATTCTTCCGGTATCAAGTCTGTCATTGTCAGGTGTTGGTTTTTTGTTCCAAACCAAACAGGTGGTGTTATAATTCTTTTATCTTCAATTTCATTCAACCAAGCGCCCCACCAAGAAAACGATGAATTAGCAATAATATTATTTGGTATTTTAGACATCAAATACATATCAAGTACATCGTCCTGATCTTCAATGTAGATATTGTCTTCGCCAAAGGTTTGCTTACACCACTCTATATCATCGCTAAAAAATACAAATTTATGCTTATCGGAAAATCGTGACATTGCCTTATCGTAATAGTCTTTTCCCATTATAGCGTGAAAGTCTGAATATTTTAAATAATCACCACGACGGATGTGTACTGAAACATAATTTTTATTATAGATTATGTCGGAGTATTTCTTATCCAAGAAATTTAAAACCTGCTCTTGTGGTTTAAATAAGTTTAATATGTGTTCTCTGTTGTGCTTAAAGTGTTTTTCAGATTGGAAATAGCCTTTTAAATAAGTATTGGGTCTATACTCAATTTTTTCATACGATTGATCTGGGGGTTCAAGATAAGAATATTCTAAGAAAGATAAATCATTAGTATAATTTAAATTCCTGAAGATTGTTTTTCTATGTAGCTGTGTTTCCCTATCTGTCGGCGTAATTCCGCCTATAAAATACGGATACAGAACTTCATCGTCGTTATCAAGGGCTAACGAATGTGTCGTTGCCGCTATAAACATTTGATTACCTAATCTACCTACCATTTCACACGAAATCATATTTCACCCTCAATCAATTTATATTTTGGTTTTGTTCTTATCTCCGACTCAATTGACAATTGTAACTGATGATTAACCTTGTCCTCGTTTGCCGGATTGGTTCTGTTATATACATGTAATATCCTATCAATATAGCGTGCTCGCTTTCCAGCCATCTCCAACATTGGAAAAACAACTGGCAAGTCTCCACACATAGGGTAAAACTTACCTTCACTATTTTGCATATCTTCTTTTTTAACTCTTTTCCACAGCTTATACTTACAAGTTCTTAAATGGGATGTCATCCATTCAGCCTGCCTATAAAGCTGATTATCGATAATACGATCGGGCAGCTTTTTATTAAACTTACCCCTAACTTTAGCTGGGTATTCTACATAACTTCCATATGTCATCCAACATTTTTCTGTAGTGTATACTTCGTTTAGATATTCTAAGACACTACCATCAGCAAACCAATCATCTCCATCGAGAACAATAATTACATTTTCATCTTCTGGATTTGCTTTGCTTATGCCATAGTTGGTACTACCCAAAGCACCTGTCCTCTCCTCGTTCATATAAAATTTAAATCTGCTATCGTCCGCAATCTCTTTTGCAATGATATTTGCTGTTTCATCAGTGCCCTGATCGCAGACAAATATACATTCAAAATTTTTGTAGTTTTGTGCCTTAATACTTCTAATGTTATATAAAATCCATTTTTCTACATTGTAGAACGGAACAATTATCTTAAAGTGATTCATTTTTTGTCTCACTCATTCTTAAAATAAATTCTGGAATTTCAATACCAGCGGCGGCACCGCCGCCCATACCCATTGAGTGTTCATATTTAATTCCAGGGCGGGCTGGATTAAAAGGAATTCCCAACTTTTCTCTAACTTCTTTTTCTAAATTCTCACGAGCAGTAACAAGTTCTGTCGCACTTAAGTGATCAGTCCAAACATAAGAAGTGTATCCGCCGTCAGGATCTCCCTTATAGTAATCTTGGTCTACAAGATAATTTAAAGATGCTTGATAAAGTTTATCACCAGACTTTTTGTCGGTATATACATAATATTCGTTTTCTTTAACAGCATCGTCAAAATAAGGAGAGCCAGGATAAGTTGTAATAATTGTACAATCAAAATCTTCTGGTTCTGTCTCTAAAATCCAATTTTTAGTGTTTTCAACACTTTCTATACTTTCGCCTGCGTGACCTATAGACATTAAAGCCTTAACCTTAAGCCCATGGCGCTTAGCGGTATTAACACATCTTGTGTTGTCTTCTCTTTTCGCAATCTTTTTAATATTAGAGAGAATTCTAGCATCGCCAGATTCAAACCCAGTCAATAGCCACCTAAATCCAGCACGATACATAGCATCTGCTTGCTCGTCAGTAAAAAGCTCGGCTTTGACAAACCCCCTAAGCCTAAAGTCAACACCGTGTTTTTCTTGTAAATTACACAGTTCGTTCATCATAGGAACCATATTTTTATTAACATTTAATTCATCATCATAGAACATAAACCCCTTGGTGCCATATGTCAAGTAAAGATTTTCAACTTCTTCAATGACAGATTCTGTAGAGCGTGTTCTGATCTTTCTCAAGAAGGGAGAATTTCTACCACTACAAAAGGTACAGTGAAAAGGGCAGCCCAACTGAGCAATTACACTTAAAGCAGGCACCCCTTCAATGGAATATTTATATGAAGACATATCAACCAAGTGTCTTGCGGGTGGAGGTAGAATTGAGAACTGCTCGTGAGAAAGAAAGTATTCTGATTTTGAATTATCTGCATCAATTACCTTTTTATCAGTAGTAATCGCATCAAAAATAGCCAGTTCCCCATCCCCACACACAAGAACATCAAAATATTGTTTAAGACATTCAACATCTTTATGTGCCCGGTTGCTTCCTACAAAGTTTTTTGCCTCTTCTCTTTTTGCCGCTGTGTGCATTAGGGTAACGTGAGGTCCGCCTAAAATAACCTTACTTATATCACCAGGCATCTTGTTTTTTAAAAATTGCCCAATTTTAACAGCGTATGGCACCTGTGGTGTTGTGGCTGTAATTCCAAATACCGAAGCTTTTGTTGAGGTATTAATATAGTCATTTAACACATCAATATAATTTTCAACACCGCTGAGATCTATCATATCAACTGAGTAGTTTTGTTGTTCCAATGAGGCAGCGATTTTTAATATTCCAAGTTGAACAAAAACCCTCTCGTCTAAAAGAAACGGAGAAGGCGGGATTATCAAACATATTTTCATTTTATTCCTCAAAGCTTTGTAATACAATGTTTGGTATTTCTTGTCGTTTTGTTCTCATTACATCAACAAGAGTTTTTCCTTTTAACTTAAACCATTCTTCTTTAACTGCACCGGGCAATTGATTTGTTATAACCTTCATTCCCATCATTCTAGATTCAACTATAATTCTTGATAATGTCTCGGGCGTCTTTGGAAAGAAAACAAACCCTTGATTTTGACCAAGCCGGGATAAGAACTCTTTGTATGAACAAGGATTAATTAGATCATACTCATAATTTTTGTATTTACAGTATCTTACTGCCTCTATTGTGTTTTTGTGACCAATATTAGAATTCATAATAGAATATTTTTCTTGCTTTTCTCTCAAGCTATATTCTTCCAACAAAGTTAAAACTTCTTCAGACCACAAATTACCGCCAACGCTTTTTATATTATCTAACTCTAAGTTTGATTTAACGATATCAGCGTGAAATGAAGATTGGCATAACACTGCTTTGGCGTTTTTATAAAAATCATAATTTACAATTCTTTCTTTAGGTGCTTTAAAGTTATTATACAACGCTGGGTTTCTGTTGTCAAGATATTTATGGTCGTGTTCATAAATAATATAATTCTTGAACGCAGATTTACAATCCTCACTAAGACCGATAAAGTTGGCGATTATGTAGTTAACATTATCATCAATCTGGTCTAAAGTTAAAGCTTGGCTTTTTATCTTAGAGATTTCATGTTCTTTCGAAAGTAGTCCTATTAACTCTTCGTTATTTAGCTCACCGCCACCATTAACCTCATCAGCAAAAAAGTCGGCTACAAAACATAGTTTCATTCGTGCTCTTGGGCTTCAAGCTGCTGGAGCCACTCCTCGACTTCAAAGGCTTCTTCTTTGTATACATGGTCAGCAAATTCTTTATATTTCTGTTGTTCAGTAAAATTTTGAATTAGATGCTTTTTAAGCTTATTTGCCATACTAAGATATTTAGAATAGTTTTTGTGCATATCTCTCATAGTCGATTTGGCGCTCTTCTCTATAACATTACACCACATTGAATCAACCTGAATAACCCCTTCCCATACGGCATCAGGTGGCACTTGGACCATCTCATAATCTACTTTACAGAATAAAGGGCGAATTTTTGCTTTCTTTTGTTTGCCTGATTTAACTGGTGCATGAAGAAAATCGTTTTGACCACTCCAAGCAGGGGCAATTACAGGAATACCATGGTAAGCTGCTTCAAAAATAGGCATACCAAACCCTTCACCGTGAGTGTGGGTGACATATGCCTTTACTTTAGGGTTTGCATAAAGTGAATTCATTTGTCCCAAGGTCAAATCTCCGTGGAGAAGATATACCTTACATTTTCTATCGGGATAGTTATTTGTAATGCTCTTAATTCGTGCCTCAGTTTTTATTTGGTCTTGAGTTGAACAATTGGCTATATTTGTTTTAAGAACAAGACCAACTTCATCATCCTTAAATTCCTGTAAGAACCAGATTAATGTGTTTAACATATTTTTTCTTGGACCCATTTGAGCCACAGATAAAAAGTTAAAATCATAATCTAAGTTAACACCAACATCTTCCTGTTTCAAGCTTCGAACTGGATAATTTACAACTTCAATTGGTGTCTGGTTTTGAATATTAATTTCTTCCTTAGTTTCTTCTACCTCTCCTTCATAGACAGTATTATTATATACGTCTTTAGAGTGGTTTGAAACAACAATAATTTTATCCATCAAATGTCCTTTTTCAATCCAGTGTGGGGCAATTTTTGTTGTTTCAATACCCGCAGTATATCCAATATTTAATCCCACATTGTATTTTTCCCATTCATTTGGAATTGTAACCTGAAGGGCAATATCGATTGGCATATTTTGTTGCATATGGTGCTGAGTTTTACCAATCAAATGGTCAAGCCAATCGCGCTCCTCATCAATTTCAGTAATCCAGCCAGTTTGACCCCAAGGTATGTTTTGAAGAAGAATATTAAATCTTTCTTCATGTGCTCGTAAAGAACGAAGAGCAAATCTCGTCTGTTCGCCGTATCCAGACCGAGAAAGTGCTGGACCTTTTACTAATATTGTCTTCATTATTTGATCTCCGTAAATGTATAAGGATTATAATTCTTTCTTGTTTCCCAAGAACCATTTTTTTCAATTGTTTCGTCGATGGTATTGATCCAGTTATTACAGAAGTCTTCAAAATTATAATTCTTTTGTATATGTTCGCGACCTGCTTGTCCAAGTGCTTCTCGTTCTTCTTCAGACATCTCAAGCATTGTCGTGAGAGCATTAATAAAGTCTTCTTTGTTTATTCGGTCTTCGTAGATATATGGCACATCCTGTGACCCAATAACTGCCTTGGAAGCGGGCTCAATGCCAACACCGAACCAATTTTCACCATCAGTGACCTGTTCTTGAAGCCCGCCAGTCATATTTACAATAATAGGGGTGCCACAAGACAAAGACTCCAATGTTGCCAAGCCGAAACCTTCAGCATCAGAAATATTAATTGTGCAGTCCGCCATATTATAAATCTCTGCTAAGTTTTGGGGTGGCATTTTTTGTGTTGATAAAAACACTTGTCCTTGGTCTAAGCCTAAGTGGTTTATAATTGTGGTTAAATTTTGACCATGTGGATCGTGGGGATCTGTGTGCAACAATAAACTCGCTTTGTCATGCCCAACTCTATCTAAGAATTCTTTGAACCAAAAAATCAAAGATCCAGATTGCTTTCGACGGGCGTTGCGGTTGTTCCAAAAAAATACAAACTTATCTTCAGGAATTGGTAGTGAGCCTGTTTTAAACTTTGACACCTCTTTCTTGTTCAGAGGCTTAAAGACATCGCCTTGGACCGCATGCGGTAAATAAACAGAGTCCACATTTGGCGCTACTGTTTGAACAATATCGTGAGTTACTTTAGATATACACACTATTTTATCATTTGATGAATAGTAGCCCTTATTAAATATCGGATATGGCTTGTTATCCCACACATGATGATATACCATTGGAATATGAGTTCTTACTTCATTATCAATTGCCCATAGCCAAGTCCAAAAGCGAGGATCGGTCATAAACCAAAGTAAGTCTGGCTTGTGGTTTCTAAGGACTGAGCGAATCATATCTGGATTACCATAGCCATCAACAGGATAAACAATCCAATCATCGCCGTATGGTGAAACTTTTGAAGGGGTATAATCTTGGTGCTTAATTGCTCCGCCGAAACAGACAAATGAATATCTGCCCGTATTGATTAGCGACTCAATAAAATATTTGGTTTGTGTGCCGACACCAGATGGTGTGAACGGGTGATCTGCCAATACAAAGATCTTCTTTTTTTTATCACTCACGATTGTTTTTCCTTATTTACAATGTTCGGTTCTATAAAACTCACATCCATATCCTGATGTGCAAGCCAATCTGTTTTTAATATGAATTTTATTTTTAATTGTTTTAACTGCTCTATCTAACAACTCTATAGCATTTTTCGTCCTTTTAGGACCACTTGTGGTGCTAAATATTTCCACAATATTTGTTTTTGCTGTTCTTTTTAGTAGGCAAAAATGAGTTTCAACATCTTCTGGTTTTATGTTGTGTTTTTTACAGAAAAAATGTTTATAAAGTACAAGCTGATAGGCAATCATCTTATTGCTTCTTTGCTGCTTTCCCCAGCCCCAAGAACAAGTCTTATAGTCTATAATATGAATTTTGTTATCTGCTGTTTTTATAACAAGGTCAATAAATCCCTTAAAAAGATAGCCTCCGAATCCTTCCATCTCTTCATAAAGTTTTTCTTCAGTGGCGAATACTTCAAACTTTCCAAAATGCTCTTGAAGATGTGGAATAGCAATGGGGGCAATTTTCTTACCTTGCTCAAACATATTAATGATCATCTCTTTGCGGAGTTCAACATCAAGTTTTCTAATTTCTTTACGAAATTCAACTATAAACAATTCACTTTCATCAACATCTTTGTTAATGTGTTCTGTTAGTAGATCTTCGCAAACTGTGTGGAGGGCTGTTCCAAAGGCAGTATATTCATTGCCAGTGAAGCCTTTAATTTTATCAATGTGTACAAGTTTATGTTTAAACGGACATTGTTCCCAGTTTTTTAACTCGGAATACGAAATGTGTGGCAATTTATTTCTCGTTTACCTTAGAAGCTTTTCGTTTTCTTTTCTGAGGTTTGTTTTTTGTATGAGTAAATACCCAAGATTTAGATAATTCACTTGGGTATTTATTGTCTATTGTATTAAAGGTTTCTGTTTTAAGGTCTTTATAGCCTTTTGTTTTTAGATAGTCACTAACATCATTCGTAGTAACTGTGACACTTTTTGTCTCATCGTTTTCTTGCCAAGCATAGTCAACGAGCTTCCTTGGAGGGACGCACATTGTTATGGTGAGTTCGCCATTAGTGTCCTCATTAATTTCACTATATTTTTTAATGTATTCGTTAATATTCATTTGCCAATTCATCTAAATAATTAAGTTTTCTTGCTAAGTTCGGACAAATCTTGGTTATGTACTTAGATTCATTCATATAATATTTTTGAAACCCAGTGGCAAAGTATTCGTTGATTGAAGTTATAGAGTAAGCACCAGGGAATAAACCAATAACCAAATTGTTTAAAAAAGGATAGCCGATTTCTTCAAACAAAAGCATATCAAAATCTTCGTCATACTTAACCTGCATGAACTGTTCTATGTTAACATTAAAATTGTGGCTTTTCAATAAATTATATAATTTTTTTCTTTTTCCAAGGAATTCTAATAATATTCTCTCGTCCGCATAAATTAAATCGTAGTTATTTTCTTCAACTGCGTGTGAGATTTCGTGTATAATATCATCAATCATATCCTCTTCATCCGACTGAACATTCGAGATATATAAGACACCATCCTTGTAGAGGGCATCAAGTTGCCTCTCAACCATTTCTGGATACATTCCAATCTTAACAGCATCAATATACCTAAAATGAGCAACTGGCAATAGCTGCTCAATCTTAAAAATTACCTCATTTAAGTTTATATGATCTGGTAAAGGATCATCTGCCCAAATTGGAATCTCATTGTTTAGATAATATATACCAGATTTTTTTATACTTTCGCGAATGTAGAGAATAAGGTTATCAGACATTTTCCTGTTCAATTGCATTTCTACCGGCGTCAACATCATCTAATGCCTGATGATATCCACGAACCCAGTTTTCTTCAGCAACTGCCATAAGAAATTCTGGAAATTGTTCTGCTACGGTTTCGACAATCATCTCAACCGTAACTTCGCCGTTTTCGGGGTTATGTGACTCTCCAACAAAGTTGACAAGCCATTCTTTTAATTCTGTATCCGCAGTTACAACCTCTTGTAAGGTTGGTGTTATATCTTCCATCTTATTTTTTTCCTTTTAAAGTATTTTTGCGCCAAGTGAGGCAACTTTTGATCGTTCACCCTTTTGAAGCGTCATATGACCAGATATTTCATAATATTTAAATTTTTCAGTAGCATATGTCAAACCATTTGTGGTGGAGTCAACATAAACATTGTCAATTTGATCAATGTCTCCAGTGAAAACTATTTTTGTCCCCTCTCCAACTCTTGTTATGATTGTTTTAATCTCATGAGTTGTAAGGTTTTGTGCTTCATCTATGATCATGAAAGCATTAGAGATTGATCGCCCTCTAATATAAGTTAGCGCTTCAACTTCAATAGTTCCCCTCTCCATATACATTTCAAGAGTTGCTTTATCGTCTCCCATAAGAAACTGGAGGTTATCTTGAATAGGCATTAACCAAGGAGCCATCTTTTCTTCCATTGTGCCAGGAAGAAAGCCAATATCTTTTCCGAGGGGCTGGACGGGGCGTGAAACTATTAATCTTTTGTAAATCCTTTCTTCTGTATTCATAATTTGATGTAAACCAGCGGCAGTAGCCAGCAATGTTTTACCGCTACCGGCTTTTCCAACCAAAGAAACAATAGGAATATTTGGATCTAAAAGTAGGTTTAAAGCGAAAAGTTGCTCTTTGTTTCGTGAGCGTACTCCCCATACACCTTGTTTTTTATAGGGATTAATTTCATAAAGTCTTTCGCCTTTCCTTTTATATTGAGCGAGGGCAGTTTTCTTTTCGTTTGCCTCTGAAATAAGCATAACAAATTCGTTTGGATTTACATTTTTGTATTTTTCTTCATCAAGAAAAACATCTTCTTTGTTATAAAATTTATCAACTATATGATCGTCTACAAGGATTTCGCTATATCCAGAATAAAGACTATCGGGACTGTCAACAAGCTGTGTTAGATTATAGTCTTCGCAAAGAAGCCCAAGAGAATCACAGATAACCCGCATATTTATATCGCGAGTTACAACTATAACCTTTTTCTTTGGATTGGCAGCTTGTTCTGTCAAAGCGGTGGCTATAATGATATGATCTGGTATGCTTGGATCTAAATCTTTTGGCAGAAGCGTTATATCGTGGCTTTTAACACTTACAATGCCGCAGCCCTTAGCAAGACGGATACCCGTATGAAGATTGCCCTTTTCTCTTAAAGTATCAAGTGTGCGAATAATACCACGAGCATTGACGCCAACTGTGTCTTGACGTTTCTTATGATTATCTACCTCTTCTAATACTTTCAGAGGAATAACTATATCATGAATGCCAAATTTGTTGATTGCGCGGTGATCAGTAAAGTAAGTACTTGTATCAATAACATATATGCGTTTCGCCATTCAATTTCCTTAGTCTAATAACTAGTGTTCACTTTTAATAGTGGCTGGGGCGGCTGGACTCGAACCAGCACTCTCCTGATTAACAGTCAGGTGTTGATACCTGGACAACTTCGCCCCAACATATCCATTATAACATATCATCCATACAACGGTTAAATAACATTATATTTTTTGTTTGTTTTATTTTTTTGTATTCAGATTTAATTTCAGCAGCGAGACTTTCGCTTTGAAAGCCAAGATCACGTTTCATCATTTTTGCAATTCTTGTTTTTCCGTCTGAGGCTCTTTCTATTATTTCATCGAGTGTTCTCTGATTACTAAATGCCACAACAGAATCTTGAAAGGTTCTTGTTAGTTGAGCGTGAGCCGCCGTATTACTAAAGCCTATTCTTTCGGCTCTTATAACCCTTTTAGAATCATATTCAGTAAACACAATTGCCTCTTCAACTTTTGGCAGGATTTGCTTATATGCTAAAAGTAGTAATTCTTTATTTTCTGTTAAAAAAGGAGTAGTGTTTTTATTAAACCCGCCCATATCTCCCTTTTTTTGGAATTTAGAAGAGTGTTCGTTTAGAATCTGATCAAAGTCATCGAGTTTTCCAAATGGAAATTCAAGTAAATTACCAGCTATATCTGAAGCTACATCTCGGAAGTATTTACCTTCGTGGAGTCCAACACCAAAAGCTATATCCCGACCCTCACACCATTGGAGTAGAGAGCGAATAAAGCCTTTCTTTTTGCGTTCTGGGATAAAGCCGGTTCGCTGATTGTTGACTTCTTTTCGTAAAGAGACGAGCCAATTAGTTTTGTAAGTCTCTAACCAACGATTAGAAACAATTTCGTTAATGATATCAATAAAGTCGTCATCGCTAACGCGGTCAATCATTTCCTTTGGAGAAATATATTCTTCTTTGTCTTCGTAGGAATATTGACTTCTGGAGCCGTGGTATTTTTTCATAGTATGTTAATTAGTTTTATTCTCCCAGAATCCCTCATAAAAATAATGTAAAGTTGTCATTATTGCTGTCAGTATAATCGTTAATTCTAAAGATTTCTTAAATTCGCCAAGATACCAGTAACTAATAATACTGGCAACAGTGAAAGAAATCACTCTCCAGACAACAACTTTTTTGATTTTTTCATTCATAAAAAATGGAGCCACCTAAGAGATTTGAACTCTTAACCCCCACTTTACAAGAGTGGTGCTCTACCGTTGAGCTAAGGTGGCGCAAGATAATGCGGTGGAGGGCGATGTCAGCCCGCTGGGCTGTGTTTAGATAAATAGTGCAAGCATAGCATTATATTTATTAAGCGGCTGCTGAGAGCCCTTAAATTATAGTATAATTGTTAAAAAATAGGAAGCGCCGAGGAAAACACTAACAAAGGTGGCAATCGCTAATAGAATAATTTTTGTTTCCATATTTATTCATCCTCATGGCTCTTGTAAAAGTTGTTCAATTATTATAGTCCATTCGTGATTAACCTCGAAACCTTCCTGCCAGCGTTGGAAAGGCACGGTAGCCCATACTAAATTCATTTTTTTGTCTATAAAATAAAACATTGGAAATTGACGATCAGTTCGGTAAGGCTGAAATTGATTATCAGCATATCCAATTTGCTCTGGAGTTATAGCAACAACAGGATAATTACCAAGATTATAATTCGTATGTAGTTGTTTGACATCATCGGCTCCTGCCCATTCATAATTTGCATTCCTTGTTATAACTTTTATTAATCTAACGCCCTCGTATCTAGCTATTAGGTGGTATAAGTCGTCGGTGTTAAGCCAATAAAGACATTCTTCACAAACTGGGTTCATAATGGCGAGCACAGTTATATTGCCGAGAAAATCATAAAGCTCAAAAGCATCGCCCCGTTGATCAATACCGATGAGGTTACAAATCTTTTTTCTCTCCTGAACCGGCATTACCCGAAAATAATGATCTTTATT
>Ga0315338_1000939_pt1 | contig 46476 bp, 54 predicted proteins | sample ASW8metaG_FD_204518 | JGI IMG/M metagenome (GOLD analysis project Ga0315338, IMG submission 204518) | Ammonia-oxidizing marine archaeal communities from Monterey Bay, California, United States - ASW #8 | ecosystem: Environmental > Aquatic > Marine > Coastal | place: USA: California | collected... | reverse complement strand
CTGTCGGCCCGCTCGCCAGGAGGCGCGCCACTGGCCATCCAAAAGTCTCGCAAGAACCGCTGGACCGTCGAAACCGGCGGCGCCCCGCGCATCGAGCTCTCTTATCGTGTGTACGGCCGGGAGATGTCGGTGCGCACCAACTGGATCGAATCCGATTTCGCCATGCTGAACGGCGCACCGACATTCCTGACGCTGGCCGACGACGCGAACAGACCGCACGACGTCACGCTGGAGATGCCCGAGGGATGGACACAGAGTCTGACCGGTTTGGCTCGACGGCCCGACCGAGGTCCACACGCCTATCGCGCCGCCGACTTCGACACCCTCGTGGACTCGCCAATCGTGGCGGGCAATCCCGCCGTCTACGAGTTCACCGTCGAGGGAACACCTCATACGCTGGTAAATGTGGGCGAGTCCGGGGTCTGGAACGGCCCGGAATCAGCGACGGACGTCGAGAAAATTGCCGCAGAGTTGTTGCAACTATGGGGCGAGACGCCATACGACCGATATTTCTTCCTCAACATGATCACCCAGGCCGGCGGCGGACTCGAGCATCGCAACTCGACCCTATTGATGACGAGCCGCTGGGCCACGAACGCCAGACCAAGCTATCTGCGCTGGCTGGCGCTGGTCAGTCACGAACAATTTCACGCCTGGAACGTCAAACGACTTCGCCCCATCGAGCTGGGCCCGTTCGACTATGAGAACGAAGTCCACACCGAGAGCCTCTGGGTGGTCGAGGGCATCACGTCCTACTACGCCGACCTGATCGTGCGCCGCGCGGACCTGTCGACAACCGAGGAATATCTCGAGGCGCTGTCGCGGCAGATTCGCGGTCTGCAAACCACTCCCGGGCGTCAGGTGCAGCCGGTCGCGCTCGCCTCCTACGACGCCTGGATCAAGTACTACCGCGCGGACGAGAACTCGCCCAACACGTCGGTCAGTTACTACACGAAAGGGGCGGTCATCGGGTTTCTACTCGACATGCGGATCCGGGCGGCGACCGGGGGCCGGAATTCCCTCGATGATCTGATGCGCTTGGCCTACGAACGTTTTTCAGGCGCACGAGGCTATACGCCGGAGGAGTTTCGCGCCCTGGGCGGCGAGGTCGCCGGCGTGGATCTGTCGGCCTGGTTCGCGCGAGCGCTCGATTCCACCGAGGAACTCGACTACGACGAAGCGCTGGAATGGCTCGGACTCGAATTCCCGGAGGACGCCGATGAAACTGAAGACGATGAAGAGGGCTGGATCGGTTTGGTGACCCGCATCGTCAACGGCCGCCGGTTGGTCGCGCAGGTGCGGCGTAATACCCCAGGGTACGTGGCCGGTTTCAACGTCGGGGACGAGATGCTGGGCATCAACGATTACCGCGTGTTGCCCGCCGAGTGGAACGACCGAGTGTCGCAGACGCCGCCAGGCACGGGCATCTCGGTGCTGGTGTCCCGCCGCGGCGCACTTATGCGTCTGGCGGTCACGGTCGGTTCGCAACCGTCCGAGCACTGGGATCTGGCCCCGGTGGCAGAGGCCTCGGCGGCGCAGGAACGACAACGCGAGTCTTGGCTCACCGGGCGATGATGGGAGACCATGGCGACCGAGGGCGGGTCACCACCGAACTGGTCGGGGTGACCCCAGGCCGCTACGACACGGCGGCAGGGGCCGGAGCCGGACGGAGCGCCGCGATTGATACCTGGGCGGCGGTGCGTTCCGCCACGTCCAGGAATGCCCGCGAGGCGGCGGACTCTGGTTCGGCGAGCACGATCGGGTTCCCGTGGTCGCCTCCCTGACGTATCGACTGGTAGATGGGAATGCGTCCCAGGAACGGCACGCCCATGTCCTCGGCCGCCGATTCGCCGCCGCCCTTCCCGAAGATATCGCTCTCGTGGTTGCAGCTCGGACACGCGAAGTGACTCATATTTTCGACGATGCCGAGCGTTGGCACGTTCAACTTTCTGTACATCCCCACGGCACGACGTGAATCGGCGACGGACACGGTCTGAGGCGTGGTGACGACCACGGCCCCCGACACCGGCACCGTCTGACTGAGGCTGAGGGCCACGTCACCGGTTCCCGGCGGCATGTCGACCACCAAATAATCCAGCTCCTCCCATCGGACTTCCCGAAAAAACTGTTGGACGACCCCGTGCAGCATCGGTCCACGCCAGATGATCGGGGTATCGTCCTCAGTCATGAACCCCATCGACACGACACGAATGCCATACCGCTCGGCCGGAATAATTTTCTTCCCATCGGTCTCGAGTTGACTGCGTACGCCGAGCATAATTGGAATATTGGGTCCATACACGTCGGCATCTATCATCCCGACGCGCCCGCCATACTGCGACAGGGCCAACGCCAGATTCACGGCCACGGTGCTCTTACCAACGCCGCCCTTGCCGGCGCCGACCGCGATGATGTTCTTCACCCCGGGGATTGGAGCCCGCCCAGCGTCCGGCGACGCGACCGCGCGCACATTGGCGGTCATGTTGACGCTGACGCTGGTGACCCCGTCGAGCGCGGACACGGCCGCCACCGCCTGATCGTGCATCTGCTCCTTCACCGGACAGGCCGGCGTCGTCAGTTCGATATCGAACGTGACCTGCCCACCGTCGATCCGTAGCTCTTTCACAAAGTCGAGGGTCACAATGTCTCGACCCAGGTCGGGATCCTGGACGACCTTGAGCGCCTCGAGCACCTCACTCGACTCGACAATCCCTGTACTCATCGGAACACACCGCCTGCCTGTGGCCACCGCGCGCACGCCATCGTGCTCCGTCAAGTCACCAACTCTCCAGTATAGTCATTTTGTGGAAACCGTGACAAGGCGCCTCGGTGACACAACCGCACCATTGTGTCAGACTGCGGCGCAATTGGAGAACGTGTCCGATGACAGATGAACCGAGACCTGAAGCGACGCCGCCCCCACCACCCGTGACACCCCCGACGACGCCCGCGGGCCCCGCGTCGTCGAACCGCAGCGTCATGATCGTCCTCTCGTATCTATGGATACTGGCGCTGATCCCGTTCTTGATAGAACAAGACGACAAGGACGTGCGCTGGCACGCGAAGCATGGCTTGGTCCTGCTCGGCGCGGAAATCGCGGCCGTCATCGCAATCGGTATCCTGAGTGGACTCTCCGGCGGGTTCGGCTGTTTGCTCGTCCCGCTGGCGCAGCTTGGCATCCTCGTGTTCCACGTCGTGTGCATCGGCAAAGCCCTGGAGGGTGAGCGCCTCTTGGTCCCAGGACTGAGCGACTTCGCGGACAAGTTCTAGAGAACGCTCAAACCCGCATCTACTTCCCTCGCGCTGCGACGGCTTCGTGGGAGGCAAGCGCCTCAGGCAGGAGGCCGTAGATGACCAACAACGTGCCACGACGTTCCGGACGGCGCCGCACAGCGTGGATGGTGGTGCTTGCGCTCGGGACGTTCGCCGCGGCGGACGGTCGCCGCGGCCCCGACGAACAGGTCGGCGTCCGGTGGGCGCTGGCCGGCATCCGGTGGTATCAACAGAGCCTGCCAGCCTTGCTCCCGACCTCAGGTGCCACGTGTCGGTTCGCACCCACCTGCAGCCACTACAGCCACGCAGTCATCGAGCGACACGGTCTATGGAAAGGCGCCGCTCTGACGCTGAATCGTCTCGCTCGCTGCGGCCCGTGGACCCCGCGCGGCACGCCTGACCTGCCGCCCTGACCACACAGCCGGTCACCGGGAAGCCACAGCCTCTTCGGCCTAGGCCGGTTCTACTGGATGGAGATACGGACCCGCATCCGGGTCACCGGGACGTAAGGCCGCGTGACATCGAAACGCAGACAGGTGCCGTGCCGGACCCCAGGGGGCACCACGAGTTGGAGCTGATGCGGCAACAACCCGGCCCCGCTCCCGAAGCAGGCTCCGCATGATTCCAGCCATACCTCACCGCGCCCACCGCACACTGGACACGTGTGCGAGAGCGAGACGTCGATCGGCACCCGCACACCGGTCATAGCTTGCCGTGGGGTCAGACAGACCTCGGCCGAGAGGGGATCACTTTGGGCCGCGCCAAAGAACGAGGCCTGCATACGACCGACCAGACTCGCAACGGACGGAAAATCGACGTCGATCTCATCGGCGAACGCGGGCTCTCGACCAGAGCCCGGTCGCAACGTGTCGACAACGTCGCCAGACGCTCGACCCGGTTCGGTCAACGTCTCATACGCGCGATGCAGAGAGGACAGGCGACCCCGTGAGGCGACGTGGAGGCCCTGGTCGCCGCCGTCGGGGCGACACCGTCGCGCCAGTTCACGATAGGCACGCCGGACGTCGTTGATGTCAGCGGATGGAGGCAGCCCCAGCCGCCTGTAGTGCTCGTGCATTGGCCCTCAGCGCCCGGGCGCAGTGAGTCTGTCGGTTTCGACCCGAGTCTTTACGATAGGAGCCGTTCTCCAGCCTTGTCAACCGAAGACCCCTATGGTCGGGTCGGCCCCTGCCGCGCCCAGAGCCCCCCGCGGAGCGCAGTGGACCCACGCTCAGCACCTGTCCGGATTGCTGTGGCATTCTCGAACCCAGCACTCCGCCGTGGCAGACGCTCGTGCAATCGATACACCCGGACGCCGCGCCGATGGCCAACGATCAGGCCGACCGCTGGCAGTGTCTGATCTGCCGTTATCGCCGACCGTAGGGCGGCTCGCTGCGGCTGGTTAGCCGGCTCCGAGCAACAGAAGCATCTCGCGGCGCTGGTCAGCGTCGAGGGTTGCGAAGTCGAGTTCAGTGTCACAATCGTCGCAGAGCAGTTCGAGCATCGCCGGTGGGGTCTGTTCCGAGAGTTCGAGTTCTGCCCCGCCCGCCTGAACGACGTGCACCTGCAGCGTCTTGGCCAGAAAGCTCTTTTCATTGCCACAGTTCGTGCAGGTCAATCCCATTGATCAGATAGCTCCTCTCGTCGCGGTCGCGCGTGGTGGGAGGCCAGATTGCCCCCCCCTCCTGAGTGAGTGCACGGCCACCAGAGATTGTATGAGAATAGGAAACGGACGCGCAATCCGCGCCCTTCGGCCAGGCGCCGCGGGGCGGGATCCGCTTCACATTTCACCCTGAGGCGCCGCGAGTTGGGATAGGATGCTTCCGGCCATGACGATTGACAGGAACGACTTCGGGATCAAGACCGAGTCACGCGGCGCCCGCTGGGTCGCCTGGGTCACAAGAGACGGCAGTGACAAGCCGCTGGACTCGGTGCTTCTGTGCGGTCAGACGCGGGACGAAGCCGAATCGAACGCTCGCGCGTGGGCCGACAAGCTCACCGCCGACCCCGTCCTCATCCGCAACTGAGGTCGCCGAGTGGGACTCTCGGAGTCCCCGCGTAGTGGTCGTGGGGGTTCGGGGCCCAGACCCGTGCGGACAATTTTTCCTACACGCGAACGACCGCAAATCGACCGGCGACATCGTCAGTCGCCAGCAGCGAACCCGCAGTGTGGTCGCCGGCCGTGCAATGCGGCCCCTTCACTTCCAAGGCGACAACGTCCAGTTAGAGCGACCGCGCCACATACCCGCCGGCGACGCAACCGCACGGCAGCGCGGCGAATTCGCTGAGCTCGAATAGGGCTCCAGCCGACGACGTCAGAACTTGCGGTGTCAACTTCGGTTCCCTCTCAAAGTAGAGTCGACAGCCTCGTCGACCTACACCGAGTTAGACGTTGGACCGCGATAGATGGTCGGAAGCTGACAAGCGTCAGAAGGGATTGGTGAGTACCGGCCTCCCCGGCGGCGCACAGATACACGACCGTCCCATCCACGCTGGTCTCCGGGAACAGGGCGCGAGCCGCATCCAGGTACAATCTAGAGAATGGGACCTCGAACAGGCAGTCGCCCTGGAGTAACCCGTTCACCTCGGGCCGACTCAACGCCCGTCTAAAGACTGTAGCGGCGTCCACCACCAGACCCCGCGAGTCAGGTCTCGCACGCTCCTCCCGGGTCATCAGGTCGACAACCCGGGACTCCAGGTCGGCATCGGCTGCAACGCCGGTCTCGCCGGCCCGTTGCAATGGACGACGCACCAGCCGGCCGACGACCGGTCCAGGCCCCGCACCGCCGGGGTCAGACGCCTCAGCCGACCCGACGACCGCAAGCCCGGTCACCGGTATCCGTCAGAGCCCAACGCTCGGTCGCCACCGACCCAGCAAACCCTCGGGCGACGCCGCCGCCTCCACTGCGGCCGGCGGTGCGTCGGGGCCGACGGTCGGGGGACCGACCAGCGAAAACGTATGTAACCGCGGCGGGCTATCAGGACTGGCCCGGCCAGACCAGCGCGCGACCAGCGGCTCAATCGTACTCAACAGCACCGGCGGCGCATCGCTCCGGCGGTGCAACTCCAGATAGAGCTCGTCGCGAGTGAGCAACCGCGGCATCACCTGGACGCCGCCGGCGCCCAACGCATGCTGCTCCAGCGTCCACCGTAGCTGGTCGGCGGCGGCATAGGACGGCACGATGACCACCGACGCTCGTCGGTCCCATGCGGTGGCCTCCGCGAGACAGGAGACGATCGTTCGCTCGAAGCTCGCCAGATCCGCGGTGCTGAACAGGCGGGTCTGTCGGGGCGTGATCCCGGCGAATCCAGATGGCTGAAAACTGAGTCGACGGGATTAGCTTCGGAGTGTACTTGGTTCCGGGCACCGGTTTGTCACGGGCCGCACCCGGGGGACTTCCGAGACGCTGTGGAAAAGTTGTGGATGATCTGTGCATCGCCTGTGGATTGTCGGCGGAGCGAAAATATTTCTGTGCCCGGTACCAGGCAGCGAAGGTGCGGTCGGCCGCGATGTGGAGCAGCCTTCGTACTTTCCTTCGCTTTTGCCGACACGTGCCAAGTGACTAGAATCCGTTTCGTCCCCATCGTCATCATCAACCCAACGCCCTCTCGACAGTCGTGACCGTCCATCGCATCGAACAGTCCATCAACGGACGCACGTACCAGATCGAAGCGATGCTCGTCGATCCGGAGCGGTGGCGCGCGTACCTGGTGAGCGCCGCCGGCGGCTCGACCGCGTTGATGCCGTTTTACGGCACCACGGCCGAGCAAGCCGTGCAGCAGCTGACCAACTGGCTCATGCTCGCCCACCAACCGCCGACATTTCCGGTATAGTACGGAGCCTTACGCTGTTGCTCGCCAGCCCGGGCCTTTGTGGCGAGCCGGCGCGGTACCGAAACATGTGGCGCCGCCTCCTGCCGGTCGGGCTCCTAACGCTCGGGGTGCTGTTTTGGACTCCGGTCCTCGAAACAGCCGCTGCGGAGCCCCCGCGTGTACGCCTGGTTACGACCGGCGGCACCATCTCGAACCGGCCCGGCGACCGCCTCTCCCCTGACGAACTGGTAGCTCTGGTGCCCGACCTCGCCGAGCTCGCCGAAGTCGAAACGGAGGAGTTCGCCAACATCGCCAGCAGCGCCGTCGCGCTCGACCAGTGGCTGCGGCTGGCCCGCCGGATCAACGCCGTCTTCCGCGAAGATCGCGACCTGGCGGGCATCGTCGTCACCAGCGGCACCGACACGCTCGAAGAACTCGCCTACTTTCTACACCTGACCGTCCGCGCCGCGCGCCCGGTGGTGGTGGTGGGCGCCATGCGCCAGCCCGACACCCTGGGCTACGATGGGGCCGCGAACCTGCGGCAGGCCTTCAGGGTGGCGGGCGACGACGGATCGCGAGGGCGGGGTACGCTCGTCGTCTTCAATGGCGACATCAACTCCGCACGCGACGTCACCAAGACCCACGCGACACATCTGCAGACATTCGAGTCGCTCGGCTACGGGATACTTGGCACCGCATCCCAAGATCGCATCATCTACTATCGCCGGCCGGAGCAGCGCCACACAGCCGACACGGAGTTCAACGTCGGGCGAATCACGCGTCTACCACTCGTGGATGTCGTGATGTCCTACCAGGGGGCTTCGGGCAATCTTATCCGTGCCGCCGTCGATCTGGGCGCCGACGGTCTTGTCATCGCTGGGGCCGGCGCCGGGGCGGTCAGTGCGGGCCAGCGCGAGGCGGTGGGCTACGCCTTGGAGCAAGGGGTCAGCGTGGTGATTACCACCAGGACGGGTGGTGGACGTATTGCACCACGGGGGCCCAGACCCAACCAGACGAACGATGGCCCCGACGCTGATACGAGGCGCCGCCAGGTTTCGGGTGAAGACCTCGCTCCCGTCAAAGCCCGCGTGCTGCTGATGCTGGCCCTGACCGAAAGCTCGGAGCACGATGAGATTCAGCGGATGTTCAGCGAGTATTGAGCACTCAGACCGTCGATTGATTGGAAGGCGAAGGCGAGCATACAATAACTGTCGATGGGCCAGTGGCGCAGTTGGGAGCGCGCGTGAATGGCATTCACGAGGTCAGGGGTTCGAACCCCCTCTGGTCCACCATCTTTTCTCTGCTGATCTGAATCTCCCCGCGAACCGGCTGACCCGCTACCGCTCCTGGCCAAGCAGCGCGATCGAGACTGCGCCCCAGTTCTGGATGAAGCGCCAGGGGCGCGACCCAGCGGCGGGACGCAGCTTGACGAAGCGTCCGTCCTCGGTAACGTCGTATAGCGAGTTCCCCCCGATGTCCGACGCGGCGCAGAAGCCAACAGCGAAGAGCTCACGGGCCAGACTGGAGCGAGGGACACGCTCGGACAGGTCCACTTCGACCGCCATCAGGTGACCATCGGCGACGAAGAAGAGCTCACGTCCATCGCGACTCCAGGTCGGGGCGGTGGCCCCGTCTCCGAAGATCGGCTGCGCCCGCCCGCCATCCGGATAGCGCTGCAGATAGATCCGGTCGGCTCCGGATACGTTCGACACGTAGGCATTGGCACGACCGTCCGGCGTCAGCTTGGCCGTGCCAAGTTCAGATCATAATCGGACCGTGGACCCGATTCGCGACGCTGCACCGGCTCGGTCTCAAGTCCGCCACGCTTCAGCAACTACTGACCGACGGCGCCGCCATGCCCTAGCGAATCTGCCGGGTGGACCGGGGACAGTACACGGTGCTCGACGTCGGCCTGGACAACGCGGTAGCACGTAGGCGTGTCCGGCCGCCCGATGAGCCGGTAGCGGTCGGGGACTGGGTCACGTTGGACGCCGTCGACCCTGACCGCATCGGAGACCTCGCGGAGCGCACGACGGTACTCCAGCGAGGCGCGGTGGGCGCAGAAGGGCGCGAGCGGCTCATTGCGAGCACTCTTGACGTAGTGTTTGTGGTGTCCGCCTTCGCGACCACGGAAAAGCTGGAGCGTCGAAGTCTCAACCCGCGCACGATGGAGCGCTGTGTCGCCGCGGTGCGCGAGGGCAGCGGCACGCCGGTGGCAGTGCTCAACAAGGCGGACCTTCCAAGACACGACAGCGAAGAACTAGGCGACGTTCGGCGCGAGCTGTCGGCCCGGCTTGGAGTCAACGTGGTGTGCGTCAGCGCCGAGACCAGGCTCGGCCTGGACGAGCTACGTCAGCACCTGACCCCAGACGATACGGTGGCGTTTGTCGGACCCAGCGGAGTCGGTAAATCCAGCCTCATCAACGTGCTCCTGGACCAGCCGGCGCTGGATGTGGACCGCGTGCGACAAACGGACGCCAAAGGCCGACACACGACATCACACCGGGAGCTGCTGATGATTCCGGGAGGAGCACTCTTGGTGGATACACCCGGCATGCGTGAGTTCGCTGTACTCTCCGCGTCGGGTGAAACCACCGGCTTCGACGACATCCAGGCGTTGGCGAGCGCCTGTCGCTTCTCCGACTGCGCCCATGAGACGGAGCCTGGCTGCGCGGTTGTGGCAGCGACCGAACGTGGCGAGCTACTTGCCGACCGCCTCGCGAGTTTCCACGCGCTGCAACGGGATGCCCGCCGGCTCCAAGCCAAACACGGCGCTCTGGTAAGGCACATCACCCACAAGAAGGACCGGAGGTTCCGACGGCTGGTCCGCGAAGCGATGGACCTCAAGACACAATAACTGGCGCGACCTTCTGCGCGCTTCAGGCACTGCTACTCCGTCCCTGGAGACAACGGGCGGTCGAACACTCGCTCGTAGTCCTGTGGGGTGTCGATATCCGTGAATGCGCCATCGTCCTCGGTCGGAACGTCCAGTCCCCGGGCAGCATGCGCTCGAACCACCGGCTTCGCGCCGTGCTCCGGATCGGCCGCGCGCAATTCGTCGAACAGCGATCGATCGAAGAGCACCGGATGCCCGTGGCGTCCGTCGCGCTCGGGACGCACAAGGGGAGCCCCGGTGCGTCGATACCCGTCCAACACCGCTCGCACCGTCGACGCCGAAACAAGCGGCAGGTCGACAAGGGTCACGATGACGGCCCGCAGCTGCGGGCGATCGACGGCCCGCAACGCGACCAGGAGGGAAGACAGTTGCCCTTCTCCCGGGTTCAGGTTCGTCAGTAGACGCACCGGTGTTGGCAACCCCTCGACGAACCGCCTGATCGCCTGATCGTGATATCCGGCCACCACCACAACGTCGTCAACGCCGCCGGCCACGAGTGTCGATGCGATGCGCCCCAGAAACGTCTCATCCCCGCGGCCCGTCGGTAACAGCGCTTTCGGACGTCCCCCCATACGAGACGACGCACCGCCGGCCAAGATCACACCTGGAATCATCGAAACACTTTACGTCGAAGTGCCAAGGGGCGGAGTACCCCACCCGGGGTTGCGAATCGGTGGGGCCGAGCGAGTGCTGCGTCGCAACGGGTCGCCGGCCCGAGACCCGGGTGCGGCGCCCGGTGGACCAGCCGCGACGAGGGAGCAGATAGGGTATCTGTGACCGAGGAGCAACGCCGCGCAGCGGAGTCCCCCACCCGGGGGTCGGGTTGCGAACCGTTGGGGCGGAACACTACAATCTGTCTCGCCATGAACCACCCCGATGTCAGCGTTCGTTGTCAGCGGTGCGGTGCCCAGATGGACCTGACGGACCCGACTCCGGAAGATCCGTGGCCCGCCCAGCAATTCTGGGAGTGTCCGCAGTGCAACCGCCACTTCTGGACCACGTATCCGGCCGTCAAACCGGCAAAGCCAGCCGCCAAGCCGACGGCAACAGCGGCCGACACACCGGCCAAACCGGCCGTCGCCGTGGCCGCAGCGCCTGACAAGCCGGCCGAAGTGGCGAGAACTCCTCCGTCGGCCGCCACTCCCAGTGATCCCCCGACGCCTACCAAGTAGCCGGCAGCACGCGCACCAGGTCAACCCGGTGCCGGGACGGTCGACACGGAGCCTACCACTCACGGAACCCGTATCCCCCTGGCGGACTGATTCTGGACGCCAATCGACCAATCGAACGCTTGACTTCTATCGACCAAGCTCATTAAGATGACCTATCTCAAGATGGAGGACCAGCATCATACGATGACTTTGTCGTGTGCCTCTGCCGTCTATTTTGGGCTGGGTCCGCCGTTTTTCGACACGACGTCGTCGGCGATGCACTCAATAAACCTGCGCTCATCAGGGAGTTGCGGGAGGTTCTGACGGTTGTCCCTTGCCGACCCGGCGCAAACGGGTGGCAGGGTCCGTTAGGTCCCGGAGCGTTGCGCGTCGCGTCTGTGCGCCGTGAAAGCGGAACCGGGGTTCGGATATCTGAGGAGTAGGGTATGGCCAGCGGCACTATCGCGCGTCTATTGATCGACAAAGGCTTCGGCTTCATCCGTGACGAGGGCGGAATCGAGCATTTCTTCCATCGCAGCTCCGTTCGCGGAGCGGTGTTCGAATTGTTGCGCGAAGGCCAACGAGTGGAGTTCACCACCGAGGACTCGGGCAAAGGCCCACGCGCTGGTGAAGTCCGTTTGATCGAAGACTAACGCCCTCCCGCGCCGTCCCCGCCGAGTGCCGGGACGGCGCCGCTCATAGTTGTCTGGTCTCCTCCGAGACCGAAAGGCACTCGCGTCGTTCCAGCACGAAACGCCGGTTTCGTGTTGTCTGCTCGGTCTTCGTAGCTCACCCCCAACTAGAAACGACTCGCCAGGGCGCCGCGCCCCACGCGGGTGGAGCGCGGAAACTGGAGTGCCATGCGATGATGGGTCCCGCACGGAAGCGAACGGGGCCCGGTGGCCCTCCCGGTCTTCAAAACCGGTCGCCCCCCGCCAACGCGGGGGGGCTGGGTTCGACTCCCAGGCGCTTCCGCCATTAACCTCCTGTTACCCCAACAACTTACCGGTCGCCCCTTTCCTCGCCTCCCCCATCTCTCCCCCAACCGGCCCATCCAGCAGCCGGATGGCCCCTTCGATGGCTGCTGGGCTCAAGTGCATGTAACGCTGCGTAGTCGTGATGTTCGCGTGCCCGGCAAGCTCCTGAATCGCCCGCGCAGAGCCGACGTGCGCGTTGCCAGCGCCACTTCGACCCCGCCCGCCAGGTCCCCTTGACCGCAACCGTCTGTACTGGCAGCGTTGGGGCGATTCGTCCTGCGTACCGGGGAGTAATCCGCTTTGTGGTCGGGGGCAGAGGAGGGCCACTGGCGGGATCGAGCAGGGTTACGTCAACAGGGTGGTCTAATAGCTCCTATTGTCAGGCCGCCATGCTCAATCTGCGCGTGGATGTGGTGCGGCGACTGAGCCAACTGCTCGGCGCAGTGCTCAGCCAAGAAGGAGAGTGATGTGGCTGAAGAGTGTCAACTCGAGAGGAGCAAACGGCTTGGCGCACGATTGACGCGCGGCGTTGCGGCCTGCCTGTCCTTGCTGGTCTTTGTTGGCCTCTTCAGCAGAGGAGTAGCACAGGCCGAGGTCGACGATGAAGCGGAGTCCGTGGTCGTTGGGTCGCGGCCGGATCCGGCTCCAGAGAGTGGCGGCAGCGGAAGCGAGACTGCCAGAGAGGGGACCATCCAACTCCCCGAGCGGAACCCGAACGCCTGCCGCAGCGACCCGGCGATGGGCCCGGAGATGGTCGTCATCGAGGGCGGTCATTTCAGGATGGGCTCGCTCGACGGTGACAGTAACGAGAAGCCAGTGCACACGGTTGCGGTGAAGTCGTTTGCCCTCAGTCGTTGCGAAGTCACCGTGGCGGAGTTCTCCGTCTTCGTGGAGGACACGGGGTATGTCGCGACGGCTGACAGCGGGGACTGTCGTGCGTTGAACGAAGCTGGCATCACCTTTGTCGACAGCGTGGACGCGTCCTGGCGAGATCCACGCTACCCGGAAGTCGCCCAAGTCGCTTCGATGCCAGTCGTGTGCGTGTCCTTCGACGATGCATTGGCCTACACGCAGTGGCTCGCCGCGCGCACGGGTCAGTCCTACCGGTTACCCACGGAAGCCGAGTGGGAATACGCCGCGCGCGCTCGCACGACCACCGCACGCCATTGGGAGGTCTACCGGTCCGCAAGTCCCTGTGATTTCGCCAACGGCGCCGACAAGGACGCCAAGTCGCGGTTCAAGGATCGGTCGATCGTAGATTGTGCTGACGGTCATGTGGTCTCCGCCCCGGTGGGGACCTATCGGCCGAACGCGTTCGGCCTGTACGACATGTTGGGCAATGTCTGGGAGTGGACGGCAGATTGCTGGCACGAGTCCTATGACGGCGCCCCGATCGACGGCGATGCCCGGCAGGAAGCGGACCACTGTTCGAGGCGTGTGGTTCGCGGCGGCTCTTGGTTCTACGGACCCATGGGCCTGCGGTCTGCCAAGCGGAGCAGGGACGACACCACAAGAACGTACAACAGCGTTGGATTTCGCGTTGCCAGGACGCTCTGACCCCATGTGCTTTTCGCTCCGTCCCTTCTCACTGTCCCCGTGCTCGGCGTTTCGCAGTGCGGGTGGCCCGTGGCGCCGGCTGGCTGCAGTACTGCTCATCGTGCCCCTGGCCGCCGGTGCCTGTGCTGCTCGTTCCGCGGACCGAGATGGTGATGACCACCAGCAACCCGGTAGAGGGACTGGCGCTTACTCCAGGAACCGGGATGTGGAGGGCGAGCGCTTCATCCTCGAAGCTGGCGCGGAGTTGTTCAGCGAGCACTGCGCCGTCTGCCACGGCGAGCGCATGGAGGGGGCGGCCCAGGGCACGCCGCTGATCGGGGCCGCGCTCGCCCGCGGCGCGTCTGTCGACGAGCTGGTGGCGAGCATCCGCAACGGCTTCCCGGAGCGCGACATGCCGGCCTGGTCCCCCACCATGAGCGCCGAGCAGATCAAGACCCTGGCGCTCTGGATAGCCGAGGTTCGGGAAGGGTTGGTCTACTCGCAGTTCAACTATACGAACGAACTCACCATCCCGGAGGGTGCGATCCGAACCCGGGCGTACGACCTCGAGATCGACGTGCTGATCGCGGGGCTCGACCCACTGCCATACTCCCTCGCGGTGCTGCCCGACGGTCATGTGTTGGTCACCGAGAAGAAGCGCGGCCTTCGGCTCGTCACGCCGGAGGGAGAACTCTCGACGCTTATCGGAGGTACGCCGGCGGTCTACGACGACAGCCAGCTCGGTTTGGGTGGTGTCGAGGAGGGCCTCGGCTGGCTCCTGGACGTAGCCCCGCATCCGCGCTTCCGCGAGAATGGTTGGATCTACCTGGCCTACACCGACCGCTGTGGAGGCTGCAACGAGGCCAGTCGAGTCTCGCAGCGCCCGGTTTCCATGGTCAAACTCGTCCGTGGTCGCATTGAGAGCGGCCGCTGGGCAGACGAGCAAGTGATCTGGCAGCCGCCGCTCGAATCCTACTCGCCCTCAAGCGACTCGGTGGCCGGTGGTCGAATCGCTTTCGACCCGGACGGTTACGTGTTTCTGAGCGTGGGCTACAAGAGCGACGACGGGATTCAGGACCTCATCTCGCCGCACGGCAAGATCCACCGGATCCGCGACGATGGCCGAGTCCCGGCGGACAATCCCTTCGTCGATGTGCCCGGCGCGGTGCCGAGCATCTGGAGCTATGGCCACAGGTCCCCGCAGGGCCTCGAGTTCGATGCCCGCACCGGTCGCCTGTGGGGAACCGAGCACGGACCCCGGGGCGGCGACGAGCTGAATCTACTGCTGCCTGGACGCAACTACGGCTGGCCTCTCTTCTCGAACGGACAGAACTACGATGGCACACCGGTTAACTGGGATGGGCGCCACGGCACCGAGGTGTCGCTCGAGAATGTCGCCCAACCTGTGGTGGATTTCACACCGTCGGTGGCCGTGTCGGCATTCGTGGTCTATGAGGGTGACGCTTTTGCCGCCTGGCGCGGGGATCTGCTGGTCGGCTCGCTAAAGGCAGCGGACCTCATCCGGTTGCGAATCAAGGATGGTCAGCTACTCGAGCGCGAGATCCTGATCGAGAACGTGGCACGGATCAGAGACATTGAGATCGGCCCGACTGGCGAGCTCTACCTGCTGCTCGAGCACGCCTCCGGCGGTCAGGTCGTTCGGGTCACTCCCGCTCAATCAAGGCGCTGAGCGAGAAAGGTCGGCTTAGGTGTGGTGCGGACGACGGAGACGATGGCGGCAGCTCCCTGGATGCGTGGGGCAACGCCTACTTTCTACGGAACGACGTCGGACCGGACATTCCGGCGGTCGAGGCAGCAACCGTGCATCCCGACCCGGCCATGGATACGCAGCCGTTGTTTGACCGTCTGGCCGAAGGGGGGACTCCAGATGGTCGATCTGGAGAGTCGGCAGGAATGAGCAGGCGGTCTCATCCTCCCGCGGTCACTGTCACGATCCGGCAAGCAACAGTTCCACGACGGCGTCTGTGTCACTGAAGTCGGGCAGGACCGCGTGCGCGTCGGCCTGACGGAGCGCGTCTTCTTCATAGCTCCCGGTGGCCACGGCGATGGAACGCGCCCCGGCCGCCGCCGCGCACTGGACGTCGAGCGGGGTGTCGCCGATGACAACCACGTCAGCGGCGGCGTGCACCCGCACCCCGTCACGCCCGGCTCGCTGGACCGCAATCGGGACCAGCGCGTCCCGCACGGGCGCGTCGTCCCCGTAGGCGCCGAAATGGAAGAAGTGCCACAGGTCGAAATGCCGAAGCTTGATCTGCGCCGGTTCGGCGAAATTCCCGGTAACAAGACCGCAGCGGATCTGGTCGAGGTGACTGAGTCGCTCCAACAGGGCGGACACCCCGGGCATCAGACCCTTGCGAGGTCCCGGGAAGTGAATTTCGTCGGCGAACAGTGCACAATAGCGCCGATGGAACCGCGCACGGGCCTCGCCGTCCGCGGTCACACCGGCCCGGGCGAGGGCGTCCGTCAGGATGAGGTCATCAGTCATCCCGGCCACCGGAACATGGTCGAACCCGCGTGCTACCCCGAACAGGTCCTCGAACGCGCGGGTCAGCGCGCGGTATCCGGCCCGGCCAGAGAGCAGCAAGGTGCCGTCGATGTCGAAAAGAAGGATCTTGGAGAACACCGGTGAGTGAAACTCAGACGCCAAGGTCGCGATTTACCTCGTCAACAATCTTGCCCGATGCGGACAGGGCATCCACGATGGCCCGCAACGCGAGGAAGTTGGCGGCGACGGCCATGATGGCGAGGAGCGCGTGAACACCGGATGGAATCACTCTGGTGTCGACGCCGCCTCCCAGGATCGCGGTCAGCATGGTCAACCCCATCGCCATCGAGGCCAGCTTGAACACGGGCCCGCGAAGGGCGGACACCCGTGCCACGGCGTCGGTTTCAAGCCCGCCCTCGATGACCGCGTCCTTGATGGCTTTGACCTTACCGATGAGATAGAACATGGTCATCGAGTGTCCGAGCAGGGTGATGAGCGTGACAAAGATGGCGAGCGTGGCGTGAGCGAGCACGTCGTCGGGCTCGGCCACCAGGTAACCGAGCGCAAAGCTAACGACGAGACCGACAAGCGAGAGGATCGACGCGGTGATCAGCGCAGCGGACATGGGCCCTTGATCATATCAGCGGCGCGTCCACACGTGGCTCAGCCCCCGTCGCCCGTCGTCGTGCGGTGGCTGCCGATCGTGCGCAAGCAAGTGGGCAACCGACGAGACCTGCTGGACCTGGCGATGGGGGCCGGTCGTCATGCCAAACTTGCCGCGGAGTTGGGGTTCCGAGTGTTCGGCGTTGATCGCGACCTCTCCCGAGTTCGCCGAGCGAAAACGGGCCTCTTGCGCCACGCGGCACTGTGGGTCGACGACCTCGAAGTCATGCAGTTACCGCCCCAACGGTTCGATCTGATCATCTGCACGAACTACCTGCAGCGAACGATCTGGCCGGCGCTGCGCGCTGCCGTGCGACCCGGCGGATTCGTCATTTACGAGACGTTCACGGTCGGGCAACTCCTCCACGGCACCGGTCCACGCTCGCCGGACTTTCTCCTGCAACCGCTCGAGTTGCATGGTGTGTTTGCCGATTGGGAGTTGTGCCACAACGAGGAGCGTGCGAAACCAGCCGCGGTCGCGCAGGTTGTGGCACGAAAACCGGAGTAAGGGGACACGTACCGTACTAGCTGGCTTCGGGGTTGGGTGCAGTCGCGCGGTGGGTGGGCTTGGTCTGACGGGCGACCAACGCACGATACTCGCGGATCAGCAGTTCGAGGTGCTCCCGCTCCTCGTCGGCAAACTCCAGAAAAATCCGCTTCCCCTCGGAGTCTTCGAACCGCTGGCCGTACCGCTTGAAGAATTCGTGGGATGCGCGCTCACACCGGATGCCGATCATCAGCGCTTCACGGTCGTCAACGACGCCGCCAAGTTCCTCTGCCCCGGAGGCGAACAACCCACTGGCCGCCCCCTTGAAGAACAGAAACGTCGGGTAGGACTCGAGGTCGGGGTCCTCCGACAGCAGCTCCTGGTAGCGTGCCTCGAGCGTCCCCAGGTGGTCCGTCTCTTCGCCGGACAGACGCTTGAACACCTGGCGCGCCCGGGTATCCTGCACCAATTCCGCGCCACGCGAATAGAAATCGAGGCCGCTCCGCTCGGTGGCAATCGCCATGCGTAGCGCGTCACGCGCAAACAACAACTCCGTGGTGGCCCCGGTCGGGGTGTCCTGCCGTCCCTCTCGGCAGTCCTCGCAGGTCCCGTAGATTTGCAGCACGCTCTGGCGGGCCTGAAAGCCACGAGCGGCCGCAATCTCTTCGAGCAGGAGCTCGATATCGGAACTGAGAAACTCAGATGACCCGTTGCAGGACTCACATATGAGATGAAAATGTCGCGGGTGCCGGCAGGAGTGCTCGAAGCGGAACCGGCCCTCTCCGAAGTCGACCTTCCGAGCGATGCCAGCATCGACCATCCATTGAAGGGTCCGATACACCGTCGCGCGACTGATCTTTTGATCTTCCTGACGCATCAGGTCGACCAGATCGTCCGCGCTGAGGTGCCCGTCCTGCCCGAGAAAGACACTGACGATCAACTCGCGCTTGCTGGAGCGCTTGCCACCGCGAGGGCGCAGACGTTCGAGGTAGGCAGATTGGGCGTCCATACCACCAGGCGCCGGCCGAGAAACGTCAGACGTCGAACGAGGAGCCGCACCCGCAGGTGGACTTAGCGTTCGGGTTCTTGATGGTGAATCCGCCACCAGTCAGATTGTCGACGAAATCGACCTGAGCACCAGACAGATACCGCAAGCTGATCGGATCAACATACAACCGCACGCCGTTCGATTCGAAGACCTGATCGGCCTCCGGATCGCCGGCACCCTCTTCGATCATCAGACCATACTGAAAACCGGAGCAGCCGCCCCCCTGCACAAACACCCGGAGACCAGCTTCCGATTTCTTCTCGTCCAGCATCAGATCGGTGATCTTGGTTGCCGCGGTCTCGGTCACGGTGATGACTTCAGACATCTGATTGCGATCTCCCACGGCTCCGGAACGGAGCCCTATGTGAATTATATCGAGCGCGGTCCCCCGCCTCAAGCGGGCGCCGTTGGCTGTTCTACAATACGCAGAGTACGCAATCGCCATCAGGACGAGGCGCCAGACCACACTGATGAGTACCCCTTCAGACCCGCTGCTCGATCAGGCCCAGGCCCGGTGGACCGATCTGGCCGCTTCCCGGCCTGACCTCGCACCCGCCATTGCCATGCAGCGCTCGATGGTCACCCGAACCATTGACGCGGTGCGACGGCTGGGCGCGACAGAAATTGCAGACATCACCTTGGAACCGGCACTGGCGGCGACCAAGCTGCGTGCGGCGACGCCGGTGCTACGGGGCGAGGTACTCGCGCTCCCGGTCGAACTCCTTGGCCCTTTGGTGCTCCATGCCTGCGACGACCTTGCGGCCGGGAGGGCCGGAGAGGTAGCGCGTCACGTGCGGGCCTGTCTCGACGCCGGTCGCATCGAGCTGGGTTCGCTGCTGGTCGCGTCATTCGATCGAGACCACAATGCGATCCGTATGAAGGCGATGCACGAGAGCATCGCACCCGACGTGCTGTGGCTCGCGGCAGAGCTCGCGGTCGGACCGGCGGCTCACATCGCACAGCAGGCGGTATTCGCGCCAAAGGGCGGCGAACCACACCCGGCGGTCACCGGCGCGCTCGCGGACTGGCCCCACGGGTATTGCCCCGCGTGCGGCTCCTGGCCGGCATTTGGCGAAGCGACCGACGGAGCCGAGCAGCTGCGCTGCTCGTTTTGCGGCCTCGGCTGGCATCGCAACCGGCCGGGCTGCACCTATTGCGGCGCCGACGAGCTCACCGCCGTGAAGACTGACCCGGGCGAACCGCAACGGGCTGAGCTGTGCGGCGGCTGCGGCGCCTATCTGAAATGGCTGGTCCCGGTGGCTCCCATGCCGTTCGAGCTGCTCGCGGTTGAAGATCTCGCCTCCATGGCGCTCGATGTGCTGGCGGCCAAGCAGGGATTCGGTCGGCCGTCGTTACCGGACTTGGGTGAACCCGCACGGTTGCCCTGTGAAGGTTTTGGGCACCATGACCGCACCTCGTAACAGGCTGATGATGCCGCGACACGTGCCGGCGCGAACCTCTCTCAGCGTCGTGGCGGCTCTGCTGGTCCTCCTGACGACGTTGAGCCCCCCCGGCCCTGCGATGGCGCAAGACCAGCCGCACGCACGCCTGTTTCCGCCTGACGACATCGGCATTCTCGAGGCTCCGGACCGCGACATGTGGCAGAGGCCGAACGAGATCATGGATGTGCTGAACATCGCCGACGGGTCGGTGGTGGCCGATGTCGGCGCAGCCGCGGGCTGGTTCACCGTGCGACTCGCCAGGCGGGTCGGTCCCAACGGGCTCGTGTTCGCCGAAGACATCCAGCAACCGATGCTCGATGCCATCGCGTATCGGGTCAGCCATGAGGGCTTGGACAACGTAGTCAATGTGCTGGGCACCGCGGAAGATCCGAGACTGCCGGCCGACCTCGACGCAGTCTTGATTGTCGACGTGTATGCGGAGGTGGAGGACCCGGTCTCGTTGCTCACGAATGTGGCGGCCGCTCTCAAACCCCAAGGACGTCTGGGCATCGTCGACTTCACGCGGGACGGTGGCGGTCCGGGACCGGAGATGGAACGTCGCGTGGAAGCGAAGAACGTCATCCGCGACGCCCAGGCGGCCGGGCTGAGTCTCCTCTCTCACGAAACATTCCTGACCTACCAGTTCCTGCTGGTGTTCGGCCTCGAACCGGCCACCGCGCGGCAGGTCCAGACCACGCGCTGAGGGGACACCAGGCTGTGTTCCCCATGCAGACCGCACTCACGATTGCCGGCAGCGACTCCGGCGGCGGCGCTGGTATCCAAGCCGACCTGAAGACGTTCGCGGCGCATGACGTGCACGGCGTGTGTGCCGTGACTGCGGTGACGGCCCAGAACACGGTCGGCGTCACGACCGTCGGCTCGGTGAGCGCTGCCGTCGTCGCGACGCAGATCGCTACCGTCATGGAGGACTTCGACGTCGTGGCCATCAAGACCGGCATGCTCGCGACACGCGCCATCGTGGCCGCCGTGTGCGACCGGATCGAGGCATGTCCGGACATCCCATTGGTGGTCGATCCGGTACTGGTCTCCACCAGCGGGGACCGGCTACTGGAGAAGGAGGCCGTCTCGATCGTCCGTGCTCGCCTGCTGCCGCGCGCCTGTCTCGTCACCCCGAATCGGCGTGAGGCAGAGATCCTGACCGGGCGGCACATCGCGACGCGGCAACAGGCGGTCGAAGCTGCCGCCAGCCTACGGGAGATGGGCGTTGGCGCCGTCGTGCTCACCGGCGGTGATGCAGACGGCCCCGACGCGGTGGACCTGTTCGACGATGGCCACACGCTCGACGAGCTTCGCGGTCCCAAACTGAAAAGCCGCGCCACCCATGGCACCGGTTGCACCTTCGCGGCCGCCATCACCGCCCGTCTGGCGCAGAGGGCATCCCTCAGGGACGCGGTTGCCTCAGCGAAATGCTACATTGAGGGCGCCATCAGACATGCCCACCCACTGGGTCGTGGGCACGGTCCACTCGATCATTTCTGGAACAAATGAACAACAATGGAATAGTCATGCAGACGGCGCCGTATGCGGTCACGACCGACACGTTGAACCTCGAAGCGCTCATTCACGCGGTCGCCAGCACCCCGCCGGACACCGCCGTCGGCCCCGGCGGCATCACCTCGTTCGTCGGGGTCGTGCGAAACGAAAACGCTGGCCGACGCGTGTTGCGCCTGGAGTACGAGGGATACGAGCCGCTGGCGCTTCGAGCGTTCGATCGGATCGGGATTGAAACGGCGGATCATTGGAACGTGCGCGTGGCGTTGCATCACCGATTGGGCACATTACAGATCGGTGAAGCGAGCGTTATGATCGCCGCCGCTTCTCCACATCGCGCCGATGCTTTCGCCGCCTGCCGCTACATCATCGAGCGGGTGAAGCAGATCGTGCCAATCTGGAAACACGAGTTCTTTGAAGGGGGCGACGTCTGGATCGAAGGGGCCACCGCCGACCCTGACGACGACACCGCCCGGCAGGACGCGATACGAGTGGCTGGTGAGTGAACCGGTGAGCAGCATCCGTGTGAACGTCCGGCTGTTCGCCAGGCTGAAGGACATTGTCGGCACGGGAGAACTGGCGCGCCGAGCGCCCCTGGGCGCCACGGCGCGGACGGTGTGGGAGACGATGGTCAGCGAGTTCGCCGAGTTGGGAAATTATGAAGGCTCCATCTCGGTCGCCGTCAATGAAGAGTATTCGCGAATGGACGCGCCGGTCGCCGACGGCGATGAGGTCGCGTTTCTGCCACCGGTCTCCGGCGGCTAAACAACGCCAGGGCGCGCGATAATGCCCGCCCTGCGGCCAGGGAGTGGGACGCTTGGGGTCCCCGCGGCGCGGTCGCGTGGGGTTCGGGGCGCAGCCCCGACCAAGTAAAGACAGACGATGCTCGACAAGCTGCAAAACATCGACACCCGGTACGACGAGCTAATGGCGCTTGTGAGTGACCCCTCAGTGCAGGCCGATCAAAACCGGTATCGTGAGCACTCGAAGGCACTCTTCGACATCCAGCCTATCGTGGACAAGTTCCGCGAATACAAAGCGGTGGTCAACGAGATCGCCCAGGCCCAGGAACTCGCGGACGGCAACGACGCCGAGATGCGGGAACTCGCCGAACAAGAGCTGGCCTCGCTGACCGAGACCCGTGACGCGCTGCTTACCGACGTCACGATCTTGATGGTGCCGAAAGACCCGAATGACGAGAAAAACGTCATGCTGGAAATTCGGGCCGGGACCGGCGGTGACGAAGCGGGGCTCTTCGCGGGCGATCTGTTCCGGATGTATACCCGATTCGCGGAACGACAAGGGTGGAAGGTGGATGTCATGTCCACCAGTGAAACCGGCGTTGGTTCCATCAAGGAAGTCATCGCAATGATCGAAGGCCGACACGTCTATAGCCAGCTGAAGTACGAGAGCGGCGTCCACCGAGTACAGCGGGTACCGGCCACCGAGGCCAGCGGCCGTATTCATACCTCGACCGCAACCGTCGCCGTTCTCCCCGAAGCGGAAGAGGTAGACATCGCGATCGAAGACAAGGACCTGCGCATCGATACCTTCTGCTCGAGCGGACCCGGTGGCCAAAGCGTCAACACGACCTACTCGGCCGTGCGTATCACGCACCTGCCGAGCGGTCTAGTGGTCTCCCAGCAGGACGAAAAGTCGCAGATCAAGAACAAGGCGAAGGCGATGAAGGTGCTGCGCGCCAGACTCTATGAGTTGGAAATGCAGCGGCAACACGACGCGATCGCCCAGGACCGCAAGAGCCAGGTGGGCACCGGCGAGCGGTCCGAAAAAATCCGGACCTACAACTTCCCGCAGAACCGGATAACCGACCATCGGATCGGGTTCACCACCCACCGCCTGACGGAGATGCTCAACGGCGATTTGACGGAGATGGGCGAAACACTCACCGCCCACTTCCGCGCTGAACTGCTCAAGGATGTCGAGGCGGACCCGGGCGCTTGACGCGGACGTCCGCACCGCACATGGCCACACTCCAGGGCTGGGTGTCGGCCGCCTGTCAACGGCTGAGGGCCGCCGGCATCGACGGGCGGGACGCTTCGTTCGATGTGGAAATCCTGGCGCGGCACGCGCTCGGGTGGACCCGCGCGCAGTGGTTGTCGCGACTGCGAGACCAGGCACCGGACACCGCCGGCGGGATGGACGCCCTGGTCGGCCCGCTCATCGACCGACGAAGTCGGCGAGAGCCAGTGGCTCTCATCACCGGGGTCCGAGAGTTCTGGGGCCTGGATATGGTCGTCACCCCGGATGTCCTCATCCCCCGACCGGAGACCGAGCTACTCGTCGAGATCGCGCTGGCCCGACTGGCAGACCCCCGTAGACCGTGGGTGATCGCCGACGTTGGTACCGGCTCCGGATGTTTGGCGGTGGCCCTCGCCACAGAGATGGTGCACGCTCGAGTGGTGGCCACCGACATTTCGCCGGAAGCGCTGGCGGTGGCCCTGGGCAACGCGGCCCGGCACGGGGTGAGCGACCGGGTCGCGTTCCACGAAACACGATTCCTCGACGGAGCGCCGGGTCCCTACGACCTGGTTGTCTCGAACCCGCCCTACATACCGGACACCGACCTCGCGGCACTGGCGCCCGAGGTGGTACGACACGAGCCACGGTCGGCTCTGAGCGGAGGCAGAGATGGGCTGGACCCGGCCCGCACACTCCTGCCCGTCGCCTCCGCTCGTTTACGTGGCGGTGCCTGGTTCGTGATGGAGATCGGCGTGGGTCAAAGCCAGTCGGTCCGCGACATCGCTGGGGGCGCGGCGCTAGAGGTCGTAGAGATTCGTCCTGACCTGCAAGGCATCCCGCGGGCGGTAGTGATGCGGCGTGGCGCCGGATCGTAGCCGTGCACAATGGAACGTCCGCGACGGACCCGTCAGGGCCACGCGACCGCGCCAGTGATAGACTCGGCGCTCGCAGAACCGAGGAGAGCGCGCTCGTGGCCGACGACTGTCTGTTTTGCAAAATTGCCAACGGGGACGTGCCGGCGACGATCGTGCACGAGGACGATCAAGTGCTGGCTTTCGAAGACATCTCTGCCCAGGCACCGTTCCATGTCTTGGTCATTCCCCGCCGGCACATCTCCACGTTGAACGACTTGCAGGATGGTGACGAGACCCTCGTCGGCACGCTCATCGCCACGGCCGCGAGAATCGCGAAGGAACATGGACACGCGCAGGACGGCTACCGCACCGTGTTCAACTGCAATCGCGGCGCCGGACAGACGGTGTTTCACATACACCTGCACCTGCTGGCGGGCCGCAATATGACCTGGCCGCCAGGCTAGCTCCGGTTTCCGGCGAGCTGTCCGTCTGACGGCGTTGCCTCGTCGGGCACAGCCCGCCTGGCTGCTTCCTCCTCGCGCCTGGCCAGACGCACACCTCGCCGGGAATCCGCCCTGGGTGTCGTCATCCGTACAACACCCTCCCGGCCGATCTGAAGACCGGCGGCTACGTACGTTTTCTCAGAAGGCCCCCTTCGGGCGTCTGGGTAGCCCGTTAGACTTGACGCGACGCGACAACGGCGGGGAGTTCGGCCAGGGTGGTGATGACAGCTACGCCGTGCGGATCGGCCCGCTCCTGGCCGGACCGGTCCAGAAGGACGGCTTGCATCCCCAGGTCCCGCGCGCCGGCCACATCGTGGCTGAGGCTGTCTCCCACCATCATCGCGTCGGCGGCGGCCACGCCCAACTCACGCAGCGCCGCCTCAAAGATGCTGGGGTGCGGTTTCATATAACCGTGGTCCGAGGAGGACACCGCGCCGGCAATCAGCGCGTCCAGGTCGAAATGGCTCTGAAAGGTATCGAGACACCGGTGGGTGTTGGAGATCAGTCCGAGACGGAGCCCGGTGGCGTGGAGCTGTCGTAGCGCCGGCTTGACGTCGGCGTACAACGAAAAGTGGCGACAGACAGCCCACTCGTCGTAGATTTCCTTCGCGCAGGCCTCGAGGCCGGCTCCCCGCCCACCCATCTCCTCGATGACTCGGCGACCGAAACGCACGAACAGCTCCGCTCGATATCTCGCGTCCGCGCCCACCTCAAGCTCGCGGGAGGCCGCCGCGACCGCGTCGTCGAACCGAGCAATATCAACCGCCAGTCCGTGCCGGTGGCCAAACATCCGGTAGCCTTCGGCGTCGAAGGTGGGGCCCGGATGAATCAGCGTGAAGTCGACGTCGAAAAAGACAGCCTTGGTGGTGGTCACGACTCCTCGTAGGGGCCGGCGATGACGATCGCGGCCTGTTCAGGACGGAGTGTTCGCCGCGCGGCGTCGGCGACCGCCTCGACGGTCACCGCGTCGACCAGCCCCGACAGTGTGCGGTCGTGGTCGATGAACTGCTTGAAGTCGTCGGCCGGCATGCCGGCCGTCCCCTTGAAGTTCATGTGCTCGACCCAATGCGACGCCCTCGTCAGGCCGGGGGGTTCGTCTTTCGACCCCACCCGGTACCAGCGCCACACCGACACCAGCGAGGCCGTATGAGACTCCACGATGCGCACCTGCAGACCGTTGTCGAGCACGGCCTCTCGGGGCAAGGGTAGGACGCCGTGGAGTGGAATGGCCTGGCTGGACACGGTGCGATTATACGTGCCGGTGCTGAAAGCCTCCGGGCCTGTCTCCTTCGAAGGAAACGGGGCCGTCACACCGGTCTTGATAGTCGATGCGTGCCGCTCTGGTAGTGTCCAAACTATACAGATGGCGCCTCTGCTCGTCCCCGCGGTCTCGTCGTACTGCTAGTCATCTGGCTAGTGGTGTCGGACCGCCGTCGGCGGCGCACGCTGCTCAGACGTTTCCGGTCGGAGTGGGGACGGGTCTCGACCCAGGAACGGAACCTCGCCGCGGTCGCGCTGTATCACCGGACCATGCCGGCCGGGACGAACTGGACGAGCGGACGGCGAGTGACCTCGACCTCGATGCGGTGTTCGAGAAATTCGACCGCACGGAGACCAGGGTCACCGCGGATAAGACCGAGCGGCACAGGATTCAGTTCTCCCTCACCCGGTTACGGGGACACTCGGGTGACCTGTGGTGGCTCGCCCAACCTGGCGTAATCGAGCCCAAGCCGTGGGACGTGGTGTTTCCCCTGCTGCCTCCGGTCGTGCCACTGGCACTCGCGCTGGCCACCGTCTGGCCACACCGGCCACCGGCATGGTGATTCTCGCGCTCCTGGCCAACGTGACGCTTCGCTATGTCCAAGCCCCACGTCTCGGTCCGCTGCTCCGCCCGTTTCGACAACTCGGCCCCTTGCTCGCTACGGCCACCGCACTGCAACCGATGGTCACCAGCGACCTATCGCCGCTAGGTCCGACGCTCACGGACGATGTGTCCAGCCAGCAACGGCTCCGACGGATGGTGCGGTGGGTGAGCCACGCCCCGATGCTGTCGGACAATCTCACCAACGGGTTGTTCGAGGCGGCCAACCTCATGCTGCTGCTCGATGTAAGCGTGCTGTACTTCGCCGCAAGAGAGATCCGGGCGATGGCCCAGCGCTGCTCCGAACGATTGCGACCGTCGGTACGGTCGACGCCGCGATCAGCATCGCGTCGTATCGGGCCGGCACTAGCGGCTGGACCCGGCCGGTGCTCGAATCCAGTGCCCAGTTGGCTCTAAGGGACTTGCGGCATCGACTGCTGGACGCTCCGTTCCCGAACTCGCTTGCGCTCATGCCACCCGCCGGCGTGCTGGTGACGGGGTCGAACATGTCCGGCAAGTCGACCTTCTTGCGAACCCTTGGCGTGAATGCCGTGCTGGCGCAAACGCTCAACACCGGCCTAGCGTCCGCGTACGAGGCGCCGGTCTTCACGATTCGCAGCGTGATCGGGAGGGGCGACGACCTGGTCTCAGGCACCAGTTATTACTAAGGACGAGATTGATGCGGTGCTCGCGATCGTCGGTCCCTGTGAAGACCAGCGCCGCAGCTCTTCCTATTCGACGAGCTGTTCCGGCGCACCAGCATGACCGAACGGATCACCACCGCGGAAGCAGTGCTGAGGGAACTGCTCGAGCGCCCGGAACAGATCGACCGCGCCGCCTATCACTTCACCGATACCGTCCGCTCAGACGGGCTGTCGTTCGACTATCGCCTGCGCGAAGGACCCGCCGTCTCGCGGAATGCCGTGGCGCTGTTGCAAGCCTGCGACGCGCCGGCCCGTGTCGTGCGCCGCGCCCGCGCGCGACAGGCCGACCTCGACAGAGCCAGCACGCAATAGGCGCTACAATGAGTGTTTTGATGCCGCCTGGCGTGTATGCCAATGCCTGACTGGAAGACAACCCTCAACCTGCCGCGCACCGCCTTTCCAATGAAGGCGAACCTCCAAGCTGCGGAGCCAGCCATCATCGCGCGGTGGAACGAGATGGGGCTGTACGAACGCATCCGAGAGTTGCGAGCCGGCGCCAAGTCGTTCGTCCTCCACGACGGACCGCCCTACGTCAACGGACCGATCCATATCGGCCACGCGCTGAACAAGGTCTTGAAGGACATCATCGTCAAGTCGAAGACGATGGCCGGCTTCGATGCGCCCTATGTGCCTGGATTCGACTGCCACGGATTGCCGATCGAGCTACAGGTCGAAAAGAAGCTAGGCAAGAAGAAGCGTGAGATGAGCGTGGCGGATTTTCGGCGCGCCTGCGCGGAGTATGCGGAGAAGTTCGTGGCCCTGCAAACGGCCGACTTCCGACGTCTCGGCGTGCTGGGCGATTGGGACCGCCCGTATCTCACGATGACGCCCGACTATCAGGCCGCCATCGTCCGCGTGCTGGGGCGCTTCGTCGAGCAGGGCACAGTGTACAAGGGTAAGAAGCCGGTCCACTGGTGCCTGCGCTGCCGGACCGCGCTCGCGGAAGCCGAGGTTGAGTACGCGGACCACACATCCCCGTCCATCTACGTCGAATTCCAGCTCCGATCGGAGAGCGTGCCACAGCTGGTCGAACGAGCTCAGGCGTTGGGCGACCGCCCGGTGTCGGTGCTCATCTGGACGACGACGCCTTGGACGATTCCCTCGAACCTGGCGGTCGCGTTTCAACCGGGTTTCGACTACGGAGTCTATGACGTAGACGGCACCGCGGTCATCGTGGCCGAACAGCTGGCGAGTACCGTCGCCGGCGCCGTCGGTCGTGACTTCAGCCGGAAGCTGGTCACCCTGAAGGGACGCGCCCTGGAGGGGCTGCGGTTCAGGCACCCGCTGTACGACCGCGATTCGGTCGGGGTATTGGCAGACTACGTGACCCTCGAACAAGGCACCGGAGCGGTCCACACAGCACCGGGGCATGGCGCCGACGACTACACCACCGGGATGCGATACGGGCTCGACGTATATGCCCCAATCGGACCATCCGGCCGATTCGATGACGACGTCGGCGTGGTAGGTGGCGAGAAGGTCTTCGACGCGAACCCGAAGGTAGAAGCTGCCCTCGCCGCCGCCGGTCGGCTCTGGCACCGCGAGACGGTCGACCACTCCTACCCGCACTGCTGGCGGTGCCATCATCCGGTGATTTTTCTGGCCACCTGGCAGTGGTTCATCGCGATGGATACCGACGACCTCCGGGGTCGGGCGCTGGCGGCGATCAAGCAGGTGGAGTGGTTTCCCCCCTGGGGCGAAGAGCGCATCCACAACATGCTGGCCAACCGACCGGACTGGTGCATCTCACGCCAGCGGTCATGGGGCGTGCCGATTCCGGCCGTCTACTGCACCGGGTGCCGTGAAGCGATCTTGACGACCGATTTGGTCGACCGCGCAGCCACGGTGTTCGCAGCCCACGGCGCCGACGCCTGGTACGAACGTGACCTCTCCGAGTTTCTCCCCGACGACCTTCGGTGCCCGGAGTGCGACGGCACCGAGTTCGAGCGTGAGCGCGACATCCTCGACGTCTGGTTCGACTCGGGTTCGAGTCACGAAGCGATCCTCGGCGAGCACCCGGAGCTGGAGTGGCCCTTCACGGTCTATCTGGAGGGAAGCGACCAGTACCGCGGGTGGTTCCATAGTTCGCTGCTCATCGGACTGGGCACCCGCAACGCCGCGCCATACCGGCAGGTCATCACCAATGGATTCGTGGTGGACAAGGCCGGACGCAAGATGTCGAAATCGGCCGGCAACACGGTCGAGCCGCAAGCGATCATCAACCAAAGCGGCGCGGACGTGCTCCGGTTGTGGGTCGCCATGGTCGACTACCGTGAGGAGGTACGGATCGGCTCAGAGATTCTCGCCCGGGTCATCGAAGCCTACCGGAAAATCCGTAACACGCTCCGCATTCTGGTGGCGAACCTGTACGACTTCGATCCGGCCACCGACGCGCTGCCACGCGACGCGCTGCAGGACGTCGACCGCTACGCGCTGGCCCGTTACGGTGAAGTCGCAACGCGCGTGCTACGGGGATACGACCGGTATGAGTTTCAGTCTACAGTGCACGCACTGAACAACTACCTGACCGTAGACCTCAGCGCGTTCTACGTAGACATCTCCAAGGACCGGCTGTATACGTTCGGTCCGGGGTCGGACGCGCGTCGGTCGGCTCAGACCGCCATTCACACGATCGTCGACGGCCTGACCCGTCTGATTGCACCGATCTTGCCGATGACCGCCGACGAACTCTGGCGGAGCCTGCCCGGCGCCGACGCCGACAGTGTGCATCTGGCCGACTTCCCGACCGGGCTGGAGTCACTCGTCGACGCGGAGCTGATCGACCGGTGGGACCGGCTGCTGCGTGTGCGCGACGCCGTCAACAGCGAACTAGAGACACTGCGCCAGAACAAGGTGGTTGGCACGTCACTGGAGGCGGTCGTGCATCTGACCGCAAATGGTGAGCTGGCGACGCTGCTTGAGTGTTACCAAGAAGAGCTGCCGACGCTCTTCATCACGTCGGCGGTCACCCTGACGACGGGAACACCCCCTGAGGCAGATAACGACACGCTCTTCCAGTATCAGGACCCGGAAGGATCCGCCCGGATCGAGGTAGGCCGACCGAATGCGGCCAAGTGTCCTCGCTGCTGGCGCTGGGTATGCCCGGAAACGGCTGACGGCCGTGACAGCGAGAACACGGAAGTCTGTACCCGTTGTGCCGATGCCCTAGCCGACGCCGTCAGTCCGGTCGCCTGACCTCGACGCCGCAATGACCACCGATTCCGACAGCGCGCACATCTTGCCGCCAGCGATCGAGGTCGAGGATGCGCCCGGCCTCATCACCCGCCGCGTGATGGTAACGATCAGCGCCACCATCTTGGCGCTCGATCAGCTGACCAAGCAGATGGTCCAGGCGTCGATCACGTTGTACGATTCGATCGAGGTGATACCGGGGTGGCTGAACCTCGTGCACGTCCACAATACCGGCGCCGCGTTTGGATTTCTGAATTCGGCCAACCTCGCGAACAAGCAGTTGCTCATGACCGGTATTGCGGTGGTGGCGATGGTGGCGATCCTTGCCTACGCCTGGCAAGTCGGTCCGCGTGAGACACTACCCCGAGTTGGCCTGGCCCTGATTCTGGGCGGCGCGGCCGGGAATCTCATCGACCGTGCGTCGGTGGGCTACGTGGTGGACTTTATCGATGTGTATTGGCGGACGCACCACTTCTGGGCGTTCAATGTGGCCGACTCATCCATCACGGTGGGGGCCGGCCTCCTAATTCTTGACATGCTCGTGGTGACCCGCGCCGATGTATCCACTGCTGTTTGAACTCGGTCCCGTCAGCATCTATAGCTACGGCGTGCTGCTGGCCACGGCTTACATCGTGGGGCTCCAGTTCGCGCTGCGGCGAGCCGACCGCGCCGGCCTGAACGGGCAGCGCGTGATGGACCTGGGCATCTTTGTCATCATCAGCGCGCTGGTCGGCGCCAAGCTGATGCTGTTCCTCTTGGACATCGACCGGTTCACGAGCGACCCGGCTCAGTTCATGGTCCTGCTCAAATCGGGCGGCGTCTTCTACGGCGGGCTGCTCCTGGGCGTCCCAGTCGCCTGGTGGTACATCCGCCGGCACGGTCTCCCTCTCTGGACGACCTGCGACCTCTTTGCCCCCGGCATCGCGCTGGGTCACGGCATCGGCCGCATGGGGTGTCTGCTGGCCGGTTGCTGCTACGGTAGCCCGACCGACCTGCCATGGGCCATCACCTTCACGAGCACGCTGGCCGCCGCCAACGTGGGCACCCCACTCGAGATCGCGTTGCACCCAACGCAAATCTACGAAGCGGTCGCCGAGCTGCTCGTGCTGGCCGCGCTGCTGTTCGGTGAGCGCCGCTGGCGGCAATTCCCAGGGCGCACCTTCTGGACGTACCTACTGCTGTATCCGACGGCTCGAATCATCATCGAGTTCTATCGTGGCGACCCGCGTGGCATGCTGTTCGACACCATTTCAACCTCGCAGGTCCTCTCCGGCTTGATCGTGCCGATCAGTATCGGCATGCTGATTCTGCTAGGCAGGAAAGCGCCGGAAGGCGACGCCTCGTCCCGACGCCACCAGAAGCGAGCCGCGTGACACGATACGCCCCCGATGTCGATGCCTCCCGGTGACGTGGCCCAGGACACGCTGGAGCAGCTCGACGTCACCGACGAGTACGACGGGATCCGGCTCGACCACTACATCACGGCGGTACTGCCGGAGCGCTCGCGCTCTCAGATTCAACGCCTGATTCGCACCCGTCATGTGCGCCTGAACCGGAAGTCGGTACGGGCCAGCCATACCGTCCACCCCGGCGACGTCGTCGAACTCGAGATCCCCGCGGCCGTGCCCGCCACACCGACGGCCGAGGCGCTGCCGCTGACCATTCTTCATGACGACGCGGATCTGGTCGTCGTGAACAAACCGCCCGGCATGGTGGTGCATCCGGCCGCCGGACACGAGAGCGGCACACTGGTCAACGCGCTACTGCATCACGTCGCCGGCCTGAGCGGCATCGGCGGCGAGCAACGCCCGGGCATTGTCCACCGCTTGGATCGCGGCACTTCCGGCGCGATGGTCGTGGCGAAGCACGACGCGGCCCACGCGGAGCTGTCCCGACAGTTCGCCGACCGCGAAGTTGAAAAGGAATACGTGGCGCTGGTCTGGGGTCTGTTGAACACGGGACGCCGCATCGATGCCCCTCTCGGCCGAGACCCGTCCAATCGGCAGAAAATGTCCACCCGCGCGCGACGGGCCCGCACGGCGGTGACCCGGGTCACCGGAACGGAACGATTTCGCGGGCTGACCCTCGCCACCATCGCCATCGCCACCGGTCGTCAACACCAGATTCGGGTGCACCTCAACAGCATCGGCCACCCCGTGGTGGGCGACGCTGTCTACGGAGGGCTCCGCCGACATCTAGCCGCTGACCACCGCATACTCGCGACGCTGGAGCGCCCCTTCCTACATGCCTATCGGTTGGCGTTCGTGCATCCGCGAGACGGTCGCCGGGTCGAGTTCCGCGCCGACGTGCCAGACGACCTCCAGCTGGTGCTGGACAACCTGAGAGCCCGGCGCGACAAGGATGATTAAAACGCGCCGGCAAGGGAATTGCGTGAGTCAGCGAACCATCAGCCGCAACACGGTCTTCGAGGGCAGGGTCTTCACCGTCGAGTCAGACCGCGTACGTCTCCCCCACGGCCCTGAGGCGGTGATGGACGTGATTCGCCACCCCACGTCCGTCGTGCTCCTGCCGATGCCAGACCCGGAACACATCTTTCTGGTACGCCAATACCGCTACGCGATCGACGGCTGGATCTGGGAGCTCCCAGCCGGCAGTGTCGACCCCGGTGAGACACCAGAAGGGGCCGCCACGCGCGAGTGTCACGAGGAAATCGGGCACATACCCGCGCAGCTCGACCGTCTCGGCGCCTTCCACCCGACGCCCGGCTACTGCGACGAACTGATGGTGTTCTTCAAACTCACCGACCTGCGGGTCCCGGACCACGCCGCGGCACCGGACGCGGACGAAGACATCGAGACGAAGGTGCTCTCGGTCGCCGAAGCGCACCAGCTCGTACAGACCGGCGGGGCCCCGGACATGAAGACCGCGCTGGGGTTGACCCTACTCTGACCCGTTGACGTCTCCGCCATGCCGGAACTCCCCGAAGTTGAACGGGCTCGTCGACTCGCCGAACGTATCGTGGTGGGCCGAACCATCGTCACGGTCTCCTGTGCGTCAGACCCCATCGTGTTCGAGGGGGTTACCGGCGCGAGAGTCCGGAGGGCGCTGGCCGGTAGCACCGTGCTGGGCGCCCACCGTCGCGGCAAACACTTCTGGCTGGAACTCGACCGCCGGCCCTGGCCCTGTTTCCATCTGGGAATGACCGGGGACGTGCGGACACGGAACGAGGCGCCGATATCGCTGGCGTCGAGCCGAGCGTCGGAAGCGGATATCTGGCCACCTCGATTCACGAAGATCCGCTTGATCCTGGATGACGGTGGGGAGCTGGCGCTCACCAACAAACGCCGCCTGGGGCGCATCCGGTTGAAAGAGGACCCGGCAACCGAGCCGCCGATCAATGCACTCGGCTTCGACCCGCTCCTCGATCTGCCGTCCCCGGCACGCTTTGCCGAACTGCTGACGACACGGTCCGCGGTGATCAAGTCGTTGCTTCTGGACCAGTCATTCGCGGCCGGCGTAGGTAACTGGATTGCCGATGAAGCGTTGTATCAGGCGGGTGTCGACCCTCGCCGACGGGCGAACACGCTCTCGCTGGCCGAGTCGAAACGACTCCGCACAAGGCTGAAGCAAGTGATTCAAACCGCCGTGCGAGCCAACGCCGACAAGTCACGCTTTCCTCGGGGTTGGCTCTTTCACCAGCGGTGGGGCCGGAACGCTACGGCGAGCGTTCGCGGCAGGCCGGTCGAGCACCTCACCATTGGTGGTCGGACGACCGCGTGGGTACCGTCGATACAGCGGTGACGGCTGACTGGTCCCGGTCAGCCGTCGGCCAGAGCAACGTCGAGGGTGGCAGCGTGGATGTCGACAGTGTCGGCGAGCTGTCGTGCGTAACCGCCGGCGAGCACGATGACCACGGGCACCGCCGCGCCGCGAACAGCGCTGAGCACGTTACGGTCCCGTTCCCTCAACCCTTCCTTGGTCAGTTTGGTGTGTCCCAACTGGTCGTCTTCGTACGGGTCGGCGCCGGCCAGGTAGAAGACCAGGTCTGGCTGATGCGCGAGCACTTGCGGCAGCGACTGACGCAGATGGCGAAGATAGCCCTGATCCGTCGTACCGGCCGGTAGACCCACATCGAGGGAACTGCGTGGCTTGTAGACGGGGTAGTTGTGCCGGTCGTGCATCGAGAACGTGAACACTGACTCGTCGCGGCCACAGATCAGCGCCGTGCCATTGCCGTGGTGCACATCGAGGTCAATGACCGCAACCCGCGACACGACCCGCTCCAGCTGGAGGGCCCGGGCCGAGACCGCCACATCGTTGAACAGGCAGAACCCTTCGCCGTGGCTCGCGAACGCGTGATGAAATCCCCCGCCGATGTGTCCACACAGACCGTCGACGAGCGCGCGGCGGGCCGCCGTCAGCGTGCCTCCGGTCATAAGGCGGAATCCTTCGACCACACCGTCCGTGAGCGGCAGCTCCAGCTGAACGAGCTCGTCGGCCGACAGCGTGCACGTGCGGACCTTGTGGAGATACGCCTCACTGTGAACCAGCGCGAGCTGGTCCCACGTCGCCGCTTCCGGCTCGATGACTCCGTCCAGATTTGGATGCGCCGCGGCTGTCAGGCGTTTGTGGATACGCCGATATTTCTCGGTGAGGAAGACGTGGGGCCCGATGTCGAGCGAATAACGAGAAGAATAGACGAGCTTCACGTGCGTCGCGCTCAGCTCCGAGACGTCGGGACTCTGTGGCGGCGGGTCCGAAAACCCGCCGCGGTCTCTGGAGACTACTGGACGGTGCCGTGCACGTGGGCGGCCGGGTCGGCGACATCGGAGGTCGGGCGAGCGGCGGCGGGCTGCAACGCCAACTCCAGCACCTCGGCAATCGTCGACACGAAGTGGAGCTTCAAATCCCGGCGCAGTTCCTCGCTGAGATCCTCGATGACGTGCTTCTCGTTCTGTTTCGGCAGAATAATGTCGAACACGCCATGCCGGCGAGCCGCCAACACCTTCTCCTTGATCCCCCCCACCGGCAGGACATGGCCCGACAGCGTGATCTCCCCCGTCATCGCCACGTCGCCGCGCACCGGACGTCCCGTCAGCTCAGACGCCAGCGCCGTGGCCATCGTGACGCCGGCGGACGGACCGTCCTTCGGGATGGCGCCTGACGGCACATGGACGTGCAACTCGGCATTCTGGTAAAACTCGGCATCGACCCCGTAGGTGGCCGTCTGACCGCGAAACCAGGATAGGGCGGCGCGAGCCGACTCCTTCATCACATCGCCCAAATGACCGGTAAGCGTCAACGAACCCTTGCCCGGCATCCGGGTGACCTCGACGAACAACACCTCTCCACCGGCCGGCGTCCATGCCAGCCCGAGCGCCACACCCGGGTTCTTCGTACGCTCGGCAACCTCTTCGTCCTCGAAGCGCGGCACGCCCAACAGCTCGGCAACCGTCTCCCGTGCGATGGAGACCGGCTGATCCGCCCCTTCGGCATGCCGACGCGCCACCTTCCGGCACAGGGCACCGATTTCTCGCTCCAGGTTTCGGACCCCCGCCTCGCGGGTGTACCCCCGGATGACGGCCCGCAGCGCGTCGTCTGTGAAGGTTATCTTCTCGGCCGTCAGGCCGTGGTTCTCGACCTGCCGCGCGACCAGATGCTCGGTGGCGATCTGCAGCTTCTCGTCCTCGGTGTAGCCAGCCAGTTCCAACACTTCCATACGGTCGCGCAGTGGCGGGGCGATCGGGTCGAGTACATTGGCCGTCGTGATGAACAGTACCTCAGACAGATCGAACGGCACATCCAAGTAGTGGTCACGGAAGGTGCTGTTCTGTTCCGGATCGAGCACCTCGAGCAAGGCCGAGGCCGGGTCGCCGCGAAAATCGGCGCCCAGTTTGTCGATTTCATCCAGGATGAACACCGGGTTCTTCGACTCGGCCCGACGGAGCCCCTGAATGACCTGCCCGGGAAGCGCCCCGATGTACGTCCGCCGGTGCCCGCGAATCTCTGCTTCGTCGCGCATCCCACCCAACGAGACCCGCACAAACTTGCGCTCGAGCGAGCGAGCAATGGATTTCGCCAGCGACGTCTTGCCGACTCCGGGCGGGCCAACAAAACACAGTATCGGCCCCTTCACGTCTGGATTCAGCTTCCGGACCGCGAGGTATTCGAGAATTCGATCCTTCGCCTTCTCCAGCCCCGAGTGGTCGTCATCAAGCACCTGCTTATTGCGCGGCAGATCGATGACCTCCTCCGTCCGGACATCCCATGGCAGTGCGACCAGCCAGTCCAGATAGGTACGCGACACCGTGTATTCGGCGGCGGCCACCGGCATCCGCGACAGTCGGTCGAGCTCACGGAGTGCCTCCTTCTGGACCGACTCGGGCATTCCCACCGCTTCGATCTTCTCGCGAAGCTCCTCAATCTCCTTCGCCTGATCGTCGGTCTCGCCCAACTCCTTCTGAATCGCCTTCATCTGCTCGCGGAGCAGATACTCGCGCTGGCTCTTCCCGACTTCCGACTGGACCTCAGACTGGATTTTCGAGCCCAATTCCAGCACCTCAAGCTCTTTAATCAGCGTACGGTTCAGCGTCTCCATCCGCTCACGCACATCAAGCGTGCCCAGCACGTCCTGTTTAGTCGACGTCTGGATGGTGGTCAGGCCAGAGGCAATAAAATCGGCGAGCTTCCCGGGCTCGGTAATATTGCCCGCCAACGCTTGGAGGTCGTCTGACAGAAGCGGTGAGAGCGAGACCACTTGCTGGAAGTTGTTCTTGATGTTGCGCTGCAGCGCATCGATCTTGAGATTGTCGTCGTCGCTCGTCAGTTCATCGGCCTGGTGCACGCGTGCCTTGATGTACGGCTGGGTCTCGAGCACCTCGTCCAGTTGTAGGCGCACTTGCCCCTGCACGATGAGACGCAATGTCCCGTCGGGCAGCTTGAACATCTTGTGAATGTGCGTCGCCGTCCCAATCGGATACAGGTCATCCTGGGTCGGATCCTCGGTCCCCGGCTCGAGTTGGGTGAAGACCCCGACGAGGCGGTCGTCGGCGATCGCTTCTTCAATCAGCCGAACGGAACTCTCGCGAGCCACCGCCAGCGGCATGAAGGAGTTCGGAAACAGTACTGTGTCGCGTAACGGTAGGACCGGCAACTCGGGCGGGATCGAGACCGGGCGCTCCGCGACAGTGTCCTCATTGTCGAGGAGTTCTCGCTCATCGGTCATCGTGCGATTCTCCTAGCCGAGATATGTGGCGAAGGTGGCCTCGCCCCGATGGGGACGGGACCGCATGAGTGGAGTGTACCCTGAACGGCGTGAGTGCGGCGCGTCAACCACCGTCATGCGCACCGCTGATGACGATGGCTCAAATCGACGGCGTCCCGAACAGAGAGACCGCTTTGCTGCGAGACTCAAGCACGCGCTCGCGATTCCGCTCGTTCTCGCATGCCTCCTCGCAATCCTTGCACCGAGCCGCGAACGGCAGCGCGCGGAGCCGCTGTTCCGCGATCTCGTCACCACACTCGAAACAATAGCCGTACGTCCCCTCCTCGAGCCGGGCCAGCGCGGCAGAGATTCTTGTCAGGGTCTCCGCCTTCATCTGGATGAGCGCGAACTCGATGTCATCTTGAATGTCCGCTTCCGAGTTCTCGGTAATGTCGGCAACCCGGCGCGTCGACGTCTGTCCGCCTTCGGTTCGGGCGAGACGAATCTTGTCCTTCACCTCACCGGCCATCTCGTCGCGGCGCTCCTCGAGAATGCGACGCAATTCTTGATACCGGTCTTTCGTCATTCCATGGGTCAGGGTGGTCATGATACGGCTTCCTCTCGTCCGACCTACTGAGTTGCACGCTCGGGATCGTGTCGGATCGAAGGACGGATTACGATAGTCTCCACGAGCAAGTTAGATATCAGGACACTGATCGGACGGCGAAGTCCGAAAACGCCGAGAAAAACGAAGCGAGCCGCGTTGGGATCAAACGAAGGAAGGGGGTAAGCCGGAGGGTTGCGAATGGCCCTCAGGGGTCTCGCCCGTCCTCGCGACACAGTGCTATCTTATTCATCTACAATGCTTTAACCTGTCAAACGCGCCACTCAACGGCGTCATCTGATTCAGATTTCACTAACTTAGACGACGAGAGGCGGCGTTTAGTTTCAGCCGTTCTTGTAACAGGCCGTACTCCAAAGCAGTCACCTGGCCAAGGGCGCCGGGATTGGAGGCCGGGCCGACGAACATCGCAGTGGTGGCACGAAAACCGACGACCGATGACATCCGACCGGCCGTCGACGCACGCCGGGGGCACCATTGACGACGCGATTGGGGGTATGCCAAGCTGAGCCCTCAACACGAACATGAGCGCCAGTACCTGCCCTCTCTGTGGACAACGCCGAGCGCGGCGCGCCTGCCCGGCCCTGGGGCACCAGATCTGTGCCGTCTGCTGCGGCACCAAGCGGGTGACGGAGATTCAATGTCCACCGGATTGCGGATATCTGGTGTCAGCCAAGACCCACCCTCCGGCTGCGCTCCAGCGTCAACAGGAGCGTGACGCCCGGTTCGTGCTGCCGATGATCGCGGGGTTGAGCGAAAGCCAGTATCAACTATTTTTCCTCGTGCAAGGCACCCTGCATCAACTCGCCGAGACCGGCGAACTACCGGTGGACGACGACGTCATCCGTGAGACAGCGCAGGCGTTGGCGGCCACCTACGAGACCGCCAGCAAAGGCATCATCTACGAACATCGGCCATCGTCGCTGCACGCCGAGCGCCTGTCACGAGAACTGAAGCCGCTGCTCGAAGGGCAAGAAGGCCACCGGCCAGTGGCAAGCGAGCGCGACCTCGTGGAGGTGCTGCGGCGTGTCGAGCGCGCGGCGGACAAGGCCCGAGCCGCGCTCGACGGAGGCCATCGGGCCTATCTCGACCTGGTGGGCCGCCTCATGCAGCCGGCTCCGCAGGCCGACGCCACCGAAGCCGTCGAGAACGGCGCCGACGCCCCGGCACCGGGTTCGTCCGTGATCATCCCTTGATCACGCATCACACCTGTCGCTCGGGTTGTCGTCTGTTATAGTTAAACGTTTGAGTGGGACAAGATCGACCCATCAAGAGGCACCAATCTAGGTATGGACCATGGCCAAGCGCTGCGATATTTGCGGGAAGGGCCCGGTAGTCGGGCGAAATGTGAGCCACGCGCACAACGTGACACCCCGACGATTTGAAGCCAACATCCAGCGGGTAAAGGCGCTCATTAACGGCGGCGTGAAACGGATTCGCGTGTGCACGCGGTGTCTTCGTTCGAATAAAGTCATCAAGGCGGCATAGCAGATCGCGCCGAAAACCATGCGCGACGTCGTCAGCAGCCGCGGTGCACCGGCGGCGATCGGCCCCTACTCGCAGGCCATCCGCGCCGGTGGGTTCCTGTTCATTTCCGGTCAAATCCCACTGGACCCCGAATCGGGACAGGTCGTTGACGGCGATGTCACCGCCCAAACCCATCGAGTCATGCAAAGTCTCGGCGCCATCTTGAAGGCGGCGGGCGCCAGCTACGAGCACGTGGTGCGCACCACCATCTTTCTGACGGATTTGACAGACTTCGCGTTGGTCAACGATGTCTACGGGAGCTATTTCGCCGCCCCGGCCCCGACCAGAGCGACCGTCCAGGTAGCGGCGTTACCGAAAGGCGTCAGCGTCGAAATAGACGCCATCGCGTACCTGGCCTGACCGATTCTCGGCTGGGTCGTTCACCGCATCAGTCGCTCCACCTCGAGCACCCCCGGCACTCCCCGGATGACTTTGATGATCCGCTGGAGGTGTTTCAGATTCTCGATATCCACCGTTACGCTGATGCGGCCGTGGTATTCGCCGCTGCTCGCTTCAACCTTCAAGACGTCGGTCTTGAGGCCGGCGATCTTGGAGGTCACCTCGGCGAGAATGCCGCGTCGGTCCTCCACCTGGATCCCCAACAGCACGACGAACCCGGACTCGGCCGTGCCCTTCTCCCAGACCACCTCGATCCGTCGTTCCGGATCGTAGAGCAGGTTGAGCACGTTGGGGCACCGCGCCGCGTGCACCGAGACCCCCTTGCCCCGTGTGACGTAGCCGACGATCTTCTCGCCACGAATGGGGTTACAACAACGAGCGCGGAACACCAGCAGATCGTCAAATCCGCTGACCTTGACCTTCTCCTCGCTCCGCTGCAGCATCCGACGAACGACGGTACCGACCGACGGGGTGCCCGGCTTTTCTTCGAGCTCCTTCGGTACCAGCTTGGCCAAGACTGACCGAGCCGGCACCTTGCCATAGCCAATGGCCGCGAACAGGTCGTCTACACTCTTCGCCCCGAACTCTCCGGCCACCCGCTCCTCGGCGTCGGGTTCCTTCACCGATTGGGGTCTGATGTCGAACCGGCGCAGCTCTTTGTCGAACAGCTTGCGACCCAGCTCGATGGCGCGGACCTGCTCCTCGGCGTGGATGAAGTGCTTGATCCGGTTGCGCGCCCGAGACGTCACGACGATATTCAGCCAGTCGCGACTTGGGGTGTGGCCGGGGGCGATCACCACCTCGACGATGTCGCCGTTCTGCAGCCGGGTCCGAACCGGCACCATGCGACCGTTGACCCGCGCTCCAACGCACTGGTGACCGACATCGGTGTGCACGCTGTAGGCAAAATCGACCGGTGTCGCGCCGCGAGGCAGCGCCTTCACCTCTCCCTTCGGCGTAAACGTGTACACCTCGTCTGGGTACAGGTCGACTTTCAGATTGCTGATGAACTCGCCGGGGTCACGCACCTCCTGCTGCCACTCGAGCAACTGGCGTAGCCAGGTGAAATGCTGCTCGTCCGGCTTGACGCCGATCCGTCCCTCCTTGTATTTCCAGTGCGCGGCGATGCCCTCCTCGGCGACCGCGTGCATTTTCTCGGTTCGGATCTGCACTTCGAACGGGATGCCCTGGGGACTGACCACCGACGTGTGCAACGACTGATACCCGTTCGCGCGTGGCATCGCGATGAAATCCTTGAACCGGCCGGGCACTGGCGACCAGGTTTGGTGGATGATGCCGAGGGCCGCGTAGCAGTCGGAGACGGATGTCGTGATGACGCGGAGCGCAATGAGGTCGTAGACCTGTTCGAAGGAAATCCGTTGACGCTTGATCTTCTCATGGATGCCGTAGAGCCGCTTCATGCGTGACTCGATGACAGTAAACGAAATCTGCGCGTCCCTCAGCGTTCGCTCCAACGTGTCCCGCAGCCGTTTCACCGTTCGCTGCGTGGTCCGCCGACGGCGTTCCACCCACGCCCGCGTCGTCTCGTAGGCCATCGGGTCGAGATGTTTGAAAGCCAGATCCTGGAGCTCGTTCTTGATCTTCTTCATGCCGAGTCGATGGGCGATCGGCGCGTAGATGTCGAGCGTCTCCTGCGCAATGATGAGCCGACGATCCTCCGGCATGTGGTCCAGCGTCCGCATGTTGTGCAGGCGGTCGGCCAGCTTCACCAGAATCACCCGGATGTCGTCCACCATGGCGAGCAGCATCTTGCGAAAACTCTCCGCATGCCTCTCCTCGCGGGACGAAAACGGGATCGCGCTGATCTTGGTGACGCCTTCGACGACGTGCGCCACCTCGGCCCCGAAGAGTTCCTCGACACGCTCGATCGAGGTCAATGTGTCTTCGATCACGTCGTGGAGCAACCCGGCCGCGATCGCCACGTCATCGAGCCGCATGTCAGCCACCACCGCGGCGACCTCGAGGGGATGCGTCACGTAGGGCTCGCCAGACCGCCGTTTCTGGCCCGCGTGCTCGGCCGCCGAAAAGTCGTAGGCCCGACGCAGCAGGTCTGTGTCGGCGTTCGGATTCGACACGCGGGCCTTATCGGCCAGCTTTTCAAAACTGATCATCGCAAAGCTCTTGTTGGTAACATTTTACAGAACAACGTCGAGATCGATCGAGTCGAGAATACGCAACGTCTGCCAATTTTCGAACCGGAGCGCGCCCTCAGAGCCGCCCGCCCATAGGATGGTCGGAAATCGGTCACAAAGAAAGCTGATTGCCTCCATCACGAGTCGCTTGACTTGGTCTTTTTCGCTTCACTATACTGATGCCTCCTCATCGAAGGGTCGCCAGTGCTAGGCAGCGGAAAATGCTGCGGCCGGCAGTGCCCCAGCACCGTCGCCGATTCGATTCCGGCCACCGTGTCTGTCGAGGGGGGACATCTTGAAACAGTGAAATCAAGGGGACCGTCAATGCATACTCGATCGTTCGGAACGAGACTCGCGCTTATCGTCATGGTGAGCCTTCCGCTGACGTCGTGCCAGTACATCGACCAACTCCAGGCCATCAGGACGTTCAAAGACGCCAACATCGCGTACCAGCGCTCCGACTATCCCCACGCCGTCGAGCTGTACACCGAGGTCCTCGACAACGACCCGAGCCTGACCGTAGCGCATTTCTACCTGGCCAACAGCTACGACCAGCAGTATCGACCGTCGCTGCGCGGCGAGCGGGAGAACGAAGAGATGCTCGAAATGGCCATCGACCACTACATCACATCAGTGGACACCGAGCCCAACGTCGAGCTGCGCAAGCTCTCGATGCAGTACCTCGTGGCGGCGTTCGGCCCCGACAAAGCGAATGCGCCCGCTAAATCTGAGCCGGTCCTGCAGATGATGATTGAGAGCGACCCGTCAAACCCAGACAACTATTTCGTGCTCTCCAAGCTCTATGAGGACTCGGGCCTGTTTGAAGAAGCGGAAGAGGTGCTGACTCGGGTGCAGGATCTGCGGGCCGACGACCCCGTCGTGCACATGCGGATCGCTGGTTTCTACGATCGCAACGAAGAGTTCGAGCGGACGATCGAAGCGCTGGGTCGGCGCGCCGCGCTCGAACCGGACAACCCGGAGGCCTACTACACCATCGGCAACTTCTACTGGCAGAAGGCGTTCCGCGACTTCCAGATCTCCGACGAGGAGGAAATGGAGTACGTCATGCTCGGCCTCGAGCAACTCGACTTGGCGCTCAACCTGAACGCCGACTACACCGAGGCCCTGACCTACAAGAACATCCTGCTCCGGATGCAGGGGAACCTGACCGACGATCTGGATGCACGCGAGGCCCTCATCGAAGAGGCGGATGTACTGCGCGAGCGGGCCGAAGAGCTGATGAAGATTCAGAGGGGCGGCGGGGCCAACTAGTGTCCTGTCTCACGTCAATCTAGCGACCCGGTGCGCGGGGGGCGCCGCGCCCCGCTGTCGAGACGCGGCGAGCGGGGCATATCGGCAGCAATATTCGAGCGAGGCGCAACGCCGTGCAGGCGGGACGCCCCGTCGTCTGGACGCCTGTCAAGATCTACGTGAGACAGGACGCTAGTACCACGCTCCGGTCAACACTCCACGGACACAACCGGTTCCACCCATTGCGGGCGGCTCCGGTTTTTCTTTGTACGGCGGCGGTCACTGCACCGCTTGCGCAGTGTAGAGGTATTCGCACGTGTGTGCCGCTCCATCGGAGCGTAGAGACGGTCGGTCCGCCGCCGTCCGGCGGCGCTGTCACACGGCCTGATAAGACGGCAACGACCGGTCCAATTGCCTCGATTCTCGACAGCTCGTCCCCCTCCCAGGAAACCGGCTCAGGAGACCTCGGTCCCTCTGCAACAGAGAACTCCCCCCATACCGCGAACCCCTCTGGAGTCAAACCACCAGGGGGGGTGCACGCTGAGCGTGCAGAACGTAGTAGCGCTGGCGCGCAAGCTGGCCCTCGACTCAATGAGGTTACGGTGTACAAAAAAGAACCGGCGCGGCAAGAAATGCCGCGCCGGTTCCAATCAGTGTCCGAACGACCCCGCAACCCTACAGAGCGGAGGCGCCGCCCGCTCGCCGCATCTGCTCGGTCACGATACCCACCTTGGTGATCCCCGCACCCTTCGCGGCATCGATCACCTCGATGATCTCGCCATACCGAAGATTACCGGCACCAGCGATGAACATCGTCTTCTCTCGACGTTGCGCGAAGATGTCGCGCAAGCGCTCCTCGAGCTGCTGAATGGCCACCGGCTGCTGATTGATCGTAATCACCCGGTCGGCCGTGTACTGCAGCACGATCTGACTCGCATCAGGGGCCGCCTGCTGCGCACCCTGGGTCTCCAGCGGCAGATTGATGTCGAGACCACGCTGTGACAGTGGCAATGCGGCCAGGAAGATCACGATCAGCACTAGCAATACATCGATAAACGGCGTGATGTTGATCTCCGCGTTGGAGTGTGGGGCTTCGGCGCGGACGACCTCATCGACCTCGCGAAATTTCTTGCTCATCGGCTAGTCCCCCCCCGCTCCGGCGCCACCACCACCACTGCCAACTGCGCGCTCGGTGATCAGTGCGATATCTTCGATACCAGCTCGCTGCAACCGATCAAGGACAGACATCACGCTGGCGTATTGCGCATCCTGGTCAGCCTTGATCAGTAGTACGCGCTCCAACTTACTGTCCAGGGCCGCCTGTATGTTGTTCAACAAGTCGACCTCAGACGACTCCTGGTTCTCGACGAAGAAACGGCCGTCAGCGGTCACAGCCAGCGTGGTCTGGCCGTCATTCTCAGGCTTGTCTGTCGTGTTCGCCGCCTCTGGCAGTGTGAGATCGACGCCCTGCTGCAACAGGGGAGCGATCAGCATGACGATGATGAGCAGCACCAGCATCACATCCGCGAGCGGAGTGATGTTGATCTCCGAATTCATCCCGCCAGACTTTTCACCAACGCTCATTCCCATAGAAATGCCTCCTCGGCTCGTCTGGGCTGGCAGTGACGGCCTGACGCTGGTCGTGCGTCCAGGCCGTCACTCATCACTTGGTCCGGCCTAGTCCGCCTTCTTGATGAAGTAGTCGACGAGCTCGGACGACGAGTTGTCCATCTCGACGCTGAAGAACTCGATGCGCGACGTGAGGTAGTTGTAGAACCAGACGGCGGGAATGGCCACGAACAGTCCGACCGCGGTCCCGACGAGCGCCTCGGAGATACCCTTCGACACCGACCCCAGACCACCCGACCCGGAAGCAGCGATACCCTGGAACGCGTTGATGACGCCCAGAGTGGTTGCAAGCAACCCGACGAACACGGCGGTGGCGCCGATGGTGGCCAGCGCTCCCATACCTTTCTTCAGGTCGGCCGCGGTCAACGCACTCGCACGTTGAATGGCCCGACGTACGGAGTCGATCACATCGTCACGCCCCAACGCGACACCGGATTCGCTCTGAAACTGATACTCCTGCAAGCCGGCCAACACGACTTTGCCGAGGTGGCTGTACTTGTAGTTCTTCGACTGCGACACCGCGATCGCGTCTTTGAGACGGCCGTCCTTGAGATGCTTCGCCGCCTGCGGCGCAAAGAGCTTGGACTGTTTTCCGGCCTGTGTGAACGTAAACAGCCGCTCGAAGAAGACGCCCACCGACCACATGGACATGAACGCCAAGATGATCATGAGCGACTTGACCGGAATGCCCATCTCTACCCACATTGTGACTAGATCCATTGTGCCTCCTACCTAATTCCAACGCCCCAGTTCGTCGAGCCACGACACACCGGCTGCCGGTGCGGGCCGCCCCACAGTTTCTTGGTCCGTGCCCAATTGCCTAACGCAACGTGAAGTTCACGGTCACCGTCATGATGACCGGCACCGGCGACCCGTTGAGCATCGTCGGCGTGTACTCCCACTGTCTGACCGCCGCGATCGCCGCGTCGCTAAGCAATGCAACCTCTCGCAGGACCTTCACGTCCGTCACACGGCCGTCGACCCCGATCACAGCTTCGAGAATGACGACACCAGACACCCGCGCTGATTGCGCGACCGCCGGATAGATCGGAGCCACGTCCTTTGTTTTCGTCGGCGGACTGACGTTCCCGCCGACTCGCACAGGCTCCGTCGGGGGTGGTGGTGGCGGAGGCGGCGGCGGCGGGGCCGCGAGCAGGCCTCCGACGACACCGCCGACAACCCCGCCGACGATCCCACCTTCGACCCCCTGCACGTTGCTGAGGTCGAAACCGGTCTCCGGCGCGATCTCGGCCGGAGCCTCGATCGGGGCCGCATTCGGATTCACATCCAAGACGGGCGCGGGTGCCGCCGTCGCCGCCGCCGGCGGCGGCGGTG
>Ga0315338_1000938_pt1 | contig 46512 bp, 23 predicted proteins | sample ASW8metaG_FD_204518 | JGI IMG/M metagenome (GOLD analysis project Ga0315338, IMG submission 204518) | Ammonia-oxidizing marine archaeal communities from Monterey Bay, California, United States - ASW #8 | ecosystem: Environmental > Aquatic > Marine > Coastal | place: USA: California | collected... | reverse complement strand
GGGGATGTAGCCAATTGGCTCGCCCACACCATCGGAAGCGACTGTCGTCACGTTGCCGTTGGAGTCGACATATACCGGCACTTCTGCGGCCACTTCACGCTCGAAGAAGCGCGTGTTGCCCTCATCATCGAGGATCAGCTTGCACAGAAAGTCATAATAGGCTTCGCCCAGGGCGATGTCATCGGAGGAGCCATCGGTGTAACCGAAGGTGATGATGCCGCCGTTACCTTGGCCGTTACCTTGTGTAACGTTGCCCTCATCAGACGAGCCGGAGATGGTGATTGTCTGAACAGAGCTGAAGTCGATGATGCTGAACATATCTTCGTCAACATCAATCTGGTCTACGCCAGCAAAGGCTTGGCTCGCGATGATGCTCAGGTAACCGCCGGGTGCGAAGAACGCGTCGGCCGGAATGCCACCATCTGTAGGACCTTCATTGGCGTTTGCTGTTGTGTTTCCACCAGCAGTGTTATCAACACCGGTCTCTTCGTGGTCATGTGGATTATAACCCCAATACAGGACAGTTTTCATCACGTCCTGAGAGATGGATTCACCGGAAACCGCAACTTGAGGCTGCGTCAGGGTAAAGGTTGTCTGCTCCGCAAACTCATTGATGTACTGGATAGTGACCAGCTTGGCAGCATCAACGCTTGCTTGGGTCGCATTGACACCATCAATGGACTGACGGGCGGCGGAATATGCCTCAGCGTCAAAATCAAAGCCTTCAATATCGACAACCGCCAAGGTGAATTCCAGCGCGCATTCGATTTTGTTTTCAACAGTTGTCTTATCTTGGATCAGCTCACCGTTCACCAGGGTGTCTTGTGCGCCGAGCATGATCGCTTCAACCATGTCGCCAGGAGCAACCACACCGTTGCCCAGTACACCGACCCAGAAGTTCAGGCCGGCTTGATCAGGTGCACGTCCAAACAGGTTTGCGTAGATGCTTGTCACAAACGCTGCTGGGGAGTTGTTCACCAAGTCGGGTGTGGCCAGGAAAGGGTAGATCTCTTTGGCTTCTTCGGATTCTGCAAAATCCTGTGAAATCGTTGCGAAGTCACGACCGCCATCCAGTTGGTCGATCCAGAACTGGAGACCTGCTGGATCTGGCGCGCGATCAAAATACGCGACGTAGAGACCTGCAATGTCATTGATTTGTTGTTGAGTTGCCATGATGTGCACCCTTTGCATCTAAAAAATTTGGTTGTAGCCGCCGATTGTTCGTTAAAAAGGACGCAATTATCCCTTTAACGGCCACACGACACCCGTCATCACCGTGATGTTTAGTGGGTTTTATACGTTGGCTCAAGCTTTGATGTATAGCGATTTGCATACTACCCCCCTAAAGCAAGTTAACCATTTGAAAATAAAGTAAAACTTTTTGACCTTTTTTGAGCCATTTTTTGTGGTTTTTGGTCAATTTACCACCTCATCAGGGGGTATGGCGGCCCTGCCCCACCTTGGTTTTCACAGGTTGATCGCGGGGTCGTGAGGTGGTTTGATGGTTACCGGATAATTTAGATTACCGGATAAACAAAAATATTGGATTTATTGAATTATCTGGTTAAAGATTTAATCTGGTAAGTTTGGAGAGTTTTATGCCAACTGTAGTTGTTGCCTCCCCCAAGGGCGGCGCTGGAAAGTCGACCACCGCAATTCTTTTGGGCACGGAATTGGCCCATGCCGGCATCGATGTGACCATGCTGGATTGTGACCCCAACAAGTCTCTCACCCTCTGGGCCAACCGCGGCACCCTGCCCGGCCGCATGGAGGTTCTGAGCGAAATTTCCGAGAGCAATATCGTCAAAACCATCAAGGCCAAGGATGGCGATGGACAGGTGGTCATTGTTGATCTCGAAGGCATCGCCTCACGGCTGGTTTCGCGTGCCATTAGCCAGGCCGATCTGGTCATCACTCCAATGCGAGCCACCACGCTGGACGCCACCATCGGGTCACGCGCGATTGATCTGGTCGCCGAAGAGGAAGAGGCGTTGGACCGCACAATTCGTCATGCGGTTGTCTTCACCATGACCAAGGCGATCTTGTCCAAACAGCACAAGGGCATCGCCGCATCGCTGCACGAACAGGGCATTGATCTGATTGATCCGCCCTTGATGGAACGGGCCGCTTTTTCCGCGCTTTTTGCCTTTGGCGGCGATCTCCATGATATGCCGCCCCAGGGCAATATGGACCGGGCCCGCGAAAACGCCGGGGCCTTTGCCCAGCAGGTGTTTAAACGTCTCACCGAGGAGGAATGATATGAGTTCTGATGATCCGTTCAGCCTGCGCCTGAACCCGCTCAAACTACGCAGCCGCTCCAAGGACACCAGCAAAGCTGCCGTGGCCCGCAGTGACGCCGCCGGAGAAAAGCACGGGTTTGAGGAACGTGCGCCAAAGAAAAAACGTGGCCGCAAAGCCAGCCCACGCACCGGGCAGGTACATGCCAAGGTGATGCCCAATGTCTCCAAAGAAATTGCCGCAGAAGCGCGTCGGCGGGGTGTGCAACAAGGGGTTTTAATCGAAGAAGCTTGGGCGCTCTATCAGACTGACAAGGAGGGGTAGGGGGCAGATCTGCCTTTTTATTCTTCTCAGCATTCCAACCGAATCTCCAAGTCGTTTCGGCTGATTTTCCGGGAAATGCAGAGTTATCCACAGGCTTTTGCGGCGCAGCCCTAGTGTTAAATATGTGTTAAAAGGGTGTTACGTCAAAAAAACGGCTTGTAGCATTTTGGAATCCTTCATTTTTTTTGGACCCCCTGTGTGTGAAATCACGAAAGAATGTGTGTAGAGTCACGAAAGAACGTGTGTAAAATCACGAAAGCCATTGACGGTGTGTGTGAAATCACGAATAAAACGGCATGGTGTGTGAAATCACGAAAGAAACCCGGTCACCGCTCTTGCCAGACCGGCAGGGGCAGGGCGATTTTTTTGTTTGCGACATCTTCGATGCCGCGCCCAAGGGTGATATGGCCTCAATGGCGCATCCGATCTTTTCGCTGTCGACCAAGCCGGATCATCGCATTCGCCGATACGAGAATGAAAGCGGTAAATCCTATCTCGAGGTCAAACCTTCCGCCGATGGTCTGGCCACGATTCATGACCGTGATGTGCTGATCTACTGCATCTCGCAAATCATGGCAGCGCTCAATGAGGGCCAGCAGGTCTCGCGTACCGTGCGGCTCAAGGCTTATGATTTGCTCAAGGCCACCAACCGCGTCACGGATGGGCGCGGCTATGACGGTTTGCGGGCGGCGTTGATCCGTCTGCAAGGTACGCAGGTGGAGACCAACATCGTCACCGGCGGCGAAGAGCAGCTGGATATTTTCTCGATCATCGACCGGGCGCGGATCGTGCGCGAAACCCGCGAAGGGCGGATGCAGGAGATCGAGATCCAGCTGTCCGATTGGGTCTTCAACGCCATTCAGGCCCATGAGGTTTTGACCCTGCACCGCAATTATTTTCGCCTGCGCAAACCGCTGGAACGGCGCCTGTACGAGCTGGGCCGCAAGCATTGCGGCAAGAAGGCCGAATGGCGTATTTCCCTGCCAGTGTTGCAACGTAAATGCGGTTCGGCCTCAACCTCGCGGGAGTTTCGCCGGCTGGTGGCAAATATCATCAAGCAGGACGAGACCCACAATCACATCCCCGATTATGCGATACGGTTGGAGGACCAGATGGTGGTGTTTCGCAACCGCCATGCGGATCGGGTGATTGAACTGGATCGGCCAAGCGAGCTCTGCACGGTCAGCCTGAGCCCCAGCACCTATGCGGCAGCTCGCGAGGTGGCGCCGGGTTGGGATATTTACGCCCTTGAAGTCGAATGGCGGGCCTGGATGCAGGATGGGGGCTTGGATGCGCCCAAGGACGCGGATAAGGCATTCACGGGCTTTTGCCGCAAATGGTTCGAAAAACGGGGACGGCCTTGAGGGGTTGATGCAAACCTATGACTTCACCTGCCTCCGAGATCCAGCCGTACCCTGACAGCCAAACCCCGCCTGCCTTGGTCGCCGCCAGCCGCCCCGATCCGATAAAGCGCTTGCAAAGCCCGCAGGGTTTGGCCGACACCGGATCTCAAAGCGCTGAGCCGCTGCGCCGCAAAGCAGAGCGTGCCGCCCCCCCCCGCCGCAACAAAGGCCGCAAGATGAAACTGCACAAACGGTTAGAGCGTTATATCACCGCCATCTTCAAGCTGGGGCGCACCGAATGGAACGCCAAACAGGCGGCACGGTCCGCCCGCCACGCCGAGGATCTGGCCAACAACCACACGCAGGATTTGAGCCGTATCTGGCAATCGATCTCTGAGCTGGAAAAAGCCCATGACACCTTTGGCCCGCATCTGGACCACCGTCTGGACACCCAGATGGAAAGCTACAAAGCCGGCCTTGCGGTGCTGTCGCGGACCATCAGTGATCTGAGCCGCCGTCTGGACCGGCTGATGATGCGTGAAGGCGGGGCGCCCGCTGCGCCGCAATCCGGGGCAGGGGAGGCTTTGGGCGGCGAGGGATTCACCGCCTTCAAGGATCAGTTCTACCACCGCCTGGAAAACCGTTATCGCGGCAGCCGCGAAGAGATCGCCAACCGTTTGCGCATTTACCTGCCCGACGTCGAGGCCGCCGTGCAGCGCACGGGCGGCAAACCAGTGATGGATCTGGGCTGCGGGCGCGGCGAGTGGTTGCAGGTGCTGGGTGAGGCCGGGGTGGACAACGCCTTTGGCGTCGATACCAACCCGGTGCAGATCCACGAAGCGCAAGAGCTGGGCCTTGATGTGCGTCAGGGCGATGCGGTGCAGATGTTGGCCGAGGCCAAAGATGCCAGCCTGTCGGTGATCACGGCCCACCATCTGATCGAACATCTGCCTTTTGACACCGTGGCCTGGATCACCCGCGAGGCGCTGCGGGTGCTGGCGCCGGGCGGCTTGCTGATGTTTGAAACCCCCAACACCCGCAATGTGCTGGTGGGGGCCACGACTTTCCACACCGATCCGACCCATCTCAAGCCGATGCCGGAACAGGTCATGGGGGTTTTGTTTGAAACCGCCGGGTTCTATCCGGTCGATATCCGCCATCTTAACGCCCATGAGCGCTTTGACGAGTTCCGCGCCAAGCCCGATTTCAACGATGAACTGGCCTTCTTGATGTTTGGCCCGCAGGATCTGGCGGTGCTGGGACTGAAACCGCAGGACAAGGAATAACTCATGCGTATCGGAGTGCTGCGCACGCAGGTGCCATTTGTCTCTGGCGGGGCCGAACGGCATGCGGCCAATCTGGTGCAGGCGCTTGAGCGTCACGGCCATGAGGCGGCCGAGATCACCGTGCCGTTCAAATGGTACCCCGGCGAGGTGCTGGCCGATCACATCCTCGCTGCCAAACTGCTGGACCTGTCCGAGGTCGAAGGCGTGGCCGTCGACCGGATGATCGGCCTCAAGTTTCCCGCCTATCTGGCCCGCCATCCGGACATGCAGTTCTGGATCATCCACCAACACCGGCAGGCTTATGATCAGTGGAAGCTGGGCAATTCTGACCTGCTGGATGACCCTGACGGCGCCGCCCTGCGTGATCTGATCCGCGCCGAGGATCACGCGGCCTTTAGCGCCACATCCCATCCGATCTATGCCAATTCCCAGAACGTCGCGGCCCGTCTGCACGACCATCTGGATCTGCCCTCCACCGCGCTTTACCACCCGCCGCCGCAGGCCGGGTTGATGGTGCCGGGCGGCTATGGCGATTACCTGTTTGCGCCGGGGCGGATCAACCCGTCCAAACGGCTTGATCTGATTTTGCAGGCACTGGCCAAGACCCGATCAAAGATGCGGCTGGTGATTGCGGGGCGGGCCGAAAACCCCGCCTATGAGGACGAGCTGCGCAAGCTGGTGGTGGAACTGGGTCTCAGCGCTCAGGTCGATTGGCTGGGCGGGGTCGATGACGATACCCTGCGCCGCACCTATGCCGAAGCCCGCGCCGTGGTCTTTGTGCCCAGCGACGAGGATTACGGATATATCACGCTGGAGGCGATGCTGGCGGCCAAGCCGGTGATCACCGTCACAGACGCTGGCGGGCCGCTGGAATTCATCACCAACGGGGTGGAGGGATTGATCACCGCGCCAACCCGCCGTGATCTGGCCGGTGCCTTTGACAAGATCATGCAGGATGCCGGGACCGCCGAAAAGATGGGGCAGGCGGGTCTGGCCCGCTATGAGGCGATGAACATCTCGTGGGATCACGTGGTTGAGAAACTTGCCGGGGCCTCGACCCCGCAGCCCTCGCCCATCGCGGCTGCCGAGACCGGACAGGACACCTCCGCCGAAGCGGCTGAGGCGCCGCCCGAAGATCCGCAAGCCCATGCCGTGGCGCTGCTCAAGGCGGCGATTGCCCCGCCGCCGCCGCCCGAAGGCTTCCCCTTTGCCTCGATCACGGAGGTGCTGGAAAGCTTTGCCTTTGAGGAACTGCCCGCTGAGCTGGGCCAGCCTGATCCGCCCGTGGATGCGGGGCTGGCGGGCTATCTTGGCACCCATTGGACGCGCTATCTGACCACGCTGGATGTGTTGGGGGATCTGAGCCCCCGCGACGTGCTGGATGTGGGTGTGTTCCCGCCGCTGGTGTTTCAGGCGATGCTCTCGGAGATCTACCCCGGTGTGGCCATGTCCGGCCTCTGGGAAGGGCCGCAACCCTATGCCCAAGAGGTGCGCCGCCGTGCCGACAACAGCACCGCCTTCGAGATCCGGCTGGAGCCAGCCAACAGCGAACGCGATCCATGGCCTTATGAGGACAACAGCTTTGATCTGGTCACCGGCATGGAGATCCTCGAACATCTGGCGCTGGACCCGTATTTTTTCTTCGCCGAGGCCAACCGCGTGCTGCGCCCCGGCGGGCATATCCTGCTGACCACCCCCAATGTCACCAGCCACCGCGGCGTGTGGAAAATGATGAACGGGATTGCGCCTTATTCCTTTGGCATTTTTGTGCCCTCGGGCGGAGTTTACGGCCGCCACAACCGCGAATATGCGCCGCCCGAACTGGCCGAGATCGGCGCGGCGGCGGGGTTTGAAACCACCTTGCTGCGCACCGTGGATGTCTATGACCGCGACATGGACCCCGGCACCGCCGAGATGCTGGTGGCCCGCGAGGACAATCTGGCCATGCGCGGCGAGACGATCTTTTATCTGGCGCAGAAAACCGGCGATCCAGCAGGCACGGCGATGCGGTTCTATCACGGCGATCCATCGCTGATGTCTGCCGCCTTCCACCCCGGCCCGCGCGAGGCGGCAACGGGTCTGATCTCGCTGGGTCTGGAAAACCGGTCCGGCCAGTGGTGGCCGGTGCAGGGCGAGCGTGCCACCTGTCTTTTGGCCGAATGGATCGACCCTGATGGGGTGTTGATCCACCAGATCCTGATCCAGCCTCTCAGTGCGCCGGTGGGGCCGGGCGAGACCCGCGCGATCCCGCTGCGCCTTGATCCGGGGGTGGGGGCAGACGGCCAAGGCCAGCTGCGCCTGCATTGTTATCAAAGCGGGGTTGGGGTGTTCTCCGGCTCTGGCCGCGCCGATCCGGTAATCCTGCCCTGTTCGCGGGCGGCGTTCCAACATCTGGCCCGCACCGCCTCCAAACTCGGCGGCGCATGATGACGCGGGCTGTAAAACCTCGGGTGCATTGGGTGTCCCCCTTGCCGCCAGCCGAAACCGATATTGGCCATTACACCGCCCGCATCCTGCCCGAACTGGCCGACGCCACGGAACTGACGCTTTGGACGGACGCGCCGCGTTGGGACCGGGCGCTGGAAAAATACTGCCCGGTGCGCCAGCTGGATCCTGACGGCATGCTGCCGCGCGATTTTCCCCGTGGCGGGCGCGGGCAGGGCGATGCGGTTTTTGTGCATATTGGCAATTCATGGGTTTATCACAGCGGCTTTTTGCGGCTGGTCCAACGCATCCCCTCGATCATCGTGCTGCATGATCTGGCGATTCAGGAACTGTGCAACGAGGCGATCCTCAATGACCGCTTTGATGCGGGCACCTACCGCGATGGCATGGCCCGTTGGTATGGCGCCGAAGGGGCGCGGCTGGCGGCAGGATTGCTAGACGGGCAGATACCACCGCTGGATGTGGCCATGCAGGCCCCGGGCTTTGAGCTGACCCTGCCGCGCGCAATCAGCGTTCTGGCTCACACACCGGCGGCCTATGAGGCCACGGAGGCCCGTTCTGTGCTGCCAGCCTATCTTTTGGACCTGCCTTTCCGCCCCTCGGCTGAAACCCCCTCAGAGCGCCGCTCAGAGGCCGGACCACTGCGGTTTGCGCAGTTTGGCTACATCGGCCCCAACCGGCGGCTTGAGGCGGTTCTAGAGGCGCTCTCGGCGGTGCGGGGTGACATCGACTTTGTCTTCGACATCATGGGCAATGTCTGGGATTCCCATTACATCCAAGGCCGGATCGAGGATCTGGGCCTGACAGAACGGGTCAAGATCCACGGCTTTGTCGATGAGCCGGTGTTGGACGCCTGTTTGGCGCAAGCGCATCTGGTCTTTAACCTGCGCTACCCGACCATGGGCGAGGCCTCGGGCAGCCAGCTGCGGATTTGGAATGCCAGCGCAGCGGCTGTGGTGTCTGACCTGGGTTGGTATGGCAGTCTGCCGGACGAGACCGTGTTCAAGATCCCCCATGCCGATGAACAGGCCGCGCTGATTGCCCTGCTGCGCAATCTGGCTGCAGACCGCGACATCGGCACCGACATTGGCCGCGCAGGTCGCGCCCGGCTTGAGGCGCGCCACACCCCGGCGCGATACGCCGAAGGGATTGCCCATGTGGCCGTGCAGGCCGCAGGCGATGCCCGCAGTGCTCTGCTGGCCCGCAGCGCCGGGAGCGTTTTGGCCCGCAGCGCAGACCCCCAGCCGCTGTTGCAGGCGCGTCTGGCGCGGCATCTGGCGGATTAAGCGGCTTTGCAGTTGGCTTGTGGTAGGGCAGGGGCTACCAATAAGAAAATGATCGCCCTTTGATTGTGTTATCCGGATTTTAAAAAATGACCATTTTATCCATTCGCAGTGAATTCACCCTGCTGCGTGCGCCTTCAGACCCTGCCGCGCCAGCCGGCACATTGCGCATCGGGTTCAATCCCGCAAACCCGGATTTTATCACCGTTGTGCAAGGCGATGGTGCAGGCAGCCCGTTCAACGTCTATGTGGGCGAGTTCGCGCAGGCGCTGGATGGCACGCTCTCTGGCACCATCACCGGCGTGGCCGGCTATGTCGACCGCGACGGGATCATCCTCGACTATCCAATCCCGGTGGAAGACGCCATTCACTACCCCGAGAATTTCATCCACCTAACCTACCCCACCCCCTATCCCGAACAGATGTTCTCGCTCACCGATACTTCTGTGTTGGTCACCGACCTGTTGGCAGAGTTGACCAGCCCTGATCCGGCGCTGGAGGCCCGCCTACTGGACGGGGCCGACTTGATCACTGCCGACGAAGGCAGCTTTGGCGAAGAAATACACGGCCATAACGGCAGCGATGACATCTTTGGCTCTGATCTGGGGGATCTGCTGTTTGGGGATGGCGGCAATGATCGCCTGACTGGCAGCATCGGGGATGACACGCTTGAGGGCGGGGCGGGCAATGACCGGCTGTCGGGCGGATCGGATAATGATCTGCTGATCGGCGGGGCGGGCAATGACACGCTTAATGCGTTTACCGGGGATGATGTGCTGCAAGGCGGCGCCGGGAACGATGTGCTTTATGCCTCCAGCGGCAACAACCGGCTGGAAGGTGGGGCCGGCAATGATCTTTATCTGGCGGGCGCGAATGCCAACAATACGGCGGTCTTCAGCGGTGACAGCACCAGCTATACCATCATTCTTGATCAGGAGTTGGGCCAGCCCCGCACTACCATCGCCGACCGCATAGATGGGCGCGACGGATTTGACCGGGGGCTGTGGCTGGACCGGATCGAATTTGCAGACCAGACGGTGGAACTGACGGATCTGGGCGCATTGTCTGACCTTGATCCGAGGGCGGTCGCGGATATAGCCAACCTCTACACCGCATATTTTGACCGCGCGCCCGATGCGGCGGGCCTCTATTTCTGGATGGGGCAGGTGCAGGGCGGCATGTCTCTTGAGGTCCTCTCGGCCTATTTTGCCTCTTCCGCCGAGGCGCAGGCGCTGTTCCCCTTTGACGGCCCCTCCGCACCGTTGGTGCAGGCGGTCTACAGCAATGTTCTGGGCCGTGATGTCGACCCCGCCGGGCTGAGCTTTTGGCAAGGGATGCTGGATGGCGGGCAGATCAGCCGCGATGCCTTCACACTGGAGGTGCTGCGCGGGACGCAGGCCGAACCGGCAGAGGGCGAAAGCGCCGAGACCACCGCACAGCGCAGCACTGATGCCGCCTTTCTGGAGGCCAAGACCAATCTGGGGCTGTATTTCTCGGGGGTGAAAGGGCTGAGCGATGCCGAAGATGCGCGAGCTGTCTTTGACGGCTTTGACGGCAGTGCCGCCAGCATCGTGGCAGGCAAGGCGTTGGTTGATGATCTTTATGCCGAGGCCTCTGATCCGCTGACCGGCGAGTTGCTGGTCCAGATGGCCGGTGTTCTGGACGATCCGTTCTACATCTAGAGCACTAATCTCAAGCTGTGGTGAGGTCTGTCAGACATATCAGAGCCCGTTATCCGCTCCCAGGTTGTAGCAAGCGACGGTTTCAGCGTTTCTCGAGAAATTGACGGACATATTGGCGTTAGACACCCCAAAGATTTGTACCGCCGCAATCTCATAAAGGGCCAAAGGTTGGTGTTTATATGTGTTTATTTAGGTGTTTAGGGAGAAGGTGCTTTCTGTAAGCGGCTGTTTCAAAAGGGTAAATAGCGTATCTTTGGTTATGTACCGTGTGTGTTCCCCGAAGCTGGTGTGTGTGTTTCCCGACAATCCGTGTGTGTTTCCCGAAGTTGTGCTTATGGGGCCGTGACAGCGTGGATGGGTGAAATCCAACGATTTTCAGAAGAAAACAGACCATTTTTCGGGGGCTGGCACGGTTCTTCCCGGTAAACATCTATAAATTGTGTGTGTTTCCCGATTAATTTCTTGCTCTTTCGTGTGTGTTTCCCGACAAAGAGAGCCGCCCGTGTGTGTTTCCCGAACACTTACACACGGAGCCAGGAGAGATCAGATGAACCGCAATCTCAAACCCGTCCGTCATTCGCAGGGCGATCTTTTCGTCTGTGACATCACAGACGTGATCCTGAAAGATGATCTCGCATCGATGGAGCACCCTTTCTACTCATTATCCAAGAAGCCGGATCGGGAACCGCGCCGATATGAGCACAACGGGCAGTGGATCGAGTTTCGGCCTAGTATCAAAGGCCTGCCCACAATCTATGACAAAGATCTAATTATTTACGCGGTGTCTCAGCTGATTGCGGGGATGAAGAAAGGCAGGCCACTGTCAAAGAATGTGCGTATCGACCCGTACGCCTTTCTGACATTTGCGCAGCGCGGTGTTGGAGGCCGGGATTATGATGCGCTGTCCGACTCTCTTGACCGGATCGACGGAACCCGCTTCCGTACCAACATTCTGTTCGATGGCACCCGCACTGACGAGTGGATAGGCATCATTGACGGGGCTAAGATGGAGACAGATGAGAAGACCGGAAAGATCCGATCTCTGGAACTACGGTTGTCGGATAGCGTGATCCAGACCATTGAAGATATGGAAGTGCTGACTTTGCACCCTGACTATTTTCGCCTGTCTCGTCCGATTGAGAGACGCGTCTATGAGATTGCACGTAAGAGCGTGGGGCAGGGCGATTCCTGGGATTTCCGCATGGAAACCTTACATCGCAAGTCTGGATCCAAAGGATCTCTGAGAGAATTCCGGCGCCAAATGAAGCCGATCATTGAGAAGGACTTCTTACCTGATTACATGGTTATCTACGATGAGCAGCGCGACTGCATCACCTTCGTAAACCGCAAGACGATGCCGATTGCGCGTGATATCGCGAATGACCAGGCCCAGCGGCTATTAAGGCTCTTATCGGCAGATGTGTTCGACCGCGCGCGTGTGGTAGCCCCGGGTTGGGATGTTCATCACATTGCAAACTCTTTCGCGGCCTGGTGGGCAAACATCCAGCAACCCGTCCCCAGCAGTCCTGATGCTCTTTTCCTGAAATTTTGTGAGACCTGGCAGCAGAAGAATGGCGCGCCTTAGGCTGGTGTCACCCCCACGGCCACCGCCTTTACTAGAGAGGTTGATGCAGTGTCTCAGTCTGATCAAGATGGCGGGCGTTCCGGACGATCCGTTCTACATCCCAGCGCAGCAGCTCAGATGTACCAGATCCCGTCGTCGATGGCCGTGGCCACGCGGGTGACATTTTCAGTGCTTTCGGAGAAATAGACCAGCATATCGGCGCGAGTGACGCCATTTTCCTGTTGGTCCCGCCAAAAGCCAAACCCTTCGGAATCGGGCACGCGGTCCAGTACATTGGCATAAAGCAGCGCCAGGTAGTGCACATCCGCCAGTGCTTGAGGGGTGCCATAAACCTCGGCAAACTCTTCGGAACCTATAAAGAAATTTGCGGCTTGGGTTAGGGTTACATTGCCCGTATCCAGCTGTTTGATCCAGAACCCCAGCCCTTCGGTGTCGGGGGTGCGGTCAAAACAGGCCTGATAGAGCCGGTAGGCCTGTCCCGCTAGACCATCCGCATCAAAGGCCAGCGTGCCATCCTCAAAGGCGACACGTTCGACGTTTTGCAAAACCACGGGCGTGTCTTCATCAAGGTTCAGCTGCACCCTGCCGCCGCTGCCAAAGGTGATGGTCGCCGCCTCCGACATGGCCGCCACGGCCAGCGTGTCAATGCCAGCGCCGCCATCAATGCGGGCCAGATCGGCACTCAGATCAATCAAGTCGTCGCCGTCGCTGCCAATGAAATTGGTGATTGGCGCGGGGGCTGTTGGAGAGACGGACCCTTCAGGTGTGGTGGGCTCGGTCGGTTCAATCGGGGCAGGGGTGCTGCCGCTGTCTTGGCCTGCATCTTGGTCCGGCGTGATCAGGCTGCCGCCCACCGCGATATGGGCTAGTTTGACGATCTCGGCGTAATCATCCGCCAAATACCCTGGCAGGGCCTCCGGTGTGTCGGTGAGGGGCGCATCCGAAAGGGCCGATCCGGTCAGCACCGCCGCCAGCGCGGTCAGGGCAGGGGTGCCAAACGTCTCCTCAGTGGAGAACAACGCGGCCGGGGCCACACCCGCTAGCACCGGCGTATCCAGCAGCGCGGATAGTGCACTGGCCAATGGGAATGTCTGGATGTCCAATGCCGGAAAAGCACTTTGTACCGCCACGGCCAACGCCAAATATTGGGTGTGATAAACCTCGATCTTTTTCTTCCAGATCGCCAAGTCGCCCTCGGTCGGGGCGTCTGTGAGGATCGCGGGCCAGCCTTCTGCCAGAACCACAGTTGTGCCGGGCGCCTGGTCCGCGGCGGCTTTGACAGCCGCAAGCAATTCATCCAGCGCTGCGCCCCGGCTGGGGGCGGTGGTGCCGGTCAGGATGAAACAGGGATCAAGAGTTAGGGCCTGCCAATAGCTAAGCGGATCTGTACCAACCTGTGGTGCAGAAGCATTAGCGCCCGCGATGAGATCGCTCTCTGGGGCATTCTGGGCCGTGGTTTCAGGCACCTTGCGTCTCCGGCCACGTCACCTGTGCGGGCATCATACGAGCATGACGTGAAAATTTCGTAAATCAGTGAAAATGCGCCCGTGTTCTGAGCATAAGTGTCAGGTGTACAGTGATTTGTAAACCCCCTTTTAGGGGGAGAGGAGACTTCCAACGCCCTGTTCTTGCTTGGTAAAAGATTCAATGTGGAGGTTTAGACGCCTACCATTGTGCCAAAAATGCCCCCCCCCCCGATTAGGGGGAGAGGCATTTCCATTTATGGTTGTAGGGCAATCTCACGCCAGATGTATTAGCGTTTTGTGAACCCAAATGGGAGAATCTGGGTTCCGGAGAAGTTTCCCAAGTTGCCGTTCATGGCTGACCCACTGGGTTTGATCACACTTGTTGGCGATCCTGTGCGGTTTTGCCGGACCACTTCATCCAGCATGTTCAGTAGGTGGTGGAAAATCGTCTGTGAGTTTCGTTGTTTTCACAGAGCTCTGGACCGTTGTGTGGTTACTCCTTAGCGTTATTGCACTCTAAACACCCTACAGAAGTGCACCTCAATTTATGGCCAAATTAGCTATCGAACAGGCACTATTGAAGGCTAGGTCACTTGCTCGAAAGGGAGAAATCTCTGCGGCCCGCCAGCTTTATGAAACGTTACTGACGCGATTTCCAAAAAATATGCGTGTACGTCGTGAGCTTGCTGCATTGGTTGCTAGAAACCCATCGGCAAGCCGCGCATCATTAATCCCACACCTGAAAAGAATGGCCAGTCAGCTCAACCGTGATGAGGTGAAAGCGGTCGAGGAAGGCGCTGCTAGTTTACTAGAAAAACATCGTGAAAGTGCGGAACTATGGAACATCTATGGGACTGCATCTGCACGGGTCGGAAACCTAGAACAAGCGGAACACGCGTTTCGAGAGTCCATAAATTTACAGCCAAACCAAGAGGATGCGTTAGGCAATCTCGCCTCCATTTATGCGGAGAAGAATGAGTTAGATGTGGCCATTGATTATTATCAAAGAGCAATATCTGTCACACCAGGTTCGCCAGACCTTGTAGTACGTATGGGTATTGTGCTGAAAAAAAGAGGGGACTTCGATGCGGCTCAGAGGTGTTTCGAACAGGTCCTTTCGAGAAATCTTAACAATATTTCCGCGCTACTTTTTTTGGGGGCATTGCTAAAACTGCGTCAAAATTATGTTGAGGCAGTTTCTTATCTTAGCCGGCTGATGTCGGTGGTCCCCGATAAATTATATGTGCTTAAGAGTATCACGAATGTACCTGTGGGGTACCTCTCTCCAAGTTTAGTACGAGAGGTGCAGGAGAGTTTAGATCGGATTGTTGTTAAGGATGAAGATCGTGGGGATTGGATGTTCATTCAAGCCCATCTGGATCGGCATAAGTGTGATGTGCACAAAGCGTTCGATAGATACTGCACTGCAAATGAAGAAAAGCTGAAGGTCATCAAAGGTGATCTAACACGGCAAAAAGACAAGCGTGAAACACAACTCAAATTGATACGTCGATGGACACCAACATCTGCAACTAAAGCTGTAGGGGTCCAAACCCTGATCATTCTAGGTCCATCACGTTCAGGGAAAACAACATTGGAAACTATGTTGCAGGGTAGCCCGCTTGTAGCGAATGCCTTTGAGGTTTGGAGGCGTGCCGGGAGGTTAGCTCAAATCACTAACATGCAGGTGTCCAATTGGAAGGAGGCAGAAAAAACAGGCACTCTATTGGCGCGTCAAAAATCGCCGGAGCCTCTTAAGCTAGAGGAGGTTTTTTACAAGAACGAAAATACGCTGATTGCCAATGGGACACCTATTCTGACAGCAACCAGCCCGGGCTTTATAAACCACATCTCAAATTTGGCGGACCTGCTTCCGGGAGTTTGTTTTTGCTACCTCAAGCGGGATCTAGTTGAGGTGGCAGCTCAGGTTTTTGCTACCAATTATGGTCAAAAAAATTCGTATTCTTACGACCCAGCCACGCTGTTGAATTATCTGGATTGGTACGAAGAGATGTGGGCAACGACGGCAGGCAAAGTGCGGGGCATCACTCTGAAGTTTGAAAACATCTTGGCGGACCCACAGCAAGCCATCGGGCAAGTAGAGGCATTGCTAGAGCGGGACCTGAAAGTGCGGGATGTCGAGGTTGGTGGTTTCGAAACCACCAGCCCATTAACAGAGCTCTTTGCACAACGCTTTGTGGCACAGTCTTAAAGTGGCCAAGACAATAGACGAATGCGCCTTATGACAGGTCAAGCGGCGAGTAGGTAACCGCGCTTTTGCTTTGCGCGAAAAACGGCCAGCATAGCGTCAGTAGCTTCCCCTCCATCAGTAAACAGTTCTATTTTGTATTGTCCTTGAGTTCCGATACGGCCCCACTCGCGAAGCAAGGAAATTCCACCGAATAAATCGGGCAAGAGCCGAAGACGGTAGAAGCGGTACATGTTTGCATTAGCGTCTACGCGCTCGATACGGATGTCTTCGGGGAATAGATCAAATTGCTGCATTGAGTGATACCTTTGGGGTTTTCCCGTATGGGCAATGAGGTCGAGATATGATGTGGCAGCGTATCGATTGCGGCCAGTTTGCTAACGGTGTCGGCACTGTTTTGAGGTAAATGTCTTGGGCGGTCATTTCGGTTCGATGTCTTCGGGGGGGCTGGCCTCGAGGCGGACTCCGAGATCTTGGCAGAGTTGTAGAGCGAGACCCAACTGAGAAGTTTCTTTGCCATATTCGATACTCCGGATGCTCGGTCGAGAAATTCCCGTTTTAAGGGATAACTCTTCTTGAGTAATCCCGAGCGCCTTGCGCGTTTGCCGCAAAGCAGCTCCAAGGGAAGCTGCATTAGTGATAAGGAATGTCGGCATTAGGCCCCATAATGGAAAAGATCTTTTCCATTATGGATGTGGGTTGCTCAATTGTCACCTTAAAAGGAAAAGCTCTTTTCCTTTTAAACAGAACAGCTCGCTCTGGTTAAAGGCTGTGGGAGGCAATATTTTACATAAAACGGATTACAGGTACTTGCTGAACATCCCCAATGACTTTGCGAGATTATATAAGGCTTTCTGGCGATTTTGGATGGAAATAACTGGACCGTTCGATGTCATTCGAACCCCATTAAACAAAAGTTTCCCAGCCTCGCTTAAGTTCTTCGTGTCTTTGGTGTGCACAAATGTTTCTCCGATGCCACTACACCAAGGGCAATCTGGATGAGGCGCATTCATCTTGCGGAAGCCGTAACCACCAGCATCGGTTGGTACCAATGGATTCAGTGAATCGCCAGATCGGATGACCTTGATTGCTTCTTCTCGTTCATACAGTTCAAGAATGGTCTCGGCCCTTACTTTTTCGAACTCTGCCTTACATATCCACTGATATTCGTGATCTATCCCATGACAGTGCCGGCAACAGATGTGGAGAATTTCGACTAAATCCGTGAGCAGTGCAGTGCTGAGTGTCCACCAGTACCATCTGATCTGTTCTGCTGAGATCATAAGGTTACTTTCTAATTTACGCTGCCCTGCTTCTATTGCATTTAAAATACCAACATTTACCAACATCCGAGGCCCCTGTTTATTGGGGTGAGCGTAACCGGCCCTTCGGGCTGCATCTGTTGCGTTAAGGTCTTCGAGATAGGCCAGAACAAACACACGCTGTTTTGGCGTCAACTCGAAAGCATCAAGCCAAGCTGTAGGGTGTTCTTTGGCCTCTTTGGATGATTGGTCTAGCACGATGGTGCCTGCTCCTTCTTTGCTGGGTTTTGTGCAAAAGGGGTGCATTATGAATTTTTACAGGATGTAGCCACTAGAGGGTAAACTAAGGAAGATACTTAGTTTTGCACGGTATAAAACTTCAAATCACCACTGAAACTTGGCTTCCCCATTACGTTCTCCTTGCCCCAAGATTAGGGAAAAGTACCTGCAATAATAGGGGCTATTCAGCCCTATAATCTGGGATTTTACCCATAGCTGTTGCGCTGTGCCGTAAACATCGCGGCATAAAGTCCGCTCATCGCCATCAGGTCGCGATGGGTGCCCTCCTCAACAACCTTGCCTTCGTCCAGGACATAGATCTTGTCAGCATGGGTTACAGTGGACAGCCGATGCGCCACGATGAGGGTGGTTTTGCCTTCTGACAGCTCTCCAATAGCGTTGCGCACCCGTTCTTCGGTGCGTTGGTCCAGCGCCGATGTCGCCTCGTCCAGCAACAGGATCGGGGCGGAGCGCAGGAACGCCCGCGCGATGGCGATGCGTTGTTTCTGACCGCCTGACAGCTGCGAGCCTTTGGGGCCCAGCGGTGCATCACCTCGTTCGCGCATCAGTGTGTCGATGCCCACCAGTTCGGCAGCCTTCCAGATCTGTTCTTCGCTGGCCTCAGGCAGCACATAGCGGATGTTCTCATAGATTGAGCTGTTGAAGATCACGATGTCCTGCGCCACCACCGAAAACGACTGGCGCAGCTTGTCGATACGTAGACCCTCGACCGGTGCGCCGCCAATGGTCACCTGCCCCGCACTGACGTCATAAAGCCGGGCAATCAGGCTCAGCACCGTGGTTTTGCCTGATCCGGTGGCGCCGACAATCGCTGTCACCTTGCCGCCCTCAAAGGTCATGTTCAGATCGTCAAACAGCGGGTTCGCCTCCGAATAGCGGAACCCCACATCCTTCAGAACGATATCGCCCGAGGCATCAAAGCTGTCTTTGGCGTCCGGTGCATTGGTGATGCTGGGCACCTCGTCATAGAGGGACCGCACAGAGGCCAGGATGATCAGGCTGGCCTGCAGACGCACAAAGAAAAACGTCATCCGTCGCGCCGGGTCAAAGATCAGCGCCATGCCGATCATGAAGGCAATGATCGACGCGCCGTCCATGTCGAACTCTGCCGACAACGCCATATAGCCACCCACCCCGATGATCAGAATGTAGATAATCGCAGCCAGAATATCCATTGTCGGGCTCATCAAGGCCGAGACTGCCTGTAAGCGGATGCTCAGGTTTTTGATCTCGCCCGTGGCGGCGTTCAAGCGTTTGCGTTCCACGGGTTCCTGATTGGAAATTTTGACGGTGCGCATGCCGTTGGACATCTCTTCGATGCCTGTCATGTAATTGCCCATCGCGTTTTCCGCGCTGGCCTGGATCTCTTTGATCCGGTGCGAGATGCGCCGCACTACGATAGAGATCGTCGGCATGATGATCACCACCAGCAAAAACAGATGTGGTGATTTCCAAGTCAGATAGCCCGAGACAATGATAACCGTGACCGCATCGCGCACCGCGTTGACGGTGGTCTGGCCGATAAATTCACTCAGATCCTGTGCCTGATTGACCAGCCGCAAGATGATGTCACCGGATTTGGTCCGCTCAAAAAACGCCAGATCCAGTGTCATCAGATGGTTGATCAGGTCGCGGCGCATCTTGAACACCGCATCCGAGGCCAGCCAGACCGACAGACGCGGCACGCAATAAGACATGATCCCGCGCACGGTAAAGATCGCCATGACCATAAAGCAAACCCAATAAAGCCCGCTTGCATCGCCCTTGTCGAAGATCACCCGAAGGCCGTCTTCGGTCAGCTTGATAAACTGCTGATAAGCGGCGCCCTGAATGAGGATCATCACCATCACCAAGCCTAGCCAAGGAGTCTTTTCCTTCAGATAGGTGCGGCAGAACCACGCCACGTTGAGCTTGTCCAAAGGTGAGAACAGCGGCTTGCGCGGGGTTTTGGGTTCTTTTGAGGATCGGAAGACTTTGATCATGGGGCGCGGCGCAGACCTATAGGGGTGATCGGTTTGGATCCTTTATATGAGTTCGGGGCAAAGTGACCAGCGCCGGGGGCGCAGCTACCCGTCAATTGTACGACCAGAGGTGAAATATGGGTGATAACCTGCCCGTTTGACGTGTTTTACTGCGCCCCTTCCCGCCCAAGCGGGTCAAAATTATTGCCAAACATTTCACGTTTTTCACTTAGCATTTCTAAACACCTCTATATTGTGTGTTGTCATTCCATCTTGCCACCATATGTAGTGATTTTTGTGACACAGCTGCGAGTGAGCCAAAAGTCTTGGTTTGATTTGTTTAGCACTTTGAACTATAGTGATTTACTGTACACTATAACTCCGAGGCAGGGTGCCGCATTTCCCTGTCCGGTGCTGCCATACCGAGGAAAAATAATGCTAGCTGAAGTACAAAAAGCGACTCCAGAAGAGGCTAAAGAGCAGCGCACCGCGCTGGGTATCTGGCTGAAAGAACTGCGTGAATCGCAACATCTGTCCCAACGGGAACTCGCTGACCGGCTGTCTTTGGACTATTACACGTTCATTTCGCAGCTCGAAAACGGCCGCGGCCGAATCCCCGTTCACCGTTATGCCGAATGGGCAAACGCGCTCGGCAAGGATCAGCGCAGTTTTGTGCGTAAATTGCTGTCCTATTATGAGCCAACAACCTATAAGATCCTTTTTGAAGAGGATGACACGCAAGCCAGCGCGTGATTGTCGTTAGCCCATCAAGGGTCTGATCTGCCTGATCCTTGGTGAACCCCGGTGTTTTAATGAGCAATATTTTCAACTTTCGGCCGAAAAAGACGGAACCGCTGAACAGCGATTTCCTCAAGGATGCCGATGACACTGTTGAATTTGATCTGATCGGCTGCGAGGCCGGCACCGAGGAGCTGCCGCAACATTTCCTGCGTGACGACCTGCCCTGCCCTGTTTTGCAGGACTGGTCCAATCAGGAACTGGCCAACATCTACCGCGTCAAAAAACTGCTGGACGCGGCGGGTGTGCCCAACACGCTGGAACGCGGGATCACCGATGAGGGCGATCCGTGGTGCATCTTTTGCACTCATGGCGGCGAGGTGTTTATCCACCTGTGCCGGGTCAATAATCTTTACACGCTGGACAGCCCAAATTTGCGCAACCCGATCACCGGTGTTGATTTCGCGGATCTGATTGCCGAGTTTTCCGATGGTGCCCTGGCCAAAACCCCAGCCGCCAGCCGCAGCCGCGTGATCCAGCTGCAGCGCAAGGGCAAGGTATTCCTACACCCCTCTGCCCTGCTTGCCGCACTGATCTGGTCGATCTACATCAACTCCGAAGATCTGGTGATGCTGGCTCCCGAAGACGAGGCTGGCGCAGGTCTGGGCGCGGATGACAGTATCAATCTGCTTAATGAGGTGGCCCTTGCGCCGCTGGATGCGGGCGAAGCCACCGCGGTGGCCCATTTCATGGACACCCCGCTGACCGCAGATCAAATCATCAGCGCCCGTCAGTCCGAGGCGGAGCGCGACGGCACGATGTTCCGCGACTTTGTCGGTAAATCGGCCATGGTCGCCTCTGCGGCACCGATTGCCGTTGGCCTCAGCTCTATTGCCATCGCCTTTGGCATCATGAGCGAAGGCTTCTTTGATCCGGCGGATGACACCGAAATCGCCGCGCTGGATCTGCCTGCGACCGAAGACAGCGCCGACACCGCCGTGGCAGATCAAGGCAGCGCCGACGCCTCACGCAACACTGCCCAGTTTGATCTGGCCGCCGTGCTGCAATCAGTGCTTGAACAGGCTCCGAGCCCCGATGTGGCCCCCAGCGCCCTGTCCACCGAGATTTCTGCGGATATTGACCTGAGCACGCTGCTCTCATCCATCCTGGCCCTGCCCGGCCCCGCCGATGTCGCGCTGAGCATTGCCGGCGGATTTCAGGACAGCTGGGCGGATGAAACGCCCGTGGCTTTTGTCGAGGATGCCGCACCCGAGCAAAAGACCGCAAGCGCCGAGGGCGAGCTGGACAAGGCCCAGACCACGCGTAGCACCACAACCGACACGCAGATCGAAAGCGCCGACAGCGGCATCATCACCAACCCCGATGCGCCCTTTGATCTGGCCTCGGTGCTGGATTTTACGGCCTCTATGGCCGATGCCTTCAAAACCTTTGATTTTGGTGGTGTACAAATTCAGGCGACCTTTGACATCGCCAGCATCACTGCAACTTCCTCTGCTGACCCGACAGACGATGCGCCTAGCATTGAACCGGCCATCTCTGACCTGCTGAACACGCTGACCGACACGGTTGATACAATTGACCTAGGCGGAGACATCAACGGCGTCTCCGAAGAGGTGTACAAGCCTCTAGACATCAATGCCCATGCCTTCATCCAGTATATGCTGGGTATGTCCAGTGTAGGTGAAGTTGAGATTGTGCAAACCCAGAATGAGCTACTCTTGATGGATTTCGACGCCCTTCGGGCCTCAGCTGCAGAGACAGTTCACATGGGTTGGGTGCTTGCAGATGGCAACACCGTCTACACCATCGGGATGCGCGACGATTACATGGAATACGACCTGATCGCCTGATCAGGTCTCAGGCATCCAAAAACGTAAAAGGCCGCCTGTTTGAGGCGGCCTTGTTATTTGGTGTGGGGACGTGGTTCCCGGTCCCTTATTCTTCCAACAGGCTTTTGCGTACCGCATCCATCAGCGGCGATGTTAGGTAATTCGCCACCGTGCGCTCCCCTGTTGTGATCACCACATCAACCGGCATACCGGCTGTGATCCGTTCGCGGATATTCTCGGAAATATCCGCCGGATCAATGTCGATCCGTGCAAGATAATAAGGCATCTCATTGGGGTTATCGGGGGTGATCACATCATGAGACACATTCTCCACCTCGCCCAAAACAAGCGGGGTCAGACGCGCCTTAAAGGCGGAAAACCGCACCTCAGTGGACAGGCCCACCAGCACATTATCAATATCAATCGGCGAGATTCGCGCGGTAAAGATTAGTTTTTCATCAGCCGGCACCACTTCCATCAGCACGTCACCGGGACGGATCACTGAGCTGACAGTATGAACTTGCAGGTTCTGCACGCTACCCGTGGCCGGCGCGACAATCTCGGTGCGCGACAGCACCTCGGTGGCGACCTTCACGCGCTCTTGCAGCTCCGACAGCTCGGAACGCACTGCATCCAATTCCGTATTCGCCCGCTCACGGTATTCCTGCCCCACCTGCAGCGCCTGCAGTTTGGTTTCTGAAATCGTGTTCTTGGCTTGTGCGATCTGCGAAATGATCTGGCCAAGGTCGGCTTCGATCTGAATGTAATCGTCCTGACGCTGGGATAGGATGTTGTTCTGGATCAGGCCCTTCTCAACGCCCTCTTTCATACGGTCGATCATCTGGCCAAAGTTTTCGTAACGCCGCTCCAGCGCACTTTTCTGCTGTTTTAGGCCGCGGATCTGTTCGTTGGTCTGTTCAATCCGGCTATTCAGGATCTCGGTCTGCGATTGTAGGATCATCCGGCGGTCGTCGAACAGCCCGCGCTGATCGTCCGCGGTTTCCTGCAAGCCCTTGGCCTCAAGGTCCGCACCCTTCAATTCGTCAGGCAGCTCGAATGTGTCTTTCAGATAGCGTTCCGCCAGCAACCGTGCCTCGACAATCCGAGCCACATCGTTGCGGAAGGAGAATACCTGAAGGTTGGATTGGTTCTCTATGCTGTTGAGGCGCAGCAGCGTTTGGCCTTCTTGCACCACATCCCCTTCTTTCACGAGGATTTCGTCAACGATGCCCCCTTCAAGGTGTTGCACAACCTTGCGGTTGCCTTCTAGAGAAATTGTCCCCGGCGCCACCACGGCGGCATCCAGTTTGGCCACGGCAGCCCAACCACCAAAGACACCAAAGGTGACAAAGATGATGGAGAAACCCATGATCACGATGGGACGAATACTGCGGTTCACTGCCATGTCAAACGGCCTCTATCTCAGGTGGGTCTGCCCGGGGGGCAGCGATTAAGCGATCAGGTGGACGGCGCGGTGTTCATCTTGAGCACCGCAGGTCCGGCTGTCGCCGCGACGTCCTTCTTGACCTCTGCGGGTGGCTGGGCCTTGGGCTGGAACAGGTCCTTGGTCAGGCCAAACTTTTCGACGGTGCCATTTACCAGCATCAGCGTTTTGTCCGATTGGGCCAGAAGGCCAGTCTTATGCGTCACTAGGATCACGGTTTTGCCCTTGGCTTTCAACTCGGCGATACATTTTGCCAGCGCCTGTTCACCATGGTTGTCGAGGTTCGAGTTAGGCTCATCCAGTACGATCAGGCATGGCTCGCGGTAGACCGCACGGGCCAGGCCCACACGCTGTTTCTGACCGCCTGACAACTGGTTGCCGCCATCGCCTACATCGGTGCTATAGCCATCCGGCAATTGCTGCACCATCTCATGAGCGCCCGCCAGGGTTGTCGCTGCGACGAGGTCCTCGTCGGTGGCGTCTTCCTGAAAGCGCGACACGTTTTCGCCTACAGATCCACGGAACAACTTCACATCCTGCGGCAAATAGCCCAGATGTTTACCAAGCTGTTCAGGATCCCAATGCTGGATCTCGGTACCATCCAAACGCACGGCACCGCTGGCGGGCTGTGCCGCCCCAACCAGATGGCGCACCAGCGTAGATTTACCCGACCCAGAAGGCCCGATCAGCGCCATAACCTCGCCGGCATCCAGTGCAAAGTTAATGTTGCGCAGGATCGGTTCCTTACCGCCAGGCACCAAGCCAAACAGCCCTTCGACACGAAGCGCACCTTTTGGCTCCGGCATTTCAATTTTTTCTTCGTCCGGCTTTACCCCAGCAAACAGCTTTTTGAGGCGGCCATGGGACTGCCGTGCGCCAACAAATTGTTTCCATTGCTGCACAGCTTGTTCGACTGGCGCCAAGGCGCGGCCCATCACGATGGAGGCTGCAATCATGATCCCTGGAGAGATTTCCTGCTTCATTGCCAGATAGGCCCCGGTGCCCAAAATGGCTACCTGCAGACTCATCCGAACAAACTTGGACGAGGCTACAACCATCCCGCCGCGACCACTGGCCGTGGCCTGATGGCCCAGCATTTCATCATGCTGTGTCAGCCAACGTTTGGTCAGCGGTTTTTCCATACCCAGCGCACGGATCACCTCAGCGTTCAACATCGTTGCTGAGACAAACTGATTGGCGCCATTACCCGCGCGCCCTGCTTCGGCCAGAGTGCCACGGGTGGAAAATTCATTGGCCAGTGCGAGGGCAAAAATCACCAGCGCACCGCCGGTGGCCACCATACCCAACCACGGGTGGAAGGCGAAACAAAGACCCAAAAACAACGGCACCCAAGGCGCATCAAAGAATGCTAGGATCCCTTGTCCAGTGATGAACTCGCGGACCTTGTCCACATCATTGAGAGCAATCTGCGCCCCGCTGCCAGGGGCAGCGGTTTGCTGTTTGACCACCAGGTGGAAAGTCGGATGCGCCAGCACCTCGTCAAATTGCAGGCCCGCCCGCACCAACAGCTTGGTCCGGGTGAATTCCAGCAGACCGTAAGCCAACAGCAGGCTCACCGCGATCACCGACAGGGCCACCAGCGTGGTTTCACTCCGGCTGGAGAGCACGCGGTCGTAGATCTGCAGCATGTAAAGCGGGCCAATGAACATCAACAGGTTGGTGAACATGCTGAAAATCAGCGTGGCCGCAAATGCGGTGCGGTATTTCCTGTACGCCTCTTGGAGAGAGTTACGTTCCTGCATGGTTACAATACCTTCGACGGGTGAATGACTATTCGCTCAATGTAGGCTCAGCCACTATCATTACAGCATTTCAATGGCCAGCGCGACAATGCCAGCCTGAATTTCGGGTGTACAGTAAGGAATATACCCGAAGTGTCGCGGAAAAGACAAATAAACTTCAACGAAAGTCCTTTGGCGTGGTTTGTTCGCACTCTTTGCCGCGCAGAGCCTGCAAAATGCCCTCCGCCACATCGCGCCAACTGCGCAGGTTCGGACGGGCCGCGCGGATGCGGGCCTTGAGGACCTCGCGGGCCTCAGGGTCACTTTGCAAAGCGTCGACATGCGCGGCCAGCTCACGTGGTTTGCCCGGCTCAAAATACTGTGCCAGATCGCCGCCCACTTCGCGCAGTGCCGGCGCGGTGGAGGCCAACCCCGGCGTGCCCACCCAAAGCGCCTCGCCCAGAGGCAGGCCCCAACCTTCCATGTAGCTGGGGATGACCAGCGCCAGCGCGTTTTCATAAAGCGCCCAAAGCTCGGTCTGGTTGGGATCGCGGATAAACTGGATCTTGTCGCGGATCGGGGCAAAGCGGGCCTCGTCCACGTAATCTTCGGCCCGTTTGCGCCGTGCGCCTGCCAGCAACAAGCGCGGCACCGGGCGGCCCTGCTCGGCCAGCACCATCATCGCGTCGATCACACATTCAAGGTTCTTGCGTCCGGTCAATGTGCCCACACACATCAGATAGGGCTCTGCCGGGATCTCTAGATCCAGTGCCTCGCCCGTCCGGCGCAGCTCATGGCCCAAAGGCACCGCCACCACCGGGGGCAGGTCCGGCAGATGGCCTATGCTGCCAAAATGCGCCACCTCGGAGCGGGTGAACTCCGAATTGGTCAAGATTGTCTCGGCATGGCTGATCACCATGCGGTTGTCGCTCATGAAGTTGGAGGAAAACATCTTGCGTTCGCGGTGGGCAAACGCGTGCAGCGGGATCATGTCATGCAGCAGCGGCACTAGGCGCAGGCGAATGCCTTTGCGGTCAATCTCGGTCAGGTAATCGGCCATGATCTTGGGCCGCCCCAGTGCGATCAACACCTGCCCGTCTAGATCCACAGGGCGCACCACGCCATCGGGTACATGCGCCCAGCGCTTAAGATTTATCCGCCGTACGATAGTTCGCACCAGCGGATAAATCGCATCGCGCAGCGGATTGCGGGTCGGAAAGGTCTGGCGCAAACGGATCGGCGTTGCCTCGGGCGGCAGGCCCGGATCCATCACGCCGGTGGGTGAAGCATCATCAAGCCGCGGCGTGACCTCGAAAAAGGACCCATGCGCAGGAGAATAGACCACGAAACGTACATTTCCGGTCTGGGCCAGTTCATAACCCACTTCCATGACCGTACGGACAATTCCGTAGTATTTGAAGCGGCGGCCATTGGCCAAAAACTGCTCTGAGAGATCATAAAATACCGCAGTCATGTTTGCCTCTTAACATCACACTGGGGGTTGAGAAATAACTTAATGCCCAGCAAAGAGAGGTTCGCCGCAATCTGGGCGGTTTGACGCGCAGAGGCGCTGGCGGGGCAGAGCGCGATCCCGTAAAAGACCCCGATGGCCTGAAACGGAAAGACCCTGCAATGCCCCGCTATTTTTTCGATGTCACCGACATCAAGCAATACCTGAAAGTCCACACGACCATTTCAGGCATTCAGCGTGTCTCGCTTGAGGTGATCAAACAGGCGGTGCAACGCGAAGGCGCCGATCAGGTGCGCCTGTGTGTCTGGGACGGGCGGCGCAAACAATACAGCGCCCTCAGCTCGGATGTGATGGTGGGCATGGAAGGCTTTGACGTGGATCTGCTCAGTGCGGCGCTCTTTGGCCGCCCTGCCCGTCCAGCGCGAGCCACGCCCACGGTGCTGCGCCGCTATCGCAACCGGCCGATCAAATATCAGATCTACCGGATGATCGCGCATCTTCAGGCAGCCCGCGGCAAGGAAAGCTATTTTGCCAAACGTGGCAGTTCCATCGCCGAATGGCAGGCCGGCACCCCGCAAAGCGCCGCCGTCACTGCGCCGCCGCCCAAGGCAGCGCCCATCGCGGATGTGATCGCGCCGGGGGATCAACTGATTGTGCTGGGCGCGACCTGGGGGATGAGCGATTTTGACGATCATCTGCAAATGCTCAAGGACCGCTACGGGGTCGAGATTTCCATTCAGGTGCATGACCTGATCCCACTGGTGATGCCGCAACATCTCGTGTCTGAATTTTCGCTGGAGTTTTATCGCTGGCTGGAGAAAACCACCGGCTATTGCGCCCGCTATTTTGTCGCCGCCCAGAACACCCGCAAGGATCTGGAGCATTTCATGGACGAGATTGGCCAGCAGCGCCCGATCACCGTTATTCCCTTTGCCCGCAAGCTGGACACCGGCAGCGCCCTGCCCGCTGCCCAGACCCTGAAAGATCAAAACCGCCGTTTGCGCGACATCCCGCAGGCGATCCGCAACAAGACCAAAGTGCCTTACGTTCTGGTGGTGGGCACTTTGGAAAGCCGCAAAAACCTGTGGCGGCTGGTGCAGGCCTGGGATCGGCTGAGCCGCGATGCGGACCTGGAGATGCCCAAACTGTTGCTGGCCGGTCGGCAGGGTTGGTTCAATGACGATCTGATGGACTGGATGCGCGCCTCGGGCAATCTGCGCGGCTGGGTGCAATTTGTTGATCGCCCCAACGACGAAGAGCTGGCCTATCTTTACCGCAACTGCCTGTTTACCGCGACGGTCAGCATGTATGAGGGCTGGGGGTTACCAATTGGCGAAAGCCTTGGCTTTGGCAAAACCGCCGTAGCGGCAGACAATTCATCCATGCCTGAGGTAGGCGGTGATTTGGTGGAATACTGCGATGCCGGATCGATCAGCAGTATCGCGGCAGCCTGCCGCAAATTAATTGCCGATCCGGCCCGCCGGAAGGCGCTAGAGGCCAAAATCGCAGCCACCGATCTGCGCGGCTGGGGTGATGTGGCAGCGAATTATATTGAGGCGGTGACGGGTAAACCCTAGCCCAGAACAAGAAGCCTTGCTGCCCGCTAGTTCAGCCGCATCGCGTCTGGCCCCTGATCCCAGCCTTTGGCAGTGATCCAGGCGGGCCAGATGTCTTCAACCCATTCACCCTTGCGGAAGTTCGCATGTAAAAGGCCAAGCCACTGACGCAGAGCCGCTTCAGAAAACGGCAAGGTCTGCACCACGTCTTCACCCACCTTGAAGTCAATAAACACAGCGGTTTTGGCCATACGCAGGCCCAGTCCCGTGATCAGATGGTTTTCCAAACCGTCCGGCAATTCCCCGGCCAGAACCGGCGCCTGCTGTTCGATCTTGCCCAAAGCATCCAACTGACTACGCCGTTGCGCGTTGTCGCTGGGCACCGGGGTCCCCCCCCCGCCCCGCAACCGCGGCAACGCATCCACAACCTTGACGATCTGCGGCACCAGCCGGCGCATCAACCGCCGGGTCAGCCACAGCACCGCAACGCTGTCATCGCCCCGCTCAAGGGACAGCCGCATGCGATCCTCGGCGATCACGTATTCCGTGGTGAACCGGCGGATCGCATCATCTGGAACAACAGCTGTACTCACGCAGGAGCGTCAGCGGCCTCATCGGCATTGCCGCCTTCCAAATCTGTTTTCAGCCCGGTCACATAGGCCTGACGCGCAGTCTGCAACGCAGCGTTTTGCATACGAAGGCGAGCCAATTCACGGTCAACAAACTGAACGTTAGCAATGATGTTTTTTGCATTATCAGAAATTGTGGCAGGATCGTATTCTTTACCATCTACGGTCAGGGTACTCTTGTTCTCTTCGGCCATGTTTAATTCTCCTTTAGTATAGTATTTTCCATACCCACATACACTGCCCTATGAGGCATAGAAAGGCCGAGAATAGGATAATTGGCCGCACAGGGCAGCCATCAGGATGGGCAGGTTTAGTCCGAGGAGACTATCCGCATTAGATTTGATAGCTGCTCAATCAACCGATCCGTATTGCGTTCAATATCATGGCGTTCTTCACCAGCTTTCACCGCTTCCCGCACCATGGATTGATACCCTGCCTCGTCATCATACATCTGCTCTATCATTCCAGTGATTAATGCCAGTGCATCTGGAGGTAACAGTCTCGAGTAAGGAGGTTTATGGAAAATCTCTGGCAGAGTAATGGCAATGCCGCCATCTCCAATCATTTCAGGCGGACCCCCTCGGTTGGTCACAATTGCCGGAATGCCGTTGAGCATCGCTTCCACAAGGACCCTATTGCCACTTTCCCACCAAAGGCTTGGTGAAAGAACAACCCTGGAACGCCCGTAGACTGGGCGCATATCAGTCGTATTAGGTGTTACAAGGACATTTAATAGACTGTCCCGTTGTTGGCCCTGTCTTGCAGTAATACGCCTGACAATATCCCCCCACGTGCCCCGGCTCTCCACCACTTCGAACTGGATGTCCGGTCGCCGGTGTTCCAGAGCCATGGCCATCTGCGCCACTAAGTAGGCCCCTTTTTCTGGCTTGGGATTAACAAACGTAACATGACTACGCTCATGACGGAGGGGCACTACTGTTTGCCTGCGGATGAATTTCCCAATTGGTTGTGGATGGATACCTTGTGTTTTTTTGTATAACTCCGACGTTGCCTGACTATCCGTGAGGATGACATCCACATCCTGATGCCACCTCTTACCCTTGTAGTTCCCGTTCACAAGAAAAAAGGCCGTTGCTGCCCCTGACTGCTTGGCATCGCCCAAAGCTAGTAACTCAAAAGTCTTCCCGCCATATAGCCAAACGATATCCGGTTGCCATTCCTCTAGGCGCTTGAGGTAAAGAACCAGAAGCTTGTCGAGTTCATGAATACGCATATCGCGCATTTGTGGGCTCTCAGTCTTGACCCAAATATGTTTAAGCGGGCCATCAGAATATCTGACGAGAGTACCCGGTTTTTCAATCTCATCGAGCCTCGCTCTTATCTCTGGAGGCCCCCCCCCTGTTTCGAAGACTGTGGCCCCTATAACCTCGACTTCCCAGCCGCGCGAGGCAAGCTGGCATAACATCTCGCGAGCAGAAAGCGCAGCACCGCTGGTGTGGTCAATCAAGCAGTATCGCGTGGCCCAAAGAATGCGGGGTGGTCTGCTCATCCTAGTTTTACACCCCAAATCATTTATGCCCCTGTCCCACATTAAAGATTTGCACCACGCAAAAGAACCCCCACATTCGGTGGAATGCAGGGGCACTGGTAGAGGTGCAGGCTTACCGCCTCTTAATCCTACTATTAGGCAATATTATCTTCATCAAAGATGGTGCTATTCACCCCGGTAAGAGCAACAACGCTATCTGCATCGGCATCGCCATCTACATTGAGGAACAATAGTCCGACACCATCGGCATCAGAACCCGACAGGAAGTAAACTAGATCCGCATCACCGGCAAAGGCGGTATCTGCATTACCCTGTGCTGTCGCAAAGTCTATCTGGCTGACTTCTTCATCATAATTATTGTTGGTGCCAACAGCCAAACCGAAAGTGATCAGATCGCCTTCTGCATCCATGAAGTCCGTGATCAAATCAATGTCTGCACCTGCATAAGTGGTCGCACCCACCAGCAAGGAAGACGCACTCGCAGCTCCAACAGACGTTGTGGCGGAGAGAAGCGTCACTTGGAACCCACCGTCATCAGCATTTGCGTCGGTTAGGTTGATTTCACCTGCACCACCAGCTGCTGCTGTGATTGAGCCACCGGCCGCTATATTGAAATCTGCAATCAGACCAGCGGCAATCGCGGTCGCACTCTCACCGCCCGTTGCTAAGAAAGTTGCCTCGATATCGGTCCCATCGCTGAGCTGAACAGTCAAGCCGTAGAGTTCCCCCGAACTTGCGGTACCCGTAATCGTTACCGTGTTGTCTTGCACGGTATCGGTTCCAGCGTCAGCAGTGGTAGAGGCTCCTGCACCACCACCAGGCGTAATGCTTGTGACATTCATGCGCTCGCCGTTGTCACCAGTCAGGGTCACTGTATCCACCCCATCGCTGATCGCGGTGATGCCAGCAATCTCACCCATCATGTCAGCAATCGCACCTGCAAGAGACACAGTATTGCTGAAGTCAACGTCACCAACAAAGCCTGCGTTAGTGTAATTGATGTCATTAACAGTCAACGACCCCAGAGTGTTGCCCACTGCGTAGTTGATGATCAGAGATTCTCCGCCACCGTTGGTGCCTGCAACAGCAGTGACCTCTTCTTCATCAAGCGCCGGGTTGTTTTCGACATCTGCCAACGTCGCAGGCGTTGTGGTTGCGAAGTTGAACACAAAGGTATCCGCACCGCCATTACCGGTAAACGTGTCCTCTTCATTGTTGTTATTAACATCATCAGGGATACCATCCACCAAGATGTCGGACAGATCACCACCAACTAAAACAGTCTCGGTTGAGCCAGCAGCGCCAATCAACATCCAGCCAGCAGCACCAACCGCGGCGGAAACATCAATGGTCTTGTCCATCACCCCAACCGCTTCCAGCACGACCGTCCCATCAGTGGAACTCTCCGCTGTGGCAATGTAATCGCCCGTCACCACACCAGCGTAGAGTTCCGCGCCTGCGGCCACGTTGAGCACAGTGCCGTCGGGGATGCCAAAGGCACCGGTTACAGCATCAAAACCAGCATCCGCATTGATCATCACGTCAGAAAATGTGCTATCAAGATCGATGGTATCACCGGTCACTTCTGCCGGGTCAGCGGTGCCTTCGGGGGTGTCCAGAGGATCACCGATATCCCCATCATCCGCGCCCAGTTCTAGGATCACATCAATGGTGCCGGTGTCCCCGTCCGAGGCTGAGAACCCCACCGTAGCCGCATCGTTATGGGCGGTGCCAATCACGGTTTGCGTCACCCGCACGCCGTCCCCGTCCACCAGCGCCGATCCGCCCGCGTCCAATGCGCCAGAAACCGCAATTTCAACCGCATCGGTGGTGTCATCGTCAGCCAGCGTGACCGCCGACAGATCCACTGTGCCGGTGGCCAGATTGCCAAAGTTGGTATTCAGATCCGTATCGCTGTCATCAGAGATGCCTGTCACAGCCACGGTGCCTTCGCCGAAGATCGTGACACCCTCGGCCTGCAGCTGGTCCACCTGCTGCACCGTCAATGTCAGGGTCGCGCCTTCCAGCACTTCCACCGTGCTGGCAGCATCAATATCCAGACCAAAACCAAGCCCCGTCAGATCCACATCTCCGTCCACGACGATGTCAACATTGTTGAACACCAGGGCAAAGCCGGTAGAGGCATCCAGCGTCTTCAGCGTGATTTCCATGTCGCCGGTCGCCCCGGCATTATCAAAGACCCAGGTGCCCGCAGCCCCAAGTGACGGCGTTGCCAACACACCACCGTCATTGCCAGTGCCAAGGCAACCCTCAACACCGCCAGAGCTGCCGGTGTTATCCAGCGTGAAGTCATCCGCATCGATCTCGGCAATCACCCCAAGGCTAACCAACCCGTCATGGGCCGTGGTGTCAATCAGGCTCAAGCTGCTGCCCGCGACACCGGCATAGGGAGTATCACTGAGATCGGTGTTAAAGACAAAACCCGGCTGATCGCCCGGTGTGTCCGGATCGGCATCAGCCACTGCAATCTGGCCAAAGCGCACCACGGAGGCCGCATTGCCGATAAAGATCAACTCTTCGGTGGCATCGGTTGCCGCACCGGCCGCGCCGGGCGTGACCGTGATTGCAAGGCTGTCGATGTCGTCCGGCGATCCAGCCAGCGCCGCATCATCCACCGTTACAATCACATCGAGAACTGGGTTGGCCGAGGCGTCCAGTACCGTGCCAGCCTTGAGGAACAGCTCCGTGCCATCAATCTCAAACAGCGCAGCATCCGCACCAGCCACTCCCAATAGGTTTGAACCTGTGCCATCATCAGCTAGGGCAATATCAGCCACCTTGACTCGTAACGTAGTATCGGTGCCTTCGAACAGATCCCCCAGACCGCCCACAAGTGTCACCACAGGTGCCTCGTTCACATTGGTGATAGTAACGCTCAGCGGCGCACTGCTGTCAGGGCTGGCGCCCACGCTGGCGTCATCCACGGTCACAGAGACCTCAAGGCTTGGGTTGCTCTCAAAATCCAGCGCCACGCCCGCCTTGAGGAACAGTTCGGTGCCGTCGATCTCGAACAGCGCTGCATCATCCCCCGTCAGATTCAGCACATTGGTACCGGTGGCATCATCCAATACAGCAATATCGGCCATCTTGATCCGAGTTGCAGTGCTGGTGTCTTCAGACAGACCCGCCGTGGTGTTCAAGAGCGCTACACTGGGCGCCTCATTGACGTCAGTCACTGGAATAATCGCTGTGGCGATGTCCTCAAAACTCGAACCAATACTGGCGTCATCAATAGTCAAAAACACAGTGAGAGCCGGGTTAGTTTCAAAATCCAATGCCGTGCTGGCCTTGAGGAACAGTTCAAGACCGTCGATCTCAAACAACGCCGCGTCTGAGCCCGCCAAACCGAGGGAATTGGTGCCCAGCCCGTCATCGCTGATCACAATATCGGCCACCTTAACTCGTGTGCTGGTATCGGTGTTCTCTGGCAGGCCCAAAGGTAAACCAGACAACGCCACGCTGGGCGCTTCATTGGTATCGGTCACCGCAATCGACAAGGCCGCAGTATCGTCCGGATTGCCCCCCACACCTGCGTCATCCACGGTCACAGACACATCAAGGCTTGGGTTGCTCTCAAAATCCAATGCCGTGCCGGCCTTGAGGAACAGCTCAAGACCGTCGATTTCAAACAGTGCTGCATCCGCACCCACCACAGCCAGTGAATTGGTGCCCAGCCCGTCATCGCTGATAGTGATATCGGCCACTTTGATCCGTGCAGCCGTATCTTCGGTCTCAGAGAGGGCCGTCAATGTACCGCCCAGCGCGACAGAAGGCGCTTCATTCACATCTGTAACCGCAATGGTCAGGTCGGCACTGTCATCGGGGCTGGACCCGATGCTGGCGTCATCCACCGTCACCGACACATCAAGGCTGGCGGCGGTTTCAAAATCCAGTACTGTGCCTGCCTTCAGAAAAAGCTCGAACCCGGAAATCTCAAACAGACCCGCATCCGCGCCAGTCAACGCCAATGTGTTGGACCCCAGTACATCATCGCTCAGCAGAATGTCGGCCACTTTGACATTAGCCGCCGTGTCCGTGTCTTCGGCCAACGTGGTCACGGCACCGGTCAGCGTCACGGTCGGCGCTTCATTCACATCCGTCACCGCAACGCTCATGCTGTCAGTGTCGTCAGGTGTGTCCCCAACCCCGGCATCGTCAACCACCACGGTCACGTCCAGATCAGGGTTGCCTTCAAAGTCCAGCGCACTGCCTGCCTTCAGGAACAGCTCAAACCCATCAATCTCAAACAGGCCGGCATCCGCGCCGGTCAGCGTCAGATCATTGGTGCCCAGCGCATCGTCGGTCACGGCAATATCACCGACCTTGATCCGCGCGGAGGTATCCGCATCCTCAGCAAGGGTCGCTATCAGCGGCGTCACGGTCACGGCCGGCGCTTCATTGGCATCTGTCACTGGCAGAGCCAGCACGGCGGCATCATCGGGCGTGTCTCCTACCCCGGCGTCATCCACCTCGACATTCACATCAAGGTTGGCGTTGGTTTCAAAGTCCAGAACGCTGCCAGCCTTGAGGAACAGCTCTGTGCCGACGATCTCGAAAAACGCGGCATCCACGCCGCTCAGCGCCAGAGTATTGGTGCCAAGGGCATCGTCAGAAACCACAATATCGGCCACCTTGGTAGCGGCAGAGGTATCGGCATCCTCGCTGATATCGGCCAGCACATTGGCCAGCGCCACGGTGGGCGCCTCGTTCACATCCGTCACGGCAATGGCCAGATCAACGCTGTCATCAGGGGTATCGCCAAAATCAGCGTCATCGACTGTGACGGTCACCGCCAGATTGGCCGCTGTTTCGAAATCCAGCGCCGTGCCCGCCTTGAGGAACAGCTCAAGCCCGTCGATCTCAAACAACGCCGCATCTTCCCCGGTCAGGGCCAGAACGTTGGTCCCTACTCCGTCGTCAGTGATGATAATATCGGCCACCTTCACGCGCGCGGCGGTATCGGTGTCCTCGGACAGCGTGGTTGTAGTGCCCGCCAGCGTGACCAGCGGCCCCTCTTGGAAAAACAGATCGGCGGCATCCTTGCCCGCCGTCACTGAAGCCGGATCAGCGTCCACCTCACCCAAGGCATCACGCGAGCCGTTGATGTAGTCTGCGCTCAATGCAAAATCGTCCTCGGCCGCCGCTGCATCAGACCAAGCGCACGCCACCTCAATCTTGGTGTCTAGCACCACGCGGTCCGCCGCAGAGGCACCACCGATGATCGCCAGAATAAATTCGCCCGCCGGATAACCATCCTGCAAAACGCCGGTCCAGAAGGCCAGACCCGCAGGCTCAGGCGCGCGGTCAAACAGGTTGTCGTAGATCGCAGTGATGAACGCCTCGACCTCTGTTTCAGAGGGCGGCAAATCCGGCCCCGAGGTGTCGAGGAAATCATAGGTGGCCTGCGCTTCAGCCTGCCCCGCGAAATCCTGTGCAATGGCTTCAATCGAAAGCCCACCTTCAAGAACACCGATCCAGAAGGTCAGGCCCTCTGGGTCCGGTGCCCGGTCAAAATAGCCGATGTAAAGTTCGGTGATTAACTCTTTGCTAGTGGACATGATGGTTACTCCATTGCGGTGGTGGTTCGGACCCTCGGGGGCCTGCGATCAGACGCTGGTCAAATACCGTCATAAGTGAATGTCAAAGGCTGCACATGGGGAAGTTTCCCGGTGATCCATCACAGGATCAGCCACGCCGCCCTCTGCCTGCAATTGCAGGACCTTAAGGCACAAAGCCCCCACATTCGGTGGAATGCAGGGGCTCTGGTAGAGGAGCAGGCCCGGTTGCCCGGCCCTGCCTATATTTAGTTGTCTTAGACGATGTTATCTTCGTCGAAGTTAGTGTTGTTTACACCAGTCAGCGCCACAACTGCGTCGGCATCGGTATCACCGTCCACATTCAGGAACAGCAACCCAACACCATCGGCATCGGAACCGGACAGGAAGTAGACCAGATCCGCGTCGCCCGCGAAGGCGGCATCGGCGTTAGCCTGAGCTGTCACGAAGTCCACCACGCTGGCTTCTTCGTCGTAGTTGCTGTTGGATCCAGCCGCCAGACCGAAGCTGATGAAGTCATCCGCACCGAGGAAGTCGGTGATCAGATCCGCATCGGCATCGGCAAGCGATGTTTCCGCACCGGTCAGCAGCGAGGAGCTGCTTGCCGCACCAACCGAGGTCGAAGCACCCAGAACGGTTACTTCGAAGCCACCATCGTCAGCATTGGTATCGGTGAGAGTAATCTCACCAGCACCGCCCGGTGCAGCAGTGATTGTGCCACCTGCGGCCGCATTGAAGTCTGCAATCAGACCCGCTGCGATCGCTGTTGCACTTTCACCACCGACAGCCAGGAAGGTTGCTTCGATGTCGGTACCGTTGCTGAGCTGCGCGGTCAGGCTGTAGAGCTCGCCCGAGCTTGCAGTCCCTGTGATGGTCACAGTGTTGTCCTGCACGGTGTCTGTGCCGGCATCTGCTGTGGTAGTTGCACCCGCACCACCACCAGGCGTAATGAGGGAGATGTCCATGCGCTCACCATCATCACCGGTCAAGGTAACCTGGCTCACACCATCGCTGACAGCTGTAACCCCAACAATCTGATCCATCATCGCTGCAATCGCGTCAGCCAAGGCCGCCGCATCATCAAACGCGACACCCGTCGCAACACCAAGAGCGGCGTTGTAGTTGATGTCGTTGACAGTCAGAGAGCCAACAGTGTTGCCCACTGCGTAGTTGATGATCAGAGATTCTCCGCCACCGTTCGAACCAGCCACTGTGTTGATGACTTCTTCATCAAGCGCCGGGTTGTTTTCAACATCTGCCAGTGTCGCAGGTGTTGTGGTTGCAAAGTTGAACACGAAGGTATCCGCGCCACCGTTACCGGTGTGTGTATCCTCCGCACCATCGTTGCTGATGCCATCGGCAGAGCCGTCCACGATGGTGTCATCCTGATCGGACCCTACCAGCGTGTTCTCAGCACCTGTCGAATTGGCTGCACCAATCAGCGTCCAGCCGTTGGCACCGCCAGCAGCAGACACATCAATGGTTTCATCCACAGACCCATCTGCTTCGATCACCGCAGTACCATCGTTGGTGGTATCCGCTGTGGCAACGAAGTCTGCACCGACCTGACCGGCGTAGAACTCAGCACCTGCAGCCACCTGAACAACGTCACCTGTACGCAGGCCGTCACCGGCAGCACCGTCAACCTGGTCATACCCGGCATCCACCTCGATCTGCTCCTGCACAGAGAAGTTGGTCACGATCACGTCACCGGCCACCTCAGGTGTGGCGTCAGTGGGCGTGTTGGCGGTTGGGGTTTCACCCGGCACACCGATGTCACCGTTATCCGCGCCAAGGCGCAGGATCACGTCAACGGTACCTGCATCAGAGTCACCGGCAGTAGCATTCACGGTTGCGACATCGTCATTGTCCGAACCGATGATGGTCTGGACGACATGATCGCCAACTGCGTCTTCCGCACCGTTCACAGTGATGTCCACTGCATCGTTGCCATCAGTTGCGGCCAGTGTAACTGCAGACAAGTCAACCGTCGCTGTTTTCAGTACGTTGAAATCAGTGTCGAGGCCGCCGACGCCTACTCCATCAGGAGCAACGCTGTCATCGGACTCGCCAGTGACGACAACCGTACCAGCACCAACGATATCAATACCGAAGAACTCAAGGCCGGTTACTTGCTCAACAGTCAATGTCAGAGAGCCGCCTTCAGCAACATTCAGCACCGAATTGATGATAACCAGATCTTCGACTGCGATAGCTGTCATATCGATGTCGCCGGTGATGTTCACGGTTGTACCGATCAAAGAGATCTGACCACCCGCGTTGAACACCGCGTCCTTGACTTCGAGATTAACAGTGCGAGCACCAGCAGAACCACCGTCGATGACCCACTGACCCGTCGCAGACAGCTCAGGTGTGACGAGAACGTCATTGACATTCGCCGTTCCGAGGCAGGCGTATACTACGCCCACACCAGCCGCGCCAACTGAGTTGTCGAGGTGGAAACCTTCACCATCTGCAACCAGACCGTCGCCGTCGATTTGAGCAACAACACCAAGGTTAATAATCCCGCCATGATCATCTGTATCGATCAGGGAAAGATCTTCGCCTGCAATACCAGCATATGGATCGCCATTGGTGTCAGTATTGAACTCAATCACAGTTTCATCAACGAGAGGTGTTCCCGTATCATCAAACGTTGTAATTTCGCCGCCAAAGTTAACAACGCCATCGGCACTGCTGTCGTTATCGATTTCGAGGGTTTCTGTTGCCTCTCCACCAAAGAACGCAGGGCTACCGCCGGTCCAGGTCAGTGTTCCGGAATGACCAGCTGTGTCGATGGTCACAGAAGTGATGTCTGCATCAGACGCATCGATCCCTTTACCTGTTACATCGTTTTCACCGTTCACGTCGAGGTTCGCTGCCGCAGTTGTCCCATCGCTGTTAAAGGTCAGCGTCTGGAGCACGAAGTCTGCACCTGCGTCATCATCTGTCGCATTTGCAGTCCCAGAACCGATGATCGGTGTGGCGTCATCGTAAGTGTTGATCACAACGTCCATCAGCTCGATCAGCGGGTTGGTGCCGCCAACTTCGATGTCACCAATAGTGTTGGTGGCTGTCGGCTGAACGGTTTCGCCCGCTTCATCCGTACCATCGTTGTCGTTGACGTGATCTTCAGTCGCCAAGTAGTGGCTGTCCGACAGAGCAACACGCGAGTTCAGTGTCAATGTGGTGAACTCAGGTGTCAACGGATCGGTATCCGGTGCTGCCACCACATCCCCGATCACAAAGTCGCCTGCAGTCACTTCACCGCCGAAGTCCACGGTCAGTGTTGCAATGTGCTCTTCTGGATCCGGGCCATCGTCCACTTCAACCAGGCCAACAACGTCGGTGAAGGAGGTCAGTTCGACCACACGATCAACCGCAGCAGAAGCCAACAGGATGTCCAGTTCGGTCACTGTGTTGAAGTCCACACGCTGAATGGTGAATGGCAGGGTGTTGAACAGCTGTTCAACTGCACCGCCAACCGAGTTCAGCAAGTCGTTGGAATACCACAGACGACCAAGGAAGTCATCGTAGTTGGAGGTATCCAGTGGACCAGACACGGCATCGAAGAGCCATGCAACGTTGGAGGAGTTGAAGTAGTCATTGCCTGACGTATCGTCTGCAAGCACCCAATCCACGTCTGTCACAGGGCTAACGCCGTCATCAACGAAGCTCTTGATCGTGTCGATCGCTGTGCCATCGGCTTGCGCTTCTGTTGCCAAGCGGATGGTCTGGCCACCTGCTGGGTTCAGATCGCTGTCGTCGTTGACAACCAGCTTGACAGTCATGGAGCCCAGATCTGTTGCGGCATCCAGTGTGACATCATCATCCTCGAGGTAGACGCCACCTGCGACATCTGCGGAGATACCGCTGAGATCGACAGGGTCGTCACCCAGATCAACAATGTTCACCACACCGGTGGAGGCTGCACCGTTCTCACCCACGATCACCAGACCATCGGCCTGAGCCGCAGTCAGGGTCAGCGAGGCGCCATCGGCCAGAACGATCGGCTGGGTCGAGTTCAGCGTCAGGATCAGATCCGACAGGTTCAGGTCCTGGTTGATGCAGAGCACACCGTTCGCACCCATCTCGATTGAGAGTGTTGAGCCAACAACCGGCTGCGCCATGCCTTCGATAGTCAGCTTCGAGCCAGCCGCCGCATTGGTGTAATCAATGCTCCAACCTGCTGTGTCATCGGACGGATCCACAGGCAGCGTGCCTGTGCTGTCCAATGTACCCGCAGACATGGTCATGGTTGTGACACCTGTACCCGATGTGAAGGTGAACGCTGCATCATCGACATCTTCGACAACACCCACGGTCAGGTTACCGGCCAGACCGGATGCATCCACAGAGGTGAGCGCATTGCCTTCGATACCGTTGTTGCCAGCCCCATCATCGGTGTCGAGAACAATGTCCCCAGTACCGGTCAGGGTCAGGCTTTCAGTGCCGTCCATTTCCAGAGCATCGGAACCAGCCGTGATGGTCAGGGTACCAGTGCCCTGATTATCGATGGTCAGGCTGTCGATGTCTGTGTCGGTGGTGTCCAGCGCCTTGATAGTTACAGGTGCTGTACCCATCACAGTCAGCGTTGCCGCATCATCGTCACCGGTCAGACCGTTGAAGATAACCGTACCGGTGATCTCCATTTCCTGTTCGGCGTTGATGATCACGTTCAGCAGGTTGTTCGGCAGGAACGGACCAGGTGAAACAGTTGAGATGTCACCATCGATGATGTTGTTGGTGCCGCCCGAGATCAAGTTCTCGGTTACGCCATCACCGGTGGAGATCAGCGTCAAGGTCTGGAAGTTGGACGCCAGCAGACCAGGTGCCGGAACTGTAGTGTCTAGGCGGATATCACCGTCCAGAATTACACCACCCGACAGTGTCATGGTCAGAGTGACAACTTCGTCTTCCGGATCCAAGTCGTTAAAGCCCAGAGCAACGTCACCGATACCCGGCACGGTCACACCTGGCTCAACAATCACAACGCGGTTGGTCTGGTTCAAGAAGCCCAGATCTTCCGGATCGTGATAGATGACCAGAACAACGCCTTCATCCAGATCATCGAGGATGAATTCCACATCACGGCCACCCAGGAAGGTGTTCAATGCATGCAGCTGGGTCACGTCGTAACCCGAGGCATCCAGAGAGGTGAAGAAGTCTACTGGAGACGCGGACGGACCAGTATCAAAGCGGAAGAACACATCCGTTGTGCCTGTGCCGGTCACATCCAGGCCATCGGCCTGTTCGAATGTGGCCAGACCCAGATCCTGACCGTCGGCCAGCAGCACTTCAACTTCTTCTGTGCCGGCTGTGGTCAATACATCATCTGTACCCAGATCGACGCTCTCTGCGAGCGACAGGATAACTTCCCCGCCACCTGCGTTGACCGCCGCCAGGCTGAACACACCGCTGTCCACATCGGCCTGTGTCAGACCGGTGATGTTGACAGTGATCGGACCTGCAGTTGTACCTGCATCCGGACCGTCGAGGCTCTCGATGACGCCTGTTCCATCCAGCTGCAAGAACTGAGCTGCTGTCAGTGTCAAGCTACCGCCCTCTGGAACCAGAATACGAGAAACACCTGTCAGATCCGTTGCAGGATCCAATGTGATGTCACCAGATGCCATTGTGATGTCGTTCAGGTCGATGTCTGCATCCAGTGCAGTTGCATCAAACGGGTCAGAACCAAACTCAACCAAGTTCAGGATGGCATTGCCGTCATCAAAGTCATTGTCTTCCGTGGTTTGGAAGCCAGCAACACCGATGTCATTGAACTGTGCCTGCGATACGGTCAACGTGACCACACCGGCATCGTTGTCCATTAGCAGCACATCAACATCGTTCAGCGTGTCATCCGAAAGGTCCAATGTCCCTTCGATGCTGATGGTATCTGTTGCTGTGGCGCTGCCGTTGAAGGTGATTGCATCACCCGCATCGACGTTTGCGCCGTCGATACCAACCGTCAGAGCACCTGTGCCGTTGTTGTTGATCACAACCGCATCCACGTCGTCATCGCTGGTGTCGATTTCACCGATGTTCACATCGGCCGCACCGTTGACATCCAATGTGACAATTGCCGCATCATCGTCATTGGCTGTGACACCGTCATCTGGCTTGTTACCAAGGTTATCGTCATCCCCATGGGAGTTGAAGATCACCGTTCCGGTCACATCCAGCGCCTGCTCAGCGTTGATGACAACGTTCTTCAAGTTGTTGTCGCGGCTACCCACAAAAACGGCGGGAGGATAAGCGGCTGGAGTGATATCACCGTCAATCACGTTGGTGGTGTCGCCAGTAACGTTGTTTCCGGCAGTCCCTGTGGAGTTGATGATCAGCTCCTGCAGATAGCTTGGAACCAGACCATCAGTTACGATATTCACTTCAACAGTGGAGACAACCAGATCACCGGAAATCTCTGTACCACCTTCGAGGTTCATAGTCAGAACGGTAACTTCGCTGTCGATCTGGTACTCATTGAAGGAGATATCGCCGAAGACTGTGGTGCCTTCTTCAATAACCACATTCTGCAAGCGGCCTTCAACAGTACCGTCACCGTTGTAGACCACTTTGGTAACCCGTGCGGACAAACCAGCGAAGATGAAGTCTACGTTGTTGCCGGACACCAGCAGATCGGTGATCCGCAGAGTGTCAACATCAAAGCCAGAAGCCTCGATATTTACCAGGAAGCCGGTTGTGTCGGTGAACTGCAGGGTTGAGTCCGTGCCACCAACAAAGCTTACACTATCACCAATAAGCACATCGCCAAGAATAAGCGTCTGACCATCACCGATGTTGAAAGTGTCAACAACGGGGGCTGTATCCAGCAAATCTGCATCCGACAGGTCAACATCTTCAGCGAGAGTAACAGTAACAGTACCAGTGACATCCAGATCATCCAGATCCAGATCGGCACCAGCGGCACCCACATCAGCTTGTGTCATATCAGTGATATGGACATTGCCCAGACCAGTAATGGTGCCATCGCCGTCCAGCTGCTGGAACTGAGCCGCTGTCAGGACGAGAGTTGTGCCTTCTGGAACAACCAGGCTCGCAATACCGGTCAGATCGGTCGCAGCGTTCAGTGTGACCACTGGATCGTTGGCCAGGGTGAGGCTTACAGAAACGCCGTCTGGGTAGTTTGCCAAAGCAAATACCTGATCAGACAGGTTGAGAAGCATCAAATCAGCAGTGTCGCCTTCTGCAATCGAGAAGTTCGCCGCGCCAATGGCATCCGCCTGATCCATGGTCAGAACCAGATCGGCACCATCGTTCAGCACAACACCGGTCACGTTGGTCAAAGTAGATCCAGAGAGATCAACTTCCGCCCAGTCAATCACGAGAGTCACGCCACCGACACCACCGTCGATGACATGCGCGTCATCATCGATCTCATCAAGGGTCAGAACCGAACCGCCGTCACCACCAAGGAAGGTGAACGGACCATCGCGGTCTTCACCGTCGATTTCCACGCTGGCCACACCTGTGACACCGGTAGCATCGATCACGTCAAGCGTATCTGGCAGATCGCCTTCGATGGTCAGATCGCCAGCAGCGTTCAGATCCAGAGTATTCAGGGAGTCACCTTCCAGCTCACCGATGGTCACAGACGGACCTTCGGAGTTCACGGTCAGGCTGTCTGCGTTGTTCATTTCGATGCCAAGGACAACGATCGGGCGATCATCGCCTGCAACCGAGTGGATGATGTCCACTGTGGTCGATGCGTGATCCCATTTGAAGTTGCCTTCCAGACGGCCAACGTTGGCTGTGTCAGTCGGACCTTCACGCTTCAGCGTGCCGCCGGTCTGCAGTTCGAAGTTCAGGCCATGTGCCGCATCCAGAATTTCCAGAGTGTCATTCCAGTTGCCACGCAGTGCGATGACTTCGAGATCTTCGGTTTGGTCGCACAGGCGAATGGTTGCTGTGTCACCCTGCAGGAGGTTCATCACGCCGTCGCCTTCGATCACGGTCACGGTGTACTGAGGCACACCTTGAGAGATCAGCGCACGATCGTCGTTTTCATCGGCCGTGGTGTTGTCATCGTCAAAGCCAACATCACCGCTGCCCGCGTCTTGGCTGTTGCCAGAGATTTCAACGAAGACTTCAGCGTCATAACCAATGCTGCCGTTACCATAGACCGCTTCGACCATTTCGAAGTTGCCCAAGGTCAGACCGTCGGCATTGCCTTCCAGAGAAGAGAAATCAACGGTGAACAGCTCTTCGTTTGCACCCAGGAGCAAACCCAGTTCGAGGGCGCCTGTGAAGGTGATATCCGTGTCACCAACAATTTCAACATTGCTATGCCAGCTATCGAAAGCACCCACTTCTGGTGTGACCGCTGCATCAATAGTCAGCACAATTTCACTTGGTGCATCTGCTGGACGGTCATAGCCGCCAAAGACAGAGTTTACATCAACGTTGAGACCACCGGGGAAGTCTGCTGTGGACAGGGAGCCGCCATAGTAGACGCTGCCGCCGATGGTAGACTGAATTGTGTCGTTTGTGTTGAAGGGATCAAAGTCGGTGCCACCACCGGTGATCACAACATTGCCAGAAGCCAGATCGGTGTTGCCGTCTTCGGCCAAGGTCACACCATCACGAGCCACACGGGTGTGCAGCTGCTCAGCGGTCATGGTCAGTGTCGCACCATCGTTGATCTCAAGATAAAGATCGATGTTGCTCGGCAGGGTATCCACGCCCAGATCGGTCAGGGATGTGCTTTCGGTGATGATGATCTTGAGGAACGCGTGGGTATTGAAGATCGCGCCGTCAACGCTGAAGCTATCAGCGCCCATGGCCATGTACTGATCCATGGTCAGGGTCAGTTGAGCGCGATCACCCAAGTATCCATCGTTGGCTTGAGCACTATCGCTACGGTCGCCCGCATCGTCATCCAGAATGACGGATGTCACACCGGAGATATCAGCTGCAATCAGGTTGGCATAAGTGTTCACGTTCAGAGTGATGTCTTCACCCGTGATCACAGAGCCTGGCTTAGCAATGATATTTTGCGTTGCCAGGTTTCCGTTCTCGCCTTCAGCACCCAAGTTGATGGTTGCTGAGCCGGTGCCGGTGTCAATGTTCAGCAGAGCGCCGTCAGTAAATTCGTTTTCTGTGACGGTTTCACCACCAGGCGTAATGACTGATCCATTTTCGACGTCTACTTCATCGGTAACAAAGTCACTGTCGATACCAACAAGGGTAATCGTGTCGTTACCACCGCCAGAATTGATCGTGATCGACGAACCCATGGCAGTGATAGCATCAGAGCCTGTACCGGTGTTTACAGTGACATCAACCTGTTCATCGCCATTGGTCGATTTCACCTCGATGGTGTTGCCGCCATCACCAGCTGTGATATCGACGATTGCAATGTCATCATTGAAATTGTCATAGATATCGACGCAGATTTCGTTGGCGCCGTCGCCAGCGACGATCTTGATGTTCTCGTCAAACCGTTCCTTGTTGATGTAGTTGTCCGTATAGCCATCAGTATAGATGTCGATGAAGTTGTCGCCATCGCCCACTGTCAGGTCGAGTTCAGTCACTTCCATGGCAACGGTGTTGTTACCATTGCCGAGGCTTACGACAGCGCCACCAACTTCGTATTTAAGGATGTTATTACCATCGCCATCGGTGTGAGTCAGAGTACCTGGGGAGTAAGAGTCGTAGTAGTTATCACCCGCAGTGTTGATAACGATCAGGAATGCATCATCACCGTAATCGGGGCCCTCAGAAGTGCCGCTGTCATCGTAGGCGTCGAAGGAGACGCGGTCGCTGCCCTTTGAACCGATGAACGTGATACCCTGATTGTAGTCGTCCATGTTCAGATCGACACCACCGGTGTTCGCCGATGCATCAATCGTGACCGGGGATTCATCCTCCATGAAATCATCGAGACCCTCTTCAATGAAGAGATGCGCGTCGCCGGAAATCACAAGGTCCGTCACGCGATTGTCGTCGTAGTAGCTAATGCTGTAAAGGTTGTTGCCACCGCCGCTGGAAACGAGATTCATCTTTGCAGAATTATCCGCGATGTACAGGTAGTCTTCCGAGTTAACATTCTCAAGAATAACGGTGAAACCGTCTCCCGAGAAACCCGCGCCTGTACGTACATAAACTTCTTCGTCGAAATGACCCTGAAGGGTCAATGTCGCATCGTTGCGCAAACCTGTAACAACAATTGCGCCTGGATCATAATTATAGGCGTCAAGGTAGTCATAATCACCTTCAGTAATCGTGACATTCACCAGATCTACCGCACGCGACAAATCTAGGATGGAATCGTCCTCTCCACCACTGGCCTCAACAACATCAGGATAATCGCTGGAATTGTCTTGGTCATTCAGTGTGTAGATGTTCGGCAGATTATGGATGTTGATGTATTGAATATTGGACAGCTCTTTGGGCTGGGCAAAGTGGCCTTTGGCATCCACCTCCAGGGTGTTCACACCCAAGCCACCATCAAGTGTGGCACCGTGCAGCAGATCCAGCGTGCCAGCAACGATGGTGTCGTTGTCAGCGGAAGTAAAACCAGGGAATGTGGTGCTGCCATTGTTGGCCGTTGTTGTCAGCACAAGCGGCACATCCACCATGGATGTTTCGC
>Ga0315338_1000937_pt1 | contig 46518 bp, 38 predicted proteins | sample ASW8metaG_FD_204518 | JGI IMG/M metagenome (GOLD analysis project Ga0315338, IMG submission 204518) | Ammonia-oxidizing marine archaeal communities from Monterey Bay, California, United States - ASW #8 | ecosystem: Environmental > Aquatic > Marine > Coastal | place: USA: California | collected... | reverse complement strand
AGACAAACAGGGGAAGTGAAATTGCGAAAAGGGCTTTAAAACCAAACTTCTTTACCTGTTCTCCTTGCGGCCGAATTCGAACTAACAAAATGGCCACGGAGATTGTCACTAATAAGTAGAGAACAAGGTTTCCTGGTTTTAAAGAGATCATGGCGGCACCGCAAAACGCGTAAACGATCAGGTTTGCTTGTATCCGATCATGGCCACCTGAGAGTAAGGCCTCAGCAATAAGCCAGCCGGTAATCGCTAGAACGGCAAGGAAAACCGCGGTTGCGTTGTCGGCATAGGCGGTAAATACAATTTTTGAAACGAAGGTTGGATTCAGAATCGTCGCGCAAAGGACGCCAACTGCGACCAGGGGCCAAACGATCGGAGATCGCTCGCCTTTCCCGGTGATGTGGTCTTGCGTCAGTTTGGCAAACAGCCCACCAAGCATGCCCAGGAGCAAGACATTTAGAATGACAGGGATGCTTTCGCGAAGGTCTTGGGTGAGGGATGCACCGAGATAACTAGCTAGTGGCCAGCCATTGGGATAAGCGGAGCTCGGTGACATGCTCTCGGGTCCGCCACGGCCCGGGAACATGTCAAAATCATAAAGATAGTTTAGAGCAATGAGCCAATGGGAAAACTCATCCCATTGCGATCCGATCATGCCTGATACGATAATGAGAAGAGATCCAACGAGAGCGAGTGGCTTCCAATCAAAAACTAATGAGGCATTGACGCCATTGCGCCACACCCGGAAACCCAAGCCGAACACAGCCGCCAAATAACATGCAAAGGCAAGGATAGAGAAATTGATCGTCGTGAACACGCCGACGATAGTAAAAATCGTTGCCACAAGGCCCCAGCCCGTGGCCACGGCCACAACCGGTTCAAGTCGCCAGTTCGCGGTCGACTGCCCAAGCAAATAAAACATGATGACAACGCCGAGCCCGCTCGCGATGGGCAAGACGTCAAAGGAAATATGAGACAGGGCATCAATCATGCAGGTGACGCTTTATGTGGCCTTGCTAAACGGAATTGGGAGAGAGGGCTGAAAGAGAACAGCCGACGAATTATGGCGCATCCTAGCACGATTACTCGAACTGTCGAGCACACGCGAAAGAGCGTGTTTGCATAGATAGAACGAGTGATATGGAGCCGCAAAACGTCGATTGGAAGCACAACTTGCCGCCTAAATTTATTGACTGATTTCGGATTGTTGATAGCTCCCTACTTTTCAATTATACAGGCGGCTCCAATGGACTGTGCCAGCTTTGCTTATTCTTAGCGTGAGGCCGGATTTGACAAACCGCCGTTTCATAACAAGACATAGATACATGAGAAGACTATTCACAATTTTGTTTGTCTCGTTTTTTCTCACAATTTTCGCTGCTCCGGCTTATGCGTATCTCGACCCCGCAACCGGCGCAATGATCATCAATATTGTGCTGGGAGCAATCGCGGGCGCCGGATTAGCAATCAGAGCCTATTGGAGCAAACTCACCAAGTTTTTCGGCTCCGGTCAGAAGTCTGATAACCCACCTTCAAAAGACGAATAGCAACGACCAGAATTGCTGCTTGTGGAACCATGGGGAACAGAGTGGAACAATCGATAGGGAATTCCGAATGAAGGCGGGCTCCCAATGAATTTTTTTTTCCATGCTTGGCGTGAAGTCTTTCGATTCTTTGGCGATTCGACGCAAAAGTATCAAATAGTCATTTACTCTGAAGGCGGCGGCTACGACCCCTTTTTCAGACCGGTAGTTGATGCACTGCAAGGCACTTATGACGGCATAATCGGCTATCTGACATCCGATGCCGCTGATCCGTTGCTGCTTTCCCCACCGTCCCACCTCCAAAGCTTTTTCGTCGGCAAAGACAGCGCGCGAACATACGCGCTCAACAATCTACGGGCGGAAATTGTGGTAATGACAATGCCCGATCTGAACACATTCCATATCAAACGTTCGCGTCACGTCAAACATTACGCCTACATCCATCATACGCCCTTGAGCATGCATACAATTTACCGGAAGGGAGCCTTCGATCACTTTGACTCCATATTTTGTACCGGCCCGCATCACATGGAGGAAACGCGAGAGTGGGAGGATTTGCATTCTCTGCCTCCAAAGCAATTGTTCGAGCACGGCTATCCCCCTCTCGATACCTTGATGCAGGTAGCCAAAGACGCTCCGCCCTTATCAACAGATAAAGATGAGCGTTTAAATATACTCTTGGCGCCATCGTGGGGCGCGGAAGGATTGATGGAAACACGCGCCGAAGAGGCCGTCGGGGTTCTGTTGGATGCCGGCCATTTTGTCCGCGTCCGCCCTCATCCGAGGAGCCGCCAGTTGGCGGGACCGGCGCTTGATGCTTTGAAAGTCAAATTTGACCCCCATCCAAGTTTTGACATGGATGAGGACACGTCAAAGTTCGAAGCACTGCTGAAGTCACATATGATGATCAGTGACTGGTCGGGTGTGGCAATGGAATTCGCCTACGGACTTGAGCGGCCGGTTTTGTTTATTGATGTTCCGCAACGGGTCAATAATCCAGATTACCGCGATCTCGACGCATCGCCATTTGAGAGCAAACTTAGAGAGGAAGCCGGTGCGGTACTAAGTCCTGAAAAACTTAGTGAAATGCCCTTGATGCTTGCCGATTTGTGGTCGGACGTGGAGTCCTTTGGTCAACGGGTACGAAAACTTCGCACTAAACGAACCTACAACATTGGTACAAGCGCCAAGCGGGGGGCTGAGATTCTGTCGAAACTTGCCGCTTCGATCTAGCCGCCCGTTAAGAAGTAAGACCAATCCAACTAATTGGTCGAATCACCAATGAACAACTCTAGCCCTTCAATGCTGTCCAAAATCTCCGGCCTGAAGATATGTGGGGCCGGGCGTTTACCAGATGACAGTATCGCGCGAATATCTGTGCCGCTTACATCGGTTACCGCCTCGGGTTCAGAGAGAATGTGTGGGCACGTCTTCTCTGTCACGATGCCATCACACCGGGTGCAGTAGTGCGGTGCTTGGAAAGCAAGTATCTCAATACCTAACTCAGCTTCGAAGCGCTTGCATAATGCCTGCGAGTCATACTTATCATAGTAATCGACGACACCGGCGTGATCTCGCCCGATAACCATATGCGTACCGCCGTAGTTCCTGCGCACCAATGCGTGAAAAACCGCCTCACGAGGTCCGGCGTAACGGCATGCGGTGCTTAAGGCACCTAGAACGACACGACCGGCGGGATAAAAGTCGGAAACGAGCGTCCGGTACCCGGTCATGATGGCATCGGGTGTAAAATCACCGACTTTCTTTCGTCCGAGCATCGGTTGAATGAATAGCCCGTCACAAATGTCGAGGGCGAGGCGCTGCAGAAATTCGTGCGCGCGGTGGGGTGCGTTGCGAGTGTGGAAACAGGCGACCGTCGACCAGCCGTTCTTAGCAAATAGAGAGCGTGTTTCGTTGGGCGACAGCTCGTACTGGGAGATGTCCAATTTCACCTTGTTGAGAAGAGTGACAGGTCCGCCGACGAAGCATTCGCCGCACGCCTTAAAGGCAGCTACCCCAGGGTGGTTGGGGTCTGTCGTATCGAATAGCTTTGGTATCCACTCGTCCTTATCGACCGAGAAGAAGTTCTCAGGCTTAATCTCACCAACCTCCTTGCCGTCGAATACAAGGGCGACACGCGTGCTGCCCCGGAGTGATTCGGCGTGATCACGGCTGACATCGAGTAGAATCGGGATTGGAAATACTTCACCGCTAGGCAGTCGCATGTCATTGGCGACTGAGCGGAACTCGTCCTCGTTCATAAATCCGGTGACCGGGGAAAATGCGCCAAGCGCTATTTTTTCCAATTCTAGGTAATGGTCGCGGTCGAGGATGATTTCGCTCAATGGTCTGGCCCTAAATACGATGCTGGTGAGAAGTTGCTATCTCAGTAGTTTACGGACCCATGCGCCAATGGCGTCAATGAGTGTGACCATCCCCAGGATAACCAGCAAAATTGCGGAGACCTCCTGGTACTGAAGGATGCGTAGTGATGCCATCAACTCAAACCCGATGCCGCCGGCGCCGACCATGCCCATAACAGTCGAGGCTCTAAAATTATACTCCCAGCGGTAGATGCAGACGTCAGCCATTTGGGAAAACGCCTGGGGTAGCACGGCGTAACGAATTGTTTTTAGAGACGATGCACCGGTGGCTCTCGCCGACTCGATGGGCGCTTCATTTACATGCTCGATTGATTCGGCAAAGAACTTTCCCACCATTCCCGCCGAATGAAGGCCGAGTGCCAACACACCCGGCAAAGCGCCAAAACCAACAGCGGCAACAAAGATGATTCCCATTATCAGTTCGGGGATCGCCCGCAAAATATTGAGAATCGTGCGGCTTACCGAATAGACGAATCGGTTTGGTGTTGTATTTGCCGCGGCCATAAGACCCAAGGGGATCGAAAGAATGACCGCTAATGCCGTACCCGCAATGCTCATGATCAACGTATCAAAAAGCGGCGAAATCCAATCACGGGCATTTGTGAAATCTGGCGGCACCATTTCACCACCAAGGCTACCAATAGCAGGAATGCCTTCCGACATGCGTTCGGTATCGAAGAATCCGACCACGTGAAATGCAGCAACGACGATGGCTCCGAGAATCAGCCATTGGGTGCCGGCCTTGACGCCGGCTGATCGCTCGGCGGCTATGACATCGTTGATTAATTCGTCACGGGTTCTCATCAAAAGGATTCCCCATTCATTCAAGTGTTTTGCGGCTCTGCGATACCCTTCTACTTCAGCAAGCCGAGAAGTTTTGCTGTCCTGCGGACAACGTCGTAATCAGCGTCCGTCACCGCGCCGAAACCATCGGCTTTGAAGTTCTTCATGATCTTCGGATCCCTAAGCTCGGTAAAGGCCTTGCGAATTTCTTCCTTCAGCTCAGGCTTTAGGTAGGACTGCATGGACCAGGGGTAGTTGGGATAAGGAGGCGAGACTTCGAGAATCCTGACCTTATCAAGGCTGATCATGCCGCGCTCAACCAAGGTTTCGAAAATCGGTTTGCTGAGGCCGCCTGCGTCGGCTTGGCGGTTCTGGACGGCGACGGCGACGGCGTCATGGGCGCCCAGATAATGGGGGCGGTAATCTTTCTTGTTCTTCAAGCCCTGATCGAGAAGCATGGCGTTCGGAATCAGGTGGCTAGACGTTGACGCGATGTCACCATAAGCCATGTTTTTGCCGCGAATATCCGTGATCGAATTTATACCGCTATCGACGTGGGTAATGACGACGGCGCTATAGGTAAGCGCACCTTTTTTCTCCAATGTAGCGAAAGCTTCGATATCAGCTTTTGACCGGGCCAGGATGTAGGAGAGAGCACCAAAATAAGCCAACTCCAAACGACCAAAACGCATGGCTTCAATCATCGAGGAATAGTCGGTTGTCACCACCAGCTTCACTTTCTTGCCGAGGCGTTTTTCCAGATACGCCTTGAGGGATTGGTTGTTCTTGATGATAGTCGAAGCGTTTTCATCGGGTAGCAACGCGACACGCAACACGTCGGGATCCTCTTTGCCGGCCGCGAGGGACGCCCCCGTCGAGATTAGGACAAGGGAAAGCGCCATGAGGACGCTGAGAGAGCGTTTGAATTTCATTTATATATTCCGTTTCATTGTTTCACTGTCTTTGGTCAAAGGGCGCCCGGCAAATGGGCTGCTGGGCGGGCATTACATGTTTGCGACACCGGCTCCGTAGAGAATCCGCAATTTTTCCATCGTTAGGTCATTAGGCTTCCCGTCAAAGGAAACCTGTCCAGCCGAAACACCGATGATGCGGTCGGCGAACTTTCTCGCTAGATCAACCTGGTGAAGACTGACAATTGTTGTTATGCCGCTGGCCTCGCAGATTTCCTTAAGAAAGCCAATGACCTGTTCCGCTGTTGCAGGGTCAAGGCTGGCTACCGGTTCGTCGGCCAGTACGATATTTGGTTCCTGAGCCAATGCTTTGGCGATACCGACCCGCTGCATTTGCCCGCCACTCAAGTTCGATACGCGATCCCGGGCCTTGCCCAACAGGCCAACTCGTTCCAGGCATTGTAATGAAGTTCTCTTTTCTGATTCACTCCACGGCAGAAAACTTTCCAACTCTGAACGGTAGGGAAGGCGGCCCATGAGCACATTTTCAAGCGATGTATGGCGCTCGATTAGCTGATGCTGCTGGAAAATCATGGCGGTGCGCCGCTGATGGGCGCGCCAGCTTTTCTTTCCTGTCAGGGTCCCCAGGTCATCGGTCGTGACTTGGCCACTTGAGAGAGGGACAAGTCCGTTCAAAACACGAAGTAAAGTTGTTTTCCCGGCCCCGGAAGGTCCCAGCAAAACGGTAAACTCGCCACGGAGAAATTCAAGGCTTGTCCGGTGGAGGCCGATAACGTCCTTGTTATACGTCACCTTGGCGTCTTCGATAGTTAGGATCGGCTTGGCAGTTTGCGTCGCCGCTTTGTCATCTGCGGCCGGTTCGGTTTGTCGCGCAATATATGCGGCCCCCACCTTTGCGCTCGAGCCCAAGTTGAAGACCCATTGTTGGCGGGTCACCCGACATTGTTCGGCGAAAATGGCCTGTTGGCTGGCTAGGGAGCGAACAATGGTGGTTGCCTGATCCAGTCGGTCCGTTGGCAGGATAGCGCCGGTCTTTTCCCGCAACTGAAGCTCCGCTGGCTCGATACCTAACTCGCCATAATCGGGGTTACGCTCCCGGGTCGGTAGATCGACATAAATCACCGGCTTTGCGAGGCCAAAGGAAAACTCGAGGGCGACACCGGAGAGATCCGACAGCAAGACGTTGAATTTGCTCAACGAAACAAGCGGGGCCCCTTCTTGATCAATAGAAAACGAAGCCGATTCTTCGAATTGACTGGAGAACGACGAAATCAACTCGGGTTTGGTAAATGTCGTCATCCAATGCGGCCGGAGAGAGACTTCGATGCCGCCGGCAAGCAAGGTTTCAATCAATTCACGGCAAACACGGCCGTCTTCGACCTCGACTAAGCTTTTTGGGCCGTAGGTCGGCGCGATTACGACGCTTAGTGGTGCTGTTGTATCGGCAGACGCAGGCTGAGTCCCACTCACATACTCGATAATTTGATCAACCGGAGGGTGGCCATATTCAACCAGCTCTTTTGCCGGCGTACCGTAAAGCCGCTCGGCGGCGCGAATCTCTTCGATTTGATGGGAGCCGGTGCAAAATATTGCATCATAATGATCGAAGGCCCCGCGCATGTAGCCCATGTGGGTGCTGATTAATGAATTAAAAACGAAGATGTAGTGGACTGGGAAACGCGACCGCTTGAGATTGAAGCGATCAAGGTCAGGCATGGTCATGATCGCAACTTTGGCGTCCAGGCCAAGGAAAAATGTGGTCCGAGCTTTGCCATAACCGATGTAGAACGCCTGCATACCGGAGCGGTTCATGGCAAGAATTGGATCATTCTCGTCGGAAGTGATGTAACAAACCTCCTTGCCCTCGTTCTCTACCAGCTCACGCACTAGGGGCTCGAAATGATCCCAATCGGATGCGTCTTCGGCGTAGAAAACGATTTCGCGTTTTGACGGGTGCAGCTTCTGGAAATTTCTGTATTCCTCTCTGGCCTGTGTTGCCGAGCGTTCGGCGTCCTTGGTCGCCGGTTTGATTCCCCGGGCTAAGTCCCTTTTTATCTGATTGGCTTTTGCTCGCGCCTCAATAAGGGGCATTTCTGGGTAACGGCCAATAGCGATACGCTTTTGCTTGCCGTCAACCCGTGACATCAACACGAAAGTCTTCGATTTTGATGTTACCCGAATGCCAAATCCCGTTCCGGCCTCCCACACGTCGAAACGTTGCAGGGGGCCTGCGGAGAGTTCGTCAATTTGTTTGTCAGTAAGGGTTTCGACTTGCAAAAGGCGGGTCCTCAGAAGAGCAATACAACTGGGTAACATTCTTCGCCAAATGGGCAACACGTGCTATATACGCAACCAGCATCACTTTTCAAGATGTTTATTGAAAATTCTGGGTAACACGCCTGTGGGCGCACCCAGCGCATGCGTTTTAACGCTGATATAGATTTCGGCGAATTTCAACCCGTGGCCGGAGGATGGTCCTGTCCGCGTCCAGCCAAGCAGATGGCGACGGTTATAAAATAGGCAACCTGCCACCAAGCCGCCCAGAAAGAAAAATTGAACAGGCCCGACGCCCAATAGGCAACACTGACTGCCAACGCCACCATAACCGCCATATCGCGGGTAGCCGCGTACATCCTGATCAAACGGACAAGCGTTGCGCAGATTAGCACTAGCAAGGGGATCAATCCGACAATGCCCGTTTCGGAAAAAATCTCAAGGAACCAGTTGTGGGGATGGCTGGGAACCAAATTGACAGACCCGGTATGAATAGGTCGGTCCGCGCCAGGCAAAAGATTGATTGCGTTGATCCCATGGCCGACGAAGGGCGACTCCATGGCGCGGTCAAGTACAAATCCCCATATGTTTTGCCGCGTGTAATCGACCAGCCAGAGAGGCAAGGGATAGTCGAACCGCACTTCGGAATGCACAACGATATCCTTCGTGGCTGGTGTAAGCCAATGTATAAGGCCTGCTCCGATGACGCCGACCACCAAAATGGACGAGTAAAACTGCCGTCGCGTCCCGTAAACCCGTACAAAGACTACGAAGCACGCCAAAAAAGCGGCCAACAAACCGGCCACGGCGGACTTGTTTTTCAAGGTTATGATAATGAGCAAAAAGCATCCGGCGAGGCCGAGGCTTAGCACGTTCCATGGTTTGCCTTTTCGCCATCCAATCCAGACAACCACGGGGAGTAGAAGCATTAACATAGCGCCGAAGCTCTTTAGGCTCACAGTCGCTTTTAAATGATAAATATCGTTATCGATAAATCGGGTCCATGCAATGAAGTCGCTGGGACCAAAGAGCGATATCAGAGCCAATGCGGTGGTGAGCGTTATGGCGAGCAGCAAAGATTGAACAGCGCGCTGCCACACAACGCGGTTCTCTTGAAGGTGAATCCAAACAAGATATCCAAATACAACAAACAGGAGCACGCGAAGCCAAGTTTCGAAGGACTTCCCTGGCGCAATGGAAAACAACACGCCCGGCAACCAAAGCACCGCGGTGACGAACATCAGCATGGCTAGAGGATCGCGCAGGCCAGATTTTAGGTGGCTCCATGCGGCGTTCCGGTCGGGGTGGACGACAAAACACAGAAATACCACGCCCAGGATTGCGCCGCTCACCGCGCTGCCAAAAAAGAACGCCGGCAGGGCAATGCCCGTCATGACGCCAATGAGTGTGGAAAGTCTTGTTGCCACGAACTGGCGGTCAATCTCCATTACGCGTTCCATCGCTCTGGCGGCAATTGACTCCGTCAAACCTCTCAACAAACCCTGATTGGTAAAGCAAAATAAGCATATTAGGGATGCCGTTGGCTATTCAACTGTACCCGAGAGACAGTTCGTGGAGATCTAAATGACGCGCTAAAAGATGGCATAAATGAACGGCATGATTGCCGTGCCTTGAGCCGCGATCAAGATCATACCAAGGGCCAGCAGGCAAAGAATTAGCGGCGCCATCCAGAACTTCCGGTACACCCGCATAAATTTGAAAATCTGACCCAGAAGGGAAAGCATGAACCGATACCTCAAAGAATACTTAGAACAGGTCGCGCATAGTCTCTGCGTCGTTTTGCCGGCCCACGGGTTCCAAATAGGTTGCCGCACCGGGATCAAGCTTCCGGTGCATGGAATCACGGCCAAACAACCGCATCATGAGCCCCAATGGCGTCACTAACAGATAGAAGAAGATGCCCAGCAGAATATGATTGTTCACGTAGCCCAATTTGTGGCCGAACCACATCCACAACCGGTTCAGGGGAAACAGGATGCCGGGTGCGATTAGTGCAAGAATCAGAAAAGCAGCGGCTGTAACCAATAGTCCCTGCAGCAGTGAATCGAAGACAAGCCAGACCACGCCTGCTATTACCGTCAAGGCAACAGCAAACATCAGACCAAAACTGCGATCACTTTGACGAACAGGTTGCATGAAAGAAATTTATCCAGTTGTTCAGATATGACGACCGAGCCCATTAATTACTGGCCGGGCCTGGCTACCGCAATAGCGATGTAACCACGTCACTGACTTTCAAGCCATTTGGCGGCAGCAGCGCCAGCGGCCCGGTGTCCGGCTGCCGTCCAGTGTCCGTCATGCTGAAAGTGAACCGCTTCAAAACCCATCTCCCGAAACGCTGCATAAGGATCGATGACCGGGATGCTCCTGGCCGACAAGGAGGCAGTTAATTTTTGCCGAACTTCCGCGTAGAAAGGGTGATTGTCCCGAATTTCGAATCTGGCTGGTGCGAGCAAAACGGCGAAAGGGATTTCCGGCGGTAACATGGTTTGAAGTTCGGCAACAGCCTCAACAGTTTTCTCAACGTGCTGGCTTATTCCGGCCGAATCTAAAGCGAAGCGAATCACGTGCTGCTCGGAGACGACACCTAAACTCATCAGTAGCTGGTTAATCAACGGCACTCGTTTTAAGGATGCGGCAAGAACATTATAAGCAGCCGAATATGTATTCAGAGTTTTCTTGAACCGTCCCAAATTGAAGAAAGATACACTATTAGAATTCTCCGTTCGGACAGATGATGCGGCTTTAGCTCGGCAATCATACTCTCGGACATCGTTCTCCAAGATGAGCCCGACAATGGCAGCGCGAGGCCTAATGCCGTCCGGCATTCGGCCGATCAAGGCCTGATAGCCGCAGACATCGTTACCAGGACCGGCGACGCTGTAGGTTGGTTGTCCGGATAGGCGGGCAATTACCGCCGTGTAGGTTTCATGCCTTTCTACGCCCCAACCAAAGGCCATGGAATCGCCGATCACCCAAAGGCGATTTTGAGCCGCCGTCACCGGTTCATCATTGCGCAAGCCAAAGTCATTGATCTTGATGTGGTGACGAAAGTCTCCATTATTCTGTGCGAAGTACCCTTCGAACCCAGGCTTACCGATGGAGTATGTGACGTGGTTTGCAGTGGTGATGCGCTTGAAGAAATTCAAGCTATTGAATTCACGCCACTCGGGCATGGCAATGCGCAAGCCCACTTCCGCCACCGCCATTGCCATCGCCAATCCAACGGCTATGGCAATAATCGCCCCCATGAGAGTCACGCGTGGTGCTGTTGACATAGACACCCGCTATACCTTCCGACGGCCCACAACATCGAACAATGCGCCCTCGCGGGCAATTGTCGTTAACCATGAGATTTGAGTGGTCATGCGCTTGTACCGGCTACCAGGGTCAGTTTTCGCGAACAGTTTTTCCGGAACCTCCTCGCTGTCCGTACCCAGGATGCTTGGTGAACAGTTTAGATATTCCACTTCGTTTTCCTTAAACCATCCCATGACCTCGTCAATGGAGTGCCAAGTTTCGTGCGGATTGAAGTATTGGTCTTTGATCCAAATATCCGCCTTGCGCTCGTCCTGGATACGGGTGCGAACCACGTAGTCTATCCTAGGGCCCAGAAGCCGGATTAATTTGGAACGCATCCACGTCGGCAAGCGCGCGGGCCGATTGTAAAGTCCGACCATGACAATGCCGCCTGGTTTTACCTTGCGAACAATTTGCGCAAATGCGCGGCGCGCATCGTAGGTATGGTGCAGCACTCCGTGAGAAATGACGACATCGAAGGATGCATCCTTGATCCCCATCTCAAAAATATTCATCTGGGTAAATCCACAGCGCGTCAACTCGTTGCGTCGTTTATGTTCTAGCGCCAACCCAAGGCTGCCTAGGGACATGTCGATGCCCAGCACATGATTGTTGTTGAGTTGCAGGAAGTGCGAAAGTTGGCCGGTTCCGCAACCGCATTCGAGCACCAGTTTGTTGTAGCCGACTGCGTCCAGAAGATTCTTGGAAAACGGGTTTGAGTAACCCTTGTTGACCAGCTCGCTGAACTCCTCCAGGCCCTCGTAGTTCGGGAATGGATTCTCTTCGTAGAAGGACTTGACCCGCGACGTGACGTCTTCTTTCTCACCTTCCGCTGACACGAACAACGATGGAACCGAATGGATATCGTCAAAGACATGATCGGTCGTGAGACTTCGGAAGGACGAGTCAGTCCTCTCAAGAGTCGCGGAATCGCTTTCGCCGGGCACCTTGAGGCAAGCGAGTAGTTTTTCCGGAAACAACGGCGCTTCCATCACTGCTCTTCCTTGAACAGAACCGTATTGCCGAGGACAAGCATATCCATCTCTGTCCCCATAAAGCAGCGATAGGCATCCTCCGGTGAACAGACAATAGGCTCATCTCGGATGTTGAAGCTGGTATTGACCAGCACGCCGTATCCCGTGCGCTCCTCGAATGCTTCCAATAGCCGGTGGAAACGAGGGTTCGTTTCAGCATGCACCGTTTGTACCCGCGCCGAATGATCGACATGGGTAATAGCTGGAATGTCACTGCGCGCCACATTCAGCTTGTCGATTCCAGTTAGCGCCTTTTCCTCTTCCGTGGGAGCATGGCGCCGGTCCGTGCGGACATTGCCGACCAGAAGCATATAAGGGCTGTCGCCGTCCAAGTCGAAATAGTCGGCCACTCGCTCACGCAGCACCGCCGGCGCAAACGGACGGAAACTTTCCCGATACTTTATCTTCATGTTGAGCAGACGCTGCATGACCGACGAACGCGCGTCGGAAATGATGGAGCGATTGCCAAGTGCGCGCGGACCGAATTCCGAGCGACCTTGGAACCAGCCGACAATTTTGTCCTGCGCCAAAGAAGAAACCGTTGCCTCATATAGAGCGTCATCATCCAGGTCATGGAAAACGGCGCCGTAGCCATCCAACGTAGCGTGAACCGCTGTGGCGTCATATGCCGGCCCCAGATAGGACCCATTCATGGCGTCAATGCGGCCGCTCAAATCAATGCGTTTTTCACCATGACTATGTGAAATGGCTAACGCCACCCCCAATGCCCCTCCGGCGTCTCCTGCCGCGGGTTGTATCCATAAATTTTCAAATGGTCCTTCGCGCAGGACGCGGCCATTGGCGACACAATTGAGCGCAACACCGCCTGCTAGGCACAGGTTTTTCTGACCAGTCTGTGCATATAGGGTCCGGCATAACCGTAAGACAACTTCTTCAGTTACGACCTGAACCGAGCGGGCAATATCCATGTCCCGCTGGGTAAGAGGCACGCCTTCTTTGCGCGGTGGAATGCCGTCGAACAAATCATCAAAACGAGAATTGGTCATGGTCAAGCCGGTACAGTAGTTGAAGTACCGCATATCCAATCGGAATGACCCGTCATCTTTTAAATCGATCAGGCTTTCGTAAATTCTGTCCACATATGTGGGCTCGCCGTAGGGAGCTAAACCCATCACCTTGTACTCGCCGTCATTGACCTTGAAGCCTAGATAATAGGTCATGGCTGAATACAGCATTCCCAATGAATGGGGAAAGCGAATCTCCGAAAGCAACTCAACATCGCTGCCGGAGCCCCGGCCGAGCGAGGTCGTGGCCCATTCGCCTACCCCATCCATTACCAGGATGGCGGCCTGTTCGAACGGAGAAGGATAGAAGGCACTTGCCGCGTGAGAATGATGATGGAAACCAAACAATATCTTTTCGGCCGTAACACTGCCGCGCTCCAGGGTATTAAGGTCATCGAGCAGACTGGTTTTCAGTAATAGTTTTTGTTTGACCCAAATCGGGATGGACCGGACGAATGACGTCAATCCCCTTGGTGCAAAAGCAATGTAGGTTTCCAATAGCCGGTCGAACGTCTGCAACGGCTTATCGTAAAACCCCACATAGTCAACTTGATCCAAAGCCACTCCTGCCTCATCCAGGCAATAGGCAATAGCATTCCCGGGAAACTCCGAATCCGCCTTCCGGCGCGAGAAACGTTCCTCCTGAGCTGCGGCCACAATTTCACCGTCACGGACAATGGCCGCGGCGCTATCGTGATAATATGCAGAAATGCCAAGAGCGATCATAGGAAGACGGGTGCTGACTCAATACTGACCGGGGGAACCGCGGATGCGGTTCTATAACATCGTGACCCGAAAAAGGAAATCAGCCGTTTTACAAGTTACATGGTGCGGCCAAGAGGCCCGACTTCTAGCAAACTGAGCATCACTCACTCTTAGTCCGTGCCGGCTCGACATTTAGGCACAGCATATTTTGTACTGACCTGTCTTGTGCTATGGGTCGTGCCATCAGTTCTTGTTTCGGGATTTGGTCTGTGAGTGAAGCCATAAAGCCGTATCTTCGGGTGAACCTTTATTTCACCGCATTTGCCGCCATGTTGGGCGTAATTTACCTATTGTCCCGCGTCGGCTTGCCGGACGCCTGGGATCCCACTTTGGCGGTGATAGAGGCCGTAGGACTTACCGCTATCGTGATATTGGGTCCTTGTTGGATGCCGGGGCTGTCAGCCGTGCCTGATGGAAGAACTGGCGCAATCATGAATCTGTTTTCGTGGTTGGTTCTTGGTGGATTGGTTGCCCTCTCGTATTTAGGGGTTCCTTTGGGACCGGCGGTGATTTTAGTTGGTGTCGCAGTGGTGGTATTTGGCTTGCACCAAATAAAGCCCGGCTGGCGAATCGGGCATGCGATAGCGTTCGTTATTTTGGCAGCTCTTTTTGCAGTTGTCGTGATGAACAGGCCCTCACCGCCATTTTCCTTCGAGCAAGCCCTAGCCGGGACCCTATTTCCCGATACGTACTTTCATTTTTCCATCACTCAGATGCTGCGTTGGCAAGGTTCACCGTCCATCGGCGTGGACGGGGTTCCCTGGTATTTCTATCACCATGGCTCCAATTTTCTTATCGCGCGATTGTCGGCCTTAATGGATATTGAGGTGCCAATCGCCTATCCGGCTTTGCTTCACTTGCTGTTCCTTCCTCTGTTTTTGCGAAGTTTAGCTCTGATTGTTGTCGACGAGGTTGGAGCAAGTAAACGCGCTCATCCTTGGCTGATTGCGTTGCCACTTATTGCGGTAATTGCTTATGTCAGCATGACAAACGACATCATATTCATCAGCCCCAGTTATTTGCTGTCCTTATCTGCAATGCTGGCGCTGCTACCCATGGGCTTGTGGATCGCTTTGGGAACGCAAGGCGACGGCGCCATGGTGGCTTCACCTGCCGCGTGGATCGCTCTTGTTCTGATGTTGGCTGTTGTTACAGCGCTAAAGACATCAAGCGGCCTAATGGTTGCGCTGGCACTACTATACTTGCTCATGCGCGGGTTCAGTGAGGGGAAGCATAAATTATTGTGGGCGGGCATACTTGTCGCCGTGTTTGCAGCTGTCTTTCCGCAGTTTGCTCCAAGGGGAGACTTTGGCGCTGGACTCAGCATCGAACCATTTCGCTACTACTTTGAAGATGAGATCAAGGTTCGCCACCAACCCTTCTTTTTTGCCATATACGGCATTTTCTCAGTAGCCTATTTGATAGCCCGATTGATTGATGAGAAAGTCAATTCTTGGTCTGCCTTGGGGGATGCGATCAAAGAGCGTCGGATAATTGACGTTGAAATGATCAGTCTTATTACGTTTGCCGGTTTGGGTCCGGGCGTTATTTTTTATGCTTCGGGCCATTTGGTTTGGATTTATTTTTACGACTTTTCGACATGGCTGGCGTTGCCTTTGCTGTGCGGCTGGGTGTTGCGGCGGCAACGTAATGGCGCACTGTTCCCAACGCTGTCCCAGTTTCCTATTGCCGCCATAACTATAGTGTTGCTGATGGCGCCGCTGCTGTATGCGCTTGGACCTTACTTGGTGAAACGAACCGGCAAGCATTTGGCCGATATCATTGAGATCAATCGAGCTTTGCAAGGAGAGGCCCCGGCTAAACGGCACGAACTATCGAAGCGGATTCAAAATGCACTCTCATATGTTCGGCAACCTACCCGTCTTGCCGAATTATTAACTGCAGAAAAGAACTTGCCGACGGCGAAGTTGGCTGCAATTGAGGCTGTAATCGCTTTACGCAATAAGCACGGTGAGAAATTGGCAGCTTATGTTCCGCCAACCAATGCCGAGTACTGGACCGGCGGCTGCCGAACGGACGCCATGGCGCTTCCGGCTTTGACGGGCGTGCCGCTTATTGCAGGCATGCCGTTGTTGCCTTGCCGCAAGAAATCAGTTTACGGCTATGCACCTTTTGCGCCGCGAGAAAGCAATGATGTTTTGGGTGAGGCAGTAGTATGTGAGCGCGCGCAGGCGATGGGTTTTTCTTTGGTGTACCGAGTGAATAGTTTTTCGGCGCTGACGCAGAACAGCCTGTATCAGTGTTCCGGGAAATAGTTGAGTAACATGACCGCCGGATCTCAGCCAAACCAGGAGCAAACAAAGAGATGCCTTCATTGCGGGAATGTATTTGCAGATCGGGATTTCAATTGCTCGGCTTGTGGTTATACGCCAACCCGTAGCGGCGACATTCTCTGCTTCGCCCCGGAACTGGTTGCAGAAAACGCTGATTTTGATCCAGCCACATTTGCAGAGATGGCCGAACTGGAAACACGGCATTTTTGGTTTGTGAACCGTGCCCGGTTGTTGACCGATATTTTCCAGCGCTATTTCCCGAAAGCCCGCACGTTTTTAGAAGTTGGATGCGGGACAGGGCTTGTGCTCTCTAGTATTCAAAGAGGGCACCCGAATTTAGACGTTTATGGTTCCGATATGTATGTTGAAGGCCTTGAGATTGCCGCCGAGCGTCTTGGTAATTCCGCCACTCTGTATCAGATGGACGTCAATTCAATCCCCTTTCATGAAGCCTTTGATGTGGTCGGCGCGTTTGATGTCCTTGAACATGTTGAAGATGATCAGCAGGCTCTTGAGAATATTTTCAAGGCCATTCGTCCAGGCGGCGGTGCCCTGCTTACTGTGCCGCAGCATATGTTTTTGTGGAGCGCGTGGGACGAGATGAACCTGCACAAGCGCCGTTACGCGCCCGGAGAGCTCGCACTCAAGGCTGCCCGGACTGGTTTTGAGATAGTTTACACAACGTCTTTCACCACCCTACTGTTGTGGGCAGTCATGATTAAGCGCGTTGTTGAGAAGCGGAAAACAGATATCTCGCCCGAAGACGAGCAGAAAATCTCGCCAATCTTAAATTCAATTTTCTCCGGCGTAATGGCCCTTGAAAGAGGTATATTGCGGGCTGGCATCCGGTTCCCCGTCGGCAGTTCATGCTGTGTCGTGTTGAGGAAGCCGGTCGAAGGCCTTAGCAAGAATGCCTAGGATGTCTGGATTACTATCGCACCCTCTTGCTTATCTTTGGCTGCAACGCATTATTGGCGGCATGCGCGCGCGCCGAATGTGCATTGAGCAGCATGTCAAGCCACGGCAGGGTGACCGGGTATTGGATATTGGTTGCGGTCCCGGTTACCTCCTCGACTATTTGCCAGAAGTCGAATACGTGGGTTTTGATACCGAGCCGGGCTATATCAGCTACGCCAATAGACGTTATGCGGGACGGGGCGATTTTTTTACCGAGCAGTTTGCCGAAGACAAACTTTCTGCATTTGAACCATTCGATTTCGTTACAATGATGGGAATCCTGCACCACCTGAATGATGAACAAGCGGCAGATCTGCTCCGACTGGCCGGAAAAGCCTTAAGGCCGGGCGGCAAAGTCATAAGTCTTGACGGGTGCTATCGGGATGGACAGTCGCCAATTGCGAGGCACATGCTGGCCCGAGACCGCGGTGAGTTCGTACGCAGTGAAGATGGCTATCTTGGACTTACGGTAGAAGTATTTGACCAAGTGAATGTGCATGTTCGAGAGGACATGTTCTACATTCCCTACACAATTATAATTCTCGAATGCGCGGCTGCGGATGAAGTAGACACTTTGAGAAGAAACAACGAATGAGCCGGAATCGTTACGATTCAGAACGCCTCACTGGTTCTGAAATCCACTTTTTGAAAGCATCGATTAGCAGACGGCGATTTCTGCTGCGAACAGTGTGCGGCGGGGCCCTGACGGCCTTTGTTCCATCGGCGGTCTCGGCATCCCCTACCAATTTTCGCCATGCCGTACGGTGGATTACAGAAAATTTCCAGGAAATCCGTGATCTTGGTGCCGCCTGTCGCCGAAAGGGCGCGAGTGAGATTGAAGCCGTGTCGAACCTGCTTAATGAACACCGGGAAATGCCCGATGAGCTTTTGAATACCTTGTCTCGCCGTATCAAGAACGATTTTGCCAACGACAGGGTGGTCGTTATTGACGGCTGGGTTGTAACGGAAACCGAAGCCGCGTTTTGCGCCTATTGCGCCATCGTAGACCCGTTCGAGTTGTAGGCAGATTGAATGCTTATCGATTACCGTCAAGGCTCTTCCCCAGCAGATATCGACACTGACCTTTGCATCATCGGGTCGGGAGCCGCGGGCATTACCCTGGCGCGGGAGTTTATCGACTCTGGTGTTTCCGTGGTGGTGCTCGAAAGCGGCGGAATGGAATACAGCGAAGCAGCTCAAGACCTCAGCGAAGGGATTTCGGCAGGCCTGGAGCTTGAGGACTGGGGAGCGAATCGCCTTCGCCTGTTTGGCGGCACTACTTATCATTGGGGCGGCTGGTGCGCGACGTTTACGGAAATGGATTTTGAGAACCGTTCCTGGGTGCCTCACAGTGGTTGGCCGATCAATAAGAAAACCCTCGCGCCCTATTACATGCGGGCTCGAAAAATCCTGGAAATCAACGACCGGCCGGACGATGAAGAACGCCTTGCGGAGGCGACAAAATTCAGCCGGCAATTCAATCGCGATCGTGTGGTTCCCCAGCTCTTCGACGTAAACGCCCTCAGGTTTGGCGAGCGATTCAAAACCGAGTTGGAAAAGTCGAGCGGGGTTCGTGTTTTCCTGAATGCGACGGCCATGGAACTGGTTCCGGCACCGGACGGCAACAAGATCACCTCGCTCAAGGTTGGGGCGCTGTCGGGAAAGCGTGGGCAGGTTCGAGCCCGCGATTATGTTCTCGCCTGTGGTGGGATTGAAAATGCCCGTCTCCTTCTTCTCTCCAACAGTGTCGAACGCAAGGGTATCGGCAACCGCAACGACCTGGTGGGCAGGTACTTCATGGGCCATCTTTTGGCTGAGACCGCTTACGTCGCCTCGGAACGGCCCGAGAATAACGTTGAACTCGGCAGCGAATTTGAGACATCCAACGGCTTTAAGTCCCTTCTTGGAATGCGTGTTGGTGACGCCGCACAACGGAACCAAGAGGTTCTCAACAGCGTCGGCATTTTCACCTCGCAGCATGCTCCCAACGAGGCGATGTACGCCTTCAAGGAATTGAAGAACGCGATGCAAAGGGGTGAACTTCCTAACGAGACCGCCGGCAAAGTCGGCAAAGTCCTCTTGGGTCTGGACGATATCCTGAGGGCGGCCTACGGGAAAATCATCTACCGGGACGTCAACCGCTATTTGGATAAGGTCTGGGCGCTCTCCGGCATGTCCGAACAGCAACCCAACCCCGAAAGCCGCGTCATGTTGAGCGATAAGCAGGATACTTTCGGGCAAATGAAGGTCGCCCTGGACTGGCGGTTAACCGAGATGGACCGCAGGACCTTTCAGGTGATGACCAAGAATGTGGCGCTTGAATTGGGCCGGTTGGGGATCGGGCGAATGCGTCTGGCAGAGTGGATTGCCAAGGATACGGGTTGGACGCCCTGGCTGATTTCCTCCTACGGACACCACTTAGGCACCACCCGGATGTCCGATGACCCAGCAGAGGGCGTGGTGGATCGTCACTGTCGTGTGCATGGTCTCGGAAACCTCCATGTGGCGGGTGGGTCCACTTTCCCGACCGGCAGTGCTCTTAATCCGACATTTACCATCGTGGCCCTGGCATTGCGCTTGGCCGATCGGCTCAAACAAGATTGACCTACCAAAATATTCCGTCAATGCGCTTGCGGACCTGTTGACTGGTTTGGTACACGCTAGTCATTCTTGAGCGCAGCATACCGTGTAGACGAGATTTGAACCGCTTTTATGGCGCGCCGAATCCTATGTGGAAAACGGAGACCACAATTTTATGACGGTTGTTCTCGTTACCGGTGGCGCGGGATATATCGGCAGTCACGCCTGCAAAGCGCTGACCAAGGCGGGATGTCAGCCTGTCGCCTTTGACAATATGTCCCTTGGCCATGATTGGGCGGTCAAATGGGGCCCGCTTGAGCGCGGCGACATCCGAGACAAGGAAAGAGTGCTGGAGGTGATGGAAGCGCATCGTCCGGATGCTGTCATGCACTTTGCCGGCCAGGCGTACGTGCGTGAATCGGTGACCGACCCGGCGTCTTATTTCAGCAATAATGTCGTTGGATCGCATTGCTTGCTGGAGGCTATGCGCGAGCGGGGCATTGGGAAAATCATATTTTCCAGCAGCTGTTCGACCTATGGCGCGGTCAATGCCGGCCCGGTCACCGAACAAACGCCACAGGCCCCCATCAGTCCCTATGGGGCAAGCAAGCTGATGGTTGAGCGAATGTTGGATGATTATGATACGGCCTACGGTTTGCTATCCGCTTCCCTACGTTATTTCAATGCCTGCGGCGCCGACCCGGAAACCGAGATCGGCGAAGACCACGACCCGGAACCCCATTTGATTCCCCGCGCCTTGATGGCGGCAGCGGGTCAATTGGAAAGCCTGGATGTCCTGGGTACCGACTATCCGACCCCTGACGGCACCTGTATCCGCGACTACGTTCACGTAAGCGATCTCGCCGACGCCCATGTAAAAGCCCTAAGTTACTTACAGGATGGCGGCGAGACGACTGCCTTAAATCTCGGGTCTGGCCAGGGATTTTCCGTGCGTCAAGTGGTGGACGCCGTCGAACGGGTCACCGGCAAGAATGTTGCGACACGTAATCTAGAACGCCAACCAGGTGATGTGGCGCAGTTGTTTGCGGACGGATCACTGGCACAGCGTGTATTGGGATTCGATCCCGTGATCACGGATTTGGATGAAATTGTGGCGACGGCTTGGGCGTGGTACCAAAAACACGGTTTGGGCCAATAGGGTACTCTGCCGCCGGACTTTTCATTTCGTGAAAAATAAAGGATATAGTGTCGCGGTCCGTGGGAACGGGCGGAATGACGCATTTGCCGTATTTATCTGTTGAAAAACACAATGTCCAAGAAAGTCCAAATTACCCTCTCGGTCGTCGTACCCTGCTTCAATGAGGAAGCGGTCATCGATATGACTCATTCGACCATCAAACAGATGCTTGGCGGGCGGTCTGATTTTGACCTCGAAGTCATTTATGTTGATGACGGAAGCCAGGATAACACGGCCTCGATTATCGAAGGTTTCATGGACGGTGACGACTCGGTCCGGCTCGTTCCCCTATCGAGAAATTTCGGCCATCAGGCGGCTGTAACGGCGGGGATGGAGGCGGCAAGAGGCGACATCGTGGCGATCATGGATGCGGACCTGCAGGACCCGCCCGAAATAATTTTGGAAATGTTCGCCAAGTGGCGCGAGGGATTCGAAGTGGTCTATGGGGTTCGCACACACAGAAAAGAAGGACTTCTGAAACGAATCGCCTACGCGAACTTCTATCGGCTGTATCGCTGGTTGGCGGATATAGATGTTCCATTGGACAGTGGCGACTTTTCGCTCATGGACCGCCAAGTCGTTGATGTTATGAACGCGCTCCCGGAGAAGAACCGCTTCAACCGCGGTTTGCGATCTTGGGCGGGCTTTCGTCAGACCGGGCTGGTTTACGAACGCGCCGCGCGGGCCGCTGGCGACGCCAAATACTCATGGCGCCATCTCCTGGCTTTGGCTTTTGATGGCATTTTCAGTTTCTCCACGACGCCCCTGCGGTTGATTTTCTTTGTCGGCGTTTCAGTAGCGGCGTTGGCCGCCGGGTCTTCTGTTTTTTACTTCCTGTTCGGGGCATTTGGGCTCGAGATTTTCGGGCGCGGCCCCGAGGACGTCCCAGGATTCACTTCTTTGATGCTGGCCATACTGTTTTTCAGTGGTGTTCAACTCATTTCGATCGGCATTTTGGGTGAGTATCTGGGACAGATCTACAACGAGGTCAAACGCCGCCCCACCTATGTGGTGAAACATGGTAGCCAACCGCGTGACGAAGGAGAAGCTGGCGAGGGCAAGCTGTGAGCGACATTGTGCAAGAAGACTTCTGGAGCGCGAATCCGTGTGGAAGCGACGGTGATTTTCAGGAAAAAGCTCAGCAGCGAGATTCAATGGAGCATTGGATTCGTGGCTTGTTGAGGGAAGTCGCAGCGACTCATCAAGATGTTCTAGAAGTTGGCTGTGGGCAGGGTATTGAGGCGTATCATACCTGCAGTTATTTGAACTCGGGTTGCTCTTACACGGGCATCGATTATTCTGAAGCGAGTATTAGGACTGCCAACGGAATGCGCGATCAAGCCAAGCAGGCGCTTTCTTTGAACGTGGATCCCATGTTCATGCGGGCTGACGCACTCAATTTGCCTTTTACCAATGATTCGTTTGATGGCATTTATTCGGTTGGAGTTCTGCACCACACACCTGACCCCGCACGTGCTGTTGCGGAGATACACCGGGTCCTTCAACCCGACGGCACCGCATATGTCGCACTCTATCGGAAGTTCTCACCGAAAGTTGGAATAGCTAAAGCCCTTAGGTTTGTTCAGGCGGCGGGCGATAAAATCCTGGGGACGGAAAGGATCATCTATAAATCACTTGAGAGGCGGCTTTACTCGAGATCGTTGGGAACTCTGTTTATGGAATGTTTTGGAGTGCCATATATGTACTGGTATTCAAGAGAAGGAATTACCGAGTTGTTTAGGGACTTTGAGATTTTGAACATTAGCCCATACGGCTACAACCTCCCTCACATAAGACCAACTGGCGATGGCCGGACGGCCAATGGATATTTTTGGCTTATCAAGGCGAAGAAGACCGGTAATTAGTTTTCATGAGATTTAAACTCGTATGCGTCCGAAGGGTCTCACGATAGGTTTCTCCGTGCCCCAATTGATGCGCCTCAATTCAATCGACGCCGGTGATCCAGTTGTGGAGCGTTGGCCAATTCTGGTGCTCGGCGTTTGGGTGTTCTGGTTGAGCGTCGAGTACCTTGTCTTGGGGCCGTACTCCTACGTCTGGGTACATGATTTTGGCGACTCCCTTGTCCCCCAGGCTCTTGGCGAAAGCGGGGCCGACATCTCTGTATTGTTTGGTGGTTGGGACTCCAGCTTGGCCGGAGGAGTCGATAAAGCGACATATATCGCCGGCCAATTCAAACTTATGAAGTTTGCATTTGACGTGCTTCCCGGATGGCTCGCCTTTGGCCTTTTTGGAGTTATCCAACGCTTCATTGCAGGTTATTTTACGTATCGCGTAATCGTCGATGTATTTGAATGCCGCCCAGGCGTGGCGTTGGCGGCTGGAATGATTGCTGCGGTCGGCCTCCAACCCGCCAGCGAAATGAAGCTCGCGGGTTTCATGTATAATTTGGGTTTGGGAGTGAGTCTTCTTCCTTTCTTGATTTGGCTGCACTGGCGACTCTCGGAAACCAGGCCTTGGATCTTTGCCGCGCTTATATTTTTTGCGGGCGCCTTGATTTCGTTGACGACAGCCCAAGTCTTCGCTTGGCCTGTGCTGATTTGTTTTGGGTTGTGGGTACTTGCCTGGTCTCCTCTGAGAATGTGGGGAAGCGCCTTTTTCGCGTTGTTCATGCTTGGATTGGGTTATGGGCTCTTGGAACTTCCCAATGTCCTCGCCATGCTCGCAGATCTGCCAGAGTCTCACAGAGTCTTTACACCCCTGGAAAGTACGAGCGGGCAGATAAAATCTGCAACTTCAACCCTCCTATATCTCGCGTTACAACTGATAGTTCCTTTCGCTGCGATCAGCGCGTCAATCTATCTGGGTGGTTCGAGAGTCATTCCAAAGAGCTTGATGATTATGTTCTTCGGATGCCTGTCGCTAATGGCCCTAGAGCCGGCCCTAAGTATTGTCTTTACCGAGCCCGGCGGACTAGCGAGTTTTCAGTTCAGGCGAATTGTTTACGTACTGCCGCTGGGCGCCATTTTGATCACCGGTGCGGCGCTTGGCCTAGTTCCCGCAACGGTGGACGGATCGCGATTGTTTGGGCGCGAAGGTGCATCGGTCGTGTCTATCCTAACCGTCGCCCTTGTCTTGTGGGCGGTCGGTCAATCACTATGGATAAAGTTTCAAGGGTTGCGGTACTACGGACACGGCTCAAACTTCGAAGTCCTATTTGAGAATCCTGTTCTGAAACGCGTTGCCGGACTCAAGGACGACAGGAACGCGTTTCGCGTCGCAACCTTATCCATCGAGGGTGTCACGCACCTACAGCGATCAGGAAATCCATGGGCCTATGGGCTGGAAACAGCCGATGGCTACATGAGCATTTATCCGAGGCGGTATCAGGAGTTGTGGGTGCAGGCGGTGGCGCCGGCAGCAGAGAAGTCACCGTACTATTACAACTATCTACGAAACACGGGCACACGGCTTTTTTTGACCGCAAAAGCGACCGATTGCTCTTCGATCCGGCTTAGCGACTTTGCGAACATTGATCTGATATCACTATTGAACATTCGCTTCATCGTTTCCCCTTGCCCGCTGCAAGACTCCAAACTGACACTGTTCGCGGAAACCAGGGAAGGTCCAGGCCAAGCATGGCATCGGCTCAGTAAAATCGACAAATTTCTGTCCATATTCAAAGGTGACTTTCCGTCGAAGGAGCTGTTCGTCTACGAAAACCCCTTCGTTCTCCCCCGCTACTTCCTTACCAGTACCGCCAAGATGTATCCCTCTCGCGCGAAAACACTCGCCGCACTTGGTGAGGCGAGCAGGCAAACACTTCGAACCACGGCCATGGTTACGGCCGATGATACGGGCGGACTGACCCTTCCCACGGAAGCGGCGGACGCCGGGGGGCGAGCGGGTTCAGTCACCGTGATTTCAGTCGAACCCAACGAAATCCGCGTGCAAGTTGATGCCGACAGGGATTCGATTCTAGTTATCGCCAATTCCTACAACCCAAGATGGGCGGCAATGGTTAACGGAGACAGCAGAAAGATATTTCCTGTCGATCACGCATTTCAGGGTTTGACGGTAAATAAGGGCCGCTCGGAAGTGGTTCTGAAATACACATCGGTTGTTCGGCAAATATTGAACGAACGGTAAAATGGAAAGGTGACAGCAGTGAATTAGCTGTGGTGAGTTTGCGGCGCTGCCTGGCGGCCAGGACGAGGCTTGAAGACTTCTATCGCTAGCATCAATCCCAAGCGCGCTTTTCTTTTGAATTCGCGGAAATTACTCAAGCTTGAAAGCTCGCGAATTATCCGACTTGGGTGGAAGTAAAGCTCTCGTGTTCCCCTGTTGCGCATAGAAATCAGCATATCGCGGTCCATGTGATCTTCAATCAGGTTGGGAATGACGAAGTCAGGCTCGGGATTAACAGTAAATTCGCGCCAAAAATCATTTGGGAGAAATCCTTTATCCAGACCGGCCTTGTAGACTGCCGTACCCGGATAGGGAATCAAGACGACAAATACCGGATAATCGGGATTTAGTTTTTTGGCGAACTCAATAGTCATCAGAGCGTCCTCGGGAGTTTCATCGACGAAACCGAACATGAAATAGGCCATCACCGTCATACCTGTTTCCTTGGCGATGCCAATGCCGGTTTCCAGTTGCTCCATGGTGATAAACTTGCCTGACTCCTTGAGAATTCTCGGCGAGCCTGTTTCAACTCCGAAGTGCGCCCTGTCGCATCCCGCGCGTTTGAGCAAGTCGTACAGCTCGGGTGTAACTCGGTTGGCGCGGTCGCGTATGGCCCAATTCACCTTGATGCCGCGATCGATGATTCCCTGGCAAATATCCATGGCCCGGGCGTTGCCCCAAGTGAACGTATCGTCATAAACCTGAACGTCGCTAATTCCGAGATTTGCAATCTGCTCGAACTCGTCAACCACCTGTTCGGCGGTACGTGCATAAACCTTTTGCACATCCATTTTGCAAAATACGCACTTATAGGGACACCCGCGCGACGTAATCATTGTCGTTTCGAATTCAGCCGGCGTCAGGACCGAACTATAGCGTTCCACCGGAAGCATCGTTCGGTCGGGCGGCGGTACTTTGGTGATGTCGTCGATCATGGCAAAGCGTTCCGTCGGAGCCATGATTTTGCCGTCGATTTTACGCCAAAGTCCGGGTTGGTCAGAGATAGGACGGCTTAACAGAATTTCTTGCGCGAGGTGCAGCAAGACATCCTCGCCGTCGCCGACAACCAAGAAATCGGCCTCGGAATATTCCAGAGATTCCTGCGGATAAACGCCGCAATGGGGACCGCCCATGACGATCTTGCAATTCGGCAGCCGTTCGCGGATAAGTTTGGCCGTTCGCCATACCGGATACCAGAAATCGGTCCAAGCCGTGATGCCGACAATTTCGGGTTTCATTTTTACTAGTCGTTCAACGGTTTGTTCCGGTGACCAGCCCTCAAGCTGTGCGTCCAGACAATGGACATTGGGCAACCCTTGCTCTCGCAAATAGGTCGCTAGAATCAAGATGCCTAACGGTGGCTTGTGACCAATGGCGTGGTCGCTGTGATAGGTGAAAAGCGAGCGCACCCCATGCTGATTTGATGGCTGAAGAAGAACGATCTTGCCGTGATCAGCGGGCAGTTTAGGCGTGTCCACCGGAGGCGTGATTTCAACTTTAGTCATTAGCCTGTGCCGAAGTCATCTAGAGTAATTCGAAATCAACTGGAGAAGTATTTGTCGTGCCACAATTGGAAGCTCAGTAATAACCATAAAGGTCTTCCATTATTCTTTTTCTTTGCCATATGGTCTTCAAGCAAGCGGCGGACTTCACTATATTCAAACACTCCCGCCCTTTCAATCTTGTCTTCCGACAGATGGTTTTCAAGGGTTTCCCTAAAAATGCCACGCAACCAACTGGCTGACGGGGGACCGAACCCCTTTTTTGGCAATTCGAGTACACTCGGAGGGAGATGCGGGCGAAGTGCTTCCCTGAGCACCGCTTTCAATCGGCCGCCCTTCATCTTCAGCGCCACAGGGAGGCTCGAGGCGAGCTCCACCATATCTCTATTGAGCAACGGAACCCGGGCTTCTAACGACGCCGCCATGGAAATTCGGTCCGCCTGAAATAGCCCATTTCCTTCCAAGAAAGTTAGCGCATCCAAATGAAGTGCTCGGTCGACGCTATCCGTTTCTTCTAAGTTGTCGATCAAGCTTTGGAACGGCCGATAGGTGCTTTCCGTAATCTGGTCTTGAATTTCGTCTTTAAAGAGCGATTTCTTCTCACTTTCGCCAAAATATCCCATCCAGGCGAAATGTTGGAGTTCCGGTGATAAATCCATTCCTTGGATGAATTTCTTGGCCTTGAACTCGAAGCTCATGTACTTGTCCGACACGGGGAGGCGATTGACGATGCTTGGAATCAATCTATCCCTCAACATCTTGGGCAACCGGCGGTATCGGGTTGCTAATTGGTGTGCCCTATACGTTGGGTATCCCGCAAACAGTTCATCACCGCCCCAACCGGTGAGCGCGACCTTGACGTGTTTACGAGCGAACTCAGAGAGAACCAACAAGGGAAGGACAGTAGAATCCCCAAATGGCTCATCCATTTTTTCCGTCGTTCGAAATAGCGCTTCGTAAAGATCTTCTTGCGTCAAACGGTACGAATAATGATCTAGCCCCAAATGATCTGCGATCACTTGGGCAGGACCTGATTCATCGTGCGTACTTTCCTCAAAGCCGAGGCTAAAAGACGGTACTTTGGTGGTGGTTTGATTGCTGACGCTGAGCGCGACTAGGGCGGAATCAAGCCCACCACTCAGGAAAACACCGACGGGAACATCCGATTCCAATTCCTTGGCCACGACGTTTCTAGCCAAGTCCATGATCTGCTTAGTTGCCGTTTCGAAAGAAACGTCCGAATGATCATTGTACGACGGCCGCCAATAGCGCGTTTCACTGAGCTGGCGGTCATTAAAACGCGCGACATGCCCCGCTGGAAATTTTCGAATACCTTCGAAACCACAGTCTCGGACCGGAAAGTAGCCGAACGAGAAGAACCTGCTAATCGCCGTCCAGTCGGGCCGGGGCGGCCCATCCATTAGTGGAAAGAGGGCGTGCGGTTCGGACGCAAAAGCGAAAATTTCATCAGTCTCAAGGAGGTACAGCGGCTTGATACCAAGCGGATCACGGGCGAGAAACAGCTCCCGGCGGACACTGTTCCAAATGGCGAAGGCGAACATGCCGTCCAAATGGTCAACGCAGTCCGCGCCATAGGCCTCATAAGCGTGGATGATGACCTCCGTGTCAGAGGATGTACTGAAGACATGGCCCTTTGCCTTAAGCCGTTCACGGAGATCGCGGTGATTATAAATTTCGCCGTTGAAGACAATGACCAGCTCGCCACTTTCGTTATAGATGGGCTGGTCTCCGCCATTCAGATCGATGATCGAAAGACGGTTATTACCTAACAAAACGCCGGTTTCATTATGAAAGCCCGTATTATCCGGCCCCCGGTACTGAATTGAAGACGCCATCTCTACGGCAACGGATTCCGGAATGGATGACGGGCTATTTTGAATGACGCCAAAGATGCCGCACATTGAAAGATCGATCTAAATCTAATTAAAGACAGGCCGTTAGGGTCTGCTTACATGACTTTATAACGAGAACATAGAAAGTTCAGGATCTCGGTCGAATTTCGCTGGAAATTCTCTATTTGCGCTCTCCGCTCTTAATACCGGACACAAGACGGCTTCGCCAAGCCTTGTCTTGGTACCTCCTGATCTCGACTTCCATAAATAACCCAAATAGCGGCAGCACGGTTCCGGTAAATGCAGCCCAGGCTCCAATTCCCACCATAATGGTGCTGCCGGCATTCTCGCCGGGCATTCCGCTGTCTACAGCACCTGCGGCATAAAACATCCAACTGCCAAAGGATAAGGCGGCGAGAAGCCAAAACACGAACGCAACTTCGCAGAAAAAGTGAAACGGCCTTGTCCGGGCGGCGTTGACCGCCAGCAGGGCGATTACGTCGAGAATTCCACGATGTCGGAGCAGGCTGTACCGGGACCTGCCAACCTTGCGCACGTCGTGCTCGACCGGTGTCTCTGTACAGTTGAAGCCCTTGAGCGTTGCCAGGATGGGAATCAGACGGTGCTGGTCACCGTATAGCTCCATGGTTTTGTAGACCTCAGAGCGCATCGCCTTTAGTCCGCAGTTGACGTCCTTCAGTTGGCTCTTAAAGATGCAAGAGACAAGATAGTTGTAGAATTTGGAAACAGCCCGCTTGATGAATCTGTCGCGGCGGTGGATACGCAGCCCACCAACAAGGTCATAACCGGCATCGATTTCCTTAAGTAGACGTGGAATCATTTCCGGCTTGTCCTGCAAGTCACCGTCAAGAGTTACCAAGACATCCCCTTTAGCGATTTCAAATGCCTGCATTAGGGCGATGGACTTACCTTGGTTTCGCGCGTGCCGAATGACGGTTACATTGGAGTTCTCATCAACCAGTCGGTGTGTGACGGCAGGTGTATCGTCAGTACTTCCGTCATCAATTATGATGAATTCGAACGCCTTACCGGTTTCGGCAAGGGCATCCTTTGTCCGCTGGAACAATTCGGAAAGTGTCGCCGCTTCGTTCAAAGCGGGAACGACGACGGAAACTGGGATTGAAGGCATTACGTTTCTTACTTTTGCCCTGTCAGCGCGAATTGCAGGACACTATATCCGCCTATTGCCTTCAATGTAAGTTCTTCGAAGCTTCGAACACCGGCAAGACGTTTAGCCATGTAGCTGGGCTGCAGGTAGAAATTCCGGTAGGACTTAACAATCTCGGCTGACAGCTGTTCGCTGGTCAAATCGCAAAGCGCATCAGAATAAAACCCTTCTGTATGGAGGTTCTCCATCGTGGAGTCTGAGCCATCTCGAATCTCCGGGTATTTTTCGGCGACGATGTCGAAAATCTCAGTCCCTGGATAAGGCGTTAGAATGCCAAAGGTCACCGTCGAGGGTTGCAGCTTCTTCACGAACGCTCGAGTCATGGCGATCGTTTCCAGAGTTTCGCTGGGACCGCCCATGATGATGTGAGCGTGCGTGTCTAAACCGACCTCCTTTGCCTTCGCGAAGGTTTCCTCCGCCTGCTCCAACGTCGTTCCCTTGTTGTAACGTTCAAGCATTTCAGCGCTTCCGGTTTCGACACCAAACTTCAGCATGTGGCAACCGGCATCCTTCATCGCCCGCATACTTTCCTCGTCAATCCAGTCGACACGTCCGTTGGCGATCCATGTGAAGTCCAGGCCCTCTTTTTTCATCCCTTCGAAAATTTTGTAATTCCGGCCCTTGTAGGCGCTGAAGGTTTCGTCACGGAAAAAGATTTCACGGTAGCCAAGGTGTTTAATCTGGCGCATTTCCTCCAATACGCTCTCCGGGCTTCGCACCCGAGTCTTATTGCCGTAAAACACCGGCGCCGTGCAGTAGTTGCAGCGCGCCGGGCAGCCGCGAGATGTCAACATGGAGGTATAGGGAACTCTTTTGACTACCGGATTGAAATAGTCCGCATTCTTGGGTAGCAGCGTCCGGTCTGGGATCGCCAGATCATCCATTTTTGCAAACGGCCGCTTTTCCGTTAGGCGTGGCCCGCTGCCATTCTTACTATATCCGATACCGAGAACTTCCTCGGTATTTTCATTTCTAGCTACAGCGCCGACTAGCTCTCGTACACATTCTTCCGGTTCGCCGATAACAACATAATCGACCACTTCTTCCTGGAGGCAGAACTCTGGCATGAAGGTTGGGTGCGAGCCGTATAAGATTGTTATGACATTCGGGTTAAGCATCCTAATTTCTTCCAGTATCGCTACGTCCGCCCTGAACGATTGCGTCGAGCTCATCATGGCGACAACTGAAATATCTTCGAATTTTTGCTCGCGAAGCGCTAAATACCGTTCGGGCTCGATTTGGGCGTCGAGAAAAATTGACTCAACGCCTTCCTGGCGGACATTCGTCGCGACCATAAGTTCTGTCAGCGGTGGCATCTGCATACCGCCAATACGGCGGCCATTGCACCAGCAGCCATAGAGGAAGTCCCTGACAATGTTCTTGCCAATGGCTCCAGCCGGCGGCTTGAGGAGAAGGGTCTTTTGCACTGCGCTCGCTTTCAAAAATCTGTTACCGATATCGAATCGCGCCCGCTCTCATTTTGGCGCTTATTATCACAAAAGATCAGGCAAACATATTCATTCTATTTTTGTGGCTATTTTTTCTTGTTTCGCTCAGGAAAAGTTTGCCGCTTGACGCAGTTCATACGTTAACCGCGGAGTTGTCGGCTCAGTGACGGCCATATCGAAGAAATCTTCCTCGTTTAAATCCTGCCAACACTGCCAATCCCCTGTACCTTTCTTCTTATTACCCAACAAGAGATGTCTGGCGGCACGAATATAATCGCGAATATGGTACCATGACGTAATGCGCTTCAGCATTCGGAATCCAACTTTCGGACGGAGGTAAAATCGCCTAAAGGCGTAGCGTTCGAATCGATATATTTCCTCAGCTGATAGCTGTTCTTGCTTAAACAGCACGTCACCTTGGCCATAGCGATTCCAGTCCGTGCTTTGAAGCATTCCTCTGTCAACGGCCTCTCGGTATAGCTGGGTGCCTGGATATGGAGTGCAGATATTTAATTGGAAAAGATCGACATCCAAATCAATGGCAAAGTTCAGCGTATCCAGCATCGAGTCCCAGGTGTCTCCCATGTGACCAATGATAAAGGTGGCCCGCACCTCGAGATTGTGACGTCTGGCAATTGTCATGGCCTCGAAGTACCGTATTTTGTCGATCGGTTTGCCAATACTCTGTGCGATCTCCGCGTTGCCGGTCTCAACACCCATTAGCACCTGATGACAGCCCGCCCTTTTCATCGCCGCGGCAATCCGGTCCGAGAAGCAATCGCCGCGAATGTAGGCGACCCATGTTACGTCTAGATTTGCTGCTTCCATCAGTTCACAGAATTTCAGGCAAACCGCTTTGGTGGCGGTGAAGGTGTCGTCGTAGAATTGAACCTGCCGTATGCCATAGTTCTCATGCAGAAATTTGATTTGATTGACGATTGATTCCGGAGAGCGCGACCGCAGGGTCGTCATCGCCGAATTACAAAAATTACATTTTCCGGGACACCCACGCGTCATGAGCATGTTGATTGCCGGCAGATTCCGATACGAGCCGGCGGCCGGAAAATAATAATCGAAATCAACTAAGTGATAGGAGGGCAGTGGATAGCTATCCAGATCTCTTTCCACGGCGCGCGGCGGATTGTGATAAACGGCACCGTTGTCTCTGTGACTCAGTCCGGTAATGGTGGAAGGATCGCGACCCTCGACAATCTCCAGCATTGTCTCTTCGCCATCGCCACGGGTGACGAAATCAATCGCCGAATTGCGCAACATTCGTTCCGGTAGTGCCTCCGCATGTGCGCCGCCGACGACAACGGGACTGTCAGGGAGTTCCTCCTTACATATACGCGCAATTTTGTGCGCCGGGATGCACATGTTGGTAAGGACTGAGATCCCAATGTACCTTGGACGGTCACGTTTCAGTCGTTGGCGAAGGTCGGTGTCTTCGCGTTTTTCGCCGTGGATGTCATAAACCTTGACTGAGTAGCCCTTGGATTCGAGATATGAAGCGATCGATAGAATACCCAGTGGCGGCAAGCTGTTTTGCAGTATGCTCCGGTCGTCCAGAACCGCCCAAGGCGGATAGATCAAGGCAACGTCAATCCGGTCGTTCATATTCTTCCCTCAAAGGCGAAGATGGGACGTTTTCTCGTAGAATCAAGTGGATATATAGGCGCAACGAAGCCCTGTCGAGAATAAGTTTCCGAATGGCTGGAAGCCTAGACGGTTCATCAAAGATGTTTGCGCTATGAGACGAAAGCCCTTAAATATCGCCAAGCAATGGCCCCAGTGATCTCGAAGCATGATTGCCACAAAGCAAAGGATTCTCGACCGTGAAGGACTCGGTTGGCCAAAGGCTTTATAGCATGAAATCCGCTCGTATTTATCTTGTGATGGCCACTTTCTCCGCATGGCCAATCGTAAATTTTGCGGCTGCAAATGTTGAGGAGAACATACGGGTAGTTGTTTTTCTTGCGTTTGTTTTGGCTAACTTCGTAATGGCAACCACTGCGTTTCATATTATGAAACGTATTTTTCGATCGGCCGCTCCCGAGCGTATTGCGGCTGCGGCCGCCATTGGCGTGGCCATGCTGTATACCTTTCGAGTTGTCCGAGAAGCGCTACTTTCGGTCGGAGCTTACTCGCAATTTAGTTTGGTTGTGACGTGGGCGACGATCTTCGCCATATTGATCGGCGGCGCATGGGCCGTTGTGTCGTCACAAAAGGCCCTTCGAGGCATGGCTGGCGTCGGTGTATTGATGATGGTTGCCGCAGCGTTACCCGGTTTCTATGGGATACTGACTACCAGCGACTCGAAAGCGATTTATTCGGAGAACGGAAAGAAATCAAGCCCTAGCGACGCTGTCAGCCACCCCAACGTTTACTATCTTCTCTTGGACGCATATGCGCGGTCCGACGAGATATTGAAAATGACTGGCTTCGATAACAAACCGTTCCTGGATTGGCTTTCAGATAAGGGCTTTACGACACTTCCGAAATCCCGGTCGAATTACAACAGGACCCGCCACGCTATCCCGAGTGCCTGGATCATGGACTATCTGCCAGGAAGTGACGACGGCTATGTCATGATAAATGAAGAGATATGGGACGTCATGGGGGGGAACAACCCGACGGTTCGAGCGTTTAAGGAGATGGGCTACAAGTACATTTTTTCAGGCGGACTGGAGTATTGTGGAAGGTACGCGGATCAGTGCATTCGGGGCGTTGGGCTATTGCAGGGAGCGCCTTGGGCTCTCATTCACAGTACGCCCATTCCGGCCTTTGTATATTTTATTTCAAGCAAGCTGTATGCGACGCTTCTAACCAAGAATAACTCCCTACCGATGGAGGTCGCGATCAAAAATGTCAGCGAATTGGCAACTTCGCCGCGGTTCGTATTCTACCATGAACTAGCTGTGCATCGAACAATCTACAATGCGGATTGCACCTATCGAAAGGGATTGGCATTGGAGGAAGTCGACCGCATGGATCATGACCAGCAGATGTTGAACTCACAGAAAGCATATGTGGCTACAGTTCAGTGTACAAACGCTAGCATGAAGACCTTGATTTCGAAGATCCTTACCAAAGACGAAGACACGATCATCATTATCGCAGCTGACCACGGCGTTAGTTTTCACAGCATCAATACGGCTGACCGCCGAGAGAATTTGAAGAACGTTTCGTACCTGCGGGAACTCTCCTCAACGCTTAGTTCATGGCGGCTGCCGGAGCGATGCCAAAAATGGCTTCCCGACGATCTGTCAAATGTAAATCACTTCCGCTTGATTTTGGCTTGCCTGCGTAATGAAGAGCCGTCGTTTTTGCCTTTTAAGAGTTATCTTCCTTTGACGCCGGGTAGTACGGACAGTGGGCCCGTCGTTTTGGTTCCAAATAGTATTTTGCGAGACGATTGATTGGACGCTGCCATGTATCGGCGCCGATATCGAACTTTTTCTGTCTTGTATTGATTGTGTGCGGCAAACACTTTCTTCGCTCATATGCTGCTCCCTACAAGAACGCCGAAAATACCTATAAGCATCAGATTTTACTTAGACTCTTGACGTTCATATTGTGAACGATGTAGTGTTCGATTTGTGAACACGAGGCGTATTCCCTTTTTCCTCTTGTTCCCTGCCGGAATGAGTTTTCGGGGGCCGATAGGTAGGGATTTTGATAAGCCTCAGTTGATAAAACGGGTGTCTCTTGGGTAAAGCAGAAACCGAGCCGTCAAACTTGGACAACGAGGCCAAGGTAACCCTTGGCCTGTTGAATATGGTTCATGACAATTCCGCAACCTCGCAGCGGTCCATGGCGGGTGATCTGGGTATCGCCCTTGGATTGGCCAATGCCTATCTGAAACGGTGCGTGAATAAGGGCCTCATAAAGGTGAGCCAGGCTCCGGCCAACCGCTATGCCTACTATCTCACACCCAAGGGATTTGCCGAGAAAAGCCGGCTGACCGCCGAATTCCTGTCAGAGTCCCTGAACTTATTTCGCCAAGCTCGGGCCACCGGAGCGGGCCTTTTGGATCATTGCCAGAACCGCGGCTGGAAACGGGTGGCGCTGTATGGTCGCGGCGATTTGGCCGAAATTGCGACCCTTTCGGCCAGGGATTATGACGTTAAATTGGTCGCTGTGATTAGTGATGAGATTGGCACCGGCGAATTCGCCGGCATTCCTGTTGTCACTGATCTTTCCAACCTAGAGAGTCTGGATGCAGTTATCATTTGCGATATTTCCGATCCACAGCGCAGCTACGAAGATGCCTGCTCTCAGTTTCCGGCGGAGCACGTGCTAGCGCCGGAGTTTCTTGGAATCTCAAAGTCAACCAAAGTGACTAAATCGAAGCGAGGTGCCAAATGACATATTGGTGCGCAGCGCAGACTCACGTTCGTTCCGAGGACAAAGCCGCCTTTCATTTGCGCCGCCAGGGCTACAAGGTTTTCTTGCCCAAATACATGAAACGCCGAAAGCATGCGCGGCGCGTTGATTGGGTGCCAGCACCGCTTTTCCCGCGCTACTTATTTGTTGCCCTTGATCTTGAAGAAGGCCGGTGGTGGTCGATTCGCTCTACTGTCGGGGTCGCCGACATTATTTGTTTTGGCAATCGCCCAGCCGCCGTGCCTTCGGAAATTATCGACGAGATAAGGGTGCGCCAGGACGATAAGGGCTTGGTCAAAACGCAAGCGGGATCCGGCTTCAAAGCGGGAGATTGCGTGAGAATTATTGAAGGCCCACTGAATGATATGGAGGGGTTGTTTGACGGCCCCGCAGACGAAAATCGAGTTGCCATCCTGCTCGACCTTATGGGTAGGGAGGTAAAGGTTCACGTACCGCTTGAGGCTGTTTACGCCAGCGCTTGAGAATTTAGCGTTGGTTTGCGGCGGGGATTGTTCGTTCTGGGCGAAGGTTTTCACCCGGACTGCGGTAGCGTGGGACGATGGTTGTCGCATGACCGCGAAATTTTAACCCATCGCCAACTTGCCTGCTTGCAACAGAGATTTCTGTAAGCTTCGATTCCCCCTTTCAATAACTTCCCGGAAAATCACCATGGCCCATGTTCATCATCCCTTCGACCAATCACTTCCGGACCTGAACGGTAAGACAGTACTAATTACCGGCGGCACGGGATCTTTCGGCAGGGCTTTCACCAGGGCGGTTCTCCAACGTTATGAACCCAGAAAAACCATCATCTTTTCGCGTGACGAGTTGAAACAGAGCGAAATGTCGCAGGAATTTCCCGGAAATGAAAATTCCTCAATCCGGTTCTTCATAGGCGATGTGCGTGACCGTGACCGCCTCGAGATTGCCATGCGCGATGTTGACTACGTCATCCATGCAGCGGCGCTCAAGCAAATTCCAGCTGCCGAATACAATCCAATGGAGTGCATTAACACTAATGTCATGGGAGCCGAGAATGTCGTCCGTGCAGCAATCGGGACGGGAGTAAAGAAGATTGTCGCTCTTTCGACCGATAAGGCGGCAAGTCCGAATAATCTCTATGGCGCCAGCAAATTGGCCTCTGATAAAATTTTCGTTGCCGCCAACAATTTGAGTGGATCGGACGGCACCCGGTTCAGTGTTGTTCGATACGGCAATGTCATTGGCTCGCGCGGCAGCGTAATTCCCTTGTTTCAAAAACTCCTCGCCGAAAAGGCGAAAAGCCTGCCAATTACCGACGAGCGCATGACCCGTTTCTGGATCACACTGGAGCAATCCGTTAATTTTGTCCTTTCCAGCCTATCGATCATGGATGGTGGCGAAATCTTTGTTCCAAAAATTCCGAGTATGAGCATGGTGAGCCTTGCCCAGGCGTTGGCTCCGGGAATTCCGTGTCACACAGTTGGTATTCGGCCTGGCGAGAAGCTGCACGAGATGATGATTACACATGATGATGCCCGCAATACTGTAGAGATGGACGACCGCTACATGATTCTGCCAGCGTTCAAATTTTGGGACCATCACACCGAAATTCCGGAAAACTCAACCCCGGTGGCAGAGGACTTCGTCTACTCCAGCGACAACAATTCCGAATGGTTGACCGCCGACGCCTTGCTTGAACTTTGTTAGTAAAATCAAAATTAGATCAATGACCCGAAACGATTCATTTCTGCCCTATGCCCGTCAATTTTTAGACGACGATGACATCGCCGCCGTCTCCGATGTCTTGCGAAGTGATTTTCTGACCACGGGCCCGGCAGTCTCTGCGTTCGAGGACAAGTTCGCCGAAGTAACAGGCGCGCCATTCGCCGTTGCATGCTCAAGCGGTACCGCCGCTCTTCATCTAGCGGCTCTGGCCTTGGATCTGCAGTCCAGCGACAGCGTTGTGGTGCCGTCGATCACCTTTCTAGCTACGGCCAACGCAGCCCGCTATGTCGGTGCCGAAGTCGTCTTTGCTGATGTCGACTCCGCAAACGGTCTGATGCAACCGGAGCATCTTGAGCAGGCGCTTGAACAAAGCGAAGGGAACATCAAGGCTGTGTTTCCCGTTCATCTCGGTGGCCAGAGTCCAGATATGGCGGCCATTAGGGAAATCGCCGACCGGAGCGGTTTGGCCGTGGTCGAAGATGTTTGTCACGCAATCGGCGGCACATATTCCAGTTCTAATCGTGAAGCAACAATCGGCGAATGTGCCCATAGCGATATGGCCACATTCTCGTTCCATCCGGCAAAGACAATTACCATGGGAGAGGGCGGTGCGATTACCACTTGGAACCCGGCACTCGCCGACCGGCTGCGGTTACTGGTGAATCACGGCATGACCCGGGATGCCGGTGAGTTCGTTGAAGAGGATATGGCCTTCGACGAGGGCGGTGAAGACAATCCCTGGTATTACGAAATGCAGGATGTGGGCTTCAACTACCGGGCCAGCGACATTCACTGCGCGCTTGGCTTGAGTCAGCTTTCGAAGCTGGAGACATTCGTTCAACATCGCAGTGTCTTGAGCGACCATTATGACGAATTGCTGACGGTGTTAGCGCCGGTAGTGCGCCCGGTCAGCCGGATGCCCGGCTGCAAGCCGGCATGGCATCTATATCAGGTGCTGATTGATTTTGCCGAAGCCGGATTGTCGCGCGCCGAGGTGATGCGGAAACTTCGTGACCGGGGCATCGGTACTCAGGTTCACTATATCCCGGTGCACCGTCAACCGTATTACCGGCAACGCAATGGCAAAATTCCGTTGCCAGGGGCCGATGCGTTTTACGCGCAGTGTCTTTCATTGCCGCTGCACGTAGCGATGACGGAAAGCGATGTTGAACGGGTTGTGCAAGAGCTGACTTCGGTCCTGGCATGACAAAAACCGTTGTAATCATTCAGGCGCGAATGAACTCTTCACGGTTGCCGGGAAAGGTATTGCGGGATCTGGGTGGAAGGACAGTGTTGGCGCACGTAATTGAACGCTGCAAAGCGATTAAGAACGCCGATGTCATATGTTGCGCCGTTCCCGAGAGTACCGAGAGCGATCCTGTTGCCGCTGAGGCGGAGAAAAACGGCGCCACAGTTTTTCGGGGCTCGGAAGAAGACGTGCTGAGCCGCTATTACGAGGCGGCAAAGATGTTGAGCGCGGACGTAGTGTTGCGAGTAACCAGTGACTGCCCCCTAATTGATCCAGGTATTTGCGCCAGCGTAATTCAACTGCTAGAGACGAAAGGTGTTGATTTCAGCACCAACAATGCACCGCCAACATGGCCTCACGGTCTAGATTGCGAGGCCATGACCTTTGCTTGTCTGGGGCGCGCCCATCAAGAGGTTACCGACCCCCAAGAACGTCAACACGTAACCCTCTTTATCCGCCGCCATCCGAATGTCCGTCGGACTAATCTATCCGGACCTGGCGGTCCGTTGCTGAGTCACCGGTGGACACTAGATTATTCGGAGGACCTGGATTTTCTACGCGCTTTGTTCAACGTACTTCCAGTGAAGCCGAAACTCCCAAACTACGAACAAATACTGGACACCCTGAACGCGCATCCCGAAATTTCTGCGATCAATGCCATCCATAAAAACCCCAACCATGACCCAGAATCTATTCCAGCCCATGATCTGGTTGGCTAGGCAACCGTGAATGGTCATTAGTTGATGGTAGCGGCACAAATTCCTGTAGTATCCATCCGAGCCGACTGCAATGCCGAAATTGGTTACGGTCATGTCATGCGATGCTTAGCCGTCGCCAAAGCCCTGTGCCGGAATGGAGCAGTGCCGGTGCGCTTTCTTATGGCACAAGACAGCGATATCGAGTTGGTGAAAACTGCTGGATTTGAGGTGTTAGAGATTCTCAACGGCGAAACCGACATTGAAGAGATTCTCATTCATGCTTCCCCCGAAGACGGGCCGCTCTTGCTTGACAGTTATGCATTCAACGCTGGGTATCTGGAAATGTTGCGACAAGCCGGCTATCGGGTCGCAATTTTTGAAGATGGCAATCGGCTAGAACTTTACCGGTGTGACATGGTCGTTGATTCGGCGCCGAAAGCTGACTCGCTTGCATATTACGGCTTGCCGGAAACCCGGTTCTACCTTGGCTCCGACTATTTTCCGCTGCATCCGGAGTTCAGGAATCTTGCGCAGCCCAAAGCTATCCATGAAACGCCAAAGACCATCGTTGTCACCTTCGGCGGCAGTGATAATGACGATGTCACGTCACGGGTATTAAACGCGATCGCTGATATCAATGGCGATTTTGACACTGTCACCATTCTCGGGCCTGCCTATTCGGGGCAAGCGGAGGATGTCGCCGAAAATGATTTACGTGTTCGGCTGCATCGTAATGTGACCAGCATGGCGGCACTTTTGGGATCTGGCGATATTGCGGTATCTTCGGGTGGCAACACCGCGTCGGAATTGGCTTTCCTTGGTATACCGATGATACTGCTTTCCTTGTCACCGGATCAGGATCGGGTCGCGGAGGCATTGTCTAACGCCGGTGCCGCAATTTACTTAGGCCATCACGATCAAGTTGGGGAAGCCACCATCACCGAAACTGTAGGCACTCTCATTGACGATCATGATCAAAGAGAAAAGATGAGCCGCGCTGGGCTCGAATTGATTGACGGAAAAGGCGCTGAGCGCATCGCAGATGCCATTCTTTCTCTAATGATGGACACGGCCGGAGAAACGGCATGATTTCCTTGTCCCAGGAAGTATTTATCAATGGCTGCGCCATTGGGCCTGAGCATCCATGTTTTGTCATCGCCGAAGTTGGCGTCAACCATAATGGTAGCGTCGATACGGCTCTGACCATGGTTGATGCCATTGCCAAGGCGGGAGCCGATTGCGTCAAATTTCAAACGTTCAGTGCCGACGAGTTCGTCAACAATCCGGCCGAAACCTTCGAGTATGTTTCTCAGGGAAAAATCGTTGTCGAATCTCAGCTGGCCATGTTCAAACGCCTGGAGTTAAAACGCACCGAATTCTCTCGGCTGTTTACTAGAGCTCAGGAAAGGGGGTTGATCCCTTTATCCACTCCAATGGACCGTCCAGCGGTTGACCTGCTCGATGAACTCGGTGTCGGCGCTTTCAAGATCGGTTCCGACGATCTAGTCCATACACCGTTTCTAGAATACGTCGCCTCGAAGGGAAAGCCCGTCATCATCTCGACAGGCATGGCGGACCTAGAGGACATCGAGCGCGCCGTAAACACCATCACGAGCGCCGGAAACAATCAGGTTTGTATTCTTCACTGTGTGTCTCTGTACCCAACGCCTGACGCCGCAGTGAATCTCAGAAAGATACCTGCCCTGATGGAACGCTTCCCCATTCCAGTTGGTTTTTCTGATCATAGCGATGGCATTACTGCCGCCCTAGGCGCAACAGCGCTGGGGGCCGCGGTCGTAGAAAAGCACTTCACCCTGGACCACGACATGCCGGGGCCCGATCACCGTTTTTCCGCTGACCCTCAAGAACTTGAGGATCTAGTCTCGGGAATCAGACGGCTGGAAAGAACTTTTGGCGATCCGACTATCGTGCCTGCAAAGGGAGAAATGGAAATGCGACGAATAGCTCGCCGTTCGATCACCGCCGCCCACGACCTGCCTGTCGGTCACGTTATTACCGAAAACGATCTTATCTACCAGCGTCCCGGAACTGGATTGATGCCTTACGAGGCCGACAAGGTCATTGATCGTGAGGTTCGAGTGGCTATTGCGGAGAAGGAGTTGATTAATCTCCAGCACCTACAGAAGAAGGGGCCGCCTGCATGATAGATAGCGATTTCAGGAGTTGTTTTTTTGAACTGATGGAGTATCCGGACAATCCATACCATCCATTGGTTTGGATTAACGGAAAGGCTGATATTGGCGAAGGCACCTTTATCGGCGGATTTACGGATATTAACGCCAATGGGGCAAGGTTGGTAATTGGCGCGCACTGTGATATCTCTTCTTTCATCGCCATCAACGTTGCCACATCCCACCGCTCGGCCATTGGACTTGTGGATACAGACCGTTACCGAGATATTTTCGTCGGCCATCACGTCTATATCGGATCGCACAGCGTCATCACCGGCGGAACCCGCGTCGGAAGTCGTACGGTAATCGGTGCAGGGACAATTCTACGTGGCGAGGACGTGCCGCCCTATTCATTGGTGATTGGCAATCCCGCAGTGATCAAGCCCGGTCATTATAAAGCTGAGTTGGAAGCCAGCGATTTACTGGATGCAGACGAGACGGCGGAAACAAAATAATTGATGGAAACGCCATTCGACCGTACTTATATAGGTGTTTCACGCCTGATCAGCGCTGAAGGAAGAATTTAATGACGAAAATCGACATGCTCTTGGCTTATCCGAAGCCGACCGAGGATTCACCTACGAAATTGACGCCCTTGTCGATCCTATATCCGGGCGCGTATTTCGAATCCCAGGGCAAGAGGGTCGCCTACTATGATCAGCGTTTCGACCCACCAGAGATGCTAGACGACCTGATCAAAGAGTCGGTCGAGATTGGTGTCAGCGCCTTTACCGGTCAGCAGGCGGGACATGCGGCGCGCATCTTGAAAAGAGCCAAAGAACTCAATCCTCCCATTGTTACCGGCGTCGGCGGCTACCACCCACGCACCGTCGGCAGCGACGAGGTTCTGGCCGAGCCTTTCATCGACAAAGTATGGGCGGAGCGAAGCTACGGCGAGAATTTGTTCCCTTATAACGAGCGAACAAAAATTCATTTCGAACGTACAGAAATGCAGTATTTTACGTCGCGTGGTTGCCCCTTCCCCTGCACTTTTTGTGCGCTTCGCTCGCCATGGGAACCTAAGGACGCTCAAAACCTCGACACCGAACTGAAGACTATTCATAACGATATTGGTTTCAAGGAGATTTCATTTTCTGATCCCAACATCGGTTTTGGCGTCTGGAAGGGTGACGATGGCAGAACCCAACGCATGGACCGAGTCAAGCGAATTCAAGATATTGGCCGTACCATGAATGACCTGGATGTGCGGTGGGACGGCAATATCCGCTCGCCCTACCTAACCGAAGAGATGGTCGAAGCTCTGGTCGAATCGAATTGTTTTTCAATCGAGATCGGATGCGAATCCGGCAACGATCACTTTCTGCAAAGGGTTATCCGCAAGGGTCACGGCGTTGAGGCCATAAAGCAAGCAGCCCGGAATGTTCGCAACACCGGGATTTCCATCATGTACAGCTTCATCGCTTTTATGCCCCGCGAAACGCCGGAAATGTCGCGTGACACCTTCGACTTGATCGATTGGATTGTTGACACTGATCCGAATGCACGAATTTCCATTTACCATTATGCGCCTTATCCCGGCAGCCCCATGTACGATGACGCTATTATCGGCGTGGATGGTTACCCAAAGTTCATTCCGCCGACGACCATGGAAGGTTGGGGCAACCTTAGGCTGATGCTTTCCCCCATTTACTGGATTGCGGGGTTAAATTTCCGCATGGATAACACCACCAGGAACTTCCCGGGTGAGGATTGGGAGAAAATCGAACCCTACGTTAAACTTGCTCAGGAAAAATGGCGAAAACGTGAAATGGATGACTTCCCGTGCAGCGAAGTCGAGGATTTAATAGCCACTCAAATTACCAAGCAAAATGTCGTCGGCAACCAACTCTTGGCGGATGCTAGCGTCTAGATTGTATTTTGCAGCGCTTTAAAAATCCTTGAAAAAGAAGGACCTAGTGCGACTACCAACTCGCGCTAGCCGGTAAATTTGGTTTAGTTCGATCTCTTTTGAAAAATTGTCCGTCGGGCTGTCTTACGTTGTTTAGCCAAGTCCGTTTTCAGCTAAAAGACCGGAACAACCAAAATTGCCTTAAGACGCTAATTCACGACTACTGTCACCTTCAACATTTACATCTTTTTGGCGGCCTTGAAAGCCGAAGGGACCTAAAGGCAAACAATGAATACCGCCCCTCCTCGTACAAATAGCTTGCGGGATATTGAACGGCTTGTAACGGATGAAAACATTCAGGTTGCATTGGACGCGATCAACAGCTGCAATTTTTCCGCTGATGAATATGGGGAAAAAGAATTTTTACTGGGGTACGCATTTAAGATAAGCGGAGACAAGAGAGAGGCCATAACGCATTACTTGAATGCGGCGCTTTCAAGTAACTCAAGCCAAGTGGCTGCAAGTGAATTGCTTTTGATGCTTGCCGAATATGGCTGCGTAAGAGAAGCAAGGTACTTTTATAAAGCATTTATGGAAACAATTCAGAAAGGTGATCGATCAAACTTGTTCGACATCAATTCATTAAATTCAATAGTAAATTCTTACGCGTCACGAAAAATTGTATCCATACATCAGCCATCATATTTGCCTTGGCTTGGATATATGCACAAAATTTTTTATTCTGACAAATTCGTCATATATGACGAAGCAGAGTTCTCAAAGAAGTCATTTATTAAAAGAACATTGATCAGGAAGCAGAGCAAAGCAGAAGCAACGACGTATTTAACGATACCGACACTAAAGCACTCTGATTTCATAAAAATTGGGGATATTAAGATAGATAATTTACAAAACTGGAGAGAACAGCATTTGAGAAAAATTAGTGCTGCTTACTCGAAAACTGAATTCTTCAAAACGGTATATCCAGAAATAGAAGACGCATTCCAAGAAACAATAGGAAGTGGGTCGCTAGTCGAAGTAACAAATGTCTTAAATCAGAGGTTGATGAAATTATTAAATATCAATAAGGAAATATTTTTGTCGAGTGATCTTTTAAAGTGTGAAGATTGTTCAAGTGCGCACGAGAAGAATATGAAGATGTGTCAAATGCTTGGTGGGAGCGTCTACTTTAGTGGATCAGTAGCAAGAGATTATCAAGAGGGAGAACCTATCCCAAACGGCATGAGTTTAATTTACCAAGACATTTGGAACTATTTGGAGAAAAACCCATACCTAACAAAGGAAAACTTCGTTAATGGGTTATCCACTTTAGACGCATTGTTTTATGCTGGTCCCGAACAAATCACAGAATTATTTGAAGAGTACGACAACCCCTCAAACAATCACATCTTCTTCGATTGAGAAAATGTTCACATGGGACTGAACTGAAGTTGAAAAATCCCTCTGAAAATTTGGACAGCATGAACCGTGCCGAATTGCCCGGTGCGTAGAAAGCAAAGAGCAGCCCAACAATGAATGTTCTTGTCGTGGCGGCCCATCCGGATGACGAAGTTCTGGGATGCGGCGGCACCATTGCCCGGCACACGCAGGCTGGTGATACGGTTCACATCCTTATTGTTGCCGAAGGCGCCACGTCCCGCGTGGAGGGCTCAACCGAAGATGTTGTCCAACTTATCGATGCCGCGAATGGCGCTGCGGAAGTCCTGGGGGCCGAAAAACCGAAGATGCTGAGTCTCCCGGATAACCGGCTTGATACTGTCGCTCTGCTTGATGTCATTCAGCCGATCGAAAATGTGGTTAGGGAAATCTCGCCGGAGGTCGTTTACACCCATCACGGCAATGATCTCAATCTGGATCACCGGATCGTGCATCAGGCGACAGTTACCGCATGCCGGCCGCTCCCGGAATCAACTGTATGCCGTATGTACGGATTTGAGGCCCCGTCAAGTACCGAATGGTCGACGCAGTCCATGGGGCCGGCATTCAATCCAACTCATTACGTCGGCATTGTGGACAGCCTTGATGCAAAAGTAGCGGCGCTGAATTGCTATGATATGGAAATGCGGCCATTTCCGCATCCGCGGTCAATCGAAGCCATAACGGCGCTGGCTAAAGTTCGTGGCAGCCATTGTGGCCTGGAGGCCGCGGAGGCGTTCGAGGTCATTCTCGACATCAGAAATTGAGCAGTCAGTTAACAGTTCTTACTTTATGAAAAATCCTCGAATCCTTTTGCCAAGTGTGGCGACAAGCTGGGCATGACCCACAGCAATATCGCACCGACGAGAGTAGCAGTCATCGGCTGCGGGCGCATGGGGGCAATAACTTCGGATGAAACGTTAGCCAAACTGAAGCCCGGATGGGCGCCGCTCAATTATGCGGAAGCGGTACGCCGGACCCCGGGACTTGAACTGGTGGCTCTTTGCGATAGAAGCGAGTCTCACCTTGAAGAGGCCGCCAAAGTACACGCTGTAGTAAAAAGATTTTCCGATCACCGGGCGTTGCTGGATCAGGAGGAACCCGACATTGCCATCATTTCGACCCGAACACCGGGACGCGGAGGCATTATCTGCGACTGCATTGATGCCGGCGTCGGTGGTGTTTTGTTCGAGAAACCTCTGGCGACGAGCATGTCGGAATCCCGGCCTGTACTGTCCTTGTTGCGCGAAAGTCTAATCCCTTTTGCATTCGGCACGTTGCGTCGATTCTCCGAAACCTACCGTAAAGCTCGCGACATGGTCGAGGCCGGAGAGATTGGTGAACTGCGCAGCATTACGGTCGAGCACGGGTATGACATGTTGATGTGGGGGCACCCGCACAGTATCGATTTGATGATCTACTTTTCACGTTGCCATGAAGCCGATGAAGTGCGAGCGGATTGTGAATTTGAGCCGAACAGCATCTCCGATCAGCGAATCGATTGCGATCCCATGCTTAAGTCCGCATCAATCCGTTTTTCCAATGGTATCGAGGGAACAATTTCCCGTATCAACGGGCATAACACGCACTTGATCGGAACCGGGGGAACTCTGAGTATTCGTGACGACGGTGCGTACCTGGACTTAGCCCCGCCCGGCGAAACCCCACGGCCAATTGAGTTGCCGCAACCGAAACTCAGTTGCACCCAGCGGGCGGTTCTTGAGTTGGCGGAAGCGGTCCGCGGCGAGCGAAGTCCCGCCCTCACCCCGGACGA
>Ga0315338_1000936_pt1 | contig 46529 bp, 38 predicted proteins | sample ASW8metaG_FD_204518 | JGI IMG/M metagenome (GOLD analysis project Ga0315338, IMG submission 204518) | Ammonia-oxidizing marine archaeal communities from Monterey Bay, California, United States - ASW #8 | ecosystem: Environmental > Aquatic > Marine > Coastal | place: USA: California | collected... | reverse complement strand
TGGGCCATCGAACTTCGCCCGGACTTCGCCGAGGCTCATTACAATCTCGGCAACGCGGCCAGAAAGCAGGGACATGGGCAAGAGGCGGTGGCCTATTACCGGCGAGCGCTCAACATCGACCCCAACCTGGCCGAAGCCCACAATAACCTGGGCGAGGCTTTGCTGGACAGAAACGACCCCGAAGGCGCCATCGAGTGTTACCTGCTTGCGCTCAAATGCCGGCCGGGGATGGCCGGAACCTTGAACAACCTCGGCAACGCGTACGTCAGGCTGGGCGAGACGGACGGCGCTATCGACTATTATCACCAAGCGCTCGACATCGACCCCGATAACGCGACGGCGATCACCAACCTGGGCAACGTGCTGATGGACAAGGGCCAGCATGATGACGCCCTCGCCCATCACCGCCGCGCCATCGAGGCGGCGCCGGACCACGCCGAGGCCCATCACAACTTAAGCTTGGCGTTGTTGTTGCAGGGAAAACTCGAGGAAGGCTGGGCCGAATACGAATGGCGTCTGTGGTCCGAGAAAGGGGCCCGGCACCGGCCCTTCCCGCAAGCCCCCTGGGCCGGCCAGCCGGTGGACGCCAAGACGGTGCTGGTGTGGGGCGAACAAGGCGTCGGCGACGAGGTCATGTTCGCCGGCATGGTGCCGGACCTGGTGGAAGCCGGCGCCCATGTCGTTCTCGAGTCCGACCCCCGGCTGGTGCCATTGTTTCGGCGTTCTTTCGCCGGTATCGAGTGCATCGTCAAGAGGGACCCGCCGACGGCGGAAACCCGGCGCGACGGCATCGACTTCCAGTCGCCGGGGGGCAACCTCGGGCGCTGGCTGCGCCCGAATTTGGAATCCTTCCCCGGCCGCCAATCCTATCTTGTCGCCGAGGAGGACCGGCAGGGCGGGCTTCGGGAAAATTACCTGTCGGACGGCGAAAGCCTGCTGGTCGGCGTTGCCTGGGTTTCCAAGAACAAGCGCATCGGCGCGCAGAAATCGATGACGTTGATGGAACTGGCGCCGCTGACCGGTATTCCGGGGGTCCGGTTCATCGACCTTCAATACGGCGACACGGCGGAAGAACGCCGCCAATTCGAGGACCATACGGGGGTAACAGTCCTCCACGACGAACATGTCGACCAGATGAGCGACCTCGATGCCTTCGCGGCCCAGGTGGCAGCGATGGATTTGGTCATTTCCGTTTCCAACACCACCGTTCACATGTCCGGTGCTTTGGGGGTGCCGACGTGGGTGATGCTGAACACAGTGCCGCTGCCGTGCTGGCTGCTGGAGAGGGACGACAACCCCTGGTATCCTTCGGTGCGGCTGTTCCGACAGTCCACCGCCGGCGACTGGGCGAATGTAACCGAACGCATCGGTGAAGCCCTCGCCGGTCTGGCCGGGAGATCAAAGATTTGAGCGCAACCTTTGAGCAAGCCCTCGGCCACCTTCAGTCGGGCCGTCTCCGGGAGGCGGATGCCATTTACCGGGAAATCCTAAAAGCCGACCCCGAAAACGAGGATGCGCTCCATCTGTTGGGCGTCGCGGTGTTTCAGGCCGGGCGCGGCGACGAGGCGGCTGGGTTTATCGAGCGCTCGCTGCACCAGAACCCCGGCAACGCCGACGCGCTAAACAACCTGGGCCAGGTCTATGAGTTCCTGAACCGGACGGATGACGCCATCGACGCCTACCGCAAGGCAGTTACCGCCATCCCCGGTTTCTCCCCAGCGCTGGCCAACTTGGGGACCGCACTTTTGCAGAAAGGCGAGGCGGAAGAGGCCGTCGATTGTTTCGAGGGTGCGCTGAAAGACTTTGCCGACGACCCGGAAGTGCTCGGCGATCTTGGCAAGGCGCTGGCGGCGGTGGGAAGGCCCGACGAAGCGGTGGCCCGTCTTCGCCAAGCCCGGGACATCGCGCCCAAAGACCCGGCGGTCTTATGCAACCTAGGCACGGCGCTGCAGGCAAAGGGCGACGTGGCCGAGGCCGAGGCCGCCTTCGAGGCCGCCGTGGCGCTCGATCCAGGTTTCGTCGAAGCCCATTACAACCTCGGCCTGGCGCGCCAAGACCAGGGGCGGCTGGACGAGGCCACCGCCGCCTACGGCCGGGCCCTGGAAATCGACCCTGCCTATATCATAGCCCACGTCAATCTCGGCAAAGCGCTTCTCGACTTAGGCAAGGTCGACGACGCGGTAAGCTGTCTTCGCCGCGCCATCGAGGTGGCGCCGGACCACGCCGAGGCCCATCACAACTTAAGCTTGGCGTTGTTGTTGCAGGGAAAACTCGAGGAAGGCTGGGCCGAATACGAATGGCGTCTGTGGTCCGAGAAAGGGGCCCGGCACCGGCCCTTCCCGCAAGCCCCCTGGGCCGGCCAGCCGGTGGACGCCAAGACGGTGCTGGTGTGGGGCGAACAAGGCGTCGGCGACGAGGTCATGTTCGCCGGCATGGTGCCGGACCTGGTGGAAGCCGGCGCCCATGTCGTTCTCGAGTCCGACCCCCGGCTGGTGCCATTGTTTCGGCGTTCTTTCGCCGGTATCGAGTGCATCGTCAAGAGGGACCCGCCGACGGCGGAAACCCGGCGCGACGGCATCGACTTCCAGTCGCCGGGGGGCAACCTCGGGCGCTGGCTGCGCCCGAATTTGGAATCCTTCCCCGGCCGCCAATCCTATCTTGTCGCCGAGGAGGACCGGCAGGGCGGGCTTCGGGAAAATTACCTGTCGGACGGCGAAAGCCTGCTGGTCGGCGTTGCCTGGGTTTCCAAGAACAAGCGCATCGGCGCGCAGAAATCGATGACGTTGATGGAACTGGCGCCGCTGACCGGTATTCCGGGGGTCCGGTTCATCGACCTTCAATACGGCGACACGGCGGAAGAACGCCGCCAATTCGAGGACCATACGGGGGTAACAGTCCTCCACGACGAACATGTCGACCAGATGAGCGACCTCGATGCCTTCGCGGCCCAGGTGGCAGCGATGGATTTGGTCATTTCCGTTTCCAACACCACCGTTCACATGTCCGGTGCTTTGGGGGTGCCGACGTGGGTGATGCTGAACACAGTGCCGCTGCCGTGCTGGCTGCTGGAGAGGGACGACAACCCCTGGTATCCTTCGGTGCGGCTGTTCCGACAGTCCACCGCCGGCGACTGGGCGAATGTAACCGAACGCATCGGTGAAGCCCTCCGGGCATTTGCCGGCGGCGGCTGACCCGGACAATGGCCAGGGCTGCGAGCTGTCGACTTTTCTCCTGATTGACCTGTTGTCGATTCGCGATGAGGGCCTCACGCCACGCTTGTTGTCGAAGAGCGAGGCTCGGATCAATCAGCCGGAGGCGGTACAAAAAAAACAAAAGACACGGAGCGCGTACGGAGAAAGGAACGACAAAAAAGAAACCCCGTTATCTCTGATATCTCTGTGGTTTCTGTGCCTTTGTGGTTAAATCCCCGTTTCGATCTTCCCGAAAACCTTTAACCGCAAACAAAAACCGGGGCTCTGAAGAGCCCCGGTTGATGTCTCGGATAAGGACCGGCGGGTGGCCGCTGAGGCTTCCCCTGAGTCCCTTGCCGCCACAGATCCCTAGAATTTAAAGACCGTCTGCAGCGAAATTACGTCGATGTCATCGAACGTGTTTGTGGCCGTGTCAAAGGCATAGTTCTTATAGCCGAGAGCCATGCTGGCACCAACCGGAGAGATGATCTGGGCGATAGTGAAACCAGTCGATACGGCTTCGGTATCGTTACCAGATAAGTCGTCAGTGGTTTGCCTGTTAAAGCTGAAATTGGTGGGTCCGATACCGAATATTTTCGCCCGGTAGCCGATGTCGAAATCCCACATTGTCGGGTCGTCAACGTTTGCAGAAGCATTACCGTCAAGTTCCCGCCGCCCATAGGCGAACGCGGCGTTCAGGCCGCTGTCGTGCAGGGCGGCAGCGGAAAACGACGTCGAGCCGCCTACTGTCGCCGAGGTGGCGCCATTGTTGTTGTGCTGAGCCTGGATGCGGATCTTGATGGCGCCCGTCTTGACGCGATAGTCGGCCCCAACGTCCCAATCGCCGCCGGCGATCGCGGATACGGCCAACGCTAGGCCGTTGAACCGGGGCGAATCGTAGCGCAAAACGTCGGTACGGCTACGGCCGTCAAAGTTGGTGAACACGGCGCCGACGGTAGTGGCACTGATGCTTTGTGTCCCAGCGGTGGTGTCGATGAAACGGTTGCCAGTGCCGAAGGTAGTGCCTCCCGAATCAGCAGCCATGTTGACGCCGGAAAACGTCGTTTCCGAACGGCCATTGGAAGCGGAGTTGGTCTGGCCGAGGCTGACCTTGCCCATCCTCTTGTGTTTTACCCAGATGAACTGGTGACGGACGCCCCACGCAGTTTGGGTGGCGGTATCCGTCGACGCGCCGGGGCTGGTGCCGTTGTTGAGCAACAGGCTGGCCTGCGGGTTCGACAACGGCGCGTTTAACTCCATCGTGGCGCCCATTGTCATGTTCTCGTTCACCGTGCCCTTGGCTACCCAGCGCACGCGGCTTGAGGTGATGCCGCCGTCGGACTGGAACGACGCCTCGTCTAGGCCATCATCGGCGTAAAAGAGCGTTCGTACAACCTGACCCGAAACCGTCAGGGAGTTCTTGTTGCCGCTCTTTAGCGTATCGTCGGCAGCGTTGACGCTCGGCGCCACCGGGGCGGCAATCGCGAAAAGCGCGGCCGCCGCAACAGACGATTTGAGTGTGGTTTTGATATTCACTTAAGTCTCTCCTTTACTAAATTTAGTTCCGTGGTAATCCCAATGAAGAAATCGGAAACCCCCCTCTTTGGCCCCAAGATCCAAGATCGATGCCCCGGGGGCCGACCGAGGCTTTCCAACCTCTCGTCACGGACATATTACGGTATTTATCCTTAGCCGAAAGATAATTATGTGTTGCTTGTGGAATTTTTCGCCGCATTGTAATAAATTTGCAACACGCTTGAAGGCAAGGAAGGGCTTAACCGTTGCTCGGGAGTGTCACTCTTTTGCTCCGTGTTGACCCCAACCATGGCCCCCCAAAGAGGCCCTTTACGACCCTCTGCGACCCTCTGCGACCCTTTGCGACCCTCTGCGACCCTTTGCGACCCTCTGCCGGGGCCTGGTCGACAACCGCCTGATTTAATTGTTTTTCCTTATTTTCAGCCATTCCTGACGGGAAAGAGCGCCAGCTGGGTAGCTGGGGACAATCGGGGGGCGGCCCGGGAGGCGGTTTCTCGATTCCCCGAGGAAATCGCCAATAAACTAAAGTAAAAAAGTAGTATTAAAAAATCTAGTAATTCAATAACAGGTTATTGAAATATTATTTATGGACATACGATAGTTTTCAGTGCAACATGTATATAATTTAAAAAAATAAATGGATTATTTTTTTATTATATTGTTATTAATTATTATTTTTATATTACAAGCATTTGATATATATTTAAATATAAAAGCAATTATCTGTTTCTATATTTAATATTGAAATTTCCGAACATTCCCGAAAAGCACTGAAATTGGAGGACATTGCCATGACCATCCGCCAAAAACTGACCACCGCCGCGCTTTTAGGGCTTTTCGGCCTCGCCGCCACCCTGCCTGGCGCTTCCGCCGTCGCCGATGACGTCCAGTGGGACAAGACCGTTTACGATGTCCAGACTGGCGCCACCGTCGATTTTACAGACACCGACAGCGGCACGCCCCTCGAGAAATCGGCCCTTCCCAGCCATATCATCGAGACGATGAAAATCCAGTAACCCCCCTCCTTTCCTCCTATCGATGACAAAGGGGCCGGGCGGAAAAGTCCGGCTTTTTTCTTTTTCCGGGGCCGGGAAAGCAGGTAAAAGAGGGAAATGACGGGAGAGACGCGCCTTGGTCCCGGACTCGAAAACTGAAATACAGCGCCTTCTGAATAGCGGCCTGGAAAACCACCAAGTCGGCCGGCTTGAGCCGGCCCAGTCCGCCTACCAACAGGTTTTGCGGATGGACCCCAACAACGCGGAAGCAAATTTCCTGTTGGGGACGCTGGCCCATCAGGTCGGGGACAACGCCACGGCGGCGAAGCTCCTCGGCATCGCCATAAAAATCAACCCGGACCGGGCCCCTTACCATAATAACCTTGGGCTCCTATTGGAAGCCGAAGGAAAGGTCGAAGACGCTGCCCAGTCCTATCGCCGCGCCATAGAACTCAAACCGGATTTTTCGGGAGCCCACAACAATCTCGGCAACGCCTTAAAGGACTTAGGCCAATGGCAAGAGGCCGAGGCGGCCTACCGCAAGGCGTTGACGTTAGAGCCGGATTTCATCGAAGCCCTAAACAATTTCGGCGACATCCTTAGCCACCAGGGGAAGCCCGGCGAAGCCTTGGACTGTTATGAAAAGGCAATCCGGATCAATCCGCAGGTTGCCGAGGCCCATTTCAATCTCGGCTGCCTTTACGAGAACCAGGGACAATGGGAACAGGCCATAAGCGCCTATCAGCGGGCCCTTGGGATCGAGCCGGATATTTGGGAGGCAATGTTAAAACTGGGCGGCATTTTCAAAAGCCAGGGCCGGTTCGATGAAGCCATCGAAAAATTTCGCGCCGTCCTGAAAATATTTCCCCAATGCGTTGACGCCTATTGCAGCCTGTCCGGGTCGCGTACGTATACGGAATACGACGACGACGTCAGGGCGATGGAGGGCCTGATCCGTCATCCCCAATGCCCGAAAAAGGACAGGATTTCGTTGGCATTCGGTTTGGGTAAAATATTCGACGACCTGAAGGAATTCGACAAGGCGTTCGATTTCTTCTTGGAAGCCAACAAATTGAAAAGGGATAACTATTCCTATTCGCTTTCAGGGGACATCGAATCGTTTCACAAAATTATTGATACCTTCGATGCGGATTTCTTCCTTTCCCGCGAGGGTTACGGCGTCGAGGACGAAACCCCGATTTTCATTATCGGCATGCCGAGGTCCGGCACTTCCCTCACCGAACAAATCCTGTCCAGCCACCCGGAAATACACGGCGCCGGCGAGATTCCCTATTTTCCGGTTATCTGTTTTGCCGACGGCAACTTCGTCAACGAGAAGTTCGTGGCCAATGCCGTTCGCTTGACGGGGCGGCAATTCAAGGAAATGGGCGAGGCCTATATCTCGAAATTAAGATCCCATTCAGGCTCGGCCCGGTTCATCACCGACAAAATGCCCGAGAATTTCTTCTATGTCGGAATGATCAAGGCGATGATGCCTAACGCCAAGATCATTCACTGCCGCCGCGATCCCATGGACACTTGTCTTTCGAACTTCAAGAATAATTTCGATATCGAAGTCCCCTACGCCTACGATCTCGAAGAACTGGGTGGATACTACAAGACCTATGCCGAGTTGGTTGACCACTGGAAGGCCGTACTCCCAGGTTTCATATACGACGTCCAATACGAAGAACTGGTGTCCGACCCGAAACGGCGAATTGGGGATCTCCTGGACCATTGCGGACTGCCGTTCGACGACGCCTGTCTCAGTTTTCACAAGACGAAGCGGGTGGTACAGACGGCAAGTATGTATCAGGTGCGCCAGCCGATTTACACGACATCAGTCGGTTCCAAGGCCCATTACCAGGACAAGCTGAAGCCCCTGAACGAAGCCCTCGGGTAGGCTGCGGGGGAATATCTTTCCAACGGTGATGCAATTTGGGTACCATCGCCGTGAATTTGTAGATTGTCTGGGAAATGTCTTTTTAAAGGGCGTTAAAAGCCGGTTCAAAGGCGGGTAAAAACGGCCTAACCATTTTATTCTAAACGAAACAAGCCCGAATCCCCATTTAGGACGAAATGTTGCCACTATCTTTGGGAACGAGGCTGATACGATTGCCTTGAAATGGAGGTTCTCCGAGAAGTGTGGATCAAATGGAAAATGACGGCTGATGCAAATTTCTATTGAAATTGCGGAGAAATTTTACGAACAAGGGAGGCTGAACGAGGCCCAGGAAGTCTGTGAACAAATTGTTGCTGGTGACCCCCGGGGCGTCCACCTGGATAGCGATTTCGTGGTTTCACCTGACATGCTGCTTTCCCTTTTAGGTAATTCTGGACCCTGAAAAATCGCCCGTAATGAATCAATGAAGTGAGGCAGGGGATGTGCCGGAAACCGGATTAAATCCGTCACCGGCTGCGGGCGGTTATCTGGCGCTGGCGGGCCAACACTTCCCTCGGCCAGCAACTCTTGATGAAAGCAAGAACGGCCCAAATCTCGCGGTCCTTAAGGTCTTCGCCGAATCCCGGCATGGCGCTGTTGAACTCCGGCAGCGCCATGCCGGCGCTGCCTTTCTTGATGTAGTCGAACAGCACCTTGTCCGAATGGTGCCAGGTATGGCCGCTTTCGTCGTGGGGCGGCGCCTTCAACGTGCCGTCGGTGTTGCGGGTCCGCCAGTTAGCCTGCCCTTGCAGGTCGTCGCCGTGACACGATGCGCAGTAGCCCTGGTAGACTCCTTGGCCGAGCGCCACCATCTCCACGTTTCCGGGGTCGGCGTCCTCGAGTGGCCCGCCGGGCGCGAAAAGGGTGTACAGGCCGGCGCCGAGGACGGCGGCGGTGGCAAGGCCGATAAATATCTTAATTTTAGCCATTGGTTTTTTTCTTCACCTCGCCCTCCTGATAACGCTTCCAGCGGGCGGAAGGTCAAGTATACTCCGCCGGTCATGCCCCTATACGACTACGACCTGATCACCATAGGCGCCGGCTCCGGCGGCGTGCGCGCGTCCAGAAGGGCGGCAGCCATGGGCGCCAAGGCCGCCATCGTCGAGAACCTGCGCACCGGCGGAACCTGCGTCATGCGCGGCTGCGTGCCCAAGAAACTTTTAGTCTACGCCGGCCACTTCGCCGACGACTTCGAGGATTCGGGCGGTTACGGCTGGGAACGCGTCGACCCCGGCTTCGACTGGCCGGCGCTCATCAAAGCCAAGAACAAGGAGCTCGACCGGCTCGAAGCGGTCTATCACCGAATCCTCGGCGAGGCCGGGGTCGAGGAAGTCTTCGCCACCGCCACCCTCGCCGATCCGCACACGGTCGAGGTCGATGGCAAAATCCTGACCACGAAGACCCTCCTGGTGGCTACCGGCGGCTGGCCGATGATGCCCGACATCCCCGGCATCGAACACGTGATCACGTCGAACGAGGCGCTCGATTTGCCCGAACTGCCGGACCGCATCGCCATCATCGGCGGCGGCTATATCGCCGTCGAATTCGCCGGCATCTTCAATTCCCTCGGCGCCCGGGTCACCGAGATCATCCGCGCGCCGCAGATCCTGCGCGGCTTCGACGACGACGTGCGCAACATGCTGGCCGGGGAAATGGAAAAGAAGGGCATCGACATCCGCCGCGAGACCGTGGTCGAGGAGATAACCAAGGAAGACAATAAGTCCGGGGGGGCATTTTCGCTCAAACTGAAAGGCGGTGGCACCATCGCTGCCGACCGGGTCATGTACGCCACCGGCCGCGCCCCCAACACTAAGGACATGGGGCTGGGGGAAGCCGGCGTCGAGTTGGACGGCAAGGGCGCCGTCAGGGTCGATGAATTTTCCCGCGCCTCGGTCAACAACATCTACGCCATCGGCGACGTCACCGAGCGCATGAACCTGACGCCAGTCGCCATCGCCGAGGCCGAGGCGATGGTCAGGACGGCCTTCGGCGGCCAGCCCACCGCACTTGATTACGCAAACGTGCCCTCGGCGGTGTTCAGCCAGCCGCCGATCGGCACCGTGGGATTAACAGAGGCCGAGGCCCATGTTGAAGCCGGGGCCGGCGGCGGCATCGATGTCTACGTGTCGCACTTCACACCGATGAAATTCACCCTTTCGGGCCGCGACGAAAAATCGATGATGAAGCTCATCGTCGAGCGCAAGACCGGCCGCGTGCTCGGCTGCCACATGGTCGGCATGGACGCGCCAGAGATCATCCAGGGCTTCGCCGTGGCGCTCCGCACCGGCGCTACCAAGGCCGACTTCGACGCCACCATCGGCATCCACCCGACGGCCGGCGAGGAGTTCTTTACGCTACGGGAGAAGCGGGAAGATTTGGGGAGGGGGGAGGCTTAAGGGAGACGGAGGATAGGCTGATTTTGGCGATCCAGAGATTTAAAAAAGGACATTGCAAAGTTCATAGGGGATACGCATGAATTGACGACTCGTGATCCGAACGCCGCTGATAAGGATGACGGGCCCGGGGGAAATGGAGACAAATGTGGACCTTTGCGTACCTATCCGTACCTTTGCGTATTTTTCGGTGGAGATTTTCCATAACGCTGGAAAAGCCGACAAAAGCCACCATTCCGGCGGGAGTTTTTCATAACGCCAGGACGACATGGTAACGACATGATGATGATCCGGGAACGACGTGCACCCGCCCCACCGCCGGTTTTTCTAGAAATATTAACCGCACTGGCGTATAGGAGCGGTCGGCGTATAGGAGCGGTCAACGAACCGGGCAAACTCGAAAAAGAGACTTCGACATGGCCAGGAAATGGGCGCTAAAGCAGATCGGGGTTGATCGGAATCGCCTGCGCGGTCCGTTCAATCGCGTGAATCCGCGCTGATGGCCCGGTGAATGCTGGAACTGGGGCGCCAGTTGCATATGGAAGGCCGCCTTGGCGAGGCGGCAGCGGTCTATCAAAAGATTCTCAGCAAGGACCCGGGAAACGCGGAAGCGCTCCATCTCCTAGGCGTGGTGTCGCTTCAAAACGGGGATTTCCCACAGGCCATCCGGCTGATCCGGGATTCGATCGCCATGGCCGGCGAAAACCCCGACTATTTAAACAACCTTGGTCAGGCCCTTTATGGCGCCGGGGACCTTTCCGGGGCGTTGGAAAGTTACCGCCGGGGGCTTAAAGGCAACCCCCTGCACCCGGACATTCTCAATAATCTCGGCCTTACGCTCAATGACCTGGACCGACTGGAGGAAGCCCAGGAAGCCTACGAAACGGCGCTGGCCCAGGATGGGAGTTGGCCCGATATTCTCCACAATTACGGGGTTCTGCTGCAGGCCAGGGGCAACCTGGAAAAAGCCCAGGAATCCTACGTTGAGGCCTTGCGCCTGGAACCCCGGATGGAGCACACGCACCTGAGCTTGGGTTCGCTTTTCAACGAGCAGGGGAACAAGGAAGCGGCCATCCGCGCCTATCAAGCCGCGGTTGAATTAAACCCGCTTTATGGGGAAGCCCATGAAGCGCTGAAAGTACTCTATTGGGATTTGGGCCAAAAGGACCGCATGGACGATTCCTATTATCGCGCCTGTGAATTGCTGCCCCAATCGTCGGAAGCCCATTGCAACTTGGGTAAGGCGTTGGTTTTTTCACAGAAATTGGATGAAGCGGAAAAAGCGCTCAACCGGGCGCTGGCGCTTGACGCTGAAAACGCCGAAGCCCATAGCGGGCTGGGTTGCCTGTACACGAAACAGAAAAAATTCGATGAAGCCGCCGCCGAACACCAACAAGCCGTCCGCTTGGATGGGCAGAATCCTTTTTTCCGGGAGGAATGGGGTAACACCCTTTCCCTGGCCGGGGATTTCAAACAAGCCGTCGGCGTTTTTCTGCGTGCCCACGAACTGCATCCCAGGCGCAGCAGCATCTTGGGGGCGTTGACCATCGCCATGAACGAAACCGGCGACGCAAGGGTCTCTGAAATTGTCGACATTGACGAATTCCTCACCACGCGTTTTCTTGAAGTTCCGGACGACTTCGATGATCTTGATGCCTTCAACGAGGCTCTTCACGTCGAACTCGAGGCGATGCACACCGAGCATCCGGAACCACCGGGCCAAACCATGAAGGGCGGCACCCAGATTCCGGGCAGCCTTTTCACCGGCCCGACGGGCTTAACGGCAGTGTTGAAGGAAATGATTTCAAAGACCCTTTCCGAATACATCCATTCATTGGAGAAAGATTCGGAAGAGAAAGATCCGGATCATCCTTTCCTCAGATACCTTAATCCCGATTTCCGGTTCACCGGGGCCTGGTCGACCATCCTTCACGGGTCCGGGTACGACAACAGCCATCTCCACAATGAAGGCTGGATCAGCGGCGTTTATTACATTAAGGTTCCCGACCTTCCGGAAGACAGGTGGCAGGCGGGCGAAGGCTGCATCCAGATCGGCGAGCCGCCGCTCAGGTTCGTATCGGAACGCAACAAGGCCCAGCGGTTGATCCGCCCCATACCCGGCATGGCGTTGTTCTTCCCGTCCTATTTCTGGCACGGGGTGCGGCCCTACGAAAAGGAAGCGATCCGTCATTCCATGGCTTTCGATGTTATTTAGGCTTGATGTTGGGCCGGTTGGAACTGAACCAGGGACCCCGGCTTCGCCGTTGCCCTCAGATGCGGCGTCACCAAGGCCGACTTCGACGCCACCATCGGCTTTTACCCCTGTACCGGTTTTTCTGGAAACATTAACCGCACCGGCGTATAGGAGCGGTCTACGACCTGGGAAAACCTAAAATAGAGATTTGACATGGCCAAGAAATGGGCGCCGGACAACTGGCGCGGCAAACCGATCCGCCAAGTGCCGGAATACCCGGACGCAGGCGCGATGGAAGCGGTGGAAAAGCAACTCCGCCGCATGCCGCCACTGGTCTTCGCCGGCGAGGCCCGCAATCTTAAACACCAACTCGGCCGGGTCGCCGAAGGCCAGGCGTTTATGCTGCAGGGCGGCGACTGCGCCGAGAGCTTCGCCGAGTTCCACCCCGACAACATCCGCGATACCTTCCGCGTGCTATTGCAGATGGCCGTGGTGCTGACCTTCGGCGCCGCCCTGCCGGTGGTCAAGATCGGCCGCCTGGCCGGGCAGTTCGTCAAGCCCCGATCCGATCCGACGGAAACCATCGACGGCGAGACCCTGCCCAGTTACCGCGGCGACATGGTCAACGCCATGGAGTTCACTGCGGCTGCCCGCACGCCAGACCCGGACCGGTTGGTTCAGGGATACAACCAGTCGGCGGCGACCCTGAACCTGATCCGGGCCTTCGCCCAGGGCGGATACGCCGACCTGCACAAGGTCCATCAATGGAACCTAGGCTTCGTCGACGACAGCCCGCTGGCCGAACGCTACCGGGACCTGGCCGACAGGCTCGACGAAACGCTGGCGTTCATGGCCGCCTGCGGGCTGACCTCGGAAACGACGCCGCAGATTCGCGAGACCGATTTCTTCACTTCGCACGAGGGGCTGCTGCTGAACTATGAACAGGCCATGACCCGCGTCGATTCGACCTCCGGCAACTGGTACGACACCTCGGCCCACCTGTTGTGGATCGGTGACCGCACCCGGCAATTGGACGGCGCGCACGTCGAATTCATGCGCGGCATCGCCAACCCGCTGGCCTTCAAGGCCGGACCGTCAACCGACGCCGACGAGATGCTGAAACTCATCGACATCCTCAACCCCAGGAACGAGCCCGGCCGGCTGACGATCATTTCGCGCATGGGCGCAGATAAGGTGGAAACCTTGTTGCCGCCGTTGGTCCGCGCCGTCGAGGCCAAGGGCAGGAAGGTGGTCTGGGTCTGCGACCCGATGCACGGAAACACCGAGAAAAGCGCCACCGGCTATAAGACGCGGCCGGTCGTGCGCATCCTCGAGGAGGTCAAGGGCTTCTTCGCCGTCCATCGGGCCGAAGGCACGCATGCTGGCGGCGTCCATTTCGAAATGACCGGCCAGGACGTCACCGAATGCACCGGCGGCGCCCAGGCGATCACCGAGGCCAACCTGTCGGACCGCTATCACACCCATTGCGATCCGCGGCTGAACGCCAAGCAGGCCCTGGAGTTGGCATTCCTGCTGGCGGAAATCCTCAAACACGGCCGGTCCCGGGACGCCCCCAAGGCCCCCGGGCGCGTCCCGCGGGCAAACTAGTGGCCGCCGATACCGATGACAAAAGCGATGCCGATAGCGATGCCGGGGCCGATCTTGACGCCGGGGCACCGATGGAAGACCACATCCGGGGCTGGACCGATCATTATTTCCTGAAGACCAAAAAGACGGTCGAACGCTTCGGCGATAAACAGGTCACCTATGCGGTGTTCATGCGCCGGCCGGTGATCTTCACGCCGAAGCTGATGGTGGCGTGGCTGGAAGGCGCCGCCCGGGCCCGGGACATGGAGCTCGATATCGAGCTCAATTACGACGAAGGCCAATGGGCCGGCGCCGGCGAGCCGCTGGCCTATATCACCGGGCCGCTATCTGGGCTGGTCGATCTGGAGACGCTTTACCTGCAGAAGCTCGGCGCCGCCTGCGTCGCCGCCAACAACGCCTTCACCATGTGCGTTGAACTGCCCCACGTCGAGTTCATAGCCATGGACGCGCGCCATTGCGCCAGCACCGAAATGGCGGAAATCATGGCCTATGCGGCCTCCGTGGGCTCTGAGGCGGCGAAAGCCCAAGTCGGCGCCAAGGGCTTCGTCGGCAACGCCACCGGCGCCACGGCGCATTTCTTCGGCCGCGACGGCGGCCTCGGCACCATGCCCCACGTGCTGATCGGCTATGCCGGATCGACGTTGAAGGCGGCCGAGATGTTCGCAGACACCTTCCCCGGCGAGCCGATCACCGTGCTGGTGGATTACTACGGCCGCGAAATCACCGACGCCCTCACCGTCTGCCGCCGGTTCTCAGAAATAGCGTCTGCGGGGAATTTGAGCCTGCGCCTCGATACCCACGGCGGGCGCTTCATCGAGGACCTGGACACCCAGGAATCCTACGCCGTGCTCGAACGTCACGCCCCGGTGGCGGTGCGCCGCTACCGCTCGGAGCGGGAACTCAGGACGCTCACCGGGACCGGGGTGTCGGCGGCGGCGATTTTCTATTTCCGCGAACAACTGGACGAGGCCGGGTTCAATAAGGTGAGGATCGTCGCCTCATCCGGGTTCGACGTCGCCAAGTGCCGGGTCATGGCCGACGTCGGGGCGCCGATGGACGTTATCGGCACCGGGTCGTTCCTGCCCCAAAACTGGGCCGAGACCTTCGCCACCGCCGACGCCATCGCCTATGACGGCAAGCCGAACGTCAAGGTGGGCCGGGAGTTTCTACTCAAACGGAAGGGGCGGCCCCAGGGCACGGCCACGGACTGAACAGCCCCGGGACATCAAAGGTCACTCTTTGATCCTGGTCAGGATGTCGAACAGGTCGGCGCAGGTGTCGGCGCCGAAACGCTTGGTGATCCGCATCTTGCCGTTGTCGGTCTCGAGGTTGGCGCTAAGGTCGGTCAACAGCGCGCTCAGGAACTTCTTTAAACCTGCGTGGTTCAGTTCCCACCCGGCGGCGGCGCCGATGCTCGGTTCCGGGGGCGTCAGGTGGTTGTTGATCAGGTCGATAAACCATTCGGCGCGTTTGTCGAAATCCTCGAAATAGCCGGCGATGCCGACCTCGGCGTCGAGGCTGACGGTCTCGGCCACCTCGTCGGCGTAGACGTCGTCCCAGTTAAACACGCTCTTGCCGCCGGCCTTGACCTTGTCGACGATAGTGCGGATTTTCTGTTGGTATTTCTCCACCACCTCCGTCCCCAGCATCATGCCGAGGGCGACGAAAAAACCGGGCAGCATGCGCCGCGACAGGTCGTCGGGGCCGATCTCGTCACTTTCCCGGAACAGGTTGGAGAACTTCTTCACCATCAGGCGGTCGAAGGGGTAATTGCGCTGCTTGTCCCAGACCGCCCTCTCGCGGGCCTTGACGTAGACCTCGAAGGATTGCTCGAACACCGACGACAAGGCCTCCACCTGGCGGTTGAAATCCGCCTGCATGGTTTCCAGGTCCCGGGACGTAAGATGCCCGCCCCGGGCCTCGGCTTCCGCCTTCAGCTTGTCGACAAGAGCGGTGACCACGGTATCGGCCAGCGCCTTGCTGACATCCTTCGGCGAGCTCATGTCCATGGGCGGACTTTCGGGCGCCGGCACAGGTTGAGCCGGCAGAGGCGCGGCGGGAGGCTGCGGCGTGCCGGAACCCATGCTGAGATCGGAATCGGTGCGTCGATAGCCCCCGGCCTCGGGGGTGAAAAACCCCGCCTCTCCTTCATCATCTTTCGTTTGCGGAGCCTGTGAAGGATCCGGCGGTATGATCGGCTTTGCCATGGCCCCCATAGATTATGTGCATCCGGTGGGGATTTCCACCCGCATGACGGCCTTTCCCAGCGGCCAGGGCGTCGTTGACAGTTTTCGGGCGCCCGCCCATGATCGCCCGGAAATCCTGATCCGTTAAATACTTACACAAGCCCATGCCATCCCCATGACCGAGACCCTTGCCATAGCCCTGGCGCAGATCAATCCGACCGTCGGCGATATCGACGGCAACCTGGACCGCATCCGCGCCGCCCGAGCCGAGGCGGCGGAAACCGGCGCTGATCTGGTGATCTGCGGGGAGCTTGCGGTTTCTGGCTACCCGCCCGAGGACCTTGTCCTCAAGCGCGCCTTCCAGGACGCCGTCGAGGAAGGCGTTAACAAACTGGCCGCCAAGACCGATGACGGCGGTCCGGGGATTCTGATCGGCGCGCCATGGCGCAAGGATGGCCTGCTTTACAACGCCGCCGTGCTGCTCGACGGAGGCGACGTCGCCGCCGTCCGGTTCAAGCACGCCCTGCCCAATTACGGCGTCTTCGACGAAAAACGGATCTTCGAGACCGGCCCGTTGCCGGGGCCGGTGTCGTTTAGGGACGTGCGCTTAGGGATAATGATCTGCGAGGACATGTGGGTCCAGGACGTTACCGAATGCCTGGACGAATCGGGGACCGAGATCCTGATCGTCATCAACGGCTCGCCGTTCGAGACCGACAAGCCCGAGGACCGGCTCAACTACGCCGTTTCCCGGATTACGGAATCCGGCCTGCCGCTGGTCTACGTCAACATCGTCGGCGGCCAGGACGAGCTGGTCTTCGATGGCGCGTCGTTCGTCCTCGGCGCCGACAACACGTTGTTGGCCAAGGCGCCGTCATGGACCGAGAACATGGTCGTCACCCAATGGAACCGCTCGGGCGAAAGCTGGAAGTGCGAGGAAGCCGCCATCGCCACGGCCCCAGGATTGACCGAATCCATCTACCGGGCGCTGGTCCTGGGGCTTCGCGATTACGTCGGCAAGAACGGCTTTCCCGGCGTCCTGATCGGCCTGTCGGGCGGCATAGATAGTGCGCTCACCGCCGCCGTCGCCGTCGATGCGCTGGGTTCCGATGAGGTCCATTGCGTCCTCATGCCGTCGCCCTATACGTCGGACGACAGCCTCCAAGACGCGGCCGAGACGGCAGGCAACCTCGGCGTTAAGCTGGACACCATCGCCATCGACCCGGCGATGCAGGCGTTCGAGGGCATGCTCGCCGACGCCTTCGAGGGCCGGGACGCCGATGAGACGGAGGAAAACATCCAGGCCCGGGCCCGCGGCCTGACGCTGATGGCGCTGTCCAACAAGCTCGGGTTCATGGTCCTCAGTACCGGCAACAAATCGGAAATGTCGGTCGGCTACGCGACGCTCTATGGCGACATGTGCGGCGGCTTTTCGGTCCTCAAGGACGTCTACAAGACCACGGTCTTTGATCTCGCCCGCTGGCGCAACGAAAACAGGCCCAAAGGCCTCGAAGGACCGGATGGCGTTGTCACGCCTAAGCGCGTCATCACCAAGCCGCCGAGCGCCGAACTTAAACCCAACCAGACCGACCAGGACACGCTGCCGCCCTATGACACGCTGGACACCATCCTCAAGTGCCTGATCGAGGAGGAAATGTCGCTGGATGACATCACCGCCCAAGGCCACGATGCGGAAACCGCCGAGGCGGTCTGGCACATGCTGGACCAGGCCGAATACAAGCGCCGCCAAGCACCGCCGGGGGTCAAGATTACCGCGCGCGCCTTCGGCCGCGACCGCCGTTATCCGCTGACCAACCGCTTCACCGGCAAGGTTTGAACCGGGGCCATGGCATTACACATCCACGATACGCTGAGGGGCAAGAAGGTTAAGTTCACACCCCGCAAAAAGGGCGAGGTGCGCATGTACGTCTGCGGGCCGACGGTCTATGACTTAGCCCATATCGGCAATGCGCGCCCGGTGGTCGTGTTCGACGTCTTCACCCGGTTGCTCAGGTGGCTCTACCCAAAAGTCACCTACGTCCGCAACATTACCGACGTCGACGACAAGATCAACGCGGCGGCCAAGGAAACGGGCGAATCCATCCAGGCGATTACCGAGCGGGTGACGAAAATCTTCCATGACGACATGGCGGCGCTGGGGAACCTGCCGCCGGACCACGAGCCCCACGCCACCCAACACATCGACGCCATGATCGAATTGGTGGCCAAGCTGCTCGAAAGCGGCAACGCCTATGAGGCGCCAAGGGAAGCCAAGGGCCACGTTCTTTTCAGTGTGCCGTCAATGCCGGACTACGGGAAATTGTCGAAGCTGAAGCGCGACGACCTGGTGGCCGGGGCCCGGGTCGAGGTGGCGCCCTATAAACAAGACCCCGCCGATTTCGTTTTGTGGAAGCCGTCTCCTATCGAAGACGACCTGCCTGGATGGGACAGTCCCTGGGGCCGTGGCCGGCCCGGCTGGCACCTGGAATGCTCGGTGATGAGCGAGAAGTTCCTCGGCCCCGAATTCGACATCCACGGTGGCGGCCAGGACCTGATCTTCCCCCACCATGAGAACGAGATCGCCCAATCGACCTGCACCGGGGGCTTCGCCTTTGCCAAATACTGGATGCACAACGGCTACCTGATGGCCGAGGGCGAGAAGATGTCGAAAAGCCTCGGCAACTTCTACACCGTGCATGAACTGCTCGACGAATTCCCCGGCGAGGCAATCAGATTGGCGCTGCTCAAGACCCACTACCGACAACCACTGGACTTCACCAAGGACGGCCTTGCCGAGGCGAAGCGGGAGCTTGATGGTTTCTACGGGGCGCTTCGGGGCGTCAACGCCAGCGCCGAAGCCGGACAAGAAACGCCCGACATCATTGAGGCAATGTCGGACGACCTGAACACGCCTTTGGCGCTTTCCCATCTCCACGAGCTGGCAGGCGACCTCAATAAAGCCGAAGGCGGTCAAAAACCCGAAGCCGCGAGCCGACTGCTTTCGGCGGCGAGGCTTTTGGGCCTGCTTGGGCAGGACCCGGAAGCCTGGTTCAAGGGCGAAGCGTCCGAAGGTGGGTTGGACGCCACCACCATCGACGCCCTGATCGCCGAGCGCGACCGGACCCGCGAAAACAAGGAATTCAAGCGCGGCGACGAAATCCGCGACCAACTGGAAGCCCAGGGGATTCTGCTCGAGGACGGCGCCCAAGGCACCACCTGGAAACGAAAGTAGGCCGTCTACCCGCAAATGCCTTGAAGCGACCACCACTGGTCGCCGGTGAGCGCCGGGCGTGAGGTTTCGGTTGCCGCCCCGGCCTTCCTTACCTTTTGCAGGCGCTCGTCATTCCAAGGATGGGTGCTGAACAGTGTCACCGCGCGTTCAGCCGCCTTGTCCACCCTATCCCCGCCCCCAACCGTTTTTCCCGCCTCGGCCGTCAACCGCTCGAAGAACCGCTCCAGGCCCTTAGGTGTAATGGCGGCTTGGCGGAGGATTTCCAGGGCGATGGCGTCAGCGGTGCGTTCGTCTTCGCGGTTGTAGGAAAAGGCGATCAGGGTGCCGCCCAACTGCACCAAGGCATCGACGATGTCGGAATCGCCGCCGACGACCAGGTCCAGCAACACCGAGATGCCGGTGATGCGGATGGCTCCGGCCAAGGGGTGGCGTTCGATCACGTGGCCCATTTCGTGGGCTAGGATTCCGGCCAGTTCCTCGGGCGATTCCAGGGTATCGAGAAGGCCCCGCATGACGACGATGTGTCCCCCGGGAACGGCGAAGGCGTTATTGACCAGGCTGTCGGCCACGGTGACATCGAAAACGTATTCCGTGTCGAGGTGTCCGGCGAGACGGCCGGTCAGCGTCTCCAGGGCGGCCCGGCCCGGCGGCGCCTCACAGGCCTTGGCGTGGCCTGTGATGTTGGCCTTGATGGCAGCGCCGATCTCTTCCTCCCAGCTTATCGGGACGGTGGCGGCGATGGGGCCGGACAGGCGCGGGATTCCGTAGGCCAAGAACATCCCCACCAGGACCAGCAGCCCCGCCGCCAGCCCCGCCTGGACCCAGGTCCTGCCCCGGCCAAGGGCATGGCGGGCCAGGTGCGGTGCAAAGCGGCCCAGAAGTTCGGCGAAATCAGGGTCGTCGACCATCAGACGGGCATCGGGATTGCCGCCAGAGTTGAGTTGCACGGGTTGGCCGGGGCGAAGCCGTGCCGCCGCCGTTAGGTCCCCATAGGTCCAAAGGCCGAACCAGCCGCCGCCGTCTCCCTTTGCGCCCTCGATAGTAATGCCCTGGGGGGTCAGGGTAATGACGGCTTTCCGCTTAGCCGCAGTTTGGCCGTTGAAAAACCAAGCCGGAAAGGTCCGTCCTTCGTTAGTACTAAATGGCATCGATATCGAAGGCATCGGCCAGCCCCTCGCCCGTCGTCGGCCGGCTTTCCGTGCTTCTGCGGATGTCCTCGAAATCGGCCGTACCGGTGGCGCTGAGCCGGTCGCAGAAATAGCGGAACTTACGCATCTGCGTGAAAGGCAGGCCGAAGCCCAGCGTCAGCACCATGATCAGCATATTGCCCAGCACCAGAAGGATCAGGCTGCCGGTGGTGGCGTCGAAGGTGAAGTTCAGGCCCTCGTAACGGGCGCACGACACCATGTAGCGCATTTCGCCAGCCTGATAGAAAGCCACTAACGGCGGCACCATCAACACAAGGATAAAAGGCAAAAATGCCTCCAAGCCAGGAATATGAATGGCCATTCCCACAAAAACCGTAACGAAAATCAAGCCGATCATAAGCCCCCATGTCTGAGCGAAGCGTTTGTAGAGGGGGCCGGGGCCGCCCTCGAAGGTGAACCGCCGGTCGCCGAACCAGGTGTTGTTCATCATCAACGACATCAGGTTCATGTTCTGCCACGGATAGGTCCAACCCAGAGACAGCGGCAAAAGAATATAAAAGCCCAGGGTCCTCCGTCCGTATTTCGAGGCCGGGCCAGTCTGGGCGCCGCGGATGCCGTGCCACAGAGTGCGGCTGAGGCGGTAGCGCCGGGCCCGGTATTGGGCGATTCCGACGAGAAACAGGATCAGGGAAAAAAGGACGAGCTGGAAAAGGATGTAAAACCAACCCCCATCCTCGGCCCAAAAAACGTCAACGATTGAACTGACGGCGCCCAAGGGAATTAATACGGCAAAGAGGACGGTCATGAAGCCCTTGAACAATTCATCGCCGGTGCCGATGTATTCCAGGGGATCACCCAAAAGGGAGGTTTGCCCCCAAAGATACTTGCGCACTCGGGTCTTTCCCCAAAAGCGGTAGAAGGACAAGGTGACAATGTTGAGAAGCCCAACGACGATGGCGATGGGCGCGATTTTCCCGGCCCTGCCGGCATGCTCGAACTTCAGCGCCTGGTGTTGTCCCGTCTGTTCGGGCGTTTCGTTCATTGATCCCCCTAAGGGTCCGGCCACCATTTTTTTTAACAACCTTAACTAGAATTTCACCATTCTTTCCTGGGCGGATTAAGCGGTAAAGCCCCCTATCCAAACGCCCGGAAACGCAGCTTGATCTCGTCTTCATCCATATCGGGTTGCAATTCCTTCATCGCCTGGAATTCAGCCCGGGTGTGTTTCCGGCCCGACCATTGGGCGTCAAGAATAGCCAGCGGTTCGTCGGATGTAGCCAGATGGGCCGCCTGGTCGGCGAACATCTTCAACAACGTCTCGTAAGTCTGGAGTTCAAGATCCATGAACCGGGTATCGGGAGCGATGTCGAACCATTGGACGGCGACGATGGGGCCGCAATCGACCTTGTCCTCCATCAGGTGCACGGTGGCACCGAATTTCCCAGCCCCGTCATAAATGGCGAAACTGGCGGCGTGGCTGCCAGGATACTCCGGCGAACCGGGGTGGAAGTTGTAGGCAGGCAGGTCCAGGGCTTCGAGCACCGCCGCCGGCACGATGACCGAGGTCGAGAACGAAATCAGCCTCCTCGCCCCGCCGCCGGCGGTCGGCCGCAGGCAGACGGCCTCCAACTCGTCCCGGGTCTGGGCATGGACGACTACAAGCGCCGGGTTGTGGCTTTCGAGAATGACGCGGAAGTGGGGGCCTTCCACATCGCCGGTCAAGAGGATGATTTCCTCGGGCATGGGAAGAGAGGCTAGCATGGCCGGGAGAGAAGCTCTAGCAGCCCTAAATGTCCGCCGCCCGAGTCGCGCGAAAGGTAATTGACCCCTTACTTTCTGCACCATTTGGCAATAATTTCGGTATTACGCCGGCAGGGGGGTGCCGTCCCTTTGTCGGCGTATTGTTTTTTGTGCCTTGAAAAACCGAAACCCGGCCGAAAGCGCGTAAATTCTTGAGCCACGGGCGCAAAGTCGGCATTCTCCCGCGTTCCACCCACTGACCGGATTGATTTTCGATGGATGACAAGCGCGTTTATCTGTTCGACACCACGCTCCGCGACGGTGCCCAGACTCAGGGCGTCGATTTCAACCCCGTCGACAAGGAGTTGATCGCCAAAGAGCTCGACTCCATCGGCATCGATTACATCGAAGGCGGCTGGCCCGGGGCCAATCCCACCGACGACGCCTTTTTCAAGAATCCGCCGGAATTGAAGCGTTCCTGCCTGACGGCGTTCGGAATGACGCGCCGGGCCGGACGCAGCGCCGACAACGACCCCGGCCTGACGGCGCTTCTGTCCGCCGGCGCCAAGGCGGTGTGCATGGTCGGCAAGGCCTGGGATTTCCACATCAAGGTGGTGCTCGACATCGAGCCAGAAGAAAATATCGCCATGATCCGCGAAAGCGTCACCCTGGCGGCGGCAAAGGCCGACAAAGTGATCTTCGACGCCGAGCATTTCTTCGACGGCTACAAAGCCAACCCGGATTTCGCCCTCGACTGCCTTAAGGCGGCCCATGAGGCCGGCGCCCGGTGGATAGTGCTGTGCGACACCAACGGCGGCACGCTGTCGCACGAGGCCGAGGACATCATCGCCAAGGTTATCGAACACATTCCCGGTGATCGTCTTGGCATCCACGCCCACGATGACACCGGCAACGCCGTCGCCATCTCGCTGGCCGCCGTGCGCGCCGGGGTGCGCCACGTGCAGGGGTCCCTGAACGGCCTCGGCGAACGTTGCGGTAACGCCAACCTGATCACCGTCATCCCGTCGCTGGTCCTGAAGATGGGCTACGAGACCGGCGTCACCGAAAAGGACATGAGCAAGCTGACGCATCTCAGCCGCCTTCTCGACGAACGCCTCAACCGGGCCCCCAACCGGGGCGCGCCCTATGTCGGCGAATCCGCCTTCGCGCACAAGGGCGGGCTGCATGTCTCGGCGGTGGAAAAAGATCCCTCGACCTATGAGCACGTGGACCCGGAAAAGATCGGCAACCGCCGCCACATAGTGGTCTCGGACCAGTCGGGGCGGGCCAATATTCTGGCCCGGTTCCGCGAAATCGGGATCGAGATCGACCCCAAGGATGACAAGGTCACCCGGCTGGTGGAACAGGTCAAGGAACGGGAATTCGACGGCTACGCCTATGACGGCGCCGAAGCCAGCTTCGAGCTTCTGGCCCGGCGCGCTTTGGGCACGGTGCCCGATTTCTTCCACTGCGCTAGCTTTAGGGTGGTCGACGAAAGGCGCTGGAACGACAAGGGCAAGCTGGTCACCCTTTCCGAGGCAACGGTGAAGCTTGATGTCGGCGACGAGCAGCACATGACCGTGGCCGAAGGCAACGGGCCGGTCAACGCGCTCGACGCGGCGCTGCGCAAGGTGCTGACGCCCATCTACCCGCAGCTTCGGGACCTGCGCCTGGTCGATTACAAGGTCCGCATCCTGACCCCCGGCGACGGCACCCGCGCCATCACCCGGGTGATGATCGAATCGGCGGACAAGGACGGCGAGCACTGGTCGACGGTGGGCGTTTCCGCCAACATCATCGACGCTTCCTATAACGCGCTCCGCGACTCGATCATCTACAAGCTGTTCCGGGACGGGGCCGAAGAAAAACACTCGCCAAGCTGATGGCCGGCGACGGAACTCCCAGCCCGGTCATCGTCCTGGTGGAACCGCAACTGGGCGAAAACATCGGCATGGCCGCCCGCGCCATGCTCAATTGCCGGCTGACGGAGCTTCGCCTGGTCAAGCCCCGCGACGGCTGGCCCAGCGACGAAGCCACGGCCGCCGCCGCCGGCGCCGATGAGGTGGTGGAAGGGGCGCGGGTTTTCGACACCACCGCCGACGCCGTCGCCGACCTGGAACGCGTCTTCGCCACCACGGCCCGGACCCGCGACATGACCCAGCGCATCCTCACGCCCCGGCAAGCGGGGGCCGAAATCCGCGACTTCTTGGCCCGCGCCAGATCGGGGGGCCAAGGGGAGATCAAGGCCGGGGTGCTGTTCGGGCGCGAGGCCAAGGGCCTCAAGAACGACGACCTGGCGCTTTGCGACGCCGTAGTGATGGCGCAGGTGAACCCGGCTTTCAGTTCGCTTAACCTGGCACAGGCGGTTTTCTGTATCGGCTATGAATGGCTGTTGGCCGGGCTCGGAGACGGGAAAGATGGCGGCGGCGGTAGGCTAGCAATGGCGAAGGAAACCCGGCCCGCCAACAAGTCGGAACTGCAAAGTCTGTTCGAGCACCTGGAGCAAGAACTGGATGCGTCGGGGTTCTTGCACGTCGAGGAAAAGCGCCCGGTCATGGTCCGCAACATCCGCAACGTGCTGCAACGGGCGCATCTGACCGAACAGGAGGTGCGCACCCTTCGCGGCATCATCACCAGCCTCGCGGGAAAGCGCCGCCCGTAACTCCCTAAATCCGCGTCGACAGCCAGATGGCGAGCCGCGAACCGGCCCTGATCAGCCCCGTCAGCGCCTCGTAGCCGGGAGCCTCGCGGGCCCCCAGGTCGAGACTGGTTTGCTTGTGTTCGACCTCTTCGAGGCGGAATTTCTCGAGCCGGTCGCGGAATTTCTTCTCGCCCCCCTCGGCGTCCAGACGCGCGATCTGTCCGGTGTAGTGTTCGTCGATGACCTCCTCGACGGCGACCGTGCATGCATGCGCCGCCTTTTCCCCGAGCAGCGCCGTGCCGGCGCCTAGGGTAAACCCGGCGATGTGCCACAACGGCAGCAGCGCCGTCGGCCGCACTCGGCGTTCGGGAATGAGCTTGTTGAAGGCGTCGAGATGGCGGCGTTCCTGTTCGGCCATGTGCTCGAGGGCGGGGGCGCTGGCGCTTTTACCGAGGACGCTGAGTTGGCCTTCGTAGATCCTGACGGCGCCGTATTCGCCGGCCTGGTCGACGCGGATCATACGCTTGATTATCTCCGCCTTCGACGGATCGCCGGGCAGCCGCCTAGAGATTTTAGGCTTTTTCATTGTCTGCTTTTTCGTTTTTCGGGCCTTCTTGCTCATGCCTGCCTCCGGATCTTCTCCGCGCCCAAGAATGACCCCACCGCTAGGGTCAGCGACGTCGCCACATTGTAGGTCGCCATGGAGACCCCGAACAGGGCCCATTCGACCTCGTCGCAGGTCTTGGTCGGCCGGGCCTCGGTCAGCAGGCGACGCAGTTTCTCCACCGTTTCGGGTTCGGGATCGCTTGCGGCGACGCCGCACGAAGCCACGGACCGCCACCAATGCTGCTCGACCCCGACGTGATAGAAGGCGACTTCGGCCCCGGCCAGGAACGCCACCGCGGCGCCGATCACCGCCCACACCTTTGGCCGCGGCCCCCATGTCTCAGGCGCCAACAGCGCCGCCACGGCCAATGCCCCGGCCAGGGCATAGGGGATGCGTTGATAAAGGCAAAGGATGCAGGGCTCGATGGCGAACGCCAGCTCGGCCGTATAGACAATGATCAGGGCGCCGATGCTGGCGGCCAGAATGGCGAACGGGACCAGTCGGGGCCAGTCCATGCGGGCGGGATCAATCATCATGGCGTATTTACAGTAGGAACTTTACGGCGGCGAAGCTACCCAGCAGCAGGGCGCAGAACAGCCCGAACAGCAAGCCTAAGCGTTTTTCGATTAACTCCCGGATCGGTTCCCCGAAATGCCACAAAAGCCCGGCGACGATGAAGAACCGGGCCCCCCGGGCGGCCACCGAGGCGATGGTGAAGATGAAGATATCAAGCCCCGTGACCCCGGATAGGATGGTGATGACCTTGTAGGGAAACGGCGTCACCCCGGCGATGAACACGGCCCAGGCGCCCCAGTCGTTGTACGTGCTTTGGAACTCGGCGAATTTCGGCCCGTAGCCATAGAATTCCAGCACCGGCTTACCGATTTCCTCGAATAAGAAGATGCCAATGGCGTAACCCAGAAGCCCGCCCAGGACCGACGCCGCGGTGCACACGAAGGCGATGCGGAAGGCCCGCGCCCTGTCAGCCAGCACCATCGGAATCATCAAAATGTCCGGCGGGATCGGAAACACCGAGCTTTCGATGAACGATACCCCGGCCAGCATCACCATCGCGCGGGGGTGGCCGGCCAGGTCCATGGTCCAGTCGTAAAGGCGCCTCAGCATTGGCGGTATTTAGCAGGGCAAGGAGTTTCGGGCAAACACCGGATTTTAGAGGAATCGGGCGTGTTGACGACCTATGTTGACCGGCCAACGCACCGGGCTATGATGTGGCCGGTTTGTTAAGCCCCTGTGGCGGAATTGGTAGACGCGCGGGATTCAAAATCCCGTTCTCGCAAGGGAGTGGGAGTTCGATTCTCCCCGGGGGCACCATTTTTCGACTTAAATCCCCTAACGCCAAACGCGCACCAAAACTTCCTTCAGGTCCTGGTAACGCTCGGTCTTGGTCTTCAGCAACGGGACCGGGCCGCGCACCGGCCTGTCATCGGTTCGCCGTATCCGGGGCGGCGACCAATCGGGAACCCGCTGCTTTCGTTTCGAAACCAGCCCGCAAGCGGCAAATATCATCGCGAACAAGAGGACGGGGACGATGACCAGCATCGCGCCGCCGGTGACACCCATGGCATAGGCCATCACCACCATAAGCAGGAAGAACGGCAGCATCTGAAAAAACAAGGCGGCGACCAGGATGCTGGTCGCCAAACCGCTTCTAATCAATTCGAATTGCGTGCGCCGTTTCCTAACTCCACCACCTTAATCCTTCTGACCCTTGTGATGCCGGTGCCGTGGCGCTCGTCGATGCGCTCCAGCACTTCGGCCAGCGAATGGGTGGCGACCATCATGCCATGGCTCGAGGCGTGCAGGAAGGCGCCGGAGCCCAGGTAGAAGCCGACGTGGCCGGGAAAGAACAGGATATCGCCGGACCGTAAATCGGAAACGTCTTCGGGAACCTCGACGTCCTCGCCGACGGCGTCCGCCTGCTGGTCAGAATCACGAGAGACAGCGATCCCGGCCGCCGCCAGCGGCACCTGCACCAGTCCCGAACAGTCGATGCCGAGGCCGCCGCGCCCGCCCCAGAGGTAGGGCACGCGGGTAAACATCTGCGCCGTGTCGATGAAATCGGTCCGCGTCTCGCCCAGGGGCGCCAGGTGACTCCTGAACATCCACCCGCCCGAGGCGAGACGGGCGTAATCGCCTTCTTCCCTGTCGAGGGAAACCCGGGCCGTCATCGACATTGACATCATCGCCGGGCATTCACCCTTCGGGTCCGGGAATACCAGGGAGCGCATCGCCGTGACCCAGTGGGTCGGCTCGGGCAGATTGTAGTAAAGGTCGGCCACCGCCACATAGCCGACATAGCCGTCGTGACCGCATTGGCCCCAGGCCCAGCCGTTGGATTCGTCGTAGATGGTGAACACCTCGCCGAACAGAAGCTCACTCGCCTGCATGACGCCCTCAATCGAATTCGCCGTGACTGGCTTGGTCATTACCGCCGATTGAGTGGTGCCCAGACGGCATTGACGGCCGGGGACGAAGGATTTCGTTTCGACCTTGCCTTCCAGGAAGTCGGCGGCGATGTCGTCGCGGTAGGGATGGGTTCTGGGGTCGAGGGGAGTGTCAGCGGGGCTCATAAGCCGGCTTCTTTTTCGATCCGAGGTTGAGCAACGGCATATGATCCTTTAAGAAAACGCATCCCGGGCGCCAAAATGGAAAAAACGACGGCGCCAAAAAATCTTAAGGAGTGTTCCTTGGATAAAATCGTATTCACCGTGCACGAATTCATGGCCGTCATGGGTAGCATGGATGAGAACCTCGCCGGAAAAAAAGCGCCCGAGGGTTCGGTTTACAACGAATGGCACGAACAATGGAAGGTGTTGGATGAACGGCTCGAAGAGCTGGACCCGATGCCCCGGGCCGACATGCTGTTCGACGGCAAGGTGACCATCAACGCCATCACCGAACCGCAGCTGAAAGAGGTGATCGTCGTCGTCGAAAGCCAGGTCGCCATGCACGAAAAGCTAATTAAAGACGACGACGAGGACGCCGACCCCGAGGACCTGGAAATCTGGCAGGCGCGGCTCAAGGACCTGACCGGGCTTCTGGGCTCCAGCGACTGGCGCGAAGTCGACATCTGAACGCCTCTCCGCCACCGTTTCCTATAGCGTTTCAGGAATCCCCGAAGGCCGCCTCGATGGCTTCGGCGTCGATGCCGTAGGCGCGGTAAAGGTCGCGCACGTCCCCGCACTGCCCGAAACGGTCGACGCCCAGGGGCCGCACCTGGTGCCCGGCGATCGAGCCGATCCACGATAACGCCGCCGGGTGGCCGTCCAATACCGTCACCAGCCGAGCGTTGGGCCTAAGCCCGGTCAACAGCTTCGCCAGATGGGACTTGTCGCCGTTTTGGCGCCAATCTCCGTAAAGCCGGTCGGGAGAGGTCACCGCCATCAGGCCTATCCCGCTAGCCGATTTGGAAAGCTGTTGGTGGGCGGCTTCGGCCTCGGCCGCAAGCGCGCCGCAAGTAATGATGGCGCCGGTTGATTTCGGCCCCGGCTTTGCCCGCCAATAAGCGCCGGCCAGGATGTCGCGGCAAAGAGTCTTGGTGATTTTGCGCCGCGGCTGAACCAGTGGCAGAGTCGACAGGCGCAGGGATACAGCCCCGCCGTCGTCGGCCTGCATGTGATCGAACCCCCAGCGCATGATCACGGCAAGCTCGTCGGCGAAGGCGGGCTCGAAACAGGCCAGCCCCGGCTGGCCGATGCCGATCAACGGCGTGACGATGGACTGGTGCGCGCCGCCTTCGGGCGCCAGCGACAACCCCGACGGCGTCGCCACCAGCATGAAGCGTGAATCCTGATAGCACGCGTAATTGAGCGCATCGAGGCCGCGTTGGATAAACGGGTCGTACACCGTGCCGATGGGGAACAAACGCTCGCCGAACAACTCGTGCGACAATCCCAGGGCACCGAGCATCAGGAACAGGTTGTTTTCGGCGATGCCGAGTTCGATGTGCTGGCCGTGCTCGGCGGCGGCCCACTTCTGTATCGAGGCCACATGGTGGTCACGGAAGGTATCGTGGACCTTGTCACGGGCGAAGAGGAAGCGGCGGTTGACCCAGCCGCCCAGGTTCGTCGATTGGGTCACGTCCGGTGACGTGGTGACGATGCGGTCCGCCAGGGCCTCATCGGTGCCGGCAAGGTCGAACAGGATCCGCCCGAAGGCTTCCTGTGTGCTGCGGGGCGCGCCGGTTTCGGGGGCCGGCAGCTTCGCCGGCACCATGATCGCCGCCGCCGTCTTCTTGCGCCCTCCGTTCAAGGCATTGAACGGCGCCTGGTCCAGGAAACGCTTGATATCTGCGGGCGGAATTGAAAGCCCGGCGAAGGGGTCCCATTCCTGCCCCTCGGCGATCCCTAGCTTTTGCCGGAATCCCGCCACCTGTTCGGCGTTGAGGATACCGGCGTGGTTGTCCTTGTGGCCGGCCAGCGGCAGGCCGTGGCCCTTGATGGTATAGGCGATGAAGCACGCCGGCGTGTCATCGGTGATGGAGGCGAAGGCTTCGAGGATGGTTTCCAGGCAATGGCCGCCGAGGTTGGTCATCAGGTCCTGAAGCGCGTCGTCGTCGTAGGACCGGAGAAGGTCCTCGATCCCGTCTTCGTCGCCGATGTCGTTCCACAACTGCTGGCGCCAATGAGCGCCGCCCTGGAAGGTCAACGCCGAATAGAGGTCATTGGGGCAAGCGTTGATCCATTTCTTCAGGACCTTGCCGCCGGGGCGCTTAAAGGCCTCCATCATGCGCTTGCCGTATTTCAGCGTCACCACGGTCCAGCCGGTGTTGCGGAAGGTGCGGTCGATCCAGCGGAACATGCGGTCGGAGACGACGGCGTCGAGGCTTTGGCGGTTGTAGTCGATGATCCACCAGCAGTTCCTGAGGTCGTGCTTGCGGCCTTCCAGCAGCGCCTCGTACATATTGCCTTCGTCCATTTCGGCGTCACCGACGATGGCGATCATGCAGCCTGGGTCCTGGGCCTGAACGGTTTCGGTGTGGCGGCGCAGGTAGTCCTGGGTCAGGGACGCGAACACGGTCATCGCCGGACCGAGGCCGACGGAGCCGGTGGAGATATCGACGTCGTCTGAGTCCTTGGTCCGGGAAGGATAGCTCTGGGCGCCGCCGAAGGCGCGGAAGTTTTTCAGGTTGCGCCGTGTCTGGTTGCCGAACAAGTACTGGATGGCGTGGAACACCGGGCTGGCGTGGGGCTTGACGGCGACCCGGTCCTGCGGCTGCAGTTCGTGGAAGTAAAGCGCCGTCATCAGCGCCACCACCGAGGCTGACGACGCCTGGTGGCCACCGACCTTAAGCCCGCCAGGCCCACTCCGGTTCTGGCGCACGTTATTGGCGTGGTGGATCATCCAGGTGCTGAGCCACAGCACCTTTTTCTCCAACTCACGGAGGATCGGCAACGCGGCGGAAACAGTGTTCGGGGTTTCGCGGGTCGGAGTCTGTTCGTCCAAGGGTGACATAAGGGGAGATTAGCCCCAGAGGGCGGCGTATGTCCTTGCGAAATGAGCCGAAAAATGGCATAAATTAGCAATGATTGGTCATTATATATTAGTTTTTTAGATTATTATGCTAAATAAATCCCTCGATGCCATAGATCGGCAAATCCTGGAGAATCTCCAGAACGATGCCCGCATGCGCAACGTGGAGTTGGCGGAAAAGGTCGGCCTGTCGCCAAGCCCGTGCCTGCGCCGGGTCGGCAACCTGGAGGAAACGGGCGTTATCCGCGGCTACGCGACCCTGGTCGACGCCGAGGCCGTGGGCCTGCCGGTCAGCGTCTTCATCAGCGTCACCCTGGAGAAACAAATCGAGAAGGCGCTGGAAAAATTTGAGAAGGAAATCCGCGCCCGGCCCGAGGTCATGGAATGCTACCTGATGACCGGCGAGGCCGATTACCTGTTGCGCGTGGTGACGGCGGACCTGAGCGCCTATGAGCGGTTCCTGATTGAACACCTGACCCGCATCCCCGGTGTCGCCTCCATCAAGTCGTCGTTCGCTCTGAAGCAGGTCGCCTACCGGACGGCGCTGCCCATTTCACCGCCCGGTAAGTCCAAATGATAAAACCCACGAAATCGTGAAACGGTTTTTATTTACAAGCCCCCCAAAGACCTTCCATACCCGGTCCACGGACAAGGAAAACCGAGCACCGAGAGCCAACCGGGCCTCCCGAAGAAGCGCCTGGTCCTTTTCCTGGGCGCCGCGCTAAGCGGGTTCATGTTCCTGGAGGCGGCGTTGGCGCCGAAAGCCGACCCGTGGCCCCGGTGGCAGGCCTTTGAGGCGGCTTCGACGGCGGTCATCGACCACCGCCCCTGGGACCAGTTTTTGAAAAAATACCTGAAACCCGTCCCGGACGGCGTCAACCGGGTCGCCTACGGCCGCATCACCGGCGATGACCGCCGGGCGCTGTACGAGTACCTGGTGGCGCTGCGCCTGACCTCTATCGAACGCTTCAACCGCGTCGAACAGTTGGCCTATTGGATCAACCTCTACAACACCTTCACGGTGCGGCTGGTGCTGGAGTTTTATCCCGTCAACAGCATCAAGGACATCGAAATCTCGTCGAACCCGCTTGACGGTATTTTCAGCGGCCCGTGGGGCCGCAAGCTGCTGAATGTCGAGGGTGAGGCGTTGAGCCTCAATGACATCGAGCACCGCATCCTCAGGCCCATCTGGGGCGACCCGCGCATCCATTATGCCGTCAACTGCGCCGCCGTCGGGTGCCCGAACCTGCAGCCGCTGGCCTTTACCGGCGCCAACACCTAGACGCTCCTCGATCATGCGGCGCAAAACTACGTCAACAGCCCCCGCGGCGCCTGCGTCGAGGACGGCCAACTGATCGTATCCAAGATTTATGCCTGGTTCGTCGACGACTTCGGCGGCTCGGAGGAAGGCGTCCTCACCCATCTCCGGCACTTGGCGGAACCGCCGTTGGTCCGCGCGCTCGAGGGCTGGACCTCCATCTACGATTACGAATACGACTGGGGCCTCAATGATTCCCGATCCTGAGGGGCGGCGCCCCGCGCCAATTCACGAAAACGTTAGGAACTTCAAACGTCGACGGTAATGTCGGTCTTGGGTTTCGAGGAGCAGATCAGGATCTGCCCTTCCTCCTCGGGCAGGAAGGCGTCGTCGTTGACGTATTCGATCTTGCCCTCGATCAACGCGCACATGCAGGTGTGGCAGACCCCGGACCGGCAACTAAAATCGGGCGTCACCCCGTTGGCTTCGGCCAGTTCGAGGATGGTTTCAATTTCCGGGTCCCAGTTAACAGTGACGCCGGAACGCTTAAACGTCACCATGGGTCCGTCCACCGCCGCTTCGGAGCCAGGGATTGTCGAGGCGGTCGAGGTGCTTTTCCGATCGGCTTTATCGTCAGCGCCCTCCTTGAACACCATCGCCGGGCCAAAAAATTCGTAATAAATGCGGGATTCCGCCACCCCCCAATCGAGAAGCCCGTTGAACAGCACCTTCATGAACGGCGGCGGGCCGCACAGGTAGAAATCGCCGTCCTTGCCGGGCACCAAGCTTTGCAGCAGTTCCATGGGAATCACCCCGGCGCTGTCGTAGTCCCGGCCTTCGACGTCGCCAGGACCCGGCTCCAAATAGGCGATGTGGGCATGGACGTTGGCATAGGTTTCGGCCAGGCCCCGTACGTGTGCGCCGAAGGCGTGCTCGTCGCCGTTACGGACCCCGTGGATGAACCACACCGGCCTTTTGGCGCCGTTGGCAACGATGTGGTTGAGCATGCTGACCATCGGCGTCAGGCCAACACCGCCTGACAGCAGCACCACCGGCCCCGATTTGCCCCCATCCCCATCCACTTCATCGTCTTCGTGCAGGAAAAAATCGCCCGAGGGCGCGCGCACCTGCAATTCGCTGCCGGCCTCGACGTGGTCGTGGAAATAGTTGGACGACACGCCCGGCGGCGCGTCCGATTGATCGGCAGGCGGCGGCTCGCGCTTGATGGACAGGCGGTAAAGGCTGGCGTCGTCCGAGCTGTCGGAAATGGTATAGGTGCGAAGGACGGGCTTCTCATAGCCTGGCACGTCGAGTTTGAAGCCCAGGAACTGCCCCGGCTTGTAGGATGCCAGCGGGTGTCCGTCCTTGGCCGTCAGGTAGAACGAGGTGACGGTCAGGCTTTCCGGTTCCTTGCACTCGACGCAAAAGGTCCGGTATCCGTCCCAGCCGCCGGAGGAATCCTTGGGCTCGTTCATGAATGGCTTCCTTTTGGCTCTCCGCTGTCCGGAGCAGGCTAACTTGCCGTTCCAGGGGGGGGCAAGGCAACCCTTAGCGAACTAGGGGTTTGGCGGCGGCGGCGAGGCTGTTAGTTTAGTTGATTCTCTTAAACAGAAACCGGCCCAAGGGGCAGCGGGGGACTGAAGGGTGGCGGCAAAACGCGGCGACGACAAGGCCTGGAACGAATTCATCTCGTGGTGCGGAGAACGCGGCCTCAAGGCGGTGCCGGCCAACCCCTGGACGCTGGCCGCCTATATTCGGTGGAGCGAGCGCCACCATCCCTATCCGACCGTCGCCAAGAACATCGAGGCCATCGCCCGGGTCCACCATACGAAAACGCGCAAACGCCTGGACCGCCACCCCATGGTCACGAGCACCCTGAGCCTCATCGAAACCTGCGCCAAGGCGAAAAAATCGGCCAAGGACAAACAGGCGGCATTGTTCCCGGAAGACGACATCCTCGAGCGCCAAGCCACCGGAAAGGACAAGGCCGGAAAAACCAAAAAAAACACCGGCACGGCCAAGGCCGTCAAGGGCAAGGGCAAAAAGACGGCCAAGAAAAAAACCGGTAAAGCAATGAGCGCCAGCCCGAAACTGGTGTCCCGGCGGCGGTTGAAAAGTTGAGGCCGCTCCCTGTCTTGGCCAAAGGGCGGTCAGCGGACCTCGACCTCGCGGACGATCGAGATGATTTTCTCTTTTGCGCCGCCCTTGTCGCGCACCAGGGTGATGTCGCCCCGATAGGTCCCTGGCAGCAAGGAACGAGCCTTTCTTTTCTTGCCGGCAAAGACGAAACGCCGGGCCTGGGTCTTATCCACGGTGGACGAGCGTTCGACGACGGCCTGGCCGTTGGGGGCGGTGATTTTCAGGCTCAGGATATCGCCGGCCCGGGGCCAGAACATATCCACCCACAGCACCATGGCCGGTGCCGTTCGCGACATTATAGGCGCCGAAAAATCGCCCCGCCTGGCGGCCCGGGCGGACAGCCGGCCGGTGGCGAAACCGGCGTTGTAGAGGGCCGTCGTCTCCCCCTTCAGCCAGCTCAGCGCGTCCTTCCGCCAAAGGGGGGCAACGCCTAGGCCGCATTGCCGTTGCCGCCCCACCCCGGCGAACGGATCAATCACCCGCTTGCCAAGGCGTACGGCCAGGTGGACGTGGGGGAACTGCGCCCGGCCTGAGTGTCCGACAAGGCCCAGTTTTTGCCCTCGTTCGACCCTTTCGCCTTTTTTGACCGCGAGGCTGCCCCGGCGCATGTGGCAATACTGGGTTTCCCAGCCGCCGCCGTGGACGAGGACTAAGCCGTTGCCGCATTCCCGCCCCTCGACGGAACCGCTGCCGGGGAGGGTGAAGTCGACGTCCTTCATACCGTCGCGCAAGGCCTTGACGATGCCGGGTGCCGACGCCACCACATCAACGCCCTTGGCCATCACGGCTAGATCGCGGATGGCGATGTCGGTGCCCTTGTGCCCGTCGTAGCTCCTTTTCCGGCAGGCGTAATCGCGCCGGCCCGGGCTCAGATCGACATCAACGAAATTGACCAGCCAGCAGTCCTTCCCCGGCCGGCAGCGAATCGGAAGGCCGAGGGCCGGCGGTTTCTCCTCCGCGCCCAAGGCCGGAAATATCGCCGGAAAGGTTGCCAGCCCTAACGCCGCCCAGAGAAAGCAGGCGGCGGCAAAAACGGCGGATTTCGACGTGTATCGGGTGAATTCCATCCCTTTACCCATAGCAGGCCCGGGGCGCCGTGATACAGGCTACTAACTTGCCGCGCATCGGCGAAAGGCGTATATTGCGGTGCAAAATATTGTTTTGCGGCACACAAAGGCCGTTTCAATGAGGCCATTGCAACGAAAACAGAGTCAAGGCCGATGGAACCCGCCAAAAGCACTCATAAAATGCTACACGGGTATTACTTCGAGGACCTGCGGAAAGGCATGCGGGACGTCTATGCCAAGACCATCACCGACGCTGACGTGATGTCATTCGCCGGTATCTCCGGCGACACCAACCCCATCCACCTGAACCACGAGTTCGCCAGCGAAACCATGTTCGAGGGCCGGGTCGCCCACGGCATGCTGACGGCCAGTTTAATTTCCACCGTCATCGGCACCAAGCTGCCCGGACCGGGCTGCGTCTACGTCGGCCAGAACCTACGCTTCAAGGCCCCGGTCAAGGTCGGCGACACGGTGACGGCGACGTGCACGGTGACCAGGCTGATTGCCGAAAAACGCTTCATCGAAATGGATACCGTGTGCTCCGTCGGCGACGAGGTGGTGCTGGACGGACAGGCGACAATCCTGGTGCCGTCGAAGGTCAAAGCCAACTAGGCCCCCCACCCCCCCCTCCCGGCTCCCTCCCCGGCCCCCTTGTCTCCCCCTGGCGCCCTTTCCCCTTGACCCGCAAGGGGGGCGCTGACACTTTCCCGCCATGCGGATTTATCGCCATTATGACGCGCTTCCTGCCGACGCCAGGGGCGCGGCGGTCGCCATCGGTAATTTCGACGGTGTCCACCCGGGCCATCAGACGGTCATCAACGAGGCCGGCCTGATCGCCGGCGATATGTGCCGGCCGTGGGCAGTGCTGACGTTCGAGCCCCATCCCCGGGCCTTTTTCACCCCCGGCTCCGAGCCCTTCCGCCTCACCCCTTTCCGCTCCAAGGCGCGGCGGATCGCCGAATTGGGCGCCGACCTGTTGATCGTGCAGCGGTTCGACAAGGCCTTTTCTTCCCTGCCGGCGGAAGACTTCGTCAACACCGTCCTGGTCGACGGCCTCGGCGCCGGGCACGTGGTTTCGGGGTATGATTTCGTCTTCGGCCACAAACGCGGCGGCAACTGCGAACTGCTGCTGGCGATGGGGGCCAAAGAAGGCTTCGGCTTTACCGCTGTCAACGCGCAAACGGACTCCTCTGGCGAAGCCCATTCCTCGACCCGCGTCCGCGAACGGCTCGGGGACGCCGATCCCCGGGGCGCGGCGGCGATCCTGGGCCGGGATTTCGAGATCGAGGGCCGGGTGGCGCGGGGCGAAGCGCGCGGCAAAAGCATCGGTTTCCCGACCGCCAACATCCCCCTGGGCGCTTATCTGAGGCCGGCGCTGGGCGTTTATGCGGTGCGCGCCGCGATTGAACAGGAAAACGGGGAGATATGGCTCGATGGCGTCGCCAACATCGGCGTCCGCCCGACTTTCGGCAGCGACGGCGTGGTGCTGGAAGTGTTCCTGTTTGATTTCGACGACGATCTGTACGGAAAACGCCTGCGCGTCAGGCTGGTCGATTTCCTGCGCCCGGAAAAGAAGTTTGACGGCGTCGACGATTTAAAGGCACAAATCGCCCAGGACAGCGCCAAGGCACAAAAGATTCTTCAATGACGACCGATTACAAATCTACGGTGTTCCTGCCCCAGACCGGCTTTCCCATGAAGGCCGGTTTGCCGAAGCTTGAGCCCGAAATCCTCGCCCGGTGGCAGGACATGGACATCCAGGCCCTGCACCGCAAGGCCGCTAAGGGGAATGAAAAATTCATCCTCCACGACGGTCCGCCCTACGCCAACGGGCATTTGCATATCGGCCACGCGCTCAACAAGATCCTCAAGGACATCATCGTGCGCACGCAACAAATGCTGGGCCGAGATTCAAATTACGTCCCCGGCTGGGACTGCCACGGCCTTCCCATCGAATGGAAGATCGAGGAAAAGTACCGCAAGATGAAGAAAGACAAGGACCAGGTGCCGATCATAAAATTCCGCCGCGAATGCCGGGAATTCGCCGAGCAATGGATCGACGTCCAGCGCGAGGAATTCAAGCGCCTCGGCGTCATCGGCAATTGGGACAACCCCTACACGACCATGAGCTTCTCGGCCGAAGCCCAGATCGTCCGCGAGCTGGGCAAGTTCCTAATGGACGGGTCTCTCTACCGGGGCGCCAAGCCGGTGATGTGGTCGCCGGTCGAAAAGACGGCCCTGGCCGAGGCCGAAATCGAATACCACAACCATACCTCGACCACCATCTACGTGCGCTTCCCCATCGCCAAGGCTTCCCAACCCGAAATCGAGGCGGCGGCCATCGTCATCTGGACGACGACGCCGTGGACCATACCCGGCAACCGCGCCATCGCCTATGGCCCGGACATCGATTACGCCGTCGTCGAAGTCAGGGAAACGGCAGAAGGCAGCCTTGCCAGGGTCGGAGAAAAGCTGGTCATCGCCGAGGCCCGCCTGGAAACGGCGCTCGCCGAATTCGGTATCACCACGCCCAACGTGATCGCCACCTTCAAGGGCTCGGACCTGGAAGGCACCGTCTGCCGCCATCCCTTGGCCGGCCAGGGTTACGATTTCGACGTGCCGGCGCTGGCCGCCGGTTTCGCCACCACCGAGGAAGGCACTGGCATCGTCCACATCGCGCCGGGGCACGGGTCCGACGACTGGGAACTGGGCAAGGCCAACGCTATCGAGGTGCCCGAGACGGTCGGCGAGGACGGCTGTTTCTTCGATCACGTGCCGCTGTTCGCCGGCCAGCACGTCTACAAGGTCAATGACGCCCTCGCCGATACCATTGAGAACGCCGGCGGCCTGCTGGCACGGGGGAAACTGTCGCACCGCTATCCGCACAGTTGGCGCTCGAAGGCGCCGCTGATCTTCCGCAACACCACCCAGTGGTTCATTTCCATGGAAAAGACGGGGCTCCGCGACAAGGCCCTGAAAGCCATCGAGGAAACCCGCTTCGTGCCGTCGTCGGGGCAGAAACGCCTTCGCGACATGATAGAGACCCGTCCAGATTGGTGCGTGTCGCGCCAACGCGCCTGGGGCGTGCCGATCACCGTCTTCGTCAACAAGGAAACCGGCGAGCCGCTGCGCGACCCGGTGGTGCTCGAGCGCATCGTCGAGGCGGTCGAGGGCGAAGGCGCCGACGCCTGGTTTTCGTCCGATCCGTCCCGGTTTCTGGGCGACGACCATAATGTCAAGGATTACGAACAGGTGATGGATATTCTGGACGTCTGGTTTGATTCCGGCGCCACCCATACCTTCGTGCTGGAGGACCGCGACGACCTGAAATGGCCTGCATCGCTGTATCTGGAAGGCACAGACCAGCACCGCGGCTGGTTCCACTCATCTCTCCTCGAATCCTGCGGCACCCGGGGCCGGGCGCCCTATGAGGCGGTGCTGACCCACGGCTTCGTCATGGGCGAGGACGGGAGTAAGATGTCAAAATCCACGGGCAACATCGTCTCGCCCCAAGACGTGATCGATCAGCACGGCGCCGATGTCCTCAGGCTGTGGGTCGTCGGCTCGGACTATTCCGAGGACCTGCGCATTGGGCCGGAGATTTTGAAAAGAAACGCCGACATCTACCGCCGGCTCAGAAACACGCTGCGCTACCTGTTGGGCAACTTGGCCGGGTTCGACGAAAGCGAACGCGTCGGTATGGACGAGATGCCGGAACTGGAACGCTGGGTGCTGCACCGGCTTTGGCAACTGGATCGCCACCTGAGGCAGGCCTGCGACGATTTTCAGTTCCACCCGGTGTTCGCCGAGCTGCATAATTTCTGCGCCGTCGATCTGTCGGCCTTCTATTTCGACGTCCGCAAGGATTCGCTCTATTGCGACCCGGCCGGCGACCCCAAGCGCCGCGCCGCGCGGACCGTCTTGGACGAAGTCTTCAACTGCCTCACCGCATGGCTGGCGCCGTTCCTTTGTTTCACGGCCGAAGAAACCTGGCAGGCGCGCTATCAGGAGGGGGGGGGAGAGACAGAAGAAAGCGTTCACCTTCGCACCTTTCCCGACATTCCCGAAGCCTGGCGCGACGATGATTTAGCTGCTAAATGGGCGAAAATCAGAGAACTGCGCCGCGCCGTCACCGGGGCCCTGGAGGTCGAACGGGCGGAAAAACATATCGGATCTTCCCTGGAGGCGCATCCCATTGTCTATGCCGAAACCGGGAACCGTGACCTTTTCGAGGGTCTCGACGCGGCCGAACTGTTCATCACATCAGGCGCCACCTTCAGCGTCGAGGCGGCGCCGGAAGACGCGTTCCGGGCCGAAGACACCGGCGGCGTCGCGGTCCAACCCAACCGGGCCGAAGGCGAGAAATGCCGGCGCTGCTGGAAAATTTTGCCTGAAGTCGGCCAGGACCCGGATTATCCCGATACCTGCGGGCGCTGCGCAGATGTGGTGCGCCAATCGGACAAAGGCGGTTGATCGGCATGGCTCCGGACCCCGCCCCAGACTCCGGTAGGGACGCAACCCAAAACAACGGCCCCGCCAGGATGACGTTCCGGCCAGAGTTCTTCAAGGGCCTGGCCGTGGCGGCGGCGGTCATCTTCGTCGATCAAATCAGCAAATGGTGGATCCTCGGCTTCGTCATGCAGCCGCCCAAAGTCATCCCGTTGACACCTTTCTTCAACCTGGTCCTGGGCTGGAACAGAGGGATCAGCTTCGGGTTCCTCGATTCCGGCGGCTGGCTCAGCGCCTGGTTCCTTCCCCTGGTGGTGGTGGCGATTTCGGCCGTCCTGGCGGTCTGGCTTTACCGTGTCCACCACCTCCGGGCCGCCGTCGGTATCGGTCTGATTATCGGCGGCGCCATGGGCAACCTGATCGACCGGTTGCAATTTGGGGCGGTTGCCGACTTTTTGGACTTTTACGCCTGGGGCATCCATTGGCCGGCGTTCAACCTGGCCGACAGCGCCATCACCGTCGGCGCCACGGTATTGATCCTAGATTCCTTGTTTGAAAAGGAAAAAAAGAGCTAAAATGGGCGGTTGGGAAGAAAATCGGCGGGCGCCGGGGCAATCGTTCGTTTAACAAAACCGGTGGCGCCCTTAGATAGGCCCATAAAATTCAATGAAAAAAACAACCGCCTTTCTGTCCCTTGCGCTGGCCGTGGCGCTGCTTTCGGGCTGCGAATCGGCACGCAAGGCCTTCAGCGGCGATAAAACCGCGCCCGACGAATTCGCCGTTTATTCCCGCCCGCCCCTGAGCCTGCCGCCGGATTACAAGCTCCGGCCCCCCGCCCCCGGAACGGTCCGCCCACAGGTCGATTCCGCGAAGTACCGCGCCGAACAGGCAATCCTGAGCAATATGGTCAGTAAAGGCGGCGTGGTGAAGCCGCTGAAAGGCAGCACCGGGTTGATGGCATTGTTGAGGGATACCGGCGCCCTGTCCGCGACCCCGGACATCCGCGCCATCATCAATGAGGAAACCTCGATCCTCAGTTCCCAGGATCAGGCGTTTGTCGACAAATTGATTTTCTGGGTCGACGACAAGGAGTCCGGCAGCACCGTCGTCGACGCCAAGAAAGAGCAAAAACGCATCCAGGAGAACCAAGCCCTCGGCAAACCGCTGAACGAAGGCGAGACGCCTGAAATCAAACGCAAAGCCAAGCGCAAGGGCCTTTTGGACTTTTAGCAATGAAGAACGCTTCGACGACGAAGGGAGCGTTCCTGGCGCTCGCCTTTTTGGCCTTGTGCCTGGTTCCCGGCCTAAACACGCCCGCCCGGGCCGGGGTGTTCAACCCCGAGATTTTTACGCTCACAAACGGCATGCGGGTGGTCGTCATTGGCAACCACCGGGTGCCGATGGTCACCCACATGGTTTGGTACGGCGTCGGGTCGGCGGATGAAGGCCCGGGCGAATCCGGGATCGCACATTTCCTCGAACACCTGATGTTCAAGGGCACGAAAAAGCGCCAGCCCGGGGAATTTTCCAAGATTTTGGCTCGCAACGGCGGCCGTGAAAACGCGTTTACGTCCGCCGACTACACCGCCTATTTCCAGACCGTCGCCGTTGATCGCCTAGAGATAGTGATGGAGATGGAAGCCGACCGGATGACCAACCTCAGGCTCACCGAACAGGGCGTGGCGACGGAAAAGGCGGTGGTGCTGGAGGAACGCCGGTCGCGCACCGACAACAACCCATCCTCGATCCTGCGCGAACAGGTCAACGCGGCCATGTTCCTGAACTATCCTTATCGCCGGCCGGTCATCGGCTGGGCCCATGAGATCGAGGCGTTGAGCCTGAAAAACGTCTTGGCGTTCTATAAAAAATGGTATGCGCCGGGCAACGCCATCCTGGTCGTCGCCGGCGACATTACGGCGGCGAAGCTGAAACCGCTGGCGGAAAAATACTACGGCCGCATCCCGGCTCACAAACCGACAGCCCGGGTCCGGCCTGCGGAACCCCCACAAAGCGCCAGCCGTAGGCTTGTCTACAAGGATGCGCGCGTGCGCCAGCCGGCATGGAGCCGCACCTACCTGGCGCCCAGCTATTTGACCGGCGAAACCGGGCACGCCTATGCGCTTGAGGTATTGGCTGACATTTTTGGCGCCGGCGCCACCAGCCGCCTTTACCAGTCCCTGGTCGTCGAAAATAAAATCGCCATCTCGGCGGGGAGCTACTACGCGCCCGACGCCCGCGGGCCCGGCCGGTTCTCCCTTCATGCCAGCCTTAAACCCGGCGTCAACATGGAAGCCCTGGAAAAGGCCATGGAGGCGGAACTGACGAAGATCCTGACCCAGGGCGTCAGCGCCTCGGAGGTCGCCCGGGCCAAGAAGCGCATGCGGGCGCAGGCCGTTTATGCTCGCGATTCCCTGCAGGGCGGCGCCCGGGCGTTGGGCGCGGCGCTGGCCATCGGCATGACGGTCGAGGACGTCGAGGCCTGGCCGGACCGCATCGGTACCGTCACCGTCGAACAGGTGAATGCGGCGGCGAAGGCGGTGTTGAAGGAAGGCCGCTCGGTGACCGCCTTGTTGTTGCAAAAGAAGACGGGCTGAGCCTCCATGATCGGTAAATCGAGAACCCTGCTCGCGCCTTTGTTCGTGCTGGCCGTGCTGCTTTCCATCCTCTTCGCCACACCACAGGCCTACGCGGTGACCATCGAGAGAGTGTTATCGCTGGGCGGCATCGAGGCCTGGCTGGTGCGCGATCACACCAACCCGATCATCACCATGCGCTTTGCCTTTCGCGGCGGCGCAGCACTCGACCCCGAGGGCCGAGAGGGCTTGGCCAACATGGTTTCCACCTTGCTCGACGAAGGCGCTGGCGATCTCTCCAGCAAGATCTTTCAGGGGCGGCTCGAAGACCTGGTCATCACCTTGCGCTTCGATGCTTGGCGGGACAATTTTGGCGGCCGGCTCCGGACCCTAGTCGAAAACAAGGCCACGGCCTTCGAACTCCTGACCCTGGCGCTGACCCGGCCGCGTTTCGATGCGGAGCCGTTGGAAAGGATCAGGAGCCAGATTTTTTCCTCTCTCCGCCAGGAAGCCGAGGACCCCAACACCATTGCCGGCAAGACGCTGTTCAAGACCCTGTTCCCGGCCCACCCTTACGGCCGCCCCGTCGACGGCACCTTGGAAAGCGTCGCCGCCATCACCCAGACCGACCTCAAAGGCTTTGTTAAGCGCCGACTGGCCAAGGACAACCTGGCGATCGGCGTCGTCGGCGACATCACCGCCGAGGCGCTGAAGACCGTGCTCGACAAGACCTTCGGCGGGCTGCCGGCTAAGGCTTGGGCCTGGGCTATCCCAGAAGCGGCCCTCAAGGGCCAGGGCCGCACAGTGGTCGTCACCAAGCCAGCGCCGCAAAGCGCCATCGTCTTCGCCGACAAGGGGCCGAAACGCCAGGATCCGGATTTCTACGCCGCCTATGTGATGAACCACGTGCTCGGCGGTGGCGGTTTTACGTCCAGACTTTACAACACAGTGCGCGAAAAGCGGGGGCTCGCTTACTCTGTCTATTCCGCCCTTCATCCCCTGGACCGCGCCGGTTTGATCTTCGGCGGCGCCGGCACCGCCAACAAAAGCGTCTCCGAAACAATCGCCGTGATGCGCGGCGAATGGACCCGCATGGCGACTCAGGGCATGAGCGAAAAGGAACTGGCCGATGCCAAGACCTTTTTGACCGGATCCTATCCGCTCAGCTTCACGTCGTCGGACCGCATCGCCTCGATGCTAATCGGCATCCAGATGGACAACCTCGGCATTGATTATCCCGACCGCCGCAACGGCCTGATCGAGGTGGTGACCCTCGACGACGTCAACCGGCTGGCGAAGGAGCTGCTGCGCCCGGACCAATTGACCGTGGTCGTCGTCGGCCAGCCCGACGGGGTCAAGAGCACCAACTGAACGACCCATCAAGCCGCCTGGGGGTACTGGTTGCGGCAATCCATCTCTGGTAGGCTCGTCTTCCCGCACAGCGCCCCGACGGAACCGGTTGTTTTCACCATGGCGTCCTTGAAAAGTTCCCCCGCCTGGAAGGCGCTCGAAGCCCACCGCAAGAAAACCACCGGCCTGCACATGCGGGACCTGTTCGCCGACGACAAGGACCGGCTCAAAGCGATGTCGGTAGGCTTGGGCGGGCTGTTCCTAGATTATTCCAAGAACCGGGTGAGCGCCGAAACGTATGCGCTGCTGATTGATCTGGCCCGCGAGGCCGACGTCGAAGGCTGGCGCAGGCGCATGGCCACCGGCGAGGAAATCAATACCACCGAGGGGCGCCCGGCGCTGCATATGGCACTCCGCGACCCTGGTGGCAATGAGGAAATCATCTCCGCCCGGAAGGTCATGGAACGGATTTGCCGCGACGTCCGGGACGGCAAAATGACCGGCGCCACCGGAAAACCTTTCCAGGCCGTCGTTCATATCGGCACCGGCGGTTCCCACCTGGGCTCGGCGATGGTTGTCCGGGCGCTTGAGGCCTATCGGGACGGCCCCGATATCCATTTCGTCTCCAATGTCGACGGCGCCCAGATCGCTCAAGTCCTCGACGGGGTGGTCCCGGAAACGACCCTTTTCATCGCCGCGTCGAAATCCTTCACTACCGAGGAAACCCTGACCAACGCCCGAACCGCTTATGCCTGGCTGACCGAATCCCTGGGCGACGGCGCCGTCCCCGCCCATTTCATCGCCGTTACCGCCAACGCCGGAGCGGCCAGAGATTTCGGCATCGGCGAAAACTTGATCCTTCCGCTGGCCGAAGGGGTCGCCGGGCGGTTTTCCGTGTGGTCGGGTGTAGGGCTGGCGGTGTCGTTGGCCATCGGCTGGGAGAATTTCGAGGCCATGCTTTTCGGTGCCCACGATATGGACCAGCACTTCCTGGATACCCCCCTGGACGCCAACATGCCGGTGATCTTAGGGCTGATCGGCATCTGGAACATCGACTTCCTGGGCGCCGAAGCCTTTGCGGTGCTGCCCTATGACCAGGGGTTGGGCCTGTTCCCCAACTACCTCCGGCAGTTGGAGATGGAAAGCAACGGCAAGTCCATCGGCCGCGACGGAACCGTCCTCGAGGCCGGCGGCGCCCCCATCGTCTTCGGTGAGCCGGGGACCGGCGGACAGCACGCCTTTTATCAGGCCATCCATCAGGGCCGGCGATTGATTGCCAGCGATTTCATCGTCCCCTTGCGGACCCACCACCCGACCGGCGACCACCACCAACGACTCCTTGCCAACGCCTTCGCCCAGTCGAAAGCCCTGATGAAGGGACGCCCCGGGGATAAGCAGCCCCCGCACCGGGCATTTGAAGGCAACCGGCCGTCGAATACCATCCTGATGGACTGGGTTGATCCCTTCACCCTGGGCCAGTTGATCGCCCTTTACGAACACAAGGTCTTCGTCCAGGCGGTGATCTGGGGCATCAACCCGTTCGACCAGTGGGGCGTGGAACTGAGCAAGGAACTGGCGGCAGCGATCTTGCCGGAAGTCCAAGGCGAGACCGCTTCCAGGGGTCATGATTCCTCCACCCAGGGACTGATTGCCCGCGCCCGCAAGGCCAAAGAGGGAAAACAACCGTGACCATCCGCCGCCTGCCGGAAACCGTCATCAACCGCATCGCCGCCGGCGAGGTGGTCGAGCGCCCAGCCTCGGTGGTCAAGGAACTGGTGGAAAACGCCATCGACGCCGGCGCGACACGCATCGATGCCGTGATCCGCGATGGCGGCCAAACGCTGATCGTAGTGTCCGACGACGGCCACGGCATGAGCGCCGATGACCTCACCCTGGCCGTCGAGCGCCACGCCACGTCGAAGCTCCCCGATGACGACCTGCTGGCTATCGAAAGCCTGGGCTTCCGCGGCGAGGCGCTGCCGGCCATCGGCGCCGTCTCCAGGCTTTCCCTTACCAGCCGCGCTAACGGTTCGGACAACGCCTGGACCCTGTCCGTCGAAGGCGGCGCAATCAAGGGGCCGGAACCGGCGGCGCACCCCAAGGGCACCCGCATCGAGGTCCGGGACCTGTTTTTCGCCACCCCGGCCCGGCTCAAGTTCCTGAAGACGCCGCGCACCGAACAAACCCACGCCGTCGACGCCGTCAAGCGCCTGGCCATGGCTCATCCTGAAATTGGATTCGCCTTGAACGACGGCGAACGCGACCTGGTCAAGCTGCCGCCGGCCTCCGGAGACGAAGCCAGCCTCGACCGCCTCGGGCGCATCATGGGCAAGGATTTCCCCGACAACGCCATGGCCATCGACGCTGAACGCGAAGGGATAAAACTTTCCGGCTATGCCGGACTGCCGACGCTGAATAGGGGCAACGCACAAATGCAGTTCCTGTTCGTCAACGGTCGTCCGGTCAGGGACAGGCTTCTGTTCGGCGCCTTACGCGGCGCCTACCGGGAATTCCTGGCCTCGGAGCGTTATCCGCTGGTGGCGCTGTTTTTCGAGCTGCCGGGCCAAGCCGTCGACGTCAACGTCCATCCGGCCAAGACCGAAGTCCGATTCCGCGATTCTGGGTTGGTCCGGGGGCTGATCGTCGGCGCCTTGAAGCACGCGCTAGCCAAAGCCGGGCACCGGGCCTCGACCACGGTATCCAACGCGGCGCTGGGCGCGGTCCGGTCCGGCGGCGGGATTCCTCCTTCCTCCAGGGGCGGCGCCGATTACGCTTCGGCCGGGCTCA
>Ga0315338_1000935_pt1 | contig 46554 bp, 44 predicted proteins | sample ASW8metaG_FD_204518 | JGI IMG/M metagenome (GOLD analysis project Ga0315338, IMG submission 204518) | Ammonia-oxidizing marine archaeal communities from Monterey Bay, California, United States - ASW #8 | ecosystem: Environmental > Aquatic > Marine > Coastal | place: USA: California | collected... | reverse complement strand
ACCATGTGGGACAAGCTGGGCAACGTCAACGAGACCGTGCTCGCCAACTACCTGAAGAACGAATACCCGCAGACTGTCGCCGTGGTGCTGACCAAAATCAAGGCCGACCATGCATCGCGGGTGCTTTCTGTGCTGCCGGAGAACTTCTCCATGGAAGTCATCATGCGGATGCTGCGCATGGAGGCGGTGCAGAAGGAGATCGTCGATCAGGTCGAGAAGACGCTGCGCGCCGAGTTCATGACCAACCTGGCCAGCGCAGCCCGCCAGGACAGCCACGAGCAGATGGCCGATATCTTCAATAACCTGGACCGCAACGCGGAAAGCCGTTTCATGACGGCGCTGGAGGAACGCAACCGCGAAAGCGCCGACCGTATCCGCTCGCTGATGTTCACCTTCGACGATCTCAGCCGGGTTGATGCCAGCGGCATCCAGATGCTGCTGCGCCAAGTCGAGAAGGATCAGCTGGGCATCGCGCTGAAGGGCGCGTCAGAGGATCTCAAGGAGCTGTTCTTCTCCAACATGAGCGAGCGGGCCGGCAAGATGATGCGCGAGGATATGGACGCCATGGGCGCCGTGCGCCTGTCGGACGTCGATGAGGCGCAGACCACCATCGTTTCCGTGGCCAAGGCGCTGGCCGACTCCGGTGAAATCGTCATCTCGTCCGGCGACGAGGACGAACTCGTCTTCTAAGTGTTATGATGCACCTCAACCCACCATTACAAGTTAATAGGCCCGATTAACATGGCCCCTGCTGAAAAGTTCATGTTCGACCGTTCTTTCGATGTCGAGGAAGAACTGCCGGAAGAGATTGAAGAACTTGATGATCTGGAAGAGGAACCGGAGGAAGTAGCTCCGACTTTTTCCGAAGGAGAGTTGATCGTTGCCCGCGACAAGGCCTTTGTCACAGGTAAGGAAGAGGGCGTCCAAGAGGCATCCGAAGCCATTGAGCGGCAAATTCATGAAACGCTTGAAGTGATCGGCACTCGATTCGAAGACCTCTTGAGAGTTCAGTCGGAATTCAACGTGGAAACCTTTAAGGATTCCATCCTTGTGGCAACGGGTATTGCCCGCAAGTACTTTCCCACGCTCAGTCAAGAAAACGGTCTTGAGGCCATCGAAAACATGGTTGGCAAGATCCTCCGGGAAATCATGGAAGAACCCCGGGTAACAGTCCATGTTCACCCGGATCTGCAGGACCCGTTAAATGACCGTCTTGCCCCTATCATTGCCGAGGCCGGCTTCGAAGGCCGGGTGGTGGTAATGGATGACGAGGCGGCGATCTTCGGCGACTGTCGCGTTGAGTGGAGTAGCGGCGCGGCTGAGCGAAGCGCCGAGGAACGCCGTGGTGAGATTGAAGAGATCATCGCGCGAAACATGGCGGCAGCGAATGTGAGCGTCTACGGCGAAGAAGAAGCCGAACCAGAATTGGCCGAGGAGCCTAGTACCCCCGAAATTCCAGTAGAAGCAGAGGAAGATGCGGCACCGGAGATAGATGAAACAGCGGCGCCTGATTCTGATGCGGCGGGTGAAGAGAATGCCCTGCAATCAGATGATCTAGACGGCGAAACAGCCGATCCGGGAGAAACGGAGTTAGTTGTCGAGGATGCTCCGACTGATCTCCCCCCCGAATCGCCAGAGCCAGATCTGGGAATGATCGATGAATTAGGTTCTCAGGAGTCGGAGGACGCATACAGCGATACACTAGCTGATATGAGTGATGGTCCCAGCCATGAGGAGCAAAGCGACGATTTCGTGGCACCGGAACCGGAGTTGGAAGTCGCGCCCGAATCGCCCGAAGTCACTGAAGAAGCGCAGGAAACTGCGGAATTTTCCGAACCCGGCATGTCAATGGGAGCAGCGCCAGTCCCTTCCGAAGAAAGTTTCGGGGAGATGCCATCCCCAGCGTCAAGCGAAGACGACAGTATGCCTGACGGGTCGTCACCAACCCCTAGCATGGAACATGATGATAACGGCGCTATACTGGACGAAGATTCGAGCGTAGACGGCAACGCACCGGAACCGGCCGATGATATGGCGACGGATGTAAAAGCTAGCGACGACGACTAATTGGACGGCGGTTCCGAAGAAAGTTGATTTGAAATTCGAGGAGGCCGTAATGGCTGATGAAGACGATCTTGAACTAAACGAATTCGAACCCGAAGCTCCGCCGGAAGCGGCCGCGGCAGCGGATGGTGATGCAAATGGCGACGGTGGCGGTGGCGGCGAAATCTCGATGGCCGACGCCATGCCCGAGATCGGTGATTTGCCCCGGAGCGCCAAGGATCTTGAAGCCGTTTATGATATCCCCGTGCGGGTATCGGCTGTGCTTGGCAAGTCGACGATGCAGGTTAGCTCGTTACTGAAGCTTGGCCGCGGTGCTGTCGTCGAGCTTGACCGGAAAGTCGGCGAAGCCATCGACATCTATGTTAATAACCGCCTCGTTGCCCGTGGTGAAGTCGTTGTGGTTGAGGACCGACTTGGTATCACCATGACAGAAATTATCAAAACTGACCGCACGGCCTGAGGGACGCCGAATGGCCGAGGAGGCGGGATATTTACAGGATCTGAACGTACGCAAAGTCCGCCCGACCATGGACCTTGCCACGATCATCGGCTTGATTTGCGGCTTCGGTATGGTGCTGACCGCGATCATTCTCGGTGGGTCGGCGCGAAGCTTTGTCAATATCCCGGCTGTTCTCATCGTTGTCGGCGGGACATTGGCGGTCACCACCGCGTGTTTTTCCTTGGCCGAAATGTCGCGCACCCTGCGCGAGGTGATGAGTACATTTTTCTATAGTTCTCGTGATCCTTCCGAGGCGGCAATCCAGGTATTGCAGATCGCGGAGATGGCCCGCAAGCAAGGCGTCCTGGCGCTGCAAAATATTCTCGGATCGATCCAAGGTGAGCCGTTCCTGCATCAGGGAGTCGGCATGGTGATTGACGGCACGCCCGGCGAGGAGGTTGAGAGCATCATGCGACGCGATCTGCACTCGACCATTCAGCGGCACGCCAAGAGCATCAGCGTACTGCGGAAAATGGGTGAGTTCTCACCCGCCATGGGGCTGATCGGCACGCTGATTGGCTTGGTCCAGATGCTTGGCAATCTCGATGACCCGACGACGATCGGCCCGAGCATGGCCGTCGCTCTCCTGACCACCTTCTACGGCGCTGTCTTGGCCAACATGGTGTTTCTGCCGTTGGCGGCGAAGCTGGAGCGCAACTCGGTAGAGGAAGCATTGGTCAGCAACGTATACGTAATGGGGGCAACCTCAATTGGACACCAGGAGAACCCGCGCCGGCTGGAAATGTTGCTTAACAGCATCCTGCCGCCGTCCAAACGGGTCCGCTACTTCGACTAAGCGGCCGCCGCGAGAAGGATTAGAACATGCGTTTACTCATTATCGGCACACTCGACGGACAGATCGGCGCAGCCAGCAAGATTGCCATTGATCGCGGTGCCAAGGTTCAGCAAGCCAACACCGTTGATGCGGGGATGAAACTCCTGCGTGGCGGCCATGGCGCCGACCTGATCATGATCGACGTCGCTCTTGACGTCGCCGAGTTGGTCCATTCGTTGGAATCAGAGCGCATTTCACTGACCGTTGTCGGCTGCGGCGTCGGAAATGACACCCAGGCCGCCGTCCGGGCTATCCGGGCCGGCGCCAAGGAATACGTACCGTTGCCGCCAAGCACGGACCTTATCGCCGCCGTGCTTGAGGCCGTCGCGGAGGAAAGTCATGCTATCGTTCACAAGGACCCTCGCATGGCGGAAGTCCTACGCCTCGCCGATCAGGTGGCGCCGAGCGAGGCCAGTGTCCTGGTGACCGGACGATCCGGTACCGGCAAGGAACTGATTGCCCGCTATCTTCACAACAAGAGCAAGCGCAATAGCGGGCGTTTCGTGGCTGTGAACTGTGCCGCAATTCCGGAGAATCTCCTCGAATCCGAATTGTTCGGCCATGAAAAAGGCGCCTTCACCGGCGCCGTCGCCCGGCGGATCGGCAAGTTTGAAGAAGCCAATGGCGGTACGCTGCTGCTCGATGAGATCAGCGAGATGGATCCGCGGCTGCAGGCAAAACTCCTGCGCGCGATCCAAGAAAAAGAAGTCGACCGGATCGGCAGCACCAAACCGGTCAAGGTCGACGTCCGGATCGTGGCAACGTCGAACCGCGAAATGGAAAGTGAAGTCGCGGCTGGAAACTTCCGGGAAGATCTCTATTTCCGCCTCAATGTCATGAATATAAAAATCCCCACGCTGGCCGAACGTCCCGGCGACATTGATATTCTGGCTGAGTACTTCGTAAAAAAATATACCGAAGCAAATGGCGTTGATGCCCGTCCACTCGGCTCAGATGCACTGAAGGCCCTGCGTGGCCATAATTGGCCCGGAAATGTCCGGGAGCTGGAAAACACCATGCACCGTGCCGTGCTCCTAGCCTCCGGTGACGAGATTGGGCCTGATGCGATCATGATGAGCGACGGTGAAATCTCATCGTCACTTGGAGCCACCGGTTCGGAAAGCGCCGGGGATGGCGGCACCGATGGCCTGGTCGGCCGCACGGTCGCGGACGTCGAACGCGATCTGATTATCGATACCGTCCAGCATTGCCTGGGAAATCGCACACACGCCGCCAATATTTTAGGCATCTCGATCCGCACCTTGCGCAACAAGTTAAAACAGTATGGCAACGACGGATTTACCGTACCTGTGCCGGGCGACGGCGAACGTCCGGCGCCATAGCCGGCGAATGAATGCGCGAGCGAAAGAAAACTATAGGGCAAAGGCAATAAACAAGCATGGCTGAGGCCGCTCCCACTACTCCTGCCGCCACTCCTGCTCCTGTCGCTGCCGAGGGGCAACCCACGGCGGATGTGTTTGACATGCGCGAAGGCCTCGCGGCCGTCGCGGCCCGCGGCGACATCATGTTGGCCCTTGGCGTTGTTGCGATCCTGGTGGTTCTTATCCTGCCGATGCCCAAGTGGGCATTGGATGTTAGCCTGGCATTCTCGATCACTTTCTCCGTTCTCATCCTGATGACCGCGTTGTTCGTGATCAGGCCCTTGGAGTTCAACGCATTTCCGACAGTTCTGTTACTTGCCACCATGATCAGGCTGTCTCTCAATCTGGCGTCAACACGATTGATTCTCGCTGACGGACACCAGGGTACCGGCGCCGCCGGCCGCGTCATCGAAGCCTTTGGCGGATTTGTCATGGGCGGTAACTTTGTCATCGGCATCATCGTTTTTGCCATTCTGGTGATCGTCAACTTTATCGTCATCACCAAGGGCTCCGGGCGAATTGCCGAGGTTTCGGCCCGGTTCTCGCTGGACGCCATGCCGGGCAAACAGATGGCCATTGACGCGGATTTATCAACCGGTCTCATCGATGAGGACGAGGCCCGCACACGGCGCCGCGAATTAGAAGAGGAAAGCGCGTTTTTCGGAGCCATGGACGGCGCCGCCAAGTTCGTCCGCGGCGATGCCATAGCTGGTATTCTGATCACCTTCATCAATGTTATCGGCGGCATGATTATCGGCGTCGCCCAGAATGATATGAGCTTTGGCGATGCCGCGGACACCTATACCCGGTTGACCGTTGGTGACGGCCTGGTTTCGCAAATTCCGGCGCTTATTGTTTCAACCTCGGCCGGCCTGATGGTGACCAAAGCCGGAATCGCGGAGCGGACCGATACGGCTCTGTTCAGCCAGCTTGGCGGACAACCGAAAGCCCTCGCCTTAGTCGCTATTCTGTTACTGGCTTTGTCTGTTCTTCCCGGCATTCCCATGCTGCCGTTCCTGTTAATGGCCGGCATTCTGGCGACCGCCGCCATCATCGTTTTCAGCGCCAGGCAGAAACAGCAGGAGTTTGAGATTCTGCAGTTAGAGGAAAAAGCCGTCGATCCGGCGGCTGTCGCCGAGGAACCCATATCGGCCGCATTGAAGATCGATTATCTACGTCTTGAACTGGGTTACGGCCTGCTGTCGTTGATTAGCGCCCCGCAGGAAGGACAACGGTTGACTGACCAGATAAAGGCCCTGCGCCGGCAACTGGCCACGGACGTCGGCTTTGTCATGCCGTCCGTACGCATTCAGGACAATATGCAATTGTCGGCTAATGCCTACGTCGTGCGCGTGAAGGAAATCGATGCCGGCCGGGGCGACCTGCGGCCGAACATGCTCTTGGTCATGGACCCGCGCGGCGAGGACATTACCCTGCCCGGCGAGAGAACTACGGAACCGACATTTGGCCTTCCAGCCATGTGGATCGAGGAGTCCAACCGGGAAGAAGCTCTCTTCCGCGGCTTTACGGTTGTCGATCCGGCAACCGTGATCACAACGCATATTACCGAAGTCATTAAAGACAATATGGCGGAGCTTTTATCCTATGCCGAAACCCAAAAGCTCCTCGACGATCTCGAAAAAGAGCACCAGAAACTTATCGCCGACCTCATTCCGGCACAGATCTCGCTTGGTGGAATTCAGCGTGTGCTTCAGAATTTACTGATCGAGCGTGTCTCCATACGCGACATGCCGACGATCCTGGAAGGAATTTCCGAAGCCTGCGGAAACACGCGTAACGTCATGATGATCACCGAGCATGTCCGCGCCCGGTTGGCGCGTCAAATCAGCGACATGAACGCCAACGACGAAGGCTTTATCCCGCTCATCACGCTGTCTCCGCAGTGGGAACAGGCCTTTGCGGAAAGCCTGGTTGGCCAGGGAGATGATAAGCAGCTATCCATGCAGCCAACCCGCCTGCAGGAATTCATCACCGCCCTTCGCAATAGCTTCGAAAGACAGGCTATGATGGGCGAAGCACCCGTGTTGCTGACCAGTCCGGCCATACGGCCGTTCGTTCGTTCCATCATCGAGCGGTTTAGGCCAATGACTGTGGTCATGTCGCAAAACGAAATTCACCCCAAGGCGAAAATCAAGACCGTGGGGCAGGTATAGAGTTAAAATCCGGGACCATCGTACCCGGGAAACCCAGTGGGATAACATGGCGTCAGACACCTCACTTGCCCCGACCCCGGCCCCCCACCCCAAGGGGCGCAACATCATCGCCGTCGCTTCCGGCAAAGGCGGCGTCGGCAAAACATGGTTTTCCATTACCCTGGCCCATGCCCTTGCCGACAAGGGGCATCGGGCTTTGCTGTTCGATGGCGACCTCGGTCTGGCCAACATGGATATTCAGTTAGGCCTGACGCCGCGAGAGGACCTGTCCGGCGTCATTACCGGCCGCCTGACGCTGAGTCAGATTATCGAGGGATTTGAGGATGGCGGGTTTGACGTCATTGCCGGGCGTTCCGGATCTGGCGGATTGGCGAATATAGCCGCCAGCCGGGTGCAAACGATCAGCGATGATCTGACAGCACTCGCCGACAACTACGACGTTGTCTTGCTTGATCTCGGCGCCGGGGTTGAGCGGACCGTCCGCCAGTTGGCCCATAACGCTAAAACCTGCATCGTGCTGCTAACAGATGAGCCGACGTCCCTGACGGATGCATATGCGTTCATTAAGATTGCCCACACAGAGCGGCCGGAAATCGACATTCAAGTCGTCACCAACATTGTCAACTCAACCCGCGAAGGCGAGCGAACGTATAATACGCTTCTGAAGGCCTGCCAGGGGTTTTTGAAGTTCTCGCCGCCACTCCTAGGCGTCATTCGCCGCGACCCCCGGGTACCCGACGCCATTCGCAGCCAAACGCCGCTTCTGACCCGCTCACCCAACACCGAAGCTGCCGTGGATATCGAGAAAATTGCCGGCAAACTGATGCCCTAGGCTAACCGAGGCGCTAACCGAGATGTCTACCGTAACGCCGCCGCCGCCGCCCCTTCCGCTCCCGCCGCAACTGGTTGCCCAGATCGTTTTAAACGCACCCAGTGTGCCACCGAGCTTGGACAAACTCCCGATTGGCGCGAAACTCGATGCCGTCGTGGCAATTCCCCCGGCCAGCGGACAACTCGAACTTGAAACAAGCCTCGGCAAGCTCCTCATTCCGCAGACCGACCTTTCGCTACCCAAGGACACGCCGTTGAGTTTGCAAATTATATCTCGTGGCGCCCTGGTTCAGTTCCTGATCACTGCAATCAACGGCAAACCGCCGCCGGTCCTGACCCAGTTCACAGGCGTGGCACCCGCGTCGGCTCTCGGGTCTCCGCCCACTACTTCGACGGCAATCACCCTATCCGTGGGAACCGTCGTAACGGCAACGCTCCTACAAGCCGGCAACACGACAGCGGGCCCCACCCTTCCATCCGGCGCCGGCACACCGCCCAACTTAGTCCCCGGCGCTTCGCCGCCCGCTTCGCCCACGCCGGCGACACCGGGTATTCCGGCGACGCCGGCAACCGGCCAACCCGGTCAAACAGGTTCCGCGACCAGTCCGGCAAGCAGCGGCGCTACAGCTACAGCCGGCTCACCGGCGGCTCGCGCCGCCGCTGGCCTCTACCGGGCCCACGCCCCAAGCCCGCACGGGCCATCATCAAGTGGATCCACGCCTTCGGGAGCCGCGGTGTCCTCACATGCGGCTGGAAGCCAGTTTTCGGCACGTATTACCGCGATACACCCGCCGCTGCCGACGACCGCCGCAATTCCGACAGCAAGCGGAGTTCTCCTGGCGCCGGGAAGTCTCCTGAGCGGTACGGTCAGCGGACACTCCCCCACGGGTCACGCCATCATCCAGACGCATGCGGGTCCAATTGCTGTCGCGACGCCGAACCCTGTCCCGCTGGGTAGTGTTATCGAGTTTGAAGTCCTCTCCAGGATAGCCACACCGCACACCCAACCATCCCCTTTTCCCCGTAGTTTGGCGCACGCCATCCTTGACGCCGGAAAGTGGCCGGCATTTGATGATGCCGTAAAATCGCTTCAGGAAACGTCGCCCGTTATGGCGCAACAGCTTCTTAGCGTTGCCGTGGCGCGACCCGACTCAGCGCTCGCCGCAAATATCCTAATGTTTCTCGGCGCCCTCAGAGTCGGCGAAATAAGGGCCTGGGTCGGCGATGCTTCGCAGCGGGAATTGCAACGCTCCCGATCCGATGTGATTGGACGGCTGCGTGATGACTTTGGTCAGCTCTCCCGCACCGTTGACGAACCTCAGTCCGGCGATTGGCGCGCGGTCCCGGTTCCTTTTCTTAATGGCGCCGAAATCGAGCAAATTCGTTTGTATCTGCAACGCGATGAAGGCGATAACGCCGATGAAGGCGGAGACAGTGGTCCAGGCACGCGGTTTCTAATTGACGTTGATCTTAGCATTCTGGGACGCGTTCAATTGGACGGGTATGTCCGCGAAACCGGAAAGCGGCTTGATTTGATTCTGCGCTCCGACTCGCCACTTCCAGACCGAATGAAAAATGATATTCGCGAAATTTTTGATGACGCCGGTACGGTCACCGGATTGCAGGGCGGGATCGGATTTCAGGCGGCGCCGGCCAATTTCGTGGAGACATCAGGCGGCAACGATCCCGTCGACAGCCACGGCTTGATCGTCTAACCGGCGAAGGGATACGGAAATGGAATTGGCCAGGAGGCGCGCGTTGTTGGAAACCCGGACGACACCGGACCTAAAGCTTGATTTTGTCTCTGGACTCGATGGCCGGATACCGGCCTCCGACAACCTCGGTGCGACGACTGTTATCCTACGTTATGTCCCCGACCGGTTGACCCTGGAGCCTGCCTCATTCGATGCCTATCTTGGCACCATGGGTGAAATGGAATGGAAGTCGTTGGAAGAGATCGCCGTTACATTCCTCAACGATTTCAGCAATGAATTGATCCCTCGTTGGGCGCAGGTCAACGTCCGCTCGAGCAGCTCGGCGCTGCAGCACATGGGCGAGCTTTCTGTAACGGTGGAAGACCGTCAGCCGAAATGGGAAAATGCCGACTTGCTGTCTCGTTTGCCGCCTGTCTGACGGAAAAACTCAGTGTTTTCGCTGATAGCCTTGTAGCGCAAGTTCGTCAAAATCGGCCTGCTCTCTTCTGGCAAGTTCCTCGGCTTCCCGAAGGTCTCGGGTTTCCTGGGCGACTTCGTACTTTTTGAGGTCCCGGTAGGCCTCGTTGAGTTCCTCCCGGGCCTCCGCGATTTGCTCTTCTATTTGAACCATGGCGTCTTCAATTTGATGGCGGCGCTCGATAACCGCCGTTGCGTAGTTGCCATAAAGAAATCCGGCCTCTTCCGGCGAGGATCCCGCAATTCCCTGTTCGCGCTGCAACTCTTCCGCCAACCCGACCAAGCTGGATTCCAGGGCATGTAGGGTTCCCAGGAGGCTGCCCAGCTTGCGGCGCCTTTGATCAACTTCCCACTCGTTAATGCGAATAAGACTCTGCAGCCCTAGCGCCATGGCTCATGCCTCCACGGCTAGGACGCCAGCCCCGGCATGGGCGTTGCCGCTGCCGGCTGCAATTGCGGAACTTCAGTGGCCAACGGCGCCCCGGGTGCACCGGGGGCCTGCTCAACGGTTTCTACTTGCTCCGGGCTCATGCCGAGAATCTCCTGCAGCATGAGATAGCAGGTCTCTAGGTCCGTCGCCTCGCCGACCGTTTGCGTAAGAAAGGCTTCGAGCGCCGGATAATAGTGTATGGCTTCGTCGATCTCCGGATCTGTGCCTCGCCGGTAGGCGCCGAGACGAATGAGTTCCGCCATGTCCTCATACGTGGCCATCAGTTGGCGGGCCCGGGAAACAGCGGCATTTTCTTCCGGCGTATTGCAGGCCGGCATGGTTCGCGAAATGCTCCGCAGCACGTTGATTGCCGGATAGCGCCCGCGCTCTGCGATTGCCCGGTCCAACACGATATGGCCGTCGAGTATTCCGCGCACGGCGTCCGAGATCGGTTCATTGTGATCGTCACCTTCTACCAGAACAGTAAACAATCCGGTGATCGACCCTTGGCCCTCCGATCCTGGCCCGGCGCGTTCCAAGAGACGCGGCAGCTCGGCGAACACGGATGGCGTATAGCCCTTGGTCGTCGGCGGCTCGCCGGCAGACAGTGTGATTTCGCGTTGCGCCATAGCGAACCGCGTGACGCTATCCATGAGGCAAAGAACTTCCTTGCTCCGGTCGCGGAAATATTCGGAAATCGCCATGGTGATATAAGCGGCCTGACGCCGCGCAAGCGGGGATTGGTCAGAAGTCGCGACAACGACGACACTGCGTGCCATGCCCTCCTCACCCAAATGATCCTCAATGAACTCCCGCGCTTCACGGCTTCGCTCGCCGATAAGGCCGATGACGTTGACGTCGGCGTTGGTGTAACGGGCCATCATGGACAGCACGGTCGACTTGCCGATTCCCGAGCCCGCGAAAATGCCCATCCTCTGACCCTCGCAACAGGTCAGAAATGTATTCATGGCGCGTATGCCCAGATCAATCTTACCGCCAACTCTCTTGCGGGTGTGCGCCGGCGGTGGCTGTGACCGAATTGTGTAAGGTTTAGCCCCGGCGGATAGCGCTCCTTTACCGTCGATTGGTTGACCAAATGAATCAACCACCCGTCCCAGCCAAGCCTCGTTGGGATAAATAACCGGCTCGGACGAGCCGACTTCGGCGCGGCACCCCATGCCAATTCCATCAAGCGAGCCGAACGGCATCAAAAGCGCATTGCCTTTGGAAAATCCGACTGTTTCGCAGAGAACCGTCCGGCCGTCGCGGCCGTGGATCAGGCAATGGTCGCCGATGGATAGCGCACCTTGTACGCCATCGACCTCAAGCGACAGGCCGACGATATTTACCACCTGTCCGTAGGTCTTAAAATCAGGCAGATGGCCCACTTCGTTGATTATGTTCCCGCCAAACCCAGCCAATCTAAATATCCCATGAAATTCGTTGTGAAATATGACCGGAACGCCCGGTATCCGTAGTATGTAAGCCGGTACTTAAGGATTAGTAAAAATATTAGGACCCAAGCACCGTCTGGCGCCCATATTCCCATGAAAATCGATGTCGAACCTTGCGCCGGAAAGCCTCGGCGAATATGGTTAACAAGTATACACCGTAACGAGCTGCCAGAGATCGCAAATGCGCGTATTACTCGTTGAAGACGATCCAACAACCCAGCAAAGCATAGAAATGATGCTTGAGTCGGCCGGCATGGTGGTCGATGCAACCGATCTCGGCGAGGACGGTTTGGAGATCGGCAAGCTCTACGACTACGATATTATCGTCCTCGATCTCATGTTGCCTGACATCAATGGCATGGAAGTTCTTCGGCGGCTGCGCGATGCCCGGGTCGAGACGCCGGTCTTGATCCTCTCGGGCCTGACGGAATCGGAAAACAAAATTAAGGGGCTGGGTACCGGCGCCGACGATTATTTGACCAAGCCGTTTAACAAAGCGGAGTTGCTTGCCCGAATTCAGGCGATTGTCCGTCGCTCGCAAGGGCATGCCCAGTCGGTCATCCAAACCGGCCTTCTCAACGTCAACCTGGATACTCATACAGTCGAGGTCAGTGGCCAGCCCATCCATCTGACCGGCAAGGAATACGGCATCCTGGAACTGCTATCGCTACGCAAGGGAACGACCCTTACCAAGGAGATGTTCCTCAACCACCTGTATGGCGGCATGGACGAACCTGAGTTGAAGATTATCGACGTCTTTATTTGCAAGCTTCGAAAAAAGCTATCGACGGCGACGGGCGGCGAAAACTATATCGAAACTGTCTGGGGCCGGGGTTATGTGCTAAGGGAACCGGCTGAACCAAACGCTAAGGCCCAGGCTAACGCGTAAGGTATGATCTAGCTGCCGCTTGGCCTGTAAAGCCCGCGCTGTCCCGATTCCGGAACGAACTTATCCGTAATTCCGATCACCGTCTCGGCTCCGCCGAGGAACATCACGCCGTCATCGGGCATCAAGGCGTTGACCCGCTCCAGTATCGAGCACTTGTCCGCGGTGCTGAAATAGATCAGCACATTGCGGCAGAAAACGATATCGAACTTTCCGAGCTGGCTGAATTCATCCAGCAAGTTGAGCTCTCGATAGTCAATCATATCCAGAATGTCCGAGTTGACTTTCCAGTGTTCCTTATCCTGGGTGAAATATTTGACAAGCATCTGGATCGGCAAGCCCCGTTGCACCTCAAACTGTGAATACTTCCCTTCCCTCGCCTGCACCAAGACGGAACGAGAGAGATCGGTTCCGACGATGTCGTAGGACCAGTCCGCCAATTTTGCCGCTTCTTCTTTCAAGATCATGGCGAGCGTACAAGGCTCCTGGCCGGTTGATGCGGCGGCGCACCAGATGCGGAACTTTTTCGTCTCGGAACGGGCCTGCATGATTTGCGGAAGAACAATGTTTCTAAACAGATCAAACGGTTTTTGATCGCGAAAGAAGAAGGTTTCGTTAGTCGTCATCGCGTCGGTGATATCGACGAGCAATTCTTCCGAAGGTGAACCACGCAATGCGCCAATGACACCATCGAGACCGTTCAGGTCGTGCTGGCGAGCGACAGGCGTCAAGCGGCTTTCGAGCAGGTAAGTCTTGTCTGATGCAATAGCCAACCCTGATCGCTTCGCAAGCAGATCACTAATCAACTCGAAATCCTGAGGGTTCACGACGCACCACCCAAAATCAAATGATTGATATGTGATGCAATTTTCTCAATCGGAATCACGGCACTACATAATCCCGCGGTTGCGACAGCGCCCGGCATTCCCCAAACCACACTGGTTTTTTCATCTTGGGCAATGACCATACTGCCGGCCTCTACGATATTGCCGCACCCCTTGCGTCCATCCCCTCCCATGCCCGTCAAGATCGCCACCAAAACCCGGTCCTTGTAAGCCGCGGCAACGCTACGCAGTAACGGATCGACGGCGGGCCGGCAAAAGCTCTCGGGAGGCTCCTGATTCAATCGTAGGCACTTTCCGATTGGGCGTTTCTCGACCACCATGTGGTAGTCCCCCGGCGCCAAATAAATCTTTCCCGACTCAATTCTGTCACCATCGACCGCTTCCCGGCACGGCCATTTGCTGACGTTCTCCAGGTGCTTGGCGAGAATTGTCGTAAACGTCGGCGGCATATGCTGTGCGATAAGAATTGGCACACCAAGATTGGGAGAAATTCCCCCGAGCACCTTGTTCAAGGCTTCCGGGCCACCGGTTGAGCTGCCTATGACAAGCAGTTCCGGCGGCGCACTCAATTTTGCGGAGCGAAGCTCAATAGGCTCGGTGTAGATATGCCGTTTCTTTACACTGACTGCCGGCTTTGCACTTGATTTTACCGACGGCAACCCTGGAATCCTGCCAAAAGCGCGGATTTTCTCCAGCAGATCACGTCGAAACTCACCAGGCCCCCCGATCTCGGATGAAGACGTCGGCTTGGGCAAGTAATCAGCGGCTCCGGCAGACATGGCCCGAAAGCTGATCTCGGCGTTCTCCAAAGTCAGCGTCGATGCCATGATGATCTTGACCTTCGGGCTGGCCTCCAGCAACTTCGGCAAGGCGGTCAAGCCATCCATGACAGGCATTTCGATGTCCAGAATGATGACGTCAATGGGCATTTGCGAGAGGCGCTTGATCGCCAGCTCGCCATTACCGGCCGTCGCAACAACTTCCAAATCCGGTTCGGGATCAATGAATCGCTTGATCAGCCCGCGAATGACAACCGAGTCATCGACAACCAGGACTCGCACGGTTTCATTGCTTACGTTCTGATTCTGATCAATCACGCCTATGTCCGCCCCGCAGGAGAAATTTGGAAGCCGGACGCTCTCTAAAGCAGTCCCACTTGCGTGAATTTGGCCTGAATGATCTCGCTGTCGAAGGGTTTCATTATATATTCGTTTGCCCCAGCCTCAATAGCCGCGGTGATATGTTCGATATCGTTCTCCGTCGTACAGAAAACCACAATCGGGGCATCGCCGCCTGGCATCGCTCGTAATTCCTTGAGGAACTCAATTCCATCTTTGACCGGCATGTTCCAATCGAGCAGCACCGCATCCGGAAAACTACGCTGGCAAGCGTCAATGGCTTCCTGTCCGTCCGCCGCTTCCTCGGTGGTAAACTCAAGCTCCTCAAGTATCTTGCGGGCGACCATTCGAATAACTTTGGAGTCATCAACGATTAGGCAAGATTTCATAGCTTTGCTCGATCTCTTTCGTTCTCGAGACCCAATTCGTAGGTCTGATCAATTACATGTGGGCTTAGTGGCCGAATGTCCAGGACGTTCCAAAAACTCCGCTCATCCGTGCTCGGATATTATGCAGTCCCTTCTCAATCGACGCAACGAGCGTCCGCCTCACACACCTAACCGCCTCTTGCCACGACGGCCCATGTCGATTTTGCGCTTTCGAATGGACCGCCGGCGACCTCGCGCCCTCTATTCCACGCCATCCACTGATGCCATTGCAACGGTTTGGGCCAAGCTTGAAACGAGTGCATCGCGATCAAACTTGGCGACGTAGTCATTGAACCCGGCATCTCGGCCACGTTGGAAATCGTTATCGGTGCTGTGGCCCGACAACGCCACCATGGGTGTCTCTTTCCATCGTGGATCGCCACGCACTTCGCTGGCAAATTCGAAGCCGTCCATTCCAGGCATCTCAATGTCGCTGATGATGACGTCAAAGTCCCTGCCGGACTCGCGGTGTTTCAAGGCCTCATCCGCCGAGTCGGCCGTCGTCACCTCCCATCCCGCGACAGACAGGAGCGGCGTCAGTAAGTTCCGGAAGAACGGACTGTCATCGACCAACAACGCCCGCCTCGGCCCGGCATCGCTACGATAGGCGTCGCGCTCCGCTGAGCCGAACCAATCCGAGAATGCTTGGGTCAGGAAGTAACCGGCATCAATGACGTCGGTCGCTTTGCTGTCAATAACACCACTTCCGACCAAACCGGGGACATCGGTGGAGATTTCTATCTTCAACTGGTCTTCGACAATATCGACGATCTCGTCGACGACCAGCCCCATGGACCGTTCGCCCTCGGTGAACACCAGGATTGGTTGCCGGCCTTCGGGTTTGAACACATGGCCCGTATCAAACGGAACCAACGGCATTAGACCGCCGCGATACTGAACCATCCCCTGGCCATGCGATATTTCAACCGCCCCCAAGTCGATTTCCTCAAGTCGGGCAATCAAAGCCAGCGGTACGGCCTTGAGTTCGTCACCGCCCGCCCGGAACACCAACATTGAGGTAATCTGGTCGGACTGAGCGGTAGAACCTTCACTTTCGTCGACCGCCGCTTCCGACTCCATCTGGCCGGCCGCGGTGGCAATACCATTGGGGTCAAGAATCATGATGACGCTACCGTCGCCGAGAATTGTGTTTCCGGAATAGAACGTAAGGTCTCGGAGGATCGGCGCCACTGGTTTGACCACGATTTCCTCAGTGTCGAACACACGGTCAACAATGATTCCAAATGTATTGGTGCCGACCTGCGTGACCACGATAAACAGCTCGTCCTGCGACGTTACGGTCTCGTCACCCAGCTTCAACAATGATTTCATGGAAACCAACGGAAGCAACCGGTTCCGCAATCGCAACACAGGCGAATCGTTGATCATCTCGACGGCATTGTCGGAATGTATGGAAGCCCGGACCAATTCAAGCACACTGATTTGCGGAACCGCGAAACGTTCGCCGCCACACTCAACAATCAGAGCTGAGACGATCGCCAGGGTCAGCGGAATCTTTATGGTGAATGTCGATCCCTTGCCTTCGATGGATTTAAGCTCGATGTGACCGCCAATCTTTTCAATATTGGTGCGCACAACATCCATACCGACACCGCGTCCCGAGACGCTTGTCACTTTCTCAGCCGTGGAGAACCCGGCGGCAAAGATATACTGGTGAACCTGCTGATCGGTCATTTCTTCGAGCTCGACATCGCTAACGAGCCCGTTCTCAAGGCACTTCTGACGGATTCGGTCCGTATTGAGACCCTTACCATCGTCCGCAATCTCGATAATAATATGCCCGCCTTCATGGAACGCATTTAGCTGAATGGTTCCCTTCGCCGGCTTTTCAGCCGCCGTGCGTTCGTCAGGCATTTCAAGACCATGGTCAGCCGAATTACGCACCATGTGGGTCAGCGGATCCTTGATCAGTTCCAGCACCTGGCGATCAAGCTCCGTCTCGGCGCCTAGCATAACCAATTCGATCTGTTTGCCAGACTCCACGGACAAGTCCCGCACGATTCGCGGAAGCTTGGCCCAGGCATTTCCAATCGGCTGCATACGCGTCTTCATCACACCTTCCTGAAGGTCCGACGTGATATGGCTGAGACGCTGTAACGGCACCGTAAACTCACTGTCATCGAGTCCACGAACCATCTGCAGCAGTTGGTTGCGGGTTAGCACGAGTTCACTGACCAAGGTCATGAGATCTTCAAGGACATCTACATTGACCCGGATGCTGGACGCCGCAACAGAGGATTCCTTAGCTCCCTTCTCTTCCGTGGAAGCAGGCGCCGCTTTCTTCTTGGGCGCTGCGGGAACCTTAGCTTTCGACTCGGCGGGCGCTTCACTTTCGCTGCCACCGGCTTCCGTTTCCCTCTCCGCTTTCATTTCGGCGTCCAACTGGGCTGGAGTCGCGGCTGCAACGCCATCGGCCTGCGCCGCCGCGACTTCCTCCAGAAGCTCAGCCGCCACCGGGGCGCCAAATTCGTTCGAAGATGGTGCGATTGCGGGTTCGCTACCCGCGCTCTCGGCGTCTGCTTCCGCCGCCATCTGTTCGTCCGACGCCGCAGCAATGCCTTCGGATTCGACCGCTGCAACCTCTTCCAACAACTCCGCCGCAACAGGGGCGCCAAATTCATTTGATGTAGGACCGTCATCGGCGGGTGCAGCAGCTTCTTCGGCTGCGGGCGCTTCGGCTGCGGGGGCTTCAGCCACCGGCGCAGCCGCCGTTTCGCCATCCGCCATGGCATTGAGTTCAGCGATCAACTCCGCATCGTCGCCATCGGGCTCCTCGCCATTCTCTTCCAATTCGCCGAGCAGATCGCGGATACAATCGATGCATTTGAGAATCAACGTCACCGCTTCGGGGGTTACGTCGAGAACACCATCGCGGAATTTCCCGAGGATGTTCTCTCCCGCATGGGCCACCGACTCCAATCGCGGCAATCCAAGAAACCCGCAGGTTCCTTTGATGGTGTGAACCAACCTGAAGATATTGCCCAGAATCGCTTCGTCCTGCGGATCCTGTTCGAATTTGACCAACTCGACATCGATCACTGCCAGACTCTCAGATGTTTCCGTAAGAAATTCGGTCAATAGGTCGTCCATGATGACACTCTCTCCTCTATGGGCCACCGCCGTGCGGTATATCCCCGGGCAGGCAAAATCGGCCTGCATAAAACTGCATACAATAAGATGTTATATGAATTCCATTGTATGTCAAAGGAAGAATTTACATAAACCGCCAATGTTTCTCGCGAATGTCCGCAAGCGTCGCGCTGTTTCGGTCGAATTTATGCTTGAGTGCCGGAAATCAGCACGGCGAGTCGTACTTCTTCCGCGCCTGTTTGCTCGACTTCGATGGAGCCGCCGCACTGCCGCGCCAAGCATTGGGCGAAATAGCCATGCACGTTGTGGGCGGACAATTCCTCGACGCCTATGTCTTTTGACATGGACCGGATCAAATCTTCTTTCAAGCCAACGCTGTCACCACAAGCGCTAACGGCGATTCCCGTGCCTTCGGCCAGCGCTCCCAACTGCACGCCGATGACCCCTCCCTTTGGCAACGATTCGCTGGCCACCAAAATCATATTAAGAAGAACCTTCTCACCACCGCCCATTAATCCGGTGGCAATGTCATCTGCCTCGCCTTCCGGCCATTCCAGTTCGATCTTGCCGCCGGCAAGCCACTCCAAGGCAATCTCTCGAACGGCGCGCAACGCCTCTGGCCCATTACCGGCGCCGGCAAAACCAAACGCGACGCGAAAAAACGCCAAACGCGCGCTAAGTTGGCCGGCGCTTTTCTCGACAAGGGCCTGGGCACCCGCGTCCGCACCTCCGCCACTCTCGGCCATCAATTCGAGACCGGCACTTACCGCGCCTGCCGGACCGACCAAGTCATGACAAAGGCGTGAAACGAGTAATTGGCTGACGGTAACATCGATCTTCATTGTTGAACTCCCTGAGCAAAATCCGGCCCACAAGCCAAACTGCCGCGTTGAGCATCACCCATGCAACGGCTAGGATAACCAATATAAGAGACGCTTCAAATTCCTGCCTTTCGAGGCCGTTAAATTGCTGGTATACCAAATACCACAAATTCTTTTAAAATGATGTGCGGATAGAGATTTGCAGTGACTATCCAAAGGGAGCCGTTCTGAATGTCTGTTGCTACGACCGCCAAACCGGCGCTTGGGAAGGGTCCCTCGCCGTACCACACAAAAGGCAGGCAACTTGATGACAACGCCGTTGCCGAAGTAAGGCAATTGCTCGGTGACAGGCCGAGGCGCCGCGACCTCCTGATCGAGTACCTGCATTTGATTCAGGACCAATACAAGCACCTGTCGGCGGCTCATTTGGCGGCACTGGCTAAGGAGATGCGGCTGGCCATGGCCGAGGTTTATGAAGTTGCGACCTTTTACCATCATTTCGATGTTGTCGAAGAAGGTGGAGCCGCCCCGCCCCAACTTACCATCCGGGTTTGCGACGGCATTACCTGTGAGATGAAAGGCGCCCACGGCTTATTAAAGAGTCTGGGCGAGAAAACGGGCGCGGATATCCGGGTCATACCCGCCCCATGTGTCGGCGCCTGTGATCACGCTCCCGTCGCCGTCGTCGGCCAAAGGCAAATCCACCATGCCGATGCTGCGGCTGTTTCCGCGGTCGCCGATGCCGGCGGGGTTACACCAACACTTCCCGACAATACGATTCGCTTCGATGCTTACGTCGCGGATAATGGTTACAAGACCTGGAAGGGTTGCCTTAACGGCGATCATGACCGGGCCGATATCATTGCCACCGTTGAGGGTTCCGGTCTTCGGGGACTTGGCGGCGCCGGTTTCCCCACTGCCACGAAATGGGGGTTCCTGGCCAACACGCCGAAACCCCGGCTGGTCGCCGTCAATGCGGACGAAGGCGAGCCCGGCACCTTTAAAGACCGTCACTGCATTGACGCAGACCCACACCGTGTTCTTGAAGGAACATTGATTGCCTCATGGGCTGTCGAAGCGGACGCCGCCTATATCTATTTGCGCGACGAGTATCCGCAGTCCCGCGAAATCCTACTTGAGGAAATGGCACGCCTCGAAGCGGAGAACCTGACCGGCGGTATCGAGCTGCATCTGCGCCGGGGCGCCGGGGCATATATTTGCGGAGAAGAGTCGGCGATGCTGGAGAGTATCGAGGGGAAGCGGGGCCTACCGCGAAATCGCCCTCCGTTCCCGGCCCAGGAAGGACTATTCGGACGACCGACCTTAATTAATAACGTCGAAACCATGTTTTGGCTCCGCGACATCATTGAGAAAGGCGGTCAATGGTATCAGGACGAAGGCAGGCCACACTTTTACTCAATCTCCGGCCGTGTCAAAGAGCCGGGTGTCAAACTCGCGCCGGCCGGCGTCACGGTCCGTCAACTGATTGACGAGCACTGTGGAGGCATGGAGGAAGGCCATACCTTTTATGCCTACCTTCCAGGCGGTGCGTCCGGTGGTGTCTTGCCAGCGGACAAGGGCGATGTGCCGTTGGACTTTGGCACGCTTGACGACTTCGGCTGCTTCATCGGGTCATCGGCTGTTGTCATCTTTTCGGATCAGGACGACGTTAGAGCCATCTGCCGCAATCTGATACACTTTTTCGAAGACGAGAGCTGTGGCCAATGCACACCTTGCCGGGTCGGTTGTGAGAAGATGCTCAAACTGATCGGGCAGGAAACGTGGGACCAGGGACTCATACAGGAACTTAGCGACGCCATGCAGGACGCCTCCATCTGCGGCCTCGGACAAGCCGCGCCCAACCCTGTAATAAGCACCATGCGGTTCTTCGCGGAGGACGTGACATGAGCGACTCGATTACATTTAGTCTGAACGGAAAGGAAGTCGATGCCGCGCCGGGCGAGACCATTTGGGAAGTCGCCAAGCGACTCGGCAACACAATTCCGCACCTCTGCCACCGGGATAAACCGGGATACCGGCCCGACGCCAACTGCCGGGCATGCATGGTCGAGATCGACGGCGAACGCGTCCTGGCACCGTCATGCCGTCGCCAGCCCACCGCGGGAATGAAAGTCGTTACCGACAACGAGCGGGCGACCAGGGCGCGGAAAATGGTGCTGGAGTTGTTACTTGCCGACCAACCCGAAAAGGCTCGTGCGCACGACCCCGATTCCCTGCTTTGGCATTGGATAGATGACGCCGGCCTCGGCGGCAGCCGTTTCCCGGACCGCCAGTCCCCGAAGCCGGATTCAAGCCACCCGGCCATGGCCGTCAATCTCGATGCCTGCATCCACTGTAACCTGTGCGTCCGCGCTTGCCGCGAAGTCCAGGTCAATGATGTCATTGGCATGGCCCACCGTGGTATCCATTCACAAATTGTTTTCGACTTTGATGACCCTATGGGCGATAGCACTTGTGTCGCCTGTGGCGAATGTGTCCAGGCCTGCCCGACCGGCGCGCTGATGCCGGCGAATATGGTCGATGATAAACAGGTTCATCGCGGGTCCGCGGACCGTCAGGTCAATAGCCTGTGCCCCTATTGCGGCGTCGGCTGCCAAATGACCTTTCACGTCAAAGACGAAAGTATCTATTACATCGAGGGCCGCGACGGACCGGCCAATCAAAACCGCCTCTGCGTTAAAGGCCGTTTCGGTTTCGATTACATCTCCCATCCTCATAGGCTGACCAAACCGCTCATCCGCAAGGAAGGCGTGGCCAAGGATAGCCTTGAAAAATTGGACCCCCTGAACCCTCTCAGCCACTTCCGCGAAGCGACTTGGGAGGAAGCCCTGGACGCCGCCGCCACCGGCCTGAAAACCATTCGCGACCGTGATGGCAGCGAAGCGTTGGCCGGCTTTGGCTCAGCCAAGGGATCCAATGAAGAGGCCTATCTGGTCCAGAAGCTAGTGCGCCAGGGCTTCGGCACCAATAACGTCGATCATTGCACGCGCTTGTGCCACGCGTCGAGCGTTGCCGCGCTCATGGAAGGCGTCAACTCAGGCGCCGTCACGGCGCCGTTCACGGCCGCCGCCGACGCCGATGTCATGATCGTCATCGGCGCCCGACCCAACCAAAACCACCCGGTCGCCGCTAGCTTCCTCAAGAACGCCGCCAAACAAGGCAAGACATTGATTGTCATGGACCCGCGTGGACAAGGCCTGACCCGTCATGCCGAACATATGTTGCAATTCAAGCCGGGTACGGATGTCGCTCTTCTCAACGCCATAATCCATACCATCATCGAGGAAGGGTTGACCGACGACCAGTACATTCAGGGTTACACCGAGGGTTTCGAGGCGATCAAGGAGAACAGCAAGGAATTCAGCCCGGAGAAAATGGCCGATGTCTGCGGCATTGATGCGGAAACCATCCGAACGGTCGCCCGCAAGTACGCTACGGCGGAACGATCTATTATTTTCTGGGGCATGGGAATTTCGCAGCATGTCCATGGAACTGACAATGCCCGTTGCCTGATTGCGCTGTCGATGATTACCGGGCAAATCGGCCGCCCGGGTACCGGCCTGCATCCGCTGCGCGGCCAAAACAACGTCCAGGGCGCGTCCGATGCCGGCCTGATTCCCATGGTCTACCCGGATTACAAATCGGTCGAGGCCGACGACATTCGTAAAGTTTACGAGGATCTCTGGGACACGGAATTACCGGCTAAGCGCGGTCTCACGGTTGTCGAGATTATGGATGCAGTCTATGCCGGCGAGATAAAGGGTATCTACGTTATGGGCGAAAACCCGGCCATGTCGGATCCGGACGCCCAGCACGCCCGAGACGCCATGGCGAAGCTCGAGCATCTGGTGGTTCAGGACATCTTCCTGACCGAAACAGCTTTCCTTGCCGATGTCGTTCTGCCGGCCTCGGCATTCCCGGAAAAGACCGGCACGTTTACCAACACCAACCGGCAGGTTCAATTGGCGCGAGAAGTCCTGGAGTTGCCGGGCGACACGCGCCAGGACTGGTGGATCATTCAGGAAATCGCCAACCGGATCGGCCTCAATTGGAGCTATACCCACCCCAAGGACATCTTTGCCGAAATGGCCATTACCATGAAATCGCTCACTGGAATTACCTGGGATCGTCTGGAACGCGAGGACGTGGTCACCTATCCCTGCGATGGCGAGGACGAACCGGGTCACGCCATTATCTTTAGCGACGGTTACCCCACGGAGTCTGGTCGAGCCAAGTTGGTCCCTGCCAAATTGACGCCGCCTGACGAGTTGCCCGACGAGGACTACCCGATGGTATTGACGACGGGCCGTTTGCTCGAACATTGGCACACCGGCGCCATGACGCGCCGCGCGGGAACCCTAAGCACCCTGGAGTCGGAGCCCATCGTCAGTATCAACCCCTATCAGATGGGGGAAATGGGCGTTGGGCCTGGTGACATGGTGCGCGTCGCAAGTCGCCGCGGCCAGCTGGAACTGAAGGTGCGGGCCGACCGTGATGTTCCGGACGGCATGGTGTTCATCCCGTTCTGCTTCACCGAAGCCGCGGCCAATATCCTGACCAATCCGCAACTTGATCCGATCGGAAAGATTCCCGAGTTCAAGTTCTGCGCCGTGCGGGTTGAACCGCTGGACACGCAAACGCAAGCCGCCGAGTAGCGTTGAGTTATTACCCGGAATATAGGGAGTAATGATCATGAAAGATGCCGCTAACGATTTGGGTCCCGCGACAACGTCTGAGCAGAAGGCCCGCACCGATCTGGCCGCCTGCCACCGCCTCTCTTATCACTATGGATGGGATGATATCGTTTGGAATCACATAACCGCCCGCCTACCCAATCAGCCTGATCACTTTCTCCTCAAGCTCCATGACCTCCGCTACGACGAAGTCACGGCTTCGAACTTGGTTACTGTCGATTCGGACGGGACCGTGGTTGCCGGACCGGACGACATCAACGTAACCGGATTTGTCATTCACAGTGCCGTTTATAGCGGCCGCCCCAATGTGAATTGCGTTCTGCACACCCACACGCGCGCCGGAATTGCCGTATCCTGCCTGGAGGATCCGCTGATCCCCATGGCCAATGATGCCATGATGTGGGTCGATAACATCGGCTATCACGACTACGAAGGATTGTCCGATGACGTCGACGAATGCAACCGGCTGGTGGCAAGCCTCGGGGAAAGCAGCGCCCTCATCCTCCGCAATCACGGCTTGCTGACGGTTGGCCGCTCCGTGGCCGAAGCCTTCGTCATGATGTATTACCTGGATCGCGCCTGTCAGGTGCATCTGGACGTCCTGCAAACCGGTCAGGCCTACCGGCTTCCCCCGAGAGACGTGCAGGAAAAGGCATCAAAGCAATATCGGAAATTCTGGCCCGGCAACAGCGAATGGCCGGCTCTGGTGCGGCTCGCTGATAAGTTAGACCCGTCTTACCGCGACTAGGCAGAGTCCCGCCGGCAGTTCTTAAAGGCGGGTGCTCGACGTTGAATACTTCTGGCCGGACGACATGTTCGAGCTCTCGAGGATAGCTCCCGCCGCCACCGCAATAACAATTGCGGCAATTGTCCCGATCCAAAACGACTTCATATCCTTACCCCCTCCAAACGCTTCCGCGTCCCGTTTCATTTCATTGACCTTACCTGCGGCAATTGTAAACAAACCGAAATTCGAATGGAAGCGTGGCGTCCAATCGCAGTGCATGACAGGCTAAGTCAGGCCGTCTATGTTGAGGGAAGATTACCGAAAACAGGGGCATGATATGGCAGACGACAGTGGCGAACAGCAAACAGACCCGACGCAGGAATTAGTAAAGCACCTGGAAGACGGTGGCTTCTTTAGTCAGATCGGAGATTTGGAAAAAAACCTGAAGGTCATTGCCGATCAGTTGCAGGCCTTCGGCGACGTTGTTTCCAGCCGTATGTCGGAAACGGAAAACCTGGCGGCGCACGTCCTTGCCATTGAAGCGGTTCTTGCCGCTATGTTGCGAGAGCATCCCGTCGACGCCGAAAAGTTGAAGACCGAGGTTATCAGGCGCACGGCCGACATATCCGGAAATCCCGAAGGCAGTCCCGCCGTTCACGAGATCGTTGCAGAACTCTCGGTGCAGGCGACGGACTGAGTCTGCAAAGTGACCAAGAAAGCGACAGAGGTTTTTGACGTCTGGGCCAACGACGGTTCGGCGGAAGAAATGGAGGACGGTCACGCGGGTCCGGTGCAAGTCGCAGTGAGCCAAATGGACCTGCTGGCCGGAGAAACGATTCTTGATCTCGGATGCGGCAATGGCTGGGCAACGCGCATGTTGGCGGGTATCACCAGCGCGCCTGCCATCGGCATCGACGGCGCGCCCAGCATGGTCGAAAGGGCTCGCCAGCTGAGCTCTGATTTTCCTGATATCACCTTCGAGCAGGCATCATTTGAAGCCTTACCCGTTGAGTCAGAGACCATCGACCGCGTGTTCTCCATGGAGGCCCTCTATTACGCCCTCGATCCCGCTGTCGTGATAGCGGAAATCTACCGGGTTCTGAAATCCGGCGGACGAACCGAGATCATCGTCAACTTCTTCCGGGAAAACAAAATGACCGAACGCTGGGCCGAGGTGCTTGGCGTTTCCATGCAATGGCTGGGTGAAGACGACTGGGCGGAATTGTTCCGGTCCGCCGGATTTGATCTCGTCGAGACCCGGCGCGTCGCCGATCCGAAAGGTCCTGGCCGTGAGGACGAATTCGCGCCCGAGCCGTGGTGTCCGACATGGCCGGAGAAAGTGGACTTCTACGAACAGGGAAGTCTGTGGGTTCGGGCCAAAAAACCCGGGAGTTCATCTGGATAAAAGAAAGGGCGGCCGAAGCCGCCCTCCCTAATTCCTTGCTACCGGCTTGTTACTCGGCCGGCTGCTGCTCCGCCGCACCGGAACCTTCTGCTTCCAGGCGCTCGACCCACTTGTTGTGATGCTCGCGCGCCCAATTAACATCCACTTGGCCGCTCGCCACGGCGTCAATTGCGCCTTCCATACCAAGCGAACCAATGTAGATATGCAAAATAATTGCAGCGATCATAAGCAGGGACAGGAGGCCGTGCCACGCTAGCGCCAACTGTGTTTCATATAGCGGGGAAATGTCCGAGGACAGGTTAAAGCCCAGCGACTTCAAGAATCCGAATGTCGGCGCGAACGGCGCAAACTCAAACGGGAACAACAGACAGATGCCGGAGAATGCCAGCGATCCACCGAAAATAATTGTCATCCAGAACACGGCTTTCTGACCGAAGTTAAAGCGTTCCGAGTCGGCATGCACGCCGTCGACAAACAGACCGCCGCCCGTGGCGATCCAATCCAGATCGTAGCGACTCCAGAGATTGTCCTTGATCCATAGTACAAACATCAGGACCAAACCGATGATGAACGCAAACCCAATATAGTTGTGGGCCAGTTTGCCGAACTCGGTCACGGTGGCGAAACCGGACTTACCTATCATCGCCGGCAAAAAGTGTTTTCCATAAAGCAAGTTGAGGCCCGAGATCGCCAAAACGATGAACGACGATGCAGTCAACCAGTGCGTGGCCCGCTCAAGCGCGTTAAACCGCTCAATCGTCTGTCCGGAGAATCCGGCGCCAATCTTAACCCGGCCGCGGATTAGGAAGAACGCGACCATGACGACGATGCTAATCAAAATAATCCAGCCGCCGAAACTGGACATGGCTTTATTGCGAAAAGCCAACATGGCGTCGCCTTGCGGCTGAACCAGCGTTCCGGCCTTTTTGTCGGGAATGCTGACTTTACCGGTAACGCCCTTGCGCACCAAACGCCACAATTCCGCGTCGTTAACATTGCCTGCAAAGTTTCCCGGTACTGTTCCCCCGGTTTGCGCCGAGGCAGATGTCACATCAAGCGCCGGTGAAGCCGTTAGGCCCACTGCTAGCGCATAGGCCATGGCCAAACAAACGCTGGCCGCGGTCAAAAATCTGCGGAAATTCGAATAAATCATCAAAATCTTCCCTTGTCCCTGTTGCCCAATCATCCCCCTGGGCACGGCGCGGGTTATCGAACACACCCGAGCTCTCAAGACCATTGGGCAGAGTAACGGAAGGTTGGCGATATCATTTGCGATACCGCCAACCTTCGTTGTTACCTACCTAGGATCAGGTTCCTGCCTTCAACTTATAGGCAGTTCCCCAACCCCATGCGCCGGAGCCGAAGCCACGGGACACAATCCGCTCACGGTAGATGTTGCTGATCATGTTGCCGTCGCCGCCAAGCAGAGCCTTGGTCGAGCACATTTCGGCACATAGAGGCAGCTTGCCTTCCGCGAGACGATTGCGGCCGTACTTCTGGTACTCCGCCGCGGAGTGGTCGTCTTCCGGACCACCAGCACAGAAGGTGCACTTGTCCATCTTGCCGCGGCTACCGAAGTTTCCGGTTTGCGGAAACTGCGGTGCCCCGAACGGACACGCATAGAAGCAATAGCCACACCCGATGCAGAGATCTTTCGAGTGCAGCACCACCCCTTCTTCGGACTGGTAGATGCAGTCCACCGGGCAGACCGCGATGCACGGCGCGTCGGAGCAGTGCATGCAGGCTACCGAGATGGACCGTTCGCCAGGGTTACCATCATTGATGGTCACCACCCGGCGACGGTTGATGCCCCATGGCACCTCGTGCTCATTTTTGCACGCGGTGACACAAGCGTTGCATTCAATACAGCGCTCGGCATCGCAAAGGAATTTCATTCTTGCCATGACTTTACCTCCTCAGCCTTACGCTGCTTCAATGCGACACAGGGTAACTTTCGATTCCTGCATCTGGGTTACGGAGTCGTAGCCATAAGTGCCGGTCATATTGGACGCTTCGCCCAATACATATGGATCGGCACCCGATGGATACTTGTCCCTCAGGCTCTTGCCCTGCCAGTGACCACCGAAGTGGAACGGCATGAAGACCGTTCCCTGGCCGACACGCTCGGTTACCAGTGCTTGCACCAGAACCTTGCCGCCTTCCGGAGAATGGACCCACATGTCGCTGCCATCCCTAATGCCGGCATTATTGGCATCAAACGGATTGATCTCACAGAACATGTCTTGCTGGAGTTCGGCTAGCCACTTGTTCGAGCGGCTTTCCGCACCGCCGCCTTCGTATTCCACAAGCCGGCCCGACGTAAGTATGATCGGGAACTTCTTGGAGAAATCCTGCTTCTGGATCGAGGCATACTTAGTCGGCAGACGATACGCCTGCTTGTCCTTGTACGTCTCGTACTTGGGCAGAAGGTCGCGCCTCGGCGTGTACAGAGGCTCGCGGTGCAACGGCACCGGATCTGGGAAAGTCCAGACCACCACACGCGCCTTGGCGTTACCGAACGGCGCACAACCATGCTTAATGGCAACCCGCTGAATACCGCCTGAGAGGTCGGTCTTCCAGTTGGTTTTGGATCCGGCAACCTTAGCAATGGCCGCCTTCTCCTTCGCCGTCAGATCCTTGTCCCAACCGAGCTTCTCAAGCATCGCCATGGAGAATTGGGGATGCCCGTCCTTAAGCTCGCAGCCGACCGGATACGAACCCTCGGCGAGAAGATTCTCGCCATTGCGTTCGACACCGAAACGGGCGCGGAAGTTAAGGCCGCCCTCGGCAACAGGTTTTGAAGGATCGTAGAGGTTTGGCGTACCCGGATGTCCGAATTCCGCCGTTCCCCAGCACGGCCAAGGCAGGCCATAGTAATCACCACTGACCGGGCCGCCACGTGCTTGAAGGCTGGTCCTGTCAAAGGTCGACTGATTGGCCATATGGGCCCGGAGGCGTTCCGGTGATTGACCCGTATAGCCGATCGTCCACATGCCGCGGTTAAACTCGCGGGTGATATCCTCGATGAAGGGCTCGTCACCATTGACCTTGATGTGCTTGAAGAACTCCTTGTCGAAACCAAACTTCCTGGCGAACAACGCCATGATGGTATGATCAGGCTTCGCCTCGAAGATCGGTTCGGCAACCTTGTCGCGCCACTGCAGAGAGCGGTTTGACGCGGTGACCGATCCATAGGTCTCGAACTGGTTGGCCGCGGGCAGCACGTAGACGCCGTCCTTACGGTCGGGAATGACGGAAGCGAAGGTCGGCACCGGGTCAATGATGACCATGATGTCGAGTTTTTCCATCGCCTTCTTCATTTCCGGCAGACGAGTCTGTGAGTTACATGCGTGGCCCCAGAGAACCATGGCACGGACGTTATCCGGCTGATCGATCTTCGACTTGTCTTCGAGAACGCCATCGATCCACCGCGAAACCGGAATGCCCTTCGACTGCATCAATTTCTCGGAAGCAAAACGCTTCATGACGTAGTCGTAAGGAACGTCCCAAACACGCGCCCAATGTTTCCACGAGCCCTTCTTGAGGCCGTAGTAACCCGGCAACGAATGCGACAGGATGCAGAAATCGGTAGCGCCCTGCACGTTGTCGTGACCGCGGAAGATATTGGCGCCGCCACCGGCAGTACCAACATTACCCAATGCCAGCTGCATGGTGCAGTAGGCGCGGGTGTTGTTGTTGCCGTTGGTATGCTGGGTACCGCCCATGCACCAGACGATGGTGCCCGGACGGTTATTGGCCAGCGTCCGCGCCACGCGGCGCAGTTGCGAGCCGGGAACGCCGGTAACACGTTCAGTTTCTTCCGGAGTCCATTTCGCGACTTCAGCCTTGATCTGGTCCATGCCCCAGACACGAGCTTTGATATAGTCTTTGTCTTCCCACTCGTTCTTGAACACGTGATGAAGGATACCCCAGATCAGGGCAACGTCGGTACCTGGACGGAACCGCACATATTCGTCAGCGTGAGCTGCCGTGCGCGTAAACCGCGGATCACAAACGATCAGCGCCGCGTTGTTCTGCTCCTTCGCCTTGAGGATATGCTGAACCGCCACCGGATGAGCCTCGGCGGCATTCGAGCCGATCATGAAGATGGCGCGAGAGTTGTGCATATCATTGAAGGAGTTCGTCATCGCACCGTAGCCCCAGGTGTTAGCAACACCTGCAACCGTGGTTGAATGACAAATACGCGCCTGATGGTCACCATTATTGGAACCCCAGAAAGCGTAGAACTTACGGAACAGGTATGACTGCTCGTTCGAGAACTTGGCGGAGCCAAGCCAGTACACCGAATCAGGACCGGAGCTCTTGCGAATCTCGAGCATCTTGTCGCCGATTTCGTTGATGGCCGCATCCCACGACAACTTCTTCCACTTGCCGCCTTCCAATTTCATCGGATAGCGCAAGCGGCGTTCGTTGTGAGAGTGATCACGGACCGATGCACCTTTGGCGCAATGGGCGCCAAGATTGATCGGGCTGTCGAAGCCAGGCTCCTGGCCAACCCAAACACCGTTGTCGACTTCCGCGATCACCGTGCAACCAACCGCACAGTGCGTACAGACAGATTTGACAGTACTTAAAGCCTTAGCAGCGGTTGCCGCCTTCGCCTGCTTGACCGTGCCGATTGGCAAGGCCGAAGCGAGCGCGGCACCACCGGCGGTCATTCCCGAGCGTTTCAGGAATGTACGGCGGTCCAGGGAACCCCCGATTACGCCAGCCAAGGCCTTCTTTAAACGGGGGCCGTTCGCCACCCCGTTGCTCTTTTTGGTGAGCATAAAATGTCTCCCTTTGGCTACAGATTAGAACCGCGACAATTCATAGTACTTTTTGACATGGTCGGTTTCCCTGTACCCGGCGCTCTTGCCGGTCTCCGGGGTCGCCGCCTTTGCCTGTGTCCCAGAAAGCGCAACCGCAGCGACACCCGCTGCAGCGCCGGTCGCACCGGCCGCCTTCAGGAAATCCCGGCGAGGAATTGATTTCGACTCAGATTTAGCCATCACTTTCTCCCCACTTCAGTTTCACTCACTCCCGGCCGCCCGCTGGCGACCGGATCCTCATAAACGGCCGTCAGGCCGCCATCTCGAATGCCTCGGCTTCAACCGTCATGAATAACTTTCCGACGGTACCCAAGGGCATATAAAGGACAGCCGCGTCGGCGCCCTCAAGATCCTCAAAAAACTGTCCCGCCCAGGTGGCGAGGTGCTTATGGAAAAACTCACGCTGCCGCGCCAACGTTGCCGGTGCTCCAAAAGCGCCAGTTATGAGACCGTGCATGATCTCACAAAGTGTCGCGATATGATCTTCCGGTTCACTTGTTTCACCGGAGCGCTCAATCCCAAGCTCAGTCATATCCTGGCGCAGGTCAGCAAGCGGCTTCTCGTAAACAAATCCGGTTTTATAGAACGATCCGTAGGGCGTCATCTCACCACCGGCCCCCAAGCCAAAAAATAGCTCAGAATACTCCTGCTCCGCCTTTACTGTCGGGGTGCGAACAGCCAGCGCGCCCAGAGACTGAAGAGCACGCCCAAGGTCACTGTCATCGGTTTCGTCCTCAAGACCGCGAACCAAGGTCAGGGTATCGTCGGACAAGGGCTCGATAAGCGCCTTGGCCAACAACGCATAGACTCCCGCACGTGACAAATCCTCCTGGGAAATATCACCAGCCGCTGTTGCGTCTTCGATAGGTGGCGCGCCACGTTCGCTTGGAACATCACGCCCCATGACAGTCTCTGCCTCCAAAAGACAGCCCCTTTACTTGTTGCCGCGGCGCCACGCGGACTCCTCCCGGCGCATATGGTCTGAGGTATACCAAGCCTTTAAATCTGACTTTCACCTTACCTGACCATGCACTCAGTATCGCGGTTTCATACGAGCGGAGTCAACGGGATTCCACCTGCTTCAACAAATTTTGAAGTGAAAAACCTGAGAAATTTCATGGGTTTAGCCGCTTCCTTACAGAAATTTGACATGCTGCACCACAACATGATTTGGCTGGTCGCACGTAGGCACACACATAAGGAAACTCGCATGTTTACCTGGAAACAAGGGAGTCCGTGACGAGAACCAGGCAACGTGTGACTTGAAAGAGGCTAGCCTTAAATTGTGCGCCGCACAAAATCAACCTTGACCGAATCTCAGGCGGACTGATTGCAAGTGTTTGGTTAAGTATCGTCTGGCGGGCGAACATCATGACGCGAGAAGGATTCCGGCTCCTCGTCGACTGCATCGGCGACGTCATTCGGAAATTCTTCGTCTTCGAATTCTCCCGATTTGGTGTCGCGAACACTGTCCGTGCCACCCGAAGCAGGCGCAACGGCAGCATCCTTCTCGTCACCTTCCTCGTCACCTTCGGCGTCCACAACTTCTTCCTCGGCCTCCTCCTCACTCCCGTCAAAGCGGGCCGACGGGTATCCCTTGCCAGCCTCATAGGTGCTGTCGGCGGCGGTAATCAACTTGTCGATGATGCGGAAGTTTTCGTCATAGTCGTCGAGACCATCGACGAATTTGATGGCGGGGTGGGAGCGCCACAACATCCTGAGCGCCCGCCGCCGAATGAATTCGGGAATTTTGTCAGCCATGAACGGGGTGAAATCCGAATCCTTGCTCAGGCTTTCCAATGGCGGCAGCTCTCGAACCGCTTCTTCCTCCTCAGGTGTCAGCTCACGCTCTTCCTCGTCGACCTCCTCGCCATGACCGATGTCGATATCTTTATCCGCGGGCAGTCCCGGCCCTATGCCATCGTCGAGCATTGCCAGGGCATCCGCCTGTGGCGCTTCATATGGGAGATCATTTTCATCGGGCTCCGCCAAGGGCCGCATCGCCGGCGCAAACTTACGCGGTAAGCGCCCACCGGGAAGGCTCGTTGGATCAGGCACCATCTCCAACTTCGAATCTTCAGTTGCTTCCTGCGCCGCTACGGGTGCGGCTTTGCCACGTCCGGCCGCGGCCTCGGCTTCGACCTCCTCGACGGGACTGGCTCCGCCCTTTCGTTTCAAGCGCGACCAGCGCGAAACACGACCCTCGTCATGCGTCATGACGTCGCCCTCCGGAACGGCCGGGGCCGCCCGGACCCTGCCGGAAACCGCCTTTGCGCGGGTCGTAGGCTTTCTTCTGTTTACGCTTCTTGAACGGCTCCTCGACATGGTGCTCATTGATGAAGTCATTGACCAAGGCGGCAATCTCCACCGGCATGGGAACGCCCTCGACAATATCCTCGCCGCTTTCCGTATAGCCCTCGGCTTCATACGGGCAGGCGGTTATCAGGAATGGCACCACTTCGGATTCATCCTCCTCCTCGCCCGGACTGAGAACGATGTAGACACTCGGCGCGTTGCCGCTGAGGTTCGTCCGATACCCTTCGGTCTCACCGGCATACAGTTCCAGCGGCAGCGTACCGATATGGAAATGACTCCAGTCATCGCCCTGATGCAACAACCGCATTTCCTCGCCGGGCTCCAATGGGCCGGCGCCGGGTATGACGGCAACCGGGCGCCAGGAAAATTCCTGCCACGGGTGGTCGATTTTGCGGCGCTCGACGACGATGCCCAATTGAATGGTCTCGCGTGCACTCATGCGGCACCCTCTCTGAGATTCCGGCTTGCCGAAAATGTCTCCGCCTCGGCAAGGTCCTCGGGCCGGTTGATATTGAAAAACGGGTCTATTCCGGCATCGTCAAAATCAACGTGAATGAGATTGTATCGAGCTGTCCACAGATCGATCTTGCGCATGTCTTCCTCGACCATGGCCCGGCGCAAGTCCTGACGAAGATGCACCGGCCACAGCGCGAATACGGGATGGGTTCGCCCGGCAGACTGCGCGCAAGCCATATCCGCGCCCTTCGAATTAACGGCCGCCACCAATCGCGCCACCAAGTCACCGGGGATAAAAGGTGCGTCGGTGGCAAATGTGGCAATCCAGATCGGCGCATCATCTTGTTCCGCCGCCCATTCCATACCGGTCAGCACCCCGGCCAGCGGTCCGGCGAAACCTTCGATCCGGTCCGCCACAATCGGCAGTCCGAAGTGTTCGAACCTGTCCGGATCGCCGTTGGCATTAAGGATCAACCGGCCGACCTGCGGACGAATTCTCTCAATGGCATGGGACAACAGCGGCCGCCCGCTCAGCTCAAGCAGGCTCTTATCACCACCGCCCATGCGCCGCGCCTGCCCGCCGGCAAGCAGGACACCAAGCACGTCGCTCATGCCTTCGGCGTCAGTCAACCCCGGGCTCCCTTTCGGTTCATGTGATCCGCTTCGTCCGCCGCGTCGACCGGATCTGCGTCATAGACGATGCGGTTGTCACCCGACAAGGCGACGAACCGCTTTCCCCGGGCGCGGCCAATCAGGGTCAAGCCGACCTGACGGGCCAAATCGACACCCCAGGCGGTAAATCCGGAGCGCGACGCCAGGATGGGAATTCCCATCTGCACGGTCTTGATGACCATTTCGCTGGTCAACCGCCCGGTGGTGTAGAAAATTTTATCGCCACCACCGATGCCGTTCATAAACATATAGCCGGCAATCTTATCGACCGCATTGTGGCGGCCGACGTCCTCCATGAACAGCAGCGGGCGTTCTTCGTGGCAAAGCACGCTGCCGTGGATCGCCCCCGCTTCGAGATACAGGCTCGGCGTCGTGTTAATGGTTTTCATCAGTGCGTAGAGCCATGATGTCTTTATCACCGCATCCGTCGGCAGCTCGATCTTCTCGAAGCTCTCCATGACGTCGCCGAACACCGTTCCCTGGGCGCAGCCCGAAGTAAGCGTCTTTTTCTTCAGCTTGTCCTCGAAGTCGGTCTCAACGGCGGTGCGCACCACCACGGTCTCGATATCCTCGTCATATTCGACGCCGGTGACCTCATCATCCGGCCCCAGCATGTTCTGGTTCACCAGATAGCCGACGGCGAGGTAATCCGGATAGTCGCAGATGGTCATCATTGTGACGATTTCGCGGCTATTGAGAAACAGGGTCAACGGCCGCTCCACGGTCACCGAGGTGGTGACCGGGCTGCCGTCCTGACTGACGCCCTCAACCCGTTCCGTCAGTCTCGGATCGGCTGGATCGGGGGCGATTAAAAGCTCTTCCGTGTTCGTCATGTCCCTGCCTTTACCCGACACACTAAGACGCATATGGGCCGACAGACTATGGATAGCCAGGGTCATCGACACAAGCCCCGCACCCGCAAGTCAGAACAAATTCTCTTGATTGACTGTTGCAAATTTATGTTTTTATATGTGTTATCTACTTAATTTTACGAATAATTGTAAAATATATACAGTTTACTGCCCTAATTGAGATCCTATTCATGACCGATTTCGGAGATGCATTCGCCGCCGCTTTCGCCCTGTTGGTGAGCCTGGACGCAGATCTCACCGGGATTGTCGCGCTGTCCTTGCGGGTCAGCCTGACCGCTGTGGCCATTGCCGCCTTAATCGGTCTGCCGGCGGGCGCGGCCCTGGCCCTGTTCCGGTTTCCCGGCCGCACCGGCGCCGTCGTCGCCCTCAACGCATTGATGGGCCTGCCGCCGGTTGTCGTTGGATTGATTGTCTACCTGATGCTGTCCCGGGCGGGACCGCTCGGCGTGTTTGGTTTGCTGTTCACACCGGCTGCCATGATCATCGCCCAGGTGCTCTTGGTGACGCCGATCATCGCCGCCCTGGCGCGACAGGTGATTGAGGACCTGTGGGTCGAATACGAAGAACAGATGCGCTCGCTCGGCGCCGGCCCCGGACGCGCCGTACCGGCCTTGCTGTGGGACGGGCGTTTCACTCTGGTGACGGCGGTGCTGGCCGGATTCGGGCGGGCCAGCGCCGAAGTCGGCGCGGTGATGATCGTCGGCGGCAACATCGACCATGTCACCCGCGTCATGACCACCTCCATCGCGCTTGAGGTTTCCAAGGGCAACCTGGCCCTAGCCCTCGGCCTGGGCATCATCCTGCTGGCGCTGTCGGCCACGATCAACGCCGGCGCCTTCGTCATCCAGGAAATCACCAAACGGCGGCACGCATGAGCGCGCCAATGATCCTGCCCCTGGAATTGGACAATATCTCGTTTGAGGCCGGCGGCGCGCGGCTGATCAAGGATATTACCTGCCGCTTCGAGAGCGGCCCCAGAACGGTCATCATCGGCCCCAACGGCGCCGGCAAAAGCCTGTTCCTGCGTCTTTGCCACGGCCTGATCCAACCCAGCCAGGGCAAGGTGTCATGGCATGGCGGAGCCGCGGCGGAAGCCGGCCGCTACCAGGCCATGGTGTTCCAGCGCCCGGTGATGCTGCGCCGGTCGGTCGCCGCCAATGTTGACTATGCGTTGAAGCTGCAGCATATCCCGCGCCGCGAGCGAGCCGAAACCATCGACCAGGTATTGCATCAGACCGGTCTCAGGCGTCTCGCCGATCAGCCGGCCCGTGTGCTGTCCATCGGCGAGCAACAAAAGCTGGCCCTGGCCCGAGCTTGGGCGCTCAAGCCGCAGGTCCTGTTTCTCGATGAACCCACCGCCAGCCTCGATCCCGCCGCCAGCCACGGAGTCGAGGAAATCATCGACGCCATCCATGCCGCCGGCACGCGCATCATCATGACCACCCACGACCTCGGGCAGGCCCGCCGTCTGGCCGATGAGGTGATATTCATCAACCGCGGCCGGGTCCTGGAGAAGGCTCCCGCGGAGCCATTCTTCGCGGCGCCGGAAAACGACCTCGCCCAGGCCTTCCTTCGCGGTGAATTGCTGTGGTGGAGCCGGGGCCGCGACAACCGCAAAGGCGAACAGTCAGAAAACGGAGAAGCCTGATGTTCATACGCCATGTTGCAACCGCCATCGTGGCCTTGTTCCTAACCGTCACGGCGGCACAAGCCGGAGACGAGAAGTACATCACCCTGGTCGGCACCACGTCGACGGACAATTCGGGTCTCTACGATAAGCTTCTTCCCTTGTTCACAGCCAAGACCGGAATCAAGGTGCGTGTGGTTTCCGTCGGCACCGGCCGCGCCATCCGCCTGGCGCGTAACGGCGATGCCGATGTCTTGCTGGTCCACCATCGGCCATCCGAGGACAAGTTCGTCGCCGACGGCCACGGCGTCAAACGGCACGACGTCATGTACAACGACTTCATAATCGTCGGTCCCAAGGAAGACCCGGCGGGCATCCGGGTGTTGAAGGACGTGGGCGCGGCGCTGGCACAGATTGCCAACGCCGAGAGTTTGTTCGTTTCGCGCGGTGACGACAGCGGCACCCACAAAAAGGAATTGTCACTGTGGCAAGTCGCCGGTGTCGATGTTTCCAAAGCCAGCGGCACCTGGTACCGCGAAACCGGATCCGGAATGGGCGCCACCCTGAACACCGCCAACGCCATGCCCGCCTATACCATGAGCGACCGCGGAACCTGGCTTAAGTTCCAGAATAAAAGCGCTTTGACCCTGCTTACCGAAGGCGACCCGCACCTGTTCAATCCCTACGGCGTCATCCTCGTCAACCCGGCCCGCCATCCCCACGTCAAAGCCGAGATGGGTCAAGCCTTTATCGAATGGATCACCTCGCCGGAAGCACAAACCGTCATCAATGCCTATCGCATCAGCGGTCGCCAGGCGTTCTTCGCCAGCGCCGCCAAAAACGGCTCGTAGGTTTCCAAATCAGGCGGCAAGGAACGCGACTTCGACCTGACCGAGATCGCCGAACCCGGCAACCATGACGTCACCCGGGTCGACGGCGGTAACGCCGGTGCAGGTGCCTGTGGAAATGACCTCTCCCTCGGCGATACCATCGCCCAGGCGCGACAGGTGGTTCGCCGTCCACAGCAAAACATTGAGCGGATTGCCGAGCACAGCGGCGCCGGTACCCTCGGCGACTAACTCCCCGTTGCGACTCAGTTGAACCCTATGGGATGTCAGATCGCGACCACGCCAATCACCGCTTGAGGGGCCTTCGACCCAAGCTGCATTGGCCACCATATCGGCAATTAGGCGGGCGTCACCAAGGCCGGGAAATCCGCCGTCGAAACGGCAGGCCACCACTTCGATGGCCGGCATCATTGTGCCGACGGCGTCGAGCACCTCATCGATGCCATAGTCTTCGTCACGAACCGGCAGCGGCTTGGCAAAGCGAAACGCAAATTCGCTTTCCACGCTGGTGTGCTGGCCGGGAAACATGGGCAACTCGGCAGGACTAGAATAGCACAGCGGTTGCAGCAGCGGCGCCGTTGCCGGCTCCCGTGCGCTGAGTAGTTTCTGCGCCGCTTCGCTGGTCGCGCCGATCTTCCATCCGGCCCGCGCCATGCCGCCCGCTTGAATGGCGTCGCGCTGCACGGCGTAACCGTCATCCGGCCCGGTCAGGCTATTACCGTCGCTGAGGGGAAGCGTGCCGCCATCACACCGCGCCCGCCACAGCCGTTCTGCCAAACCATTGGCCATCAGGCGCCCTCGACAACGATCATATTGCCGCGGGATGACGCCTGACGCAGGGCCTTCGGTCCTTCGTATTCGACCGAGTTGTGCCAGGCCTTGGCGTCGGCGACGCTGGGAAACCGGATCACGACGACGCGGGGAAGTTCCCATTCGCCTTCGAGGATTTCCATTTCACCGCCGCGTACCAGATATTCGCCGCCGTATTTCTCGGTGGCGGCAGGCACCTGCGCCTTGTATTCCTCGTAAACCTCCGGATCGGTGACGTCGATCTGAACAATAATATAACCGGCCATAACTTTCCTCCGCGCCGTTTTCAAACATCGCCGCTATTGAAACGCCTTAGGCCGAAATGTCCATGATGTTTTGGGACCGTCGTGCCGGTGGATCATTGATCGACGAAGAACTTGTTCACGATGCGCCACTCGCCGTCCACTTTCGCCATTTGGAAGGTATCCGTGAAAACGCCGCCGCAGTCGAACAAGACCGTGGCGCCAACATCGCTGAACATTTGGATTTCGAGAATTTTTCCGTCGGCGAAATTCTTCAGAGTGTAGTCCGGAGAGACCCATGTATCGATAACCTCCTTCATGGGCTTCGAAAACAACTCCAGCTCACCGTCCTGGTTCTTCCAATTTCCCATTATATTGGCGACATCGAGGGCAAAGGCCCGCTCCAACCGCGCCCGGTCCTTGGTTTTATAGCCTTCGAAATAATCAAAGACCGTTTTCGAAATCTCGTCGCGGTCACTCATATTCAATCCTCCCTCATGATGACGTGGCGCCCATCCTTCCACGAAGCCGCGCACAACCCAAATCGCTTGGAGGTTGCCGGGATCGTGTCGGTCAAATTCCGACACTTGCGCCTTGGGGCAATCGCCGCCTTGAACACCCAAACGCAGACAACACTATAAAATAGGTTTAGAATTATTTTAATCTAAACCGGAAGGACGATCCCTATGCGTCCGACAGCCGCTGCATGTACTTACATCTGTCTCGCGCTGGTTATTGGCATTCCAATAGTCGCCGGACGGGTTGCAGCCGAAGAACTAAGGTACGGGAGGCTGGACTCGTACTGCCCCTTTACCTGCGACATTAGTAAGGACGGCCAATATGGTCTGGTAGTCGACATATTTAAGGCTGTCACGGCCATGAACGGCATGACCTACCGGGACGTGGAGGTACCCAGTAACCGGAAATATATCGCTCTCGACGCCGATGTCAGCAACGTGACCACGGTATGGTCGACAAACAGGAAAGCGATCTCTTCGGTTGTTCTGGCCAAGGAGGCAATCGTTGCGTCGAGGTGGGCGACGGCGACCAAGAACGATGCTGATTTCACCTTTCGTAAACTGGACGACTTGGACCGCGTAAGGCTTATTGCATCATCAACTTTGGATCACTCCCAGGAATTCGCGGGTTATCTTGCAACCGGCACAGAATCGAACCGGGTCATTATTTTGCATGGCATGGACATTGAGAATAGGGCGCTGCAAATGCTGTTGCTCGGGAGAGGCTATGCTTTTCTGGCCAGCATGATCCCTCTCGGTTACGCGGTAAAAAAATTGGACTTTTCCAATAGGGTAACAATCACCCATTCACCATACTTTCCGACTGCGTATGTCTATCCGGGCTTTTCAAAAAATAATCCGAAGGCGCAGCAATACGCCGACATGATGACCAACGGCATCCGCGAACTGCGTAAAACCGGCCGATTGGCGAAGATTCTAGCCGCCTACGGTGTGGCCGACTGGAGCGCCGGAAAATAGCCGCCGTCAATCAGTTGCGGACCATGCAGCGCTCTGCCACCCCCTTGACACGCCCTTAATTCCCCGCCATTCTACCCGCGAACAAGAAGAGAACATTTCCATGGGCCAAATGGACGACGCGGGCACCGGAGCGCCGCTTTCGCCGCCCGGCGTTGATCCCGCCCTGAGCCCTGAAACGGGTTCCCCCATCCCGGTCCTGTGCCGCCGCTGCGCCGCCGTTTTCTCTCATGGACCTGAGGAGGAGCCGCCGGCGGCCTGCCCGGAGTGCGCTTCGCCCTGGCTGATCGTTCACCCGGAGTTGGACCGTCTCGATATCGCCCATATCGATTGCGACGCCTTCTATGCTTCGGTCGAGAAGCGCGACGACCCGAGCCTAATTGATAAACCTCTGATCGTCGGCCATGCCGGCGGACGGGGAGTCGTCACCACGGCGTGCTATATCGCGCGCCAGTTCGGGCCGCGCTCGGCAATGCCCATGTTCAAGGCCATGGAACTATGCCCGCAAGCCGTTGTCGTGCCGCCGGACATGGCCAAGTACAAACGGGTCAGCAACCAAATCCGCGCTATCTTCCGCGACGCAACGCCGATCATCGAGCCGGTCTCCCTGGACGAGGCCTATTTGGACTTTTCCCAGGACGCCAACCCCGGCGGCACCCTGGCCGCGCCGGCGCTCGCCACCATTGCCGTGCGCGTCAAGAGCGAAGTCGGCATTACTGTCTCGGTCGGTCTCGCGCACAACAAATTCCTCGCCAAGCTGGCCTCGGACCTGGATAAGCCGTCGGGCTTTTCGGTCATCGGCCGCACTGAGACCAAATCGTTCCTGGCCCCCCTGGTGGTCGGCAAGATTAACGGCGTCGGCGCCGTCACGGCGGGCAAGCTGGCCGCCCACGGCATCGAGACCATCGGCCAGTTGCAGGACCTGTCGGAGATGGAATTGATCTCGCGTTACGGCAAGTTCGGCCGCCGCCTGGCCGGCTACGCGCAAGGCAAGGACAAGCGCAAGGTAACGCCCGACAGCGAGTCAAAGAGCGTCTCGGCGGAGACCACGTTCAGCAAGGATATCAACACGGTCAAGGCGCTCATTGATGCCGTCGAGCCCATGTGCACCCGCGTCGCCGAGCGCCTGGCCAAGGCCGGCCTGGCCGGCGGCACCGTGGTGCTCAAGCTCAAGACCGCCGATTTCCAAACCCTGACCCGCAACCGTAAACTGCCCAACCCGACCGGCAAGGCCGACGTCATATTCGGCAACGCCCGCGACCTGATCACCCGCGAAGCCGACGGCCGCTTCTTCCGCCTGATCGGCGTCGGCGTCAGCGACCTCTGCCCAGCCACAGAAGCCGACCCACCGGATTTGTTCTCGGCGTAGTGTCTTCTATTCAACTCAAAAGGAAATCATCGACGCAATCATTTCGACCAGCTTGCGCGACCCGAAAATGGCATCATACGCCAAGTTGTCGGTGTCTGACCTACGACTCAGGCACAGACCGCCAGCCTCGTGCACCAACACTTCCGTGGCGGCAAAGTCCCAGCGATTCAAATAGGGCTCTACACTAGCGTCAATAGCGCCCTCGGCGACCAGGGCATGGGCCCAACAATCACCATATCCCCGCAGGACGTCGAAGGTATCGCGCAACGTCCCAAATTCCTTTTCCAGGCGAGCCGCCCGAAATTGATAGACGTCCGACGTTGAAACGATGGCCTGATCCGGCTGACGGTCCGGGGAAACGAAGATTTTGCGGTCATCCCGGAAGGCGCCGAGCCCGGCAGCTGCGTAGTAGGTCACCCCGGATACAGGAAGATGAATGGCGCCGGCCAGGGCTCGCCCGGTGTCGCGGTCCTCGAAAGCGATGAGTGTGCCGAAGGTGGGGATGCCACGGGTAAAGTTCAAGGTTCCGTCAATGGGGTCGATCAGCCACCTGTAACGCCGGTCCGTTTTCGTGTCGTCCAGTTCCTCACCCTCAATGGCGTATCTGTCGTCGAACTTGGCGCTCAAACAGGCACGAATCTCTTTTTCGGCGCGAACGTCCAAATCAGTAACCACTGAACCATCAGCTTTTTCGCTGACCTCGGCGATACCGGAATTGAATGCATCGGACAGCATGGTGGACGTCAAGAGAGAGGCCTCTTTTGCCACCATGAGGATTTCGGAGAGATCGGGTTTGGACATGTTGGCAATATGGCGGAGTAGACTAAACCAGTGGAGTCAAAAAACGTCGCCGGATTTGTTCTCAGGGTAGACGCAATTGCCATCCCCTTCCTCGCCCGCTACTTTGTCGACCATGGTTGATATCAGCAGTAAATCGTTTCTCGTCGTCGATGACGAGCCGTTCATTCAGAAGCTCGCGGTGCGGGTGCTGACGCAGATCGGCGTCACCGCCATCGATACCGCCGGCAACGGCGTCGAAGCCCTGGCCCACCTGGACGAGGCGGCGGCGCCGCCGGACGTCATGCTGGTTGACCTCTCCATGCCGGAAATGGGCGGCGCTGAGTTGATCCGCCACCTGGGCGAACGCGGATACGCCGGCGCGGTGATCATGGTCAGCGGCGCCGACGAAGAGACCCTGACCATCGCCGAAGGCATGGCCAAGTTCCGCGACCTCAAGGTGCTCGGCCATATCACCAAGCCGCTGACGCCGCCGCCGCTGGAAGAATTGCTCGGCGGGCTGGACTAGGCGGCCACTACTCCCACCGGTTGGCCTCGCTCTCAAATTCAGATCGCTGCGGCGGAACAAGGCAGAACCGCTGGCCGGTCGGCGCCTCCATGACGAGCCACTCGCGAATCGCCTGGACCCGCTTGGCGCCAAGCGCCTCCAGGCGCTTGGCCTCGGCTTCAATATCGTCGGTCTCAATGTCGATGTGGACGCGGCTGTCGTGGCTGACCTGTTGCACTTCGACATCGAGTTCGTTGGCAGGCCTCTTAAGCCCGACATAGTTCTCGTCACCGGGCCCCGAGGTCAATTTTTCCCGCCCGAGCGCTTGGCTCCAGAATTCCGCAGCCGCGTCCAGATCGTCGGTGCGGCAGTCGATACTAATACCGCCCAACAGGCTTTTGTGCATGGTGGTCTCCTTTGTCAAACCCCGACCTCCTCAAGCCAGGTCTCAATCAGCCAGCGCGAGATGGAATCGCGCCGCGGCAGGCAGGGCGAGCCGTCATCGGACTGGCCCCATTCGCCGAAACTACGCAGGTGTTCGGCCAGGAACCATTGCGCATCCTCAAGCTCTTCGCCGTCGATGGTGATGTCATGGGTCTCGGCCCGTGCCCAGAAACCAAGCATCAGCGATGACGGGAACGGCCACGGCTGCGAGGCGCGGTATTGAACGTCGGTAATGCGAATGCCGGATTCCTCATGTACTTCGCGGGCGACCGCCTCTTCCAGACTTTCGCCGGGTTCGACGAAACCGGCCAAGGTTGAGTACTGGCCCGGCCCCCAGCGGCCGTGGCGGCCCATCAAGCAAGACGGCGCACCGGTGTCGGGATCGTCGCGGCTGACCAGCATGATCACGGCGGGGTCGGTGCGCGGGTAGGTCTCGTGGCTTTCGCCGTCCGGATTTGCGCAGACCCGCAAGTGACCGCCTTCACGGCTCTCGGACGCCGCGCCGCAGACGCCGCAAAATTTATGGCGCTGGTGCCAGTGAGCCATGCCCCGCGCGTAGGCCATGAGCGAGGCTTCGGGAACCGCCATCTGTCCGCCCATCAGGCGCAGGTCGAGGAACTCGCCGGCGCCGACCAGGGCCGCGGCGGCGTCTTCTTCCAGCTCCGAAATATCGGCGGCGACGTAGGTATGGTCGCCGTCGAGGCCGAGCAGAATGCAATCCGTGGCCTGCTCCAGAACCGAGCCGGCGGCATCGCCCGTGAGGAACACAGCGGCCGGTTGGGTGTCGGCATCACCGAACCCGGCGACCAGGTTACGGCTGCGCCATACCGGCACGATCCGTGTCGCCGCATCAAAGGTCCGCGATGCCAACCAGGCTTCATCGCCACGCAATGCCGAGGCCCTATCCAAGCCGCCACCGATGTATTTCAGTCTATGGATCATGGCCGGAGCGTGACATAGGGCGGCTCGGGAAACAACCGCGCCGCCAATCCTGGGTTTGCCTTATGTTGTGGTTTTTGGGGAGCCATATCCTAGATATTGTGGTAACTTGCGATTCGAAGTCACGCCTCGGACACGCCGGGGACGTGGACGGGAGGTTTAAGCATGCGTCTTTGCGGCGGCAAAACTGTCCGCGCGGGTATCCTTGGGATGGCCCTGATGCTTGCCGGCTGCGGATCATCGGGATTTATTATCGGCTCGTCATTCCTGGAATCGATGCCGGCCTGGCCATCCCTGCCGTCGCTCGCCGACCTGCCGGGCTTGAACGTGCTGTCACCGTTCGATCCCGGTGAATGCGCCCAGGTGTCAAAAAAGGCGCTGCGCAAAGTCAACTGGACCCGGGTGCCGCAAATCAACATGCGCGTCCGCCATGATGAGTTCGAACCGATGGTCATCCAAATGAAGCAGGGCTGGCCCTATATCTTCCGCATCCGCAACCGCGACGAGGAGGACCACTACTTCGCGGCGCGCGAATTTTTCCGTAACATGGCGGTGATCCGCATTACCGTTGACGGCAAGCGCCAGGACGAAACCTGCATCTCAAGGCTCAAAGTCCCGGCGCGCCAGACCGCGGAGCTGCGGCTGGTGGCCGCCGTTGACGGACGCTACGAGTTCGAAGACCGCCGGTTCCGGATTCCCCTGGCCTTTTCCCGCGGCCCCAACGGCGTCGTCCTGGTCGAGGAGTGGCACAAGACCCAATATCCTTAAATCCGAGTGTTGGAGTCCGTCGAGCCACACTGCTATAGTGTGTGCGGGAGGCTGGCGTCGGACAGGTCCCTCGCCAACCCGGTCAGATCCGGAAGGAAGCAGCCGTAACGAGTTTCGGCCTGGGTCGGTGTCCAGTCTCCCACTTCGCGTTTGAATAAATTTCCAGTCCGGTTTTCATGGCAGACAGCACCCCGACAGAGGCCTCCGATTCCCAACCGGAGTCGGACTCCGCCGCCTATCGGGTGCTGGCCCGGACCTACCGCCCGCAGACATTCTCCGCACTGATCGGCCAGGACGTCATGGTCCGCACCCTGACCAACGCCTTCTCGTCGGGACGGCTGGCCCACGCCTTCATCCTCACCGGCGTGCGCGGCGTCGGCAAGACAACGACGGCCCGGATCATCGCCCGCGCACTCAACTGCGTCGGGCCTGACGGTACCGGCGGCCCGACCACGGAACCCTGCGGGGTCTGCGAACACTGCAAGGCCATCGCCGAGGACCGCCACGTCGATGTGCTCGAGATGGACGCCGCCAGCCGCACCGGCGTCGATGATATCCGCGAATTGATAGAGGGTGTGCGCTACCGGCCGACCACGGCCCGCAACAAGGTCTACATCATCGACGAAGTCCACATGTTGTCCAAGAACGCCTTCAATGCGCTGCTCAAGACATTGGAGGAGCCGCCGGAGCATGTGAAGTTCGTGTTCGCCACCACGGAAATTCGCAAGGTTCCGGTCACCGTGCTCAGCCGCTGCCAGCGGTTTGACTTGGCCCGCGTTGACACTGACACGCTGGCCGAACATTTCACCGCAATTGCGGCCAAGGAAAGTTCCGCCATCTCAGAGACCGCCATCCACCTGATTGCCCGCGCCGCAGACGGTTCCGTGCGCGACGGCCTCAGCCTGCTTGATCAGGCTATCTCACAAGCCGATGGCGAGATCACCGAGGAACAGGTCCGAGATATGCTGGGCCTGGTCGACCGCTCGCAGACCTTCATGCTGTTGGAAGCGGTCATGGCCGGTGACACCGCCCCGGCCCTGCAGCTATTCGAACAAATGTACCGCGATGGCGCCGATCCGGCAGCGGTGCTGGAAGACATGCTGGAGATCACCCATTGGCTGACCCGCATCAAAATCGTGCCGGCCGCCGCCGATGGCCGGCAGGTGCCCGAGGTCGAGCGGGTGCGCGGCAAGGACCTGGAACAACGCCTGTCCATGGCGGCCCTGGCCCGGGCCTGGCAGATGCTGCTCAAGGGATTGCAGGAAGTGCGTAACGCCCCGGCTTCGCGCCAAGCTGCGGAAATGGTCTTGGTGCGGCTGGCTTATACGTCCCAGTTGCCGACCCCGGAAGAGGCGCTCAAATCCCTGGGTGACGGGGAAGGTTCCGCCACCGCCGCCCCGCCATCATCATCCCAATCTTCGCCGGACAATGTTTCTACGGCCGACGCGGCCGCGCCGGCAATCGCCGCTGAGGCGCCCGCCGAACCGGCGCCTACGTTCCCGCCGCCGCCCGAAGCGGCGCTCACGGGGACGGGCGACGCGATTCCGCCGCCAGCGGCCGAGCCCGAGCCGCAACCGGAAACGCCACCGGTCGCCGAACCACCGCCGCCGCGTGCGGCCCCGGCGACCTTCGATGATGTCCTGGCCCTGGCCGACGAGTACCGCGAGGGCAGGCTGCGGACTCAT